>Ga0164241_10000308_pt1 | contig 103155 bp, 97 predicted proteins | sample OricomyardsoilBY_FD_108780 | JGI IMG/M metagenome (GOLD analysis project Ga0164241, IMG submission 108780) | Backyard soil microbial communities from Emeryville, California, USA - Original compost - Back yard soil (BY) | ecosystem: Environmental > Terrestrial > Soil > Unclassified | place... | reverse complement strand
TGCGTGAAGAATTTGATCTTTTTGTAGCCGGTGACCTTCTCGATCACCTTCACGTCGCCGAAGCCGACGCGGGCGCGTCCCAGGGCGCCGCTTTCGCGCGGCTCGATGACGCTCACGGTGCGGGAGGTGAGGGCGGTCGTGAAGTAGTCGGGCTCGACCTTGCGCACGAATGCCTTGTGGTTTTCGTAATCCAGCCGCTCCACTTGGTACTGCTCGGCGTCGTGCTGATAGATGGCTTGCTCGTGGAGCATGGTGTGCGTCGCGCGGAAATCGAGCTCGGCGATGGATTTGTTCGTGGCAACGTCGATGATCACGAAGTTGTCCCAGCCGATGTTGCGCAGCGACACCGCGCTGGCCGGGTACGCCTCGCCCGCCCAGTGGTAGCGGCTGCCCGACTGATGCACGAGGCCGTGGCCGCGTAGGTACTCGAGCGCGTCGCGCGTGGCGGCTGGATCGAGCGTGAGGTAGCTCTCGCCAGCGGCTGGCTCCGGATCGGCCGGACGCGCGCCGGGCCCAAATAGCTCGAACGGCACCTCGAAAGTGGCGCACTTCAAATGCTGAATCAGGATTTCGACGTTACCGGGATCGATGCGCGCTTCTTCGGAGCTGGCTTCGAACAGGTACTGTGGCTCGCGCGCCAAGTACTGGTCGAGCGCGTCGCTGCCGCAAACCAAGACGGCAATGCTCGTCTCGCCGCGCCGCCCCGCGCGGCCAAAACGCTGCCAGGTGCCCGCGACCGAGCCGGGGTAGCCGGCGCAGACGACGGCCGACAAATCTCCGATGTCGATGCCCAGCTCGAGCGCGTTCGTGGCCACCACGCACAAGATTTGCCCCGCGCGTAGCCCGGCCTCGATGCGCCGGCGTGTCTCGGGCAGGTAGCCGCCCCGGTAGGCCATCACCGCGTCGGCGCCGGCCACGTCTCCCACTTTGGCGCGCAGGTACTTGAGCATCACCTCGACCGAGTTGCGCGAAGGGCCGAACACGATCGTCGGCACCTTGGCCCGCACCAGATCGGCGGCGAGGTTCACCGCCTGCTTGATGGTGCTGGCGCGGATCTGCAAATCTTCGTTCACGACGGGCGGGTTGTAGACGTACGCCTCACGGCTGGCGCGCGGCGCCCCCGATTTGTCGATCAGCTCCACCGCTTCTTGGGGCACGCCGATCAGGCGCGCGGCGTGCTCGAGCGGATTGCCGATGGTGGCGGTGGCGGCAATGAACGTGGGGCGGGCGCCGTGAAACGCGGCTACGCGCCGAAGCCGCCCCAGCACGTGGGCCATGTGCGAGCCGAACACGCCACGGTAGGTGTGCAGCTCGTCCAGCACCACGTACTTCAGCCCTTGAAACAGGCTGGCCCAGCGCGCGTGGTTCGGCAAAATGCCCGCGTGCAGCATGTCCGGGTTCGTGAGCACGATGCGACACCGCTCGCGCACCGCGCGGCGGGCGTCGCCGGGCGTGTCGCCGTCGAACACCATGGCGCTCGTCGGCAGCCCGGCTTCGCCCATCAGCTGCCGCAGGTTGTGCTCTTGATCGCGCGACAGCGCCTTGGTGGGGTAGACGAAGAGCGCCGTGGCCGTGGGATCTTCGGCCAGGGCCGCCAGCACCGGCAGGTGGAAGCACAGGCTCTTTCCGCTCGCGGTGGGGGTCGCGATGACCACATGCCGGCCCCGCCGCGCCGCTTCGATGGCTTGGACCTGATGCGAGTAGAGCGACCCAATGCCGCGCCGCTCGAGCGCGCCCCGCAGCGGCGCCGGCAAGCTCTCGGGAATGGCGCCGTATTCGGGCGAGGCCGGGGGCAAGCTGCGCTCAGCCGTGAAGCAGCGTTTGACGGCGCCGCTGGCCTGCCACTGGTCGACGACGGCGCGGACGCCCGAGGGGCTGCTCCAAGGAGGCTTAGGCATGAGGAGGGAAAGACTATACAGATGTGCGGTACTATCGCAAGCCGGTCAACCGGCCGTAATGGAGCAAGGAGCGCGCGGAATAGCTTTCGGGCGGCGCAGGTTGCGGGCCGGTGCCCGAGCAAGCGACTGGCCCTTTCTCACCAGCTGTCGTAAACGGCGCTCTGGTTTCCCGTATGACTGACCCGCAAGACGGCACACCTGGGCTGCCTGAGCCGTTTCCCGCTCCGGCGAGCTCCGAAGTTGCTCCGCCGACCGTGCTCACTGGCGTCTCCGCCGAGCCTCCACCGGCGCCGTCGTCGGCTCCAGGGGCCGCGGGCCGGCCGACGTTTCGCTTCTTCGGCATCGTGGCGGCGGTTTCCCTGGTCCTCGACGTGACGACCAAGGCGTGGGCCGAGATCACGCTGATGCAACAAAATGCGCTGCCGCGCAGCATCGAGCTCGTCAAAGACCACCTGGCTTTCACGCTCGCTTACAATCCGGGCGGCGCCTGGGGCCTCTTCCAGCACCACAGCGAGTACGTGCGCCGGCCGTTCTTTCTGCTGGTCAGCCTGCTCGCCATCGCCTTCATCATCAACCTGTACGGGCGGCTCACCCCCGGCCAGCGAGCGCTGAAGTGGGGGCTGCCGCTCGTGCTCGGCGGCGCGCTCGGTAACCTGTCCGATCGCATCGTGCGCTCGAACGTCATCGACTTCATCGATTATCAGGCCAACTGGATCGAGCAGATGAACCGGCTGGTGGCCAAGGTGGTGAAGGGTTGGTCCGTGACCGATCACTGGCCTACCTTCAACGTCGCCGACATCGCCATTTGCGTCGGGGTCGGCTTGATGGCCGTGGATATGTTCACTTCGCGTCGAGGTGCACATTCGGGCTCTTTGCGTCCCTCACAGCCGGCGCCTTCGGCGCGGCCCGAGGCGCTCGCCCCGCTACCGCCCGCTCCCCCGGTGCCCGAGATCTCGCCGGTGGATCCTACAACTCCACCCTTGAAGCCAGAGGCGTAAAGCTCGAAAGTCACGGCCATGCAGAGCCGGCTGTTCACGCTCGATTTCTCCGCCTTCGGGGGCGACTACACGGTTCCTGCACCCAGCTACTTCGTGCTGCTGCTCCTGGGGTTCCTGTTCGCGACCGTCATGGGTTGCATCTGGGCCAAGCGCGTCGGGCAAGACCCAGACGTGATCGTGGATTTGGGTTTGGCCATGCTGCTCGCCGGTGTGGCGGGGGGGCGCCTGCTGCACGTCTTCGCGGACGGCTACTTTTGGGACTACGTCCACCTGTGCACCGATCCGTCGAAGGTCGACTGGCACGTCACCCGCAATGAGTGCGTGTCGACGTACGACGGCGTCTGGAACGCCGTCCAGGGCGTGTGCCGACCGCAGAAGGCCGATTGCCTCGCCTGGGCAAAGTTCTATGGCGGCGGCTTTGCCTATTATGGCGGGTTCATCGGAGCCTCGGCGGCCGCCTGGTTCCTGCTCAAGGCCGATCGCTTTCCGTTTTGGAAGGGGGCCGACATGGCCGGCATGGTCGTGCCGGTCGGGTTGGCGTTCGGTCGCATGGGTTGCACCCTCGCCGGCTGCTGTTTCGGCAAGGTTTGGGACTCGTCTTGGGCGTTGTCCTTCCCCGGCCACAGCCCGGCGAGCGAAGCGCAGTGGAAAGACAAGCTGCTCGAGCAACCGTCGCAAGCTTCGCTGCCCGTGCACCCCACGCAGTTGTACGAGTCGGCCGCGTCGTTACTCATCGCGGTTTTTCTGACGCTTTACCTGCACGGTCGAAAAAAATACGACGGGCAGGTCTTCGTCTGGTTCATGGGCCTGTACGCCGCGGTGCGCTTCGTCATCGAATACTTCCGCGACGACGATCGCGGAGCGCTGCTGGGGCTCAGCACCTCGCAGCTGATCGGCGTCTTGCTGATCGGCGCGTGCGCGTACCTGCATGCCCGTCTCAGCAAGCGGGTAGCCGCGCCCGCCGCCGCTTAGGGGCCGCGAAGGGCCAAGTCAGTCGATGATCGCGGTCGAGGCGCCCGGCTGGCGAGGCCACGAAGGCGCCTACTTGCGGTCTGTAACTGAGGAGCAACGAAGCCAGCGGGGATGCATCGGCCGCGAGGGCGACTGACTTGGCCGTTCGCGGGCCCTTAGGCGCCCGGTTGCCGTCATCTTTCCGCTGAATTGGCCTTGCCGCCAGCCGTGCTTTACGCTCGCAGCATGCGCGCCTTCGTGCTCGTTCCGGCCTGGCTCTTCGTCGCTTGCGGACAGCCCGTAGATCACCCCGATATGGCCGCCAGCTGCGATCCGGCGGTGATGCGCTGCATGGCCACCCCTCCCATTTCGATGGGCTCCAACGGCGACGGCAATGAAGGGGGTGGCGGCTCGCAGGACGAGGAGGTGTCGACCTTCAGCGGAGAGCTGCTGTCTTTCGACGACGACTATTTCGACCGAGGCGCCATTTTTCCCGGCGCGGCCAAGGTCTCGGCCACCGGGGAGCGCGGAGGCCGCGTCTCGGCTGACTACACGGGCCAAGGCTTCGAGCTGGCTGGCGTGTTGAAGGCCCCCGCCAACTGGTTCTTGGCTGTCCCAGAGACGGGCAGCGGTTTGCTGCCCACCCTCACCGCGCTCGACACGCGCTCCAGTGGCCGTCCACTTTCGGTCGGCGTGGCCAACGCGTCGGTGGTGGACGGCATTTTTCTAGCCTCTTCGGGCACCGAGCGCTCCCTGCAGCGTGCCCAGATCGTGCTGACTCTCGTCGACGCCAAGCAGCGCTCGGTGTCGGGCGTATCGGCCAAGCTCACGGCCGAGATGACGGCGTACCGCGCCGCGGGCTCTTGGGTCGGGGTGAGCACCCAAAATGTCACCGACGACAGCGGCATGCTGTTTTTCGGCAATGTTCCGGCCGGCTCGGCCATGAGCACCACGACCATCACTCTCTCGGGCGCCGTGACCGCGAAGATCGAGGTCGTCATCCAAGCCGGCGCCATCAGCGTGGTTACGGCCGAAGTGAGCCGTTGAAGGCCGGCCCGGCGCGCTCGCTCCTGCCGGAGCGCGATGGCCGCTCGGCTCCTCGAAGCGGGGCTTGCGCGGGGGGCACGGGCTGCTACAGCCCGCGCGCATGGCGCAGATCATCGATGGCAAGGCGGTAGCGCAGAAGGTCCGCGACGAAGTGAAGGCGGGCGTGGAGGCCTTCCGCGCCGCCCACGGCCGCGCTCCGGGGCTGCACGTAGTGCTGGTCGGTGACGATCCGGCGTCGGCCGTCTACGTTCGCAACAAAGAGAAAGCGGCCGAAGAAGTAGGCATGGCCGGGAAAGTCTATCGGCTGCCCGCGGCCACGACCGAAGCCGAGCTGCTCGCGCGCGTGGCCGAGCTGAACGCCGACGACACCGTCGACGGCATTTTGGTGCAGTTTCCCGTGCCAGCGCAGATCAGCCAAGCCCGCGTGATCGAGACGATCTCGCCGGCCAAAGACGTGGACGGCTTGCACCCGATGAGCGCAGGCGCGCTGTGGGCGGGCATCGATGGCTTGGTTTCGTGCACGCCCTCGGGCTGCTTGCGTTTGCTGCGCGAGGCGGGCGTCGAGCTCGCGGGCGCCAACGCGGTCGTGGTGGGGCGCAGCAACTTGGTGGGCAAGCCCATCGCGGCCCTGCTCTTGGCCGAAAATGCCACCGTTACCCTCGCTCACTCCAAGACCCGAGACTTGGGCGCGGTGTGCCGTCAGGCCGACGTGCTCGTCGCGGCGGTCGGGCGTGAAGCCATCATCAAGGCTGATTTCGTGAAGCCGGGCGCCGCCGTCATCGACGTGGGCATGAACCGCAACGCCCAGGGCAAGCTGTGTGGAGACGTCGACTTTGCCGCGGTCGAGCCGATCGCCGGCTTCATCACCAAAGTGCCCGGCGGCGTGGGGCCCATGACGATCGCCTGCTTGCTGGAAAACACGCTAAAAGCCGCGAAAATGCGCGTGTCACGCGCCCGCGCGTAGCTTGCCCAGCAGCGCGTCGATTTGCGCGGCCAGCGCCTCGGGCGGTCCGTCGTTGTCGAGCACGTAGTCGGCCCGCTGCCGCTTCTGGGCCAGGGGCAGCTGAGAGGCAATGCGTTCGCGCGCGGCGGCTTCGCTGCTGCCGTCGCGCGCCACCAGCCGCTGGAGCTGGGCCTCTTCGCTCACGGCAACGACCACGACCGGCCGCAGCACGGCGTCGAGCCCGACCTCGAACAAGAGCGGCACGTCATAGCCGGCGAGCGTGACGCCTTGCTCGTCCAGCGCTCGAAAGCGCTCTTGCGAAAGGCGCCGCACGATGGGGTGGGTGATGGCATTCAGGCGGCGGCGGGCCTCGGCGTCGGCGAACACCACGGCGCCCAGCCGTTTTCGGTCCAAGCTGCCGTCGGGGCCCAGAATTTGCGGGCCAAACGCGGCCACGACCTGGGCGAGGCCGGCGCTCCCCGGCGCCACCGCTTCGCGCGCCAGCTCGTCGGCGTCGACCATGGGCACGCCGCGTTCGCGAAAGAGCGCGGCGGCGGTGCTCTTGCCCGAGCCGATGCCGCCCGTGAGGCCGAAGACGCGGAGGGGCATTCGCCGCTCCAACCTAGCAGAAACCCTCGCCAGTTCCCGCTTGCCCCCGGGTGGTGTTTTCCGCACCCTTGCCGGCGTGATGGCTCTGGCTTCGACCCGGCTCCTAGCGCTGGCACTGGCGCTCAGCAGCAGCGCGCGCGGCGCCGAGTCACCCCGGACGGCCTTTCGTTTTTCGGCGTCGGCAACGCTGTTCGCCCGTCCCGGGCTGGGGCAGGGCGGCAACATTTACGTGGGCTCCGGCGACGGCTACGTGCACGCGCTGCGGCCCGACGGCGCCTTCCGCTGGAGCTACACCGTCAAGGGGCGCGTGGTCGCGCCGCCCGTGGAAGAGCCGAGGAGCGGGCGGGTGTTCGTGGTCACGAGCGAGCGGCGCTTGTACGCGCTCGAGGCAGACTCGCGCTTGCGCTGGGTCTTTCCACTGCCCGTCGCTCCCAAGAGCGAGCTGTCGTTGACGGCCAAAGGCACGCTGCTGTTCGTAGGCCAAGACGACTTTTTGTACGGTGTGACCACGGGCGGCGCGCTGAGCCTGCGCTTGGCCGCGGCCGGGGCTCGCTCGGCGCCCGTGCAGCTCTCGACCGGACAGACCGGGCTCGTGCTGGGCGACTCGTTCGCAACCCTCAAGGGTTATGGTTACGAGCGGGCCACCTTGCCGGGCCCGTTCGGCGCCGCGGCCAAGCTGGCCGTCGACGCCAATAGAGCCATTTTTGCCTGCGAAGATGGAAAGGCGCGCGTCTGGTCGGAGACGGGGCCAGAGCTCGAGGCCAAGAGCGATTGCCTCTCGCCACCGACGCGCGGCGACGGCTTCTTCGCGGTGGCCGAGGCCGCGGACAACGTGCGCTTATTTTACCCGAACGGCGCGACGCAAACGATCTCGCTCGACGCCTTGCCGCTGCGCCCGATTTGGGATGGCGCGCGCCAGCGGCTGATCGTGGCCAGCGCCACCGGCTCGGTGACGGTGCTCGAGCTAGCGGGCGGGCCGCCCTAATCATGGACTTCAAGCGCAAGCTCGGGTTCCTGCCGACGCCCTCCACGCCGCCCGTGAACGTGCCGTCGGCTCCGGCCGGCAGCGCGCCGCCGGGCGGCCTGCTCGATGAGCTGCGCCACAAAATGGCGGAAATCCTCGAGCGGCCGCTGGCGGCGCCGCCCGCGCGGCGGCGCGCCGATCCCAGCGAGACGACGCTGCCCTTCGCGCGGGAAGACACGCCCAACGGCGCCATCTACCGGCGCCACAGCATCTTGCCCCCGTCGCACCACGTCGGGCGCATCCCGGTCGACTCGGCTTACGACAGCCGTCCGGAGCTGCTCGCGCTCTTGGCCCTGGATCCGTCGCTCTCTGGATTGCACCTGGGCGGTGCGTTGTTCATCGATACCGAGACGACCGGCCTCGGCGGCTCGGGGGCGATCGCGTTTTTGCTCGGCATGGCCTGGTTCGACGAGGAAAAGCGGCTGCACGTGGAGCAGCTGCTGCTGCGCAGCCCGAGCGACGAGCCGGCCATGTTGGACGTGCTGAGCGAGCGGCTGGGGCGGACGGCCCTGCTCGTCTCGTACAATGGTAAGGCCTTCGACTGGCCGCTGCTCAAAGGGCGCTACGTGATGAATCGCCGGGAAATACCCGGCGATTTGCCGCACCTGGACCTGCTGCACATCGGGCGCCGGCTGCACCGGCAGCGCCTTGGAGCGTGCCGGCTGAAGACGCTCGAGAGCGCGGTGCTCGGCTTCGAGCGCGGCGAGGACGTGGACGGCGGCGACGTGCCGGCGCGCTATTCGCACTTTCTGCGCACCGGCGATGAAGAGGCGCTCCGCCAGGTGGTCGAGCACAACGCGTGGGATGTCGTCAGCATGGCGGCGCTGGTCGGCCTGTACGGCGAGCCCTTCGACCTCATGCACGGCGAAGATCTGATCGGCTTCGCCAGGACCATGAAGCGCGCCGGAGCGCTCTCGGTGGCCGAGCGCGCCGCGGATCGCGCCCTCGAGCTGGGCGCCAAAGGCGCGCTCAAGGTGCGCGGCGACGTGCACAAGGCCCGCGGCGACCGCGCCCGCGCGCTGCAAGACTTCGAGTCGCTGGCGGAGAGCCTCGACGATCCGGCGCTCCGGCTCGAGCTGGCCAAGCTCTACGAGCACTTCGTCAAAGACCCCGGCCGAGCGCTCGAAATGCTCGAGCTTGGTACGGGCGAGGCCGAATCCGCCGCTGAAAAGCGGCGTCTGCGCCTGGCCCGCAAGCGGGGCTGAGGTGCTATATCGGCCCCTAGCGCATGGCTTACGATCACCGAGCGATTGAACCGAAGTGGCAGCGGGTCTGGGAGGAGCGCGAGTCCTTCAAGTCGGTGCGCCGTCCGGGGCGGCCCAAGTTTTACGTGCTCGACATGTTCCCGTATCCGTCGGGCTCGGGCCTGCACGTCGGTCACCCGGAGGGCTACACCGCCACCGATATCGTGGCGCGCTACAAGCGCGCGCTCGGCTTCGACGTGCTCCACCCGATGGGCTGGGACGCGTTCGGCTTGCCTGCGGAGCAGCACGCCATCAAGACCGGTCAGCATCCGTCCAAGAACACGGCTGACAACGTCGCCACCTTCCGGCGCCAGCTAAAGAGCTTGGGCTTTTCCTTCGATTGGTCGCGCGAGGTCGATACCACCGACCCGAAATACGTGCGCTGGACGCAGTGGATCTTCCTCAAGCTGTTCGAGCGCGGGCTGGCATTTCAGGGAGAAATTCCCGTCAATTGGTGCCCCGAGCTGGGCACCGTGCTGGCCAACGAAGAGGTCATCGACGGCCGCAGCGAGCGCGGCAACTACCCGGTGATTCGACAACCGCTGCGCCAGTGGCAGCTGCGCATCACCGCCTACGCCGACCGCTTGGCAGAGGAGCTCGAGCCGCTGGATTGGCCCGAGACCAAGCAAAAGCAGCGCGATTGGGTGGGCAAGAGCGAAGGCGCCGAGGTAGATTTTCAGGTCGCCGGTCGCCCGGAAAAGATTCGCGTCTTCACCACGCGCCCCGACACGCTGTTCGGCGCCACGTACATGGTGATAGCGCCCGATCACCCGCTCACGCTGTCGCTCGCCGGCGAAGCCGAGCGCGCGCGCATCGCCGAATACATTGCGGCTGCGTCGCGCAAGAGCGATCTGGAGCGGACGGGCCTCAACAAAGAAAAAACGGGAGTGTTTACGGGCGCTTATGCCCTCAATCCGCTGACCCAGAAGCAGATCCCGATCTACACCGCGGACTACGTGTTGGGCGCTTACGGCACGGGCGCCATCATGGCCGTGCCGGCGCACGACGAGCGCGATTTCGAGTTCGCCAAGCAGTACGGCTTGCCCGTCGTCGAGGTCGTCAGCCCCGACGGCCAGCTGCACGACTCTTTGGATGCGCCCTTCACGGGTGAAGGCGTGGCCGTGCGCTCCGGCCAGTTCGACGGCCAACGCACCCCGGAGATGAAGCAGAGCATCTTGCGCCACATCGAGCAGGCCAAGCTCGGCGAGCGCAAGGTGAACTACCGCCTGCGCGATTGGCTGTTCTCGCGCCAGCGCTATTGGGGCGAGCCCATTCCGGTCTTCTTCCCCGTCAGCTGCGCGGGCGATCCGCGGCGCGGTGATCCGCACACCATCGATTACTCGAAGCCCATCCCCGTGCCCGAGAGCGAGCTGCCCCTCATCTTGCCGGTGCTCGAGGACTACGCCCCGGGCGATCCGGCCGGTCCCCTGGTAAAGGCGCTAGATTGGCGGTTTTTTCAGCAAAACGGCCAGTGGTATGCGCGCGAGACCAACACCATGCCGCAGTGGGCGGGCTCGTGCTGGTACTACCTGCGCTACCTGGATCCAACGAACGACAAGGAGCCGTTCTCGCAGCAAGCGTACGACGATTGGATGCCGGTCGATCTGTACGTGGGCGGCAACGAGCACGCCGTGCTGCACCTGCTGTACGCGCGCTTCTGGCACAAGGTGCTGTTCGACATCGGGGTCGTGAAGCACCCGGAGCCGTTCCAGCAGCTCGTGCACCAAGGCATGATCTTGGGGCAGTCGTACCGCTGGTACGCGGTCTTGGGCGCAGACGGAAAGCTGCTGCGCTCGCTCGACGGCGACGACGCGAGCGTGGGCAAAGACGCGGACGGAAACCTGCAGACCCGCGCGGGCGAGAAGGTGGAGGCGCGCTACGTAGCGCCGGCCGACGTCAAGCTCGAAGGCCAGGTGCCCCACCACCCAACGAGCGGCGTAAAGCTCCACGTCTCGCTCGAGAAGATGGCCAAATCTCGCGGAAACGTGGTGAATCCGGACCACGTGGTGGCCGAGTTCGGGGCCGACAGCCTGCGCGTTTACGAGATGTTCATGGGGCCGCTCAAGGAGACCAAGCCTTGGCAGACGGCGGGCATCCAGGGCTGCCGGCGCTTCCTCGATCGCGTCGACGCGATCGCGCGCAAGCCGCTCACGGACGGAGAGGGTGACGAAGAGACGCGCAAGCTCCTGCACCGCACGATCAAGAAGGTGGGTGAGGACATCGAAGCGATGCGCTTCAACACGGCCGTGAGCACGATGATGATCCTGACCAATCGCCTGGCGAGCCTCGATGGCGTGCCGCGCGGAGCGCTCGAGAAGCTGCTGCTCGTGCTCGCGCCGTTCGCGCCGCACCTGAGCGAAGAGCTCTGGCATGCCTTGGGGCACACGCGGTTGCTGGCCAACGAACCTTGGCCCAGCTTCGAGCCCGCGCTGTGCGTGGACGACTTCGTCGAAATTGGCGTGCAGGTGAACGGCAAGGCCCGCGGCCGCGTGAAGCTGGCCAAAGACGCGAGCGAGGAGCTGGCTAAATCGGAGTCGCTCAAGGACGAAAATGTGGCTCGTTTCATCGCCGACAAGCCGCTGAAGAAGTTCATCTACGTACCCGGAAAGATTGTGAATTTCATCGTGGGATAAGGCGCCCCACTGAACGGCTGACCGGATGTGGATAGGTTGTTGTTTCCCGTGAAACTTGGCCCCGAAATGCGGGATGTGAATCAGGAATTTGCGGCCCCAGCCCTGGGGGCAACTCGTCGACCAGCGGGTCGGAAATGGCTGCACGCCGGAGCGCGGGCCGGGGTGCTGTTAGGTGCGCTGGCCGGCGTGTTTTGCGGCTGTGGCTATGGGCCTGTCTACGGCTCTCCAAGCTCCCATTACGAGGTGGTGACGGGTCGTGTAGCGACGTCGAGCTTCGAAGCCGTGCAAGAGGCGGCGGCGGGCGTGCGGAGCGAGCTGGGCCCTGCCGGCGCGCTCGCCAGCGGCTATCCACGCGTCGTCGTCGAGGTGCTGCGCGTCGACGAACGGAGCATCGGCGTTAGGGCCGCCAGCCAAGCTCCGCTGGCGCGCGGCTCGGAGATCGTCGTGGTGGGGCGCGCCCAGGTCATCGAACGCGCCGGCGCCGCGCCTGCTCGCGACACGGGGGATCTCAGCCGCTCCGTACAGTTCGCGTCAGGGGCCACTCCTACGGCGGACGCGGCCGCCCGCAGCCGCGCGGTGAGAGACGCCGCCAGAGCGCTGGGCAGGGCCCTCGGGCGGGCCATTCTGGGGCTGCCCGAGCCCTTGGAAGGCTGAGCTTGGAGCCTCGTCGCCGTCGGCTCGCAAACAGCGGGGCCGGCGAGCGCGGGGAGGCGAGAGTGCGGCGCCGGCGGGCGGACTTTAAGTCTGCTGGCAGACGAGGCCGAGCGTAGCGCGCGGGCGCGACGCTCGGAGCGCCGATCAACGAGGCCAGCAGGTGAGTGCTGGCTGAACGGGGTGGGGAAGCGAGCCGGAGCTAGACCACGCCCATGGCTTTTTTGAAGCGCTTGGCGTCGGCGAACATGTCTACGTTGGTAAAAACGTAGGTGGCGTCTTGGGTTTTGCCGCCCGTGGCGATGTCGGCCAGCTTTTCGATGGCGGGATCTTCGTAACGGGATTTGTGGCCAGCGGGGCCAGGCAGGCGGTAGTAGGCGACCTTGCGCTTGGACAGCCCTTGGTGCAGCGGATCGCGCGCCGAGAGCGTGTTGGTCTCTTCGGCCAGGTCGTCCGCGTCGTCGGCCTTCCAGGCGGGACCGGGCTCGAACACCACCGTTTCGAACTGCTTGCGCACGCTCTTCAGAAAGTCGCGCAGGGCGCTGCGGTTGGCGCGGCTGCTGGTGAAGTCGGGCGGAGCGACGAATACGGCGGCCTTGGAGTCGAGCTCTTTGGCGACCTCGCCCAAGGTTTTGAGCGCCGTTTCGATGACTTTGCCTTCGCGGAAGCCCTCTTGGGCAATTTGCCGTGGGCCGAGCAGCGCAAACTCGAAGCCTTGGGGAGCTTCGCGGCGCCAACGGCGGACGGTGCCGGGACCGGGGACGGCCATGTGCGTCTCTTGGACCTCGACGAACAGGTACTCTTTGAAATAGCGCGTGGCTGGAACAGCAAAACCAGCGCAGCCAACGACCATCATATTGGCGGAGACGCTAACACACGGGAGGTAGCCACGCCCGCCCCGGCGCGCTGATTTTCACGCCGGCCTTCGCGGCCCCGAGCCCGAAAAGCCGCCGAAACCCGGGGGCCCTGCCACAAAATGGCACGCGCCCGAGAGACCAGCCCTCGGGCGCGCGGTTTTCGCTGTCTTCAATGGGCCGGACGAGGGCCGTCAAGTCATGGGGTGAAGCACTCGGCGAGGCAATTGTCTTGGCCGCAACCAAGCAGGCCCTGCGTGTCGGTCAGGGCGAAGCCGTCATCGCGGTCCTCGCACTGCCCCAAACACTCACCTTCGCAGTTGCCGAGCACGACGAGGATGTCGTCGCCCGAGGTGTCGTCGAGCGCGCAATTGCGAATGCACTCGAACTGGCCGTCGGCGTCTTCGGTCGGGCCGGAGCCGCACGCGGTGGTCGGGGTGTCGCCAAAGCAGGTCTGCCAGGAGTCGCAGCACTTATCCTTCAGGCAGGTCCGACAAGCGTTGTCGGGGTCTTCGTCTTTGGCGTCGTGCGCGCAGGAGGGCACGCTCGTGGGCGTCGGCTCTTCTGCCTGGCACAGCCCCGGGACATACCCGGAAGGCTCGCCGCCTTCGCCGCCAGCGCTGGCGCCGGCCGTGGCCGTGGAGCCGCCCGTGCCGCCCGTGCTGGTGCCGGCGGTCGCGCTGCCAGCCTTGCCCGCGGTGCTGGTCTTGCCGGCCGTCGTCGTCGACGAGCCGCCTTCACCGCCAAAGCCGAAATCGTCGTCGTCGTCGCCGCCGTCGCCGGTCGTGACCACGCAGGCGCTGACGAGCGTCGCGAACGCGCCCAGCAAGAAGGTCCATTTCAGCACGCGGTAAGAAGAATTCGTCTGCATGTCAGAGCTCTCCGAAAAAGTAGGGATGCCAGCACCACGAAGCGACGCGCATGTCGCCAACCCGTGTGGCTCGAATTAAAGAAGGTTACCCGGATCGACGGGAAGCGTCGCACGTTATTCGCCCTCAGACCCGCTGGCCCTCTCGGGCCGCTAGTTAGGCTTGGAATCCCCGGCTTTCGGGAACCCCGGGCGCGCGGGTGCCGGTGCCGGCTCGGGGGCCGATGGCGCCTCGACCGGCGCGGGCGTCGCGGGGACGTCGGCCGTGGCCGGCGCGAAGCCTGTTTCAGGTTGCGGCGTCGGCGCGGCGTCGGGGGGCAGAGCAGCTTCGCCGGCGCGGGCTGGGGCCGGAGCCGGTTGGGGGCGCCGGCGGCGAAACGCCAGCACGAAGCTTGCCGCCGTGGCCAGCCACCACGGGATATCACCCAGGTGGGTGTACAGGGTCTTGCCCTTGAGCCAACGCAGCGTGGCGCGCTGCGAGACCTCTTCGAACGTCTTGGTGCTCGAGATGATGCGCCCCACCGGATCGATGAAGGCGCTCACGCCGCTGTTCGTGGAGCGCACGAAGAACTTGCGCTGCTCGACCGCGCGCAGCTTGGCCAGCGCGAGGTGGATCCACGGCTCGGTGCTGTCGCCGAACCAGGCGTCGTTGGTCAAGTTGGCGATTAGCTCGGGGTCGCCTTCGCGCATCTCGCGGTTGACGAAGGCCGGCAGCACGTCCTCGTAACAGATGACGACGGCGATTTGTCGCTCGCCCAAGCTGAGCGGTTTGAACGAGGTTCCGGCCTGAAAATGCCCGGTATGAGGTGACCACTCGTACAGCTTGGGGAACGTCTCGCCGAAGGGCAGGTACTCGCCGAACGCCAGCAGGTACTGCTTATCGAAGCGGCCGACGACGTTGCCTTTCTTGTCGGTCAGCAGCGCCGAGTTGAAGAGCGCATGGCCGCGGGCGTCGGCGACGGGGCGCGCCAGCACGCTGCCGAACAGCGCCGGCACGCCGAGCTTGCGGGCGAACAAGCGGCGCACCTCGTGGTTGGCTTGGTCCTCGAGGAACGCCGACATCACCGACGTCTCGCTCCACACGACCAGATCGAGCGGGCCTTGCGCTTTGAGCGCTTGGGTCAGTTTCAGATGGCGCGCGAGGCCCTCGCTCTTGTTTTCGCGCTTGCCCATCAAGGTCATGTTGGCTTGCACCAAGCCGACCTCGACTTTATCGGCGCTGGCGGCGCGGGCGTCGACCATGTGGATGCGCGCGAGGCCATAAACGGCCGCCAAAACCGGAACCACGGCCACGGCCAGCACGCGCTTGTTCGGCGCGCGCTGAGCCAGCCGCGCCAGCACGAGCTCGGCCAGAGCGTAGTTGAACGCCAGGAGCACCAGCGACACCGCGATGGGCCCGCCTAGCTCGGCCACCTGCAGCAGCGGCAACACCTGGTGCACGGTGGCCCCGTAGTACCAGGGGAAGAGTAGCGGAAACACCAGCTCGCTGGCGGCGAAGGCCAGCGCCAGAGTCACCCCGCGGCCCCAGCCGCGCGCCTCTCCGCGCGTGGCGAGCCAGCCGAACAGACCGATGCGACCCGCCTGATAGCCACACAAAATGGCCTGAAAAAGCCAACACAGAGGCAGAGGAAAACCGCTGAAGACCTGCAGCGTGTAGCTGAGCCAGTAAAAGCCCGTGATGGTCATGCCGAAGCCGGCAGTCCACCCGATCCAGAAGCCGCGCTTGGGCGTTTGCCCGGCGAGCGCCACGAACAGCGGCACGAGGGCCACGAAGGCCAGCGGCCAGGCGTCGATGCCGGGGAACGCGAGCCAGTAAAGAAGCCCGGATAGGAACGCGAGCGGGTACGCCCACTTGGCCGGCAGTGGCAGCTTCACGCTCGAGCGCGCTGCCGGGCTCGAGGGCCCGGTCTGGTCTTTCCCCGTGCTGGAAGCCATGACTCAGCCGCCCAGGGCCTTTTTGACCTTGGCCAGCACGTCGTCGATTTTGAACGGTTTGGTGATGTAATGGCGGGCGCCGCTCTGGATGCCTTTGATGACATCGGCCGCGCCAGACTTTGCCGTCAAGAAGATGATGGGGATGCCCTTGAGCTCCGGGCGCTTGCGCACCTCGGCCGCCACGCTGAGGCCGTCGAGGCCCGGCATCATCACGTCGAGCATGAGCAGGGCCGGGCGCGGCGCGTGCGCGGCGAGGGCCAGCGCGGCGCGGCCGTCGTGCGCCACCGCCACGTCGTAGTCTTGCTCGAGCAGCTTTTTGAGCATGGTGGCGATCGCCGGATCGTCTTCGGCGATCACGATTCTTCGGCGGGTGGCGGGGGCTCCGGACAAATGGTTACTCGGTGCGCTTGATGACGTGGAAGCCGAAGTCGGTCTCGACCACGCCGCTGATTTCCCCGGGTTTCAGGGCGAAGGCGGCGTCGGAGAACGGTTTTACCATCTGGCCCTTGCCGAACTTCCCGAGCGCGCCCGCGCGGTCTTTGGCGCCCGGCTCGTCGGAGTACTGCTTGGCGAGGCCCGCAAAGTCTTGCCCCTTCTTCGCTTTGGCCAGCACCTCTCCCGCGAGCTTCTTGGCTTCCTCTTTGCTGCGCGTCACGGTCGGGGCGGAGCGCATGGAGCCTTTGTATTGAATCAGCACGTGGCTGGCGGCGACCTTGGCTTCTTCGGGCGGAGGCGCTGGGGCCGGCGGCGGGGCAGGGGGCGCCGCTTCGGCCGCGGGCGCTGCGGCCGCTTCGGGCTCGGCGGGGGGAGCGCCATTACCGGGGGCCGTCAGGTCTGCACAACCCGCGACAGTGATGGCCAGGGTCGCGCCGAGGGCCGCCAAGGACGACCGTGTTCGAGAAAGCTGGAGCATGGGGGGCGCCTACGTAATTACGATAGCGGTCTGATTTCAAGCTTCGAAAGCGCCAAAGCTTGCGGGTGATGCCGCGCGGGCGCCATAGTGACGGTCTGCATGGCGAAAATCCTCCACATCGAGGACGATCCGGCCAACCGCCTCCTGGTCAAAAAGCTGCTCACCTCAGCTGGCTTCGAGGTGGTGGAGGCGGCTGACGGCCTCGAGGGCGTGCGCAAAGCCATGACCGAGCGGCCTGATCTGGTCTTGGTCGACATCGCCATTCCAGGCCTGGACGGCTACGAGGTGACGCTGCGGCTGCGCTCGGAGCCACAGCTGCGCGGCATGCCCATCGTGGCCATCACCGCCGAAGGAGATCGCGATACGAGCCTGGCCGTGGGCTGCGACGGCTTCTTGCAGAAGCCCATCGACGCCCGCTCCTTCGCCGACAAGCTGCGCGAATACCTGGACGGCTGGCGCGAGACGACCAACCCCGACGCCAGCGGCCAGCGCTTGCGCCTGCAGAGCCAGCGCATCGTGAGCCACTTGGAGGCCAAGGTCGCCGAGCTGTCGGGTATGAATCAGCGGCTCTTGGAGGTCGACCAGGCCAAGAAAGAGTTTTACCGCAACATTTCCCACGAGCTCGCGACGCCGATGACGCCGATCGTCGGCTACCTGAAGCTGCTCATCGACGGCGAGCTGGGTGACTTGACCACGCCGCAGCGCAAGAGCCTGCGCGCCATGAGCGACTGCGTGCACCGCTTGCGCCGGTTGATCGACAGCCTGCTCGACGTGACGGCGCTGGAGACCGGCAAAATGCGCTTCGCTCAGCGGGAGTACGACCTCGCCGAGCTGGTCCAAAAGGCCTCACGCCAGCCCGCCTTCGAAGACGGTCGCATCCATTTGGTGGCTGATTTGCCGAAGCGCGGCGCCATGATGGGCACCGGCGACGTCGAGCGGCTGGCGCGGGCGTTCGACCAAATCTTCGACAACGCTACGAAGTTCACGCCCGAAGGCGGCACGGTGGGGGTGCGCTTGCGGCGGCTGCCGAGCGGCCATTTCGAGGTGTGCGTGGCCGACACCGGGCCCGGTATCCCTCCCGAGAAGGCCGGCAAGCTGTTCGAGCCGTTCTATCAAGTCGACGGCTCGCCCACCCGCTCGTTCGGCGGGACCGGGGTGGGGCTCGCCATCGTGCGCGGGGTGGCGCGCGGGCACGGCGGCGACGTGCGAGTGGCTTCTCCCGCCAACGAAGAAATCATGGGCGTGCGCTTCAACGGCGCCGCTTTCTACTTCGTGATTCCGGAGCGCGCAGGCCCCGCCAGCGAGCCTCCTTCGCGACCGCTGTGACCGCTCCGTGAGCCTCGTTTACCTCGATTGGAACGCGACCACGCCGCCGCTCGAGGCGGTAGTGGACGTGATGGCCGAGACCGCCCGCCAGGCTTGGGGCAACCCGGCCAGCGTGCACGGCCGCGGCCGCGCCGCGCGCGACGTCGTCGAGACCGCGCGCGAGGAGATTGCGTTGCTCGTAGGAGCCAGCGCCCGCGACGTGATCTTCACCTCGGGCGGGACCGAGGCGAACAACCTGGCCCTGCACCGCGCGCCTGCGCTGGTGACGAGCCAGCTCGAGCACCCGTCCGTCACCCTCGTGGCCGAGGCGCTCGAGGCAGACGGCCGGCCCGTTGTCTGGCTGCCCGTGCCGGCCAGCGGCCGCTTGGCCCCCGAGGCGGTGGCGGAGGCGCTGGCTGGTCTTCCGCCCGGCGCGGTGGTGGCCGTCGCCGCCGCCAACCACGAGACGGGGGTGATTCAACCGCTGGCCGCCATCGCTGAGGCGGCGCTGCGCGCCGGAGCTCGCCTGCATGTCGACGCCGTGCAGGCGGTGGGTAAGCTGCCGGCCGCAGCGCTGGCCGGAGCAGACACGGTTAGCTTGGCCGCTCACAAGATCCGCGGCCCCAAAGGTATCGGCGCCTTGGTCCATCGGCCGGAGCGCGCGCCCAAGCCGCTGCTGCTCGGGGGCAGCCAGGAGCGAGGTCGCCGGCCCGGCACCGTCGACCCGGTTGCCGCCGCCGGCTTCCGGGTGGCGGCTAGCTGGGCTCGCTCGAGCTTGGCCGAGCGCCCCCGATTGGCTGCGCTGCGTGACCGTTTCGAGGCCGAGCTCGTCGGGCGCGGCGCGCTCGTCAATGGCGGAGAGGCGCCGCGGCTCGAGCACGTGAGCAATGTCTCCTTCCTGGGCCGCGCCGGTGACGAGCTGGTCGCCGCGCTCGATCTGCTCGGGGTGGCCCTGTCGAGCGGCAGCGCGTGCAGCGCCGGGACCACCGAGGCGTCCAAGATCATCACGGCGATGCTGGGCGTGGAGCGCGCCCGCGCGGCTCTGCGCATCTCTCTGGGCGACGCCACGACGGACGGCGACGTGCAGAGCGCGCTCGTGGCGTTCGAGCGCGTACTTCGCGCGTGAGGTCGCGTGTTTGCGGGCGGCGGGCCGCAAACCTCAGGTGCTGCATGATCGTGGAGTGCCTCCTCTCGCCTCGGGCGCGAGCTGCGACGCGCAACTGATCCAAACTGTTAGGGATTGCGGCCGCGGCGCGCTCGAAAACGGCGTTCCATTGAAGAGAAAAGGGGCTCTCCGATTACGGGTCGCCTGTTCAGTCATCCCTCATGCCGAAAGCACGACCTGAGATAATCTGGTCTAACTCTGCGTTTTTGTTCGTTGATTCGACGCCTCATACAGCCCGATGGCGGCCGCTACCGAAGCGTTGAGGGAGCCGATGCGGCCTGACTGAGCCAGGCGCGCCGTGCAGCTCAGGGCGCGGCGCACCGAGCGCCCCATGCCTTCGCCTTCGGAGCCCAGCACGAGTAGGGTGGGCCCTCGCAAATCGACCTCGTGGAGCGCGCGGTCGGCTTGGGCGTCCAGCCCCACCACCTGAACCCCGGTCGTCACCGCTTCGGCAAGGGCAGCCGTAAGCGAAGGCACGCGGCACAGACGAGCGTGCTCGACCGCGCCGGCCGAGGCGCGAAACGTAGATAGGCTGAGCGGCGCGGAAGCGTGCTCGCCCCAGACGACCGCCGCGCCCGCGATGCCGACCGCGCTCCGCACCACCGCTCCGAAGTTCTGCGGATCGGAGATGCCGTCGAGCACCATACCGAGCAGCGCCGGGTCGGCCAGCAGCTCGGCGAAGTCGACGAGCTCGAGCTCGGGCGCCCAGGCGACGACGCCTTGGTGCACGGTGCCCTCGGTGAGCGCGTCGAGCAGGAGCCGCGATTCGCGGGTGACCTCGGCGACGCCGTGGTCGGTGGCGAAGCGCACCAGCGCTTCGAGCCGCGGATTGTCTCCGTGCTCGACGCTGACGCGTTGAATGGCGCGGCCGTGCGCCGTGATGGCTTCGCGCACCGGCTGCAGGCCGGCCACCAGGCGGCCTGGGACTTCGGGAAGAGGCGGGCGTTCGCGCGGGGGGCGCCGCCCAAACTCAGGCCGGCGACGCACCGGCTCCGCTCATTTCGGCGAGGATGGCGCGGGCTGCGGCCGCCGGGTCGGCGGCGTCGCGGATGGGGCGACCGACCACCAGTAGGCTCGAGCCGTCCCGCAGGGCCGACGCCGGCGTGCCGACTCGCTTTTGGTCGCCCGCGGCCGCGCCAGCGGGGCGGATGCCCGGCGTGACCAAGATGGGTTCGGGGCCGAGGGCCGCCCGCAGCGCGCCCACTTCGGCGGTGGAGCAGACCAAGCCGTGGATGCCAGAGGCGTGCGCGAGCTTGCCGAGCCGGAGCACGTGCTCAGCAGGGGGGGCGGCGACGCCAGTGGCTCGCAGGTCGGATGCGTCGAGCGAGGTGAGCACCGTGACGGCCAGGAGCTTCAACCCCGCGCCTTCGCGCTCGGCGCGTTTGGCGGCGGCTTCCAGCATGCGCGGGCCGCCCGCGGCGTGCACGGTGAGCAGGCTGGCACCCAGCTGCCCGGCCGTGGCCACCGCGCGCTCGACCGTTTCGGGAATGTCGTGGAGCTTCAGGTCCAGAAACACCTGAAGGCCCAGCTTCGGGCCGAGCGCCACCGCCGCCGGCCCTTCGGCGACGAACAGCTCGAGCCCCATTTTCAAGACGCCTACGACCTCGGCCACCCGCGCCGCGCCGGCCTCGGCCTCGGCGAGCGTCGGGTAGTCCAAGGCGAATGCCAACCGTTCACGCATGGGGGCCGTGCCTAGCACGACTTGCCCCAAAGCGTGAGGAAGTGGCTCTCGTCAGCCGCGCCGTTACTTGAAGGCCGTGCGCGAGCGCAACACTCGGCGAGGCCGAGCGCGCGTTCTGCTTTGGATCAGCCGAGTCGCCCCGGGAACGCCCTCGAGGCGCGGAGAGACAGAGACCGAGAGCTTGCCCCTCACAGGCAAGAGCAGAGCGGATCGCCAGGCGGGCAGTTGCACGGCTTGGCGCTGCCGCCGGACGGTTTGGCGCTGCCGCCACCGCCGCTGCGGATAGCCGCGCCGGCTTGCTGCTTTTTCTCGGTGGCCTTGCTGAGCTCGGCCTCGAGCTTGGCGCGGGTCGCTTCGTCTTTGGCGCTGGCGAGGCTGCTCTTCAGCTCTTCTTCGCGCTTCTGCGCTTCGTCGAACGTGTCCTTCAAGCGCTTCGATTCGGCTTCGGCAGCGGCGATGCGAGCTTCGGCGGCGGCCTTTTCCTTCTCGGCCTTTTCGGAGGCGTTCTTCATGGCGATGCCGCCACCGACGATCGCTACGAGGAGGACGCCCACGGCGATGCCCACGAACATCTTCAGCCGCTTCTTGCCCTGGTCGCTGTTGAGCGCGGCCAGCTGCTGCTCGTGCGCTTGCTGAGCCGTGAGCGCTTCCATGCGCGACTTGTGCTCGGCCTCGGCTTTCGCTTTCTCGATCTCGCCGTGACGAATGGCTTCGAGGCGCGCCTGCTCTTCCTTGCGGCGCATCTCCTCCAAGCGGCGGGCTTCTTCCTCTTCGCGGATGCGCCGCTCTTCGGCCTCGCGAGCGGCGCGCTCAGCGGCGGCCTTCGACTCGGCTTCCTGACGAGCGCGACGATCCTTGTCGGCCTCCTCTTGCTTGATGCGATCTTCCTCAAGGTTCATCAGCTCCTTGAGAGAGAAGAGAACCGAGCTTTCTTTCTGTTCGGCCATTCGGTGAGTTTTTCCTAGGGAGGCGGTCCCGCGTGGAGGCGAATACCAACCCACGAGCGATGCCGTCAAGCCGGACGCTTGCAATGGGCGGGAAGGGTGAATGTAATGGAGCTTTCCAGCCCTGTCAGCTTTGGACCTGCGAGCTTCCTCCTCCTTGGGTGCCAGGCACCGTGGTCGTAATCCTACATTGTAGGATAACGTCGCCAATTGACGGGAAATGTGAGGTCCAAGGCACCTGCGAGGTGACCGGAGCGCCCGTCGACCCTCCGCGCCTCGCCGCTCAGGGCGAGGCTGTTCTAGAGTGGTCGCATGGCGATCGAGGTGCAGGCGCACATCACGGGGACCGTTTGGAAGATCTTGGTGAAGGCCGGTGACACCGTGGCGCAAGATCAAACTCTCGTCATCCTGGAGTCGATGAAGATGGAGATGCCGGTGGAGTCGCCCGAGGCGGGCCGCGTCGCCAGCATTGCCATCAGCGAAGGCGCCAGCGTCGAGGAAGGCGAGCTACTCATGACGCTGGAGAGCGTGTGAACCGAGCTCGCGCGCTCAGCTTGGCGTTGTTGGTTGCGGGTGCGTGCGGCGGTCCGCAGGAGCTCGCTGGCAGCGGCGCGACCTGTTTTCGTGACGACGAGTGCAAAGCCGGCTTGATCTGCGTGGCGCCCAAGGCCGGCGACATCCATCGCGTGTGCAGCAGCGATCCAACGCCGCTGGTGTCGATGGTCGAAGGCCCCGAGCCCGTGGAGACCGGCGGCACCGCCGGCACGGCGGGCAGCGCGGGCTCCGGCGCGGGCGGTACCACCGGCGCGGGCGGTACCACCGCAGCGGCCGGTGGTGAAACCGACGCAGGCGCGGACGCCGGCGGTAGCGCCACGGCCGGCGCCGCGAGCGGCGGCAGCGCGGGCAGCGACGGCGGTAAGGCCGGCGCGGCGGGCAGCGGTGGCAAGGCCGGCGCCGGGGGCAACGTTGGGACGGCCGGCAGCGGGACGGGCGGGAGCAACGCGGGAACGGGCGGAAGCAACGCGGGCGGCGGCGGAACCAGCAGCGCGGGTACGGCTCCCGAGGGCGGCGCGGAGCCGTAAGGCCCGCGAATCAGCCATTCGCGGCCCCTTAGCTCACTCTTTCCAAAAGAACTTCCACGGGTTGTGCTTCAAGTCGCGGATCAGCTCCTGCAGGTCGTCGTAGACGGCTTCGTCCATCATCAACGCGCCCACGGTGCCTTTACCGGCCTTGACGTGCTTCATCAGGCCTTCGGCGTCTTGCGCTAACCCTTTGGCGCGCCCGCTCGCGTCGGCCAAATCGCGCGTCATTTGGTCGAGGCGCGCGAGCTGCTCGTCGGTCGAGAGCTTGGCCGTGATCTTCTTCGTGTCGGACAGCACTTTGCGGCCGTCTTCGACGATGGGCGGCAGGTTGTCGGCCAAGACTTTGCTGCTGCGCTCGACGTCGTTGAAGATGCGAGTGACTTGCGGGCCGTCCACGTAGCGCTCGCGCGCCGCCTTCATCGTGTCGGAGGCCTCGCTCGAAAGCTTGTCGACGTTGTCCACGATGCGATCCAGCTTGTCGCTGTTGCGCTCGAAGAAGTTGCCGCTGGCGCGCAGCGTGCGGTGAAGGCCGTCGAAGGTTTCGGAAATTTTTTGCTCGTTGTTGGCGACGCCCATGTACGCCTTGTGCAAAAGCTCGTAGCTCTCGCTCAGCAACAAATCGAGCCTCGGGGGGCTGATGCCCGGCACCGTGGAGTTGTCGGCCAGGGTGGGGCGGTCGACGGAGCCGGGCTCGATGGCGAGAAACATCTCGCCCAGCACGCCTTGGCTGGTCACGAACCACCGAGAGTTGTCGTGGATGGCGGCTTGGTACCGCCGCTCGATGCGGGCCACGGCGCGGATGGGCGGCTCGGGCTCTTTGGTTTTGGGGTCGACCTGACCTCCGCGAAACTCGAGCTCACTCACGCGCCCGACCTTGACGCCCGAGATGCGCACGGGCGCGCCCGCCTGCAGGCCGCCCGGATTCTGAAACGTCACGTACACGGTGAGCGTGGGCTCGAAGCTCAGCCCGCCCATCACGACCACGAACCCGCCGAGCAGCCCGAGCGCCACCAAGATGAGCGCCCCCACTTTCACTTCGATGGATCGTTGACTCACTCGATGGGCCCCTCGGCGCGGCCGTTGATGAACTGCTGTATCACCGGGTCTTCGGTGCTCTTGAAGTCGGCCGGAGTGCCCAAGAGCCGCACTTTTCCCTTGTACAGCATCACGATGCGGTCGGCGATGCCGAAGATTGACGGCAAATCATGGGACACCACGACGCTCGTCACTTCGAGCCGGTCCGAAAGGTCGCGGATCAGCCGGTCGACGCGGCGGGCGCTCACCGGATCGAGGCTGGTGGTGGGCTCGTCGAACAGCACGTAGCTCGGCTGAAAGCCCAGGGCCCGCGCGATGGCGACGCGTTTCTTCATGCCGTCGCCCAGCTCGTTCGGGAAGCGCTCGGCGAACTTCCGCATCTGGGTCTGATCGAGCAGGTTGAGCGCTTCGCGGCGAGCGGCGTCTTCGGACAAGCCGCGGTGTTTGCGCAGCGGCAGGGCCACGTTGTCGACGCAGCTCATCGAATCGAACAGCGTGGAGTGCTGAAAGACCATCGCGCACTTCTTTCGCACCGCGTACATCTGCCGTTCGTCGAAGCGCGACACCTCTTCGCCGTCGAGCCAAATTTCGCCGGAGTCGGGGCGGAGCAAGCCAATCAGCTGCTTGATGAGCACGCTCTTACCGACGCCCGAAGCGCCGATGACGAAGAACACCTCGCCCGGGTTCACGTCGAAGCTGACGCCGTCGAGGATGGGTCGCTCGCCGAACGACTTCTTCACGTCCCGGAAGGAAATCAAGCCGCGCCTACTTTGCCAGATTTGACGCGCGACCTAGAGCAAAGTAGCGAAGATGAATGGGTTTCTCGAGCAGGGTGCGCTCTTTGCGGCTCCTTCCGCTGCTGGCGGGGCTTTCGGCGCTGTGGCTTGCGGCGGCCTGCGGTGGAAGCAAGCAAAAGGGCGCCGAAGCGGCCGGCGAGGAGCTTTCGGGGCCGCCTCCGCCGTGTCGTAAAGACGAGGTGCGCGAGTATTTCTGTGACGATCTGTTGCCGTTCGGCACCGACAAAGCCGCGCCGGAGCCGTACCAAACGTGCCCGAGCAACGTGGGCGTCAAGGGCGCCATCTTCAAGGCGACCTCGAGCTCGGCGCGCTTCGACGCGTCGCGAACGGAGTGGACGCGCAAGCGGGTGCCGCCCGGCCACGCGTGCTGCTACTCGTGGTGCTCGACGCTGGTCGTGGGCGACGTCGAGCAAATCGACGTCACGGCCTGCCAGCAACCCAACGCCATGCCCGAGCGCATGTGCATCAGCTCCGCCGAAGCGGGCGTGTCCGACGCCGCCGCCGCGCCCAACGAGGGCTGCGCCACCGCCGTAGTGCCGCCCGCGGGCGTGGCCTTCACCCCGCCCAAAGCCGCGGGATTGGATTTGAATGCGACGGCAGAGAAGCGTAGCCAAGGCCTGTCCGAGTGCTGCTACGGCTGGTGCAGCAAGGCGCCGCTCGGAACCGGGCTCGGGGCGAAGTAGAGCCGCCCGCATGCGGCGTTGGCTATTGGCTGCCAGCTGTGCGAGCTCCCTCGGCCTGTTGAGCGGCGCCGCCGCCGCTCAGCGGCCGCCGCTCGCTAGCTCGCCGCCAGAGTGGAGCCCGGAGCTCGAAGAGCAGCAAGCTCCGCATCATGGTCGGGCCCTGCTGGAGATGGGGGCGGGCCTGGCCCTGGGCACGGGCGGCTACTGGCTGCTGATGAAGCGTAACGTGGCCGACTGGGACAACCCGCGCCCCTTGTCGCGCTTCGACGGCTCGGCTTGGGTGCTCGACAACAACAGCATCGGCGTGAACTTTTTGGGGCACCCGCTGATGGGGGGCGTTTCTTACGGTTTTGCACGCGCCAACCACCACAGCCCCCTCGGCGCCTTCGGCTACGGCTTCCTCACCTCGTTCATCTGGGAGTTCGTGATCGAGTTCAAAGAGAAGGTGAGCGTCAACGACGTGCTGGTCACGCCCGGCGCGGGCGTGCCGCTGGGCGAGTTTTTCTACAAGCTGGGCCTTTACCTCGACACCGGGCACGCGCGCTCGTGGGGCTGGGACGTGGCGCGCTGGACCTTGGGCACGGGCACGGCGCTCGACCGGCGCCTGGACGGGCGCCCTGCGCCGAACGTCTCGCGCCGCGATAACTTGGGGTTTTCTGCGAGTATTTGGCACGAATTCGTGGCCCGCTACGGGGCCTTCGAGGTCCAGACTCCGCGTGACACGCGCGCCGCGCGCTTCGAGCTAGGCTTCGCCGGGCGCCTGGTAACCCTCAAGGGTTATGGGTCGGCGTCGGCCTTCGGTCGCGCCTTTTGGGGCGCCGAGATCGCCGACTTGTCCATCGACGCCGAGGCTTCGCGCTATGGCACGGGGCTCTCGGTTCGCGCCGACAGCATCTTGCTGGGCTATCACGCGCAGAGCTTCCGCCGCTCGGGCGAGCGCCTCCGGGGCGCTTCGCTCACGCTCGGCACGAGCCTGGGCTACGAGTACCTCCGCTCTTCCGCCCAACGCTACGCGAGCGTGGAGCGCGCGCTCGAGCTACCGGAGCCGGATGTCAGCTACCACGCGCCCAATCGGCGCGAGCAGTATGGCGCCCTGCAGCTCCCAGGTTTGGCGGCCGAATTTCGCTGGTTGGGCGCGCTAGCGGCGGTGGAAGGCCGCGCGCGCGTCCAGCCCAGCTTTGCGGGGGTGGGGGCGCCCGCCTTCTACGAATGGTCGGCGGCTCACTTGGACGATCGCAGCAAGCACATCTTGCATCGGCAAGGATACTTCTACGGCTGGGGGGGAGCGGCCACGGTGTCGGCCAAGGCGTCGCTCGGGCCGCTGCGCGCCGGCTTCCAGCTGCTGTACGGCGCGTACCGTTCGCAAGACGGCCTGGATCGCCACCCCGAGCAGCTGAGCGTCGACGTGCCCGCCACGGCCGACGTGCTGCGCTACCACGGCTCGCTCGGCGTGGCTCCTAGCCCCGCCGTGACCGTCGCGCTCGAGCTGGGCGTGCGGCGTTTCCGTTCGAACGTCGGCGGCTTCGAGCTCACGGCGCGGGCGGTGGAGCGCGGCCTGCGCGCAAGTTGGGTGTTTTGATGCGGTTCGGCCCGCTAGTGGGCGCGCTGGGCTGCGGAATTGCCTGTTTTGCCCTGACTCCGTCGCTGCTCGCGGCGGACGCCGCGCCGGCCGCGCCCAGCCCGCCTTGGCTCGGGGCGTCGAGCCGCGTCATGCGGCCGCTACGGGTCGAGCCCGTGGGGTTGGTCGAAGCCGCGCGCGACGTGCCGCTCGAGTCGCTGGGGCTCGTGGCGCTCATCACGTACACGGGCTTCAAAGATTGGAAGTGGGGGTCAGCTTCGTTCCGCTTCAACTCCGAAGGTTGGTTCGGTATGCACACCGGCAGCGGTGGGCTCGACAAGCTCGGCCACATTTACGGCCCCTACATGACGAGCGAGCTCTTGTACTGGCGGCTCCGGGCCGCGCATGGAGGTCGTTGGGTCACGTCGCTCTACCCGCCGCTCTTCGCCACCTTGCTGTACCAATACATCGAGCTGTTCGACGGCTATTCGGTCGACCACGGCTACTCGTACGAAGACACGATCATGGACAGCGTGGGAGTCGCGCTGTCGTTCTTGCGCCATCAGTTTCCGCGCTTTGGAAAGCTGGTGGATTATCGGCTGTTTTACTACCCCTCGGGCGGCCGCTCGTTTCAGCCGATGATCGACTACGAAGGCCAAAAGTTCTTCGGCGCGCTCAAGCTGGCAGGGGTGCCAGGGCTCGAGCGCACGCCGTTTCGGTATTTCGAGCTGTTGGCCGGCTACTACACGCGCGGCTTCCCGCGCTACGCGCGCGCCGACGAGCGCAGCGCGCATTTCGTGCTCGGCGTTGGCCTGAGCCTCTCTGAGCTGCTCTTCGCGCCCCTCGAAGCGGCGCACGGCGAACCCTTTGGCTTCTTGAACCTGGCGAGCAATTTCTTTCAGGCGCCGCTCTACGTGAGCACGGAGACGGTGAGACGTCGCCCAGCGCGCTGAGCTGCAATCTGGTGACGACGACGCGCGGCGCCGCGGGATGGCGCAGGCTGGGGCAGATGCTCTTGGGCACCGAACCGGCCGCGGCTCGCGTTACGGACCGAAGATCACGTAGCCGGCGCCGCTGATGATGAAGTTGAGCACGATGACGGCGAGCGACGAGCCGACCACGGCGCGGGTGGTGGCCGAGCCTACGCCTTCGGAGCCGCCAAACGCGGTCAGGCCGGCGTGCGCGCTGATGATGGGAATGGCGGCGCCGTAGGCCAGGCACTTGATCAAACCGATAATCACGTCGGGCGCCGAGAGTTGGGACAAATTCAAGAAGGTGCGGGGATTGAGGCCAAAAAACGCCGAAGCGGTCCAGGCTCCGGTCGCCACGGCCACGCAGGCGGCGAGCACCACCAGCATCACCAACATGCCCAAGCTGGCCAAGAAGCGCGGGCACACCAGGTGCTTGATCGGATCGGCGCCGCACATGTGCAGCGCGTCGACCTGCTCGGTCACCACCATGGAGCCGATCTCCGCGGCGATGCCGGCGCCTACGCGCGTTGCCAACATCAGCGCGCAAATGGAGGCCGCCAAATCGCGCACCAGTAGCTCCAAGAACGTGGCGCCCAGCAGGCTCAGATCCGGGACCACGCGCTGCGTTTGCAGGCCTGCTTGGTACGTCAAGATCATGCCCATGAAGCCCATCACGATGCACAGAAAGACCAGCGAGCGGTTGCCGATCTCGTACATTTGGCGCAGCACCGCGCCGCGCTCGAGCCCGCCTTCCAGGCAGCAGCGAACCGTCAGCTTCAGCAGGCGATAAATTTCGCCGAGCGTGACGGCGAGCCCTGGCTCAGCGGAGGAGGCGGCTCGGGCGCTCATGAAATGGCGAAGGAGAGCAGATAATCGATGACGAAGATGCCGGCTGCGCTGACCACGACGGCCGCGTTCACGGCGCGCCCCACGCCGGGCGCGCCGCCCTCGGTGGCGAGGCCGTAGTGGCAGCTCGAGAGCGCGATGGCGACGCCGAATACGGCGCTCTTGATCAGGCCGTGCACCACGTCGCCAATGCCGAGCAGGCCGCTGGTGAGGCCGTTGTAAAATACGACGGGGTCGACGCCCAGGAGCGCGCGGCCCGCCACGGAAGCGCCGAGCAACGCCAGCACGTCTGCCAGAATGGTCGACAGAAACAGCGTGATCACGATGCCGTAGAAGCGCGGTGTCACCAGGTAGCCGATCGGATCGATGGCCATGGCGCGCAGGGCGTCGACCTGCTCGGTCACGGTCATGGTGCCGAGCTCGGCGGTGTTGTTGGCGCCGACGCGGCCGGAGATCATCAGCGCCGTTAGGAGCGGGGCAATCTCGCGCAGAGTACCGAAGCCCGCGCCCCAGCCGAGCAGCCCGTGCGCGCCGTAGCGCTCCACGATGGGGGCGGCCTGGATGACCATGATGCCGCCCACGAACAGCGCCGTCACGGCCACGATGGGCACCGAGCGCAGGCCCATGCGGTACAGGCTGCGCATCAGCTCGGCGCGGTCGACCGAGCCGCTGAAGGTACGGCCCAAAATGCGCGACATCAGCACGCCCTCGGCGCCTACCACCGCGACCATGTCCGAGACGCCGCCGAAGAGCGCCGCAAGCGTCGGCGCGGGGCTGGGCTCGGCGTTGCTGCTCACGCGCGCAGCCTACTGCCCGGCCGCGCTACCGCCAAGCGGGCCGTCCGTGTAAGGTGCCGCCCCTCATGGCCCTCGATTCGCGCCGGATCGCGCTGCAGCTCTGGACCCTGCGTGACCACCTCAAGACCGAGGACGACGTCGCGCGCACCTTCGCGCGCGTGCGCGAAATTGGCTACGAGCACGTGGAGCTCGCCGGGCTGGGCTCGATGACGGCGGCCCAGATGAAGCGCCGGGCCGACGACGCCGGGCTGGGCATCTGTTCGACGCATGAGCAAGGGGCGGACGTGGTGCAGGAGCCTCGTCGAGTCGCCGACACGCTGAGCGCGCTCGGTTGCCGCTTCACGGCCTACCCGTTTCCGCACGTGCCGCTCGACACGCTCGACCAGGTGTCGGCCCTCGCGGACGATTTGAGCCGCGCGGGCGAGGTGCTGCGCTCGCGCGGCCAGCTGTTGACGTATCACAATCACGCCATCGAATTTCGCAAGCTCCAGGGCAAAGCCATCTTGGACTGGCTGTACGAGCGGACCGATCCGGTGATGGTGCACGGAGAGCTCGACACGTACTGGGTGCAAGCGGGCGGGGGAGATCCGGCCGGCTATTGCGCGCGTCTTTCCGGGCGCTTGCCGCTCTTGCACCTGAAAGATTACGCGATCGACGATAAGAACGAGCCAATCATGGCCGCGCTGGGCCAGGGCAACCTGAGCTTTCCGACCATCTTGCGCGAGGCCGAGTCGGCCGGCTGCGAGTGGTACATCGTCGAACAAGACCGCGGCTTCACCGACCCATTTGCGGCCATCGCCACCAGCCTCGCGTATCTCAAGTCTCTGTAGCGCTACAGCGGCCCGTCGGGGGAGCCGGTCACGAATTGGCGGACCGCTTCGTCGGAGCTCTGGCGGGCGTCTTCGACGGCGCCGTCGAACACCAGCTTGCCGTCGAGTAGCACGCCGATGCGATCGGTGACGGGCAGGAGGCGATCGAGATCGCTCGAGACCATGACGACGGTAGCGCCCGCGGCGCGCTGCTCGGCCCGCAAGAGATCGAAGATGCGCTGCGACGTCACGGGGTCGAGGCCAGCGGCGGGCTCGTCGTACAGGACGAGCTCCGCGGCGGCGACGGTGGCGCGGGCTACGCCTACGCGCTTCTTCTGACCGCCGCTCAGGCGCGAGGGAAGTCGATCTCCGAAGCCGCTGAGGCCTACGCGGGCCAGGCGCTCGCTCACGCGCTCGTGGATTTGCGAGGCGCCCGCGCCCCGTTGCCGCAGGGGAAAACCGATATTTTCGGCGACGGTCATGAAATCGAACAAGGCATTGTTCTGGAACAGCATGCCCATGCGCTGGCGCAGAGCCGAGAGCCCCAGCTCGTCCAGCTGGGTCACCTCTTGCCCGAGCACTCGCACCTGCCCGCTGTTCGGGCGCAGGAGCCCCGCCAAGCATTTGAGCAGCACGCTCTTGCCGCTCGCGCCGGGCCCGATCAGCCCGTACAGGCAGCCGCGCGGGATCTCGAGGCTCAGGTGACGCAGCACGGGGCGTGTGAACGCCACGTTGAGGTCGCGCAGGGCGATGACCGGCTCGGACGCGGGCACGGCCGTGGCGCCGCTCACCGCGCGGCCGCGCCGTCTTCGGCGCGCGCCTGGCCTAGGGCGTCCTCCGCGCGGCGCACCTTGGTCCAAAGCAGCAAGACGGCCACCAAAAGGGCCAAATTGAGCCCCACCGCGCCGGCGGCCACGAAGCGCAAAGGCGACAGCGAGCTGCGCGTCACCGTGATCGGCCCGACGCGCCGCAGCTCTTTGTCGGCGGGGCGCGCGCTGGCCACGGCCGTGCTGGAGACGACGGAGACGTCGCTTGCGGCGAGGCCCGGCACGGCTCCGGCCACCAGCCGTTGCACGTCCGACGCGGCCAGGGGCGGCGCGGCGCCGCGGTGGCGAAGCAGCACCGACGCCGACGGCTTCGTGGGCTCCGCGTCATCGAGCAGGCTGCGCTCCGGTGCGGCCACGTGCACGCGCGCGGAGACGATGCCGTCGACCGCTTGCAGCGACTGCTCCAGCTCGCCGCTGATGCCAGAGAGCAGCCGGGCGTGCTCGGACAGGCGGCTCGGCACCATCGAGCCGCTGCCCAAGCTCTGCAAAATTCCCGGATTTTCGCGGCCTGGCACGGCTTCTTGCGAGAGCACGCTGGCCGCCTGGGCGGCTTCGTCGCGGCCGACGGTGACGCGGAAGCGGCCCTCGGTCTCGGGATCGCGCTCTTTCTCGGCGGACACACCGTGGGTCTCGAGGGCCACGACGGCGCGGTTGGCCTCGGTCTCGGGTAGGTCGTTGGCCACGGCGGTCGTGCAGCCGAGCGCAGCCAGGGCGGCGAAGAGTAAGAACGCTCCGCCGCTCCGCCTTCGGTTCCCGCCTCGTTCCGTCACGACCCCTCGCTCAGAAGTTGGTGGTGGACACGTCGAGCTTCGGGTTGCTGGGGAAGCTGAGGCCGCGCACGCCCGCGGCGATGCACGACTGAATGCGCGGATCGCGCGGCTTGGTCGTGACGGTGACACCCACGGCTCGGCCATTTTGAACGGCTGCACAGATGTTGATGCCCATCGAATCGGGCACGCCGCAATGGCCAAAATAGGAGCCGCGGTTCAGCACCGAGCCATACTGCCCTGCCGTCAGGTCGGCCTGGCCTTTCGGGCCGCCCACCGTCATTTCTTCCACGTAGGCGTTGCGAGCGGCCTCACAGCTTTGGCCGCCGCCCAAGATGGGGAACCTGCCGCTCTTGCCCACGACGCGCGCTCCGCCGCCGCTGCCGCCCTTCTTGGTCGACTTCAAGTCGCCTTGGAGCTCGACGTTGGTGAGCGAATCGGACTGCACCGCGACCTCGTCGCTGTGCCGGCCGCGCGCGGTCAAAAACCAAATGCCGGCGGCCACGACCAGCGCCCCCAGCAGGGCGATGCCCACGAACGCTTTGCCGCGCGTGCTGCGCGATTCTTGGACCACGACCCGCTCGATGGCCTCTTTCTCGGCTTTTACCTCGCGGTTTAGCTTGGCGTGCTCGGCGAAGGGGGCAAACTCGTCCCAGTCCTTGATGGAGCGCTCGTCTTTGCTCAGCGCGTCGCGAATGATGTCGTTTTCGACGAACGTGTGACTGGCGATCTGCTGCAGCAGCTCGACGGCGCTGAACGGGCCGTGATCCATGCCATCTTTGACGACCACGTAGCGCGGCCGGGGATCGCTCTCGAGCCGAGCCTTGAGCGACGCCAGCTCGCTCGTGGCGTCTGGGGTGCGCGCGGGTTGGCGAGCTTGAGTGACACCCACGTTGTAACCCCCGCCGTTCGGCACGGGCGGCAGCATGGACATGGACACGTCGACCTCGAAGCCAGCGTCGTGGTCGAGATGGGACGTATCGGCGGGCGGTGGGGGAGCTACGCTGCCGGCGGGGGCAAACTGGTGAAGCGCCTGGGCCAGCGCGTTCAAGTCGTCAGGCCGGTGGCCGGCATCGGACACCAATGCTTTGGCCAAAACCGCCTCGAAATCTGGCGTCAGACCGGACACGCACTCGCTCGGGCGGCGCATGCCTGGCCCCACCGCGGCGCCCGTCACCAGCTCGTAAAGGATGGCGCCAACCCCGAACACGCTGGCCCGAGCGCCACCCGGGCCGGCCTTGGCCTCGGGCGGCAGGCAGGCTTTGTCACGCGGGAGCAGCGGGGGCAGCTGCGCGTGCTGCGGAGAAACCTGGAAAAAACCGTATTGGTCCTCCAGCAGCATCGATGGGTGCAAAAACAGCTTGTGCCCGGCTCGGTGCAGCTCGGCCAACTGCACGCAAAGCGGCACCACGATACCGACGGCCTGCTTGAGGTTCAGCTGGGTGCCGCGCGACCTCAGCTCTTCGAGTCGGGCGCGGAGGGAACCGGGAGCGACCGCAGCGCCCACCGGGAGAGGCGTGACTAGATGTTGAGCGCTCGTCATTACAGGGCCGCGGATGCTAGCGCTCCCCCTCTGCGTTTTCTAGCCCGCCCACAGCGTAACGGACCGCTCAGCCTGAAAGATTACAGTGGCGTCTCGCCTTCACGCAGCGGGCGCGCCCACGGATGCCGGCGCTTGTTCAGGCTGTGGTGCAGGAATTTGTCCAAAATAGGTGCGATATTGACGGGGATGTCGGCGTCCCACTCACCCCCGTGGATGTGATCGAGCGCGTGGGCGCGCGCGTCGAGCAAGGTGAACCCGGGCACGATGTCGTCGGAGACGCCCAGCGACTGCAGCTCACGGGGGAAAACGGCGGTGTCGGCGCGCACCAGTCGGACCTTGGCCAGGGCGCGCTGCATGCGGACGTCGGGGAGGGCGCGCCCCACGGCGTCGCAGGGCTCGCAGTCGGGCGCGACGGTCCACAGCACCAAGCGCTCGCCGGCCTTGGTGGACTCGGCGAGCTGGGCCAAGAGTTGGCCCCGGAGCGGACCTCCGGCCGCCGAGACCTCGGCGACGGCAATTTTGCCAATTCGAGCTGGTAGGAGCGGGAGCGAGGGCGCGGCGGGGGCGAGGTCGGCTTCGGCCTCGGCCTCGGCTTCGGGCTCGGACGCGGCGGGAGGTGGCGCGGGCTTGGTGACGAGCGGCGGCGGCAGCGGACGAAGCACGGGGGCCGGAGGGCTCGTGGACGCTACTTCGGGCCGCACCGCCAACGCCACCAGCGCGCCGACGCCGACCACCGTGAGCACGAGGTTGGCGATACCGAGACCGATACCGGTGCTGGCCAGCCCTCTTCCAGCTAGCCTCCCTTCGGAGCGGTCGATCTCGTTGTGGGCGAGCCAACCGAGCGCGATCGCGAGGGCGCCGCCGAACCCGAACAAGCAGAAAAACGAGAGCACCCCGGCCGCTAGCGCCAGCGTGGCGGTGCCGCTGGTTCGCAGTGGACCTTGCGGGGCCTGGCGTTGGCCGGTCTCGTCGAGCTCACCGAAGGCGCCAGGTATCACTTCGTCTTCGAGTATAGGCCCGCCGGGCCCCGCGACAATCCGGCGCATCGAGGAAGGCCGGCCGAAGGCGAACAAGAAGCGCCTGGTTCGGCTATGGTGCGCCCGTGCGCTCTCGTCGGTTTCGGTCGCGCCTGACCCCCGCGCTGGCTTGTGGCATGGCCTTGGCGCTGACGGCCGCCAACGGCGCGGCCCAAGCCACCGCTCGCGCGACGGACGCGACGGACGCCGCCGAACAGGGCGCGCGCCCACATTTCGAGCGCGCGCTGGAGCTGTACCGGGCGGGGCGCTACGCCGAAGCGCTCGAGCAGCTCAAACAAGCCGCCGAGCGCGACCCCAACGGCAAGGACTTGTTTTTCAACCTGGCGCTCGTGCACGAGAAGCTCAATCAACTGCCGGAAGCCATCGCGGCGCTCGAGCGCTTTCGCGAGCTCGAGACCGACGGCGCCGAGCGCGAGCGTGCGCGCTTGACGATCGAGCGCCTGCACGGCGCCGAAGCGGTCACGCCACCGGCGCCGGCCGAGGCCGCGCCAGCTTGCGCCGAGCCCGCTCCGGCTCCTGCTGCGCGTCCCACCGCCGTCCTGGTCGGGGCCGCTTCGCTCGCTGTGGTTTCGCTGGTGGTGGGAGCCGTTTTCGGGGCCAAGGCCTTGTCGGACGACGTGAGCGGCGCCGGGACCTCGTCGACGCTGTCGCTCGGGCAGCTGCGGGAGCGCGGGCGGCGGGCGGCGCGCGAAGCCTTGATCGCCGACGTGGCGTTCGCGATCGGGGCGGCCTCGGCGGGTACGTTCGCGGGGGTGTGGCTGCTTTCCCCGGGCGAGCCCGCGCAGCGCACGGCCGGTATCACTCTGGGGAGTTATTTTTGAGGTCACTGCACGCCGCGCTATGGCTGGCCCTGGCCGTGGGGAGCGCGGCCTGTAGCCTGCTGATCTCGGCCGAACCGTCGCCGCTCGCCTGCAGCCAAGAAGGCCAGCTGGGCCCGCCCGCCTGCGACGACGGCTTCGTCTGCCGCGCAGGCCTTTGCCAGCGCCCCACCGCCACGCCCGCTTCCGGGGGCGAATCGGGCGGGGAACCGAGCGCGACGCTTTCTTCGCAGGCCGGCGTTGGCGGCGTTGGCGGCGTTGGCGGCGACGGACCGGGCGGCACGGACGCTGGCCTCGGAGAAGGCGGCGTGACCGACGCGGGCGCGTCCGGAACCAAACGCCGCTATCGATAGAAGAGTAGGGGGACAAGCCCCGAGGTAGGATGCCTCTTGCAGTTTGGGCAGCCCGCCTTCAAAGATGGGGGCGACCTCTTTTTTCGGGTCCGTGTCCTGATGCCGGCTCCCGTACGTGACTCGACCGTTCCGCCGCTGAGCACGAGCTCGGTGCGAATTTGTCCGCGTTGTCGGGCGCCCGCCCCGCGCGGCGCGGGTTGGGAAGCGAAGTGCCCGGAGCACGCGCTCGCGTTCGTCGATTCGCGCGCGCTGACCGAGAGCGGGCAAGATCCGCTGCTCGGCACCACGCTGGCCGGGCGCTTCACCATCTTGTCGCGCATCGGCAGCGGCTCGATGGGCTCGGTGTACCGGGCTCGGCAGGCCGCCGTGGGGCGCGACGTCGCGCTCAAGATCGTGCGGCGCGACCGCGCGTACGATCCGGAGACCAAAGCGCGCTTCGAGCGCGAGGCGCGCGCCGTTTCGCGGCTCAAGAGCCCTCACACCGTGACCGCGTTCGACTTCGGCGAAGCGGAGGACGGTTCCTGGTTCTTGGCGCTCGAGATGCTCGAGGGTGAGACGCTGGGCGAGCGCCTGCGTCGCGAGCGGCGGCTGCACTGGGTGGACGCTCTGAAGTTTGCTTCCGATGCGCTGCGCAGCCTGGCCGAAGCTCACTCTCAAGGCATCGTTCATCGCGATTTGAAGCCGGACAATCTGTTCTTGGCGCGCGTTCACGAGCCCGGCGGCGTCCGGGAAATTTGCAAAATTTTGGATTTTGGCATCGCCAAGTGGGTGCGCGAAGAAGAGGCGCCCGTCGACCAGCTCGAAACGCTGGCCGGCACGGTGTTCGGCACGCCTCGGTACATGTCGCCGGAGCAAGCGCAGGGCGCAGCGCTCGATGCTCGCTCGGATCTGTATTCGCTCGGAGTGCTCCTCTTCCAGATGATCGCGGGGCGCGCGCCGTTCGTCGACGACGACGCCGTGGTGGTGATGGCCAAGCACATCAAGAACGCGCCGCCCGAGCTGGAAGAAGCCGCGCCCGGCGTGGAGATCCCGCTCGCGGTCGAAACGGTGGTGCGGCGCGCGCTCGAGAAGTTACCCGAGAACCGCCCGGCCTCCGCGGAGCAGATGCTGAGCGAGCTGGAGCAGGCGTTGGCCGCGTCACGAGCCGTGGAAAGCGGCGTCCGCCCGCACGTTGCCGAAGCGGGCTTGCCCGAGAGCCTGCGCTCGGCGGAGCGACGCACGTGGCTGCTCGCAGGCTTGTTGGGGGCTGCGCTCGTGGCGCTCGTCGCGCTCGGCGCGGCTGCTTGGGGCTCTTCGCTGGGGCGTTGGTCGGCGTCTTCCGCTACGAGCGCGGCGTTGGCGGTGCGTCCTCGCCCGTCTGGCAGCACGAGCGGCGCGCCAACGCTGCAAGCGACGACACCTACACCGGCGCCAAGCCGTAGCCCCGTTTCATCGCTGGAAAATTCCGCCTCCGTCGGGTTGTCGAACAGTAGGTCCACGGCGCAAGAAGCGACATCCAACGAACGCACGCCAACCACCGAAGCCAGTGCACGCGCGCAGCACACGCCCGCTCCCGCCAAGAAATCAGCGCCGAAAGGCGCGCCAGCCTCGCCTCTGCTGCGCCGGGGCAACGAGCGCTACGGTCGCTTCGATTGAGCTACGCGCTGCGTTGCACTTTTCGTAGTCGCAGCTGACGACGGGCCGGCCGCGTTCGAGCTGATGCGCGCGTTGCGGCGGCTTCCGGCCGCGTGTTAGCGTCGCTTACAATATGGACCCTCGGGAAACGGAGGTACTGGTCCAGCGACTGGTCCGGAATCCGCACGACCAGGACGCGATCACTCAGGCTCATCACGCAGGGCAGAGCGACCCGAAGTCGTATGCGCTCTTGCTGGAAAAGGTGGGCACCGCCACGAGCGACCCAGCCTTTGCCTGCCATTGGCTGACGGAGTCGGCGAACGTCTGGACCACCACGCTCGGCGACGCGCATCGCGCCGCGCGCGCTTTGATGATCGCGATCGATCGCGATCCGACGCAGCCTACGCCCGCGGAGCGGCTCGCGGAGCTGTACCGAGAGAAGGGTGACACCAAGGCTTTGGTGGCGCTGCTCGAGCGGCGCGCCAAGGCGCTGGCGGCGGCGGCGCAGCAAGACGTTTCGCTGCGCGCTCAGGTCGCCACCATCCACGAAGAGCTCGGGCAGCTGTGGGCCGCGCCGCCCCTGTCGCAACCCAAGAAAGCCATCGAGAGCTACAAGCGCGCCGTCGAGTACGACGAGACCAGCCAATTTTCGATCTACTCGGTGCGCGAGCTGCTGAAGGCCGAGCGCCGCTTCGAAGAGGCGGTGCCGTACTTCGAGCTCGAGCAGCGCTTGGTCAACGACAGCGAGCGACAGATCGCCCTCTATCAAGACGAAGGCGACGTCCGCAAGCAAGCCGGAGACTTCGCGGGCGCCGCCGCCGCGCTGCGCGCGGCCCGCAAGCTGGACGGCGGCGCCGACGCCTCGCTGAAGCAGCAATTGGCGACGGTCGTCTTGGAGCGGGTGCAGGCTCGCCAGCCCGTGCCTGCCGCCGAGCAGAGCGAAGGCGCCCAGCTGTTCGTAGAGCTGAGCGAAGAGTACCCGGGCGATCACGGCTTCAGCTACGCGCTGTGCGCGCTCGAGATCGACAGCCAGAACGATCGCGCCATGCAGCTGGCGCTCTACTACGGCGACCAGATCGGCCGCGCCATGGAAGCGGCAGGCAAGGCCGCCGCGTACCTGAAGTCGAACCCGAGCGGCGCGATGGCCGCGGAGGCGCGCAAGCTCGTGTCCGCCGCCGCCGAAGAAGGGGGCGACGACTCGTTGATCGACGCGCTCGCGCCGGCTCCGGGCGCGGACGCGAGCGACCAGGTGCTGGGCTTGGTCGAGCAAGCGCAGGCCATGGTGCGCAAGGCCAAGAAGAACGAGGCCGCGGCCAAATTCCGCGAGGTGCTCACGCTCGAGCGCTCGAACGAAGACGCCATCGCGTTCCTCGAGCCGTACCTGCGCCAAACGCGCAAATTCCAAGAGCTGCGCGACGTGCTGCTGAACGCCGCGCGCGACGCCAACGCCGACGAAGAGCGTCGCAAAGGTTACCTGCGCGAGGTCGCGGGCCTGTGCGAAACCCAGCTGCGCGACGCCGACACCGCTGCGGTCGCGCTCAAAGAGCTGCTGGCCATCGACGTGACGGACGACGGCGCGCGCAGCCAGCTCAAGCGGCTGCTCGAGAAAGCGCAGCACTGGGACGAGCTGGCCCAGGTCATGGCCCAAGAGGCCGAGCAAGTGGTGGACGTGGAAGCGCGCATCTCGCTCGAGAAGGCGCTGGCCAAGCTGCACGAGGGCAAGCGCAAAGATCCGATCGCCACCGGCGAAGCGTGGGCGCGCATCGCGGGCCTCACCTCCGGCGACGACGAAGCCATCAACACCGCTGTCGGCTATTTCGAGAAGGGCGAGCGCGCGGATCTGGCCGTGCTGGTCTTGACCGAGAATTTACCGGCCATCGCCGACGACGCAACGCGCGCCGAGCTGTTGATCAAGCTCGGAGCGCTGCGCCAGCAAACCGGCGACGCCCTGGGCGCCGGTGAGGCTTTCGCCGAAGCGGCCACGCTCACCAAGAAGGCCGAGCCGTGGGCGTCGGCCGAGAAGGCGTTCGTGCAGGCGGAAGCGTGGGATCAAGCCGCCACCGCCGTGGACGAGCGCGCGCAGCTGGCCAGCGACGCGAACGCCAAGGCGGCGCTGTTCTTCGTCGAAGCGGGCTACCTGACCCGCGCCGGCGACGACGCCAGCTGCGTCTTGCGGCTCGAGCAAGCCACCGAGCTGAACGCGCAGAACGAAGAGTACGCCGCCAGCTTGGAGGAGCGTTACCGCGCGGCCGAGCGCATCGCCGACTTGGCCGCGTTCCTGGTGCGCCGCGCCGAAAAGCTGGACGATAAAGCGGCGCGCGCCAGCCTGCGGCGCCGCACCGCCAAGATCCAGAAAGACGAGCTGACCGATCCGGACGGAGCGCGCGCGACGCTGAGCGAGCTGCTGAAAGACGGCGAAGACGTCGAAGCGCTCGCGTACCTGGCCGAGGACGCGGAAGGCCGCAGCGAGTTCAACGAAGCGGTCGATTACCTGGCGCGGCTCGCCAAGGCCACGAACGACCCCGCCCAGAAGCTGGCCAGCATGCTGCGCCAAGCCGATTTGACCGCCGAAGGCCTGAACGACGCCAAGGCCGCCATCGAGCTGTACGAACGAGTGCTGCTCGAGCTGGACGCCAAGAACGACGGCGCGCTCGTCAAAATCGCCGCGCTGTACGAGAAGCTCGAGGACCCCAAAGGCCGAGCCGCCGCGCTCGAACGGCGCCTGGCCGCGCTCACCGAGCCCGAGCCGCGCCTGGAGGTCGCCGAGAGCCTGGCCCAGCTGTACGAGGGTCCGCTCGACGATCCGAAGGCGGCCGTGCGCGTGCTCGACATCGTGCGCGAGCTCGATCCGGAGAACTTCGACTGCGTGCAGCGCCTGTGCGAGCTGTGCGAAAAGCTGGGCGAGTGGGAGCGCGTCGCCGGCTTCTTGGGCATCTTGGCCGAGGTCGAAGGCGACGACGCCGAGGTGAGCAAGATGATCCGCCGCATGGCGGAGATCCTCCACGAGAAGGTGGGCAAGAGCGACGAGGCGCTGGCCGCCCTGGTCGAAATGGCCGACCGCGGCGACGAGGCATGCCGTCAAGAGTACGTGACGCTAGGCGACAAGCTCGGTTGGAAGGGCGTGGTCGCGACCAAGCTGGTGGAGTGGTACATGGAGGCGCCGGTGGGGCCGCCGCGCAACAACGCGCTGAAGGGCGCGTTCGAGCGCTTCGTGTCCGTGGGGCGCGAGGCCGACGCGGCGGCGGTGGCCAAGGAGCTGGCGCGCACCCGTGGCGCCGACGCCGACATCGCCAAGCAGCTCGAAGAGATCTCGGTGAAGCTGAAGGATCTGGACGCGCTCGGCATCGCGCACGACTTGATGGTGGCCGAGCTCTCCGGCCCCGCGCGCGCCGAAGAGATGGTCAGGCAAGCCGAGGTGCTGCTGCGCGCCGACGTTTCGATCGACGAAGCGCTGCATCACGGTGAGCAGGCGCTCACCAGCGTGGCGCCGGCCGAGGTCGAGCCGCTCTTGCAACGGCTGTCGAAGCTCGGAGCCGAGCCGGCGCAAGCGATAGGCATTTACGAACGGCAGGTGTCGCGCTGCAAGGCGCCGGCCGACAAGCTAGCTGCTCTCGGGCGGGCCGCCTCCGTCGCTGCGGAGCACGGCGTGTACGAGAAGGCACGCGCGTTCTTCGACCTCGCGCTGGGCGCGGGCGCTCAAGACGAAACGCTGGCGTCGCTCGAGGACGTGGCCGTGAAGAGCGACAAGGCCAAGGGTGTCGACACGCTCCGACGCACGCTGGCCGACGCGCTGGCGGCGGGCGGGCAGGGCTCGCGCGACGGCGGCCGCACGCGCAGCGTGCTGCTGGGCCGCGCCGCTTCGCTCGTGTATCGCGAGCTGAAAGACATCGACAAGGCCTTCACCTGGTTGGGCGACGCCATCGTCACGCACGTCGACGACGAGCGGCTCGAGGCGCTGGAGGCGCTGGCCAGCGACGTGGGCGATTCGCGCCGCGCCGAGACCGTGCTCACCCGCGCGCTGGAAGAAGTGTTCGACGGCCCGCTGGTGCGCAAGTTGCTGGCGCGCCGCGCTGCGCTGCGCCGCGACAAGCTCTCGGACAAAGTCGGCGCCGCGAACGATCTGAAGCGCCTGCACGATCTGTCTCCGTCGGACACGAGCGTGATGGAGCAGCTGTCCGAGCTGTACACGGAGCTGGCCGATTACCGCGGCATGGTCCAGCTGTTCGAGGACCAGATCCTGCGCGGCAAAGATCCGAGCTCGCGCGCCGAGCTGGCACGCAAAGTGGCGCGTTTGTGGGAAGAGAAGCTCGATGACCCGCGCGAAGCGGCCGACGCCTGGCGCCGCGTGCTGCGCATGAAATCGGGCGATCCGGAGGCCACCGAGGGCCTCGAGCGCGCCAAGCAAACCATGCTCAAGCGCCCGAAGGAGGACTCGGACGTCAAAGCCGCCGCGAAACCCATCGCGGAAGACAAGCCCGCGGAAGAGAAGGCCGTAGAGACGAGGCCCGCGGACGACAAGCCCGCAGAAGACAAGCCCGCGGAAGAGAAGGCCGTAGAGACGAAGCCCGCGGACGACGAGCCCGCAGAAGACAAGGCCACGGAGGAGAAGGCCGTAGAGACGAAGCCCGCGGACGACAAGCCCGCGGACGCTTCGACCGACGCGCTAGCGGCTGGGCCCAACGACGAGGCGAAGCCTGCCGTGACGCCCGAAACCTCGCCAGCGGCCGACGCGCCGCCAGCCGCTCCAGTTGCGGACGCGCGCCCTGCAGATGGCGCGCCCCCGCCCGAAGCCGCCGCCGCTTCCGGCAGCGAGGCTCGTCCGCACAAGCTCGCTCCGCCGCCGAAGCCCAAGAAGGGCGGAGCCAAAGAGGGCAGCGCGCCCGACGCGTCGGCCGCCCCGCTCCCCAGCGAGGCAACGCCTGCAGCCCCGCCGGTCGCCGAAATGGCTGCTCCCGCAGAAGCGCCGCCAGCCGCCGAAGCCGCGACGTCACCGTCCGACGAAGCCAATGGCGCCGACGCGACCGCTCCAGAGGCGGCTTCGGCCGCGGAAGCGTCGCCGGCCGCCGAAGCCGCGCCGGTCGCGCCAGATGACGCGGCGATGGCGGTCGCGTCCGCCACGGCTCCGCTGCGCGTTTCGCAGCCGCCGCCTCTGCCTGGCTCCCCGGGCCGCCCGGCGAGCTCGACGCGCAATCCACCGCCTCCGCCTCCGCCTGGTTCGGCGGCTCGCGCCGGCACGCCGCCGCAACCCCCCTCGATGCGTCCGCCCCTACCGCCCCCCGCGGGCGCGGGCTCGAAGGGCCCGCCTCCTCCACCCCCCAAGGGCAGCGCCAAGGCTGCTCCTCCGCCTCCGCCTCCCGGTTCGCGCGGCAAGGGCGCGCCGCCTGCCAAACCGCAAGCGTCGGGCGCGGCCGTGGCCGCCGCGGCGCCGGAGCCCGGTTACCTGCCGGGCACCTCGGACGTGACCGAGATCCGCCCGCCCGTGCACCTGGCCGACGCGGGCGACGACGAAGACGAAGAGAGCGGTGAGTTCTCCGTCGACGACGAAGAGCTGATCGACGATCAGCCGAGCTGAGTCGCTCTGCGCCTTTTTCGGGCCGGCGCTACGGTAGCTGGCCCAGACGCAAGCAGCCCGCGTCGGCGTCGAGCTCTGCTTCGGCGCCGAGCAGCAGCGGCTCGTTGGGCAAATCGTGGCCAAACGGCAGACTCGTCACCACCGGCACGTCCCAACTCGAGAGCTCGCGCGCGAGCACCTGCTCGACCGTCACGCCATGTTGCCCCGGAGGACAATCGGTGAAGCCGCCCAGCGCCACTCCGGCCAAGCCGCGCAGGTGCCCACCCAGCCTGAGCGCGCTCAACATGCGATCGATCCGATAAGAAACCTCCGTCACGTCCTCGAGCGCCAAGATCGCGCCGGGCGGCAAGCGCCAACGACCCGTGACGGCACACGTGAACAGCACGGTGAGGTTGCCGCCCACGAGCGGACCGCGCGCCGTGCCACCGACGAGCGAGCGCCCCTGAAGCCTGCGCGGCGCCAGGGGCGCCTCCAGCGCGCGCAGCCAACGTGAGCGCGCGTGGGCGTCGCCGCGCCCCAGGCCGGCCGCATGGTGGGCGTGTAGCGAAGCCACGCCCACGGTCTGGGCTTCGGCGTGCAGCGCGGTCACATCGGAAAAGCCAACGAGCCATTTCGGTGAACGGCGGAGCTCTGCAAAGTCGACGTCGCTCGCGATCCGGGTGATGCCGTACCCGCCGCGGGCGGCGATCACCGCGGCGACCTCGGGTGCCGCGATGGCCTCCGCCAGCTCGGTTCGCCGCCGCGCGTCAGAACCGGCCAGAAAGCCGTCTTTCTCGAACATGCGCCAGTCGAACTGCACGCGGTAGCGCTCGCCCAAAAACGCGATGCCGCAAAGGGCCAGGGTTCGGTCGAAGGGGCTCGCCGGCGCGATGACTCTTACCGTGGCGCCCGGCCGGAGCGCGGGGGGAATCACGAGCGGATCCAAGCCCACTCAAGCTAACATGGCGGCCCCGTTCTCATGCAGCGTAACGCCCTCGCTCGCCTCTCCGACGTCGCTCAAAGCACGCTCCCATTTTTGGCGCGGGTGGCCCAAGCGGCTTCGCGCGCGAAAGACGAGCTGCGCGTGCGCCTGTTGGGCGAAGATTTCGAGGAGCGGGTGCGCAGCCTGCAGCGCCGCTACACCACGCTGGGCGGAGATCCGTTCGGCTTCGATCCCGAGACCGCGCGCCAGGCGGCCATGGTCGTGGCCGTATTCCACCGGCTCTATTTCCGGACCGAGGTCTTCGGCATCGAGCACGTCCCGCCGGGCCGCGCGCTGCTCATTGCCAACCACTCCGGGCAGATCCCGATCGACGCAGCCATCATCGGCTCGGCCATGTTCTACGACGCGCGCCCGCCCCGGGTGACGCGCGCCATGGTCGAAAAATGGACGGCCACGCTGCCCTTCGTGTCCGCGTTCTTCAGCCGAGTAGGGCAGGTGGTCGGCTTGCAAGAGAACGCCATGCGCTTGCTCGAAATGGGCGAGCTGGTGCTGGCGTTTCCCGAGGGCATGCGCGCCATCAGCAAGCCGTTCGCGCAGCGCTATCAGCTCGAGCCGTTCGGTCTCGGCTTCATGCGGCTAGCGCTGCGCACCCAGACGCCCATCGTACCGGTCGCGGTGATCGGCGCCGAGGAGCAGTACTTGAGCTTCGGTAACGTGGAGTGGGCGGCCCGCGCGCTGGGGCTGCCCTCTTTTCCGCTGGTTCCGCAGCTGCTCGTGCCGGGCGGCGCCATGCCGCTGCCCACCAAGTATCGCCTGTATTTCGGCGAGCCCATGCGCTTTTACGGCGATCCGGACGACGACGACCGCATCATCGGCGACAAAGTCTGGCTCGTGCAGCAGACCATCAACGATCTGCTCCGCCGCGGCCTCCGTGAGCGGCGCGGAGTCTTCCTGTGAGCGAAGGCGCGCTCGTCACCCAAAGTCCCCTCGGCGCCGTGGTGGTCACCGGCATTTGCGGCCGCTTGGGTCGCGAGCTCTCACGAGTATTGCACCGCACGCGCAAGGTCATCGGCATCGACCGGCGCGCCTTCGTCGATCCGCCCGGTGATATCGAGCACCACCAGCTCGACATCCGCAGCCACAAGGCGCGCGAGGTGTTCCGGCATGGCGTGGCCGCGGTCGTGCATCTGGGCGTGATGCACGACCCTCACGAGAGCTCCGTGGAGCACCACGACTTCAACGTGGTCGGCCTGCAAAAGGTGCTCGAGTACGTCGACGTCTACAAGGTACCAAAGTTACTGCTCCTCTCGAGCGCCAACGTGTACGGCCCGCGCCCCGACAATCCGCAGCTCATCCGTGAAGACGCGCCGCTGCTCGGCGCCGGTCCGTTCAGCGACATTCGTGATTTGGTCGAGCTGGACATGCTCGTCAACGCCTTTTTCTGGCGCAATCCCGGCACCGAGACCGTCATCCTGCGGCCCGCGCACATCTTGGGCACGGTCAAGAACGCGCCCAGCAACTACCTGCGCCTCGACGTCATACCCACGCTGCTCGGCTTCGATCCGATGATGCAGGTCGTGCACCAACGTGACGTCATCGCCGCCATCGAGCTGGGGCTCCGCCCCGGCGTGCGCGGCATCTTCAACATCGGCGGCCCGGAGCCGCTCGCGTTGTCCAAAGCCATCTCGGTGTTGGGGCGGCGGGGCGTCGCGCTACCGCACACGCTCGCCAAAGCAGCGGTGAAGAACCTCTTCCGCTTTCGGCTCACCACGTTCCCCGCGCCCGAGCTCGACTTCATCCGCTACGTTTGCATGGTCGACGACAGCAAGGCCAAAGCCGAGCTGAGCTACGCGCCCGCGTACGGGCTCGAGGCCACCCTGCGCGCCGTCGACGAGGAGCGCTGGGTCGCGTGACGAGCCAGCTCTGGCGGCTCGCGCTGGCGGCCTTCGCGCTGCTACTCAATGGCTGCCCCACCGCCCCGGGCGACGCCCCGCCGCCGCCGCGCAAGCCCGAGATCCCGAGCGCGCCCCCGCACGCGCTGGGCGCGCTCGCGGCCGGCACCGACGCGGCGCCGCGCCCCGAGCTCTCGCCCGTCGGCGAAGAGCCGGACGTCGCGCCGAGCGAGCCCACCCCCGGCGCCCCCGAAGACGCCCCGGCCCCTTCCGAAGCTCCGGAAGCGCCCGCGCCCGCGCCGACCGCGCCCGGAATGGCACTATGAAAACGCATCTTTGCTTGCTCCTCGCCGGACTTTGCTCAGCCAGCTGCGGCGCGCCCGGTCGACCCAGCGGCCTGCCGCCTCCCGAGTACCAGCTGCCTCAGGTCGATCCGTGGCCGCCTGCTGCCCCGGCGGCGCCCGCAGTCGAAGCACCGCCCGCCGAAGCTCCAGCCGAGGGGGTCACGCCAGCGCCTGAAGCCCCAGCGGGCCTGCAGCAAAACGGCGGCGGAAGTGGTGCTACGCTCCCCGCAGGCACCCCGTGAGCTCCGTTCGAGATCAAGCCGCCCGCGCCCGCGCCGTAAGAAAAGCGCTCGCGCTGGCTTCCCGCAAACAAAAAGACTCCGCTCTGAGCGAGATCGCCGCGCGGCTCCGCGCGGCCACCGCCGCCATCGGCGACGCGAACGCCCGCGATCTCGAGGTGAGCGCGGCCGCCGGCCTGGCGCCGGCCATGCTCGACCGCTTGCGCATGGACGCCAAGGTCGTCGATGCCACTGCCCGCGCCGTGGAGCACGTGATGACCCTGCCCGATCCGGTGGGCAGCCGCGGACCCATGCAGCGCTTGCCCAACGGGCTGCTCGCTGGGCGCGAGCGCTTGCCCCTCGGCGTGGTGGGGATCATTTACGAGTCTCGCCCCAACGTAACGATAGACGCGGCCGTGCTCTGCTTGAAGGCAGGTAACGCCGTGCTCTTGCGCGGCGGCAAAGAAGCCGCCAACACCAACCAGGTGCTGGGGCGCATCGTGCAAGAGGCGCTCGAGGCCGCCGGCCTGCCCGGCGACGTCGTGCAAATCGTGCCGCCCGGCGATCGCGAGAGCGTGCGCGAGATGGTCGGCCTCACCGGCCTTCTCGATTTGGTCATCCCGCGCGGAGGCGAGGGGCTGGTGCGCTTCGTCTGCGAAAACGCGCGCGTGCCCGTGGTGCAGCACTACAAGGGCGTTTGCCACCTGTTCTTGGACGCGGACGCCGAGCTCGAGCGCTCTGCGGCCATCGCCGTCAACGCCAAAGCGGTGCGCCCCGGCACCTGCAACTCGCTCGAGTGCTTGCTGGTCGACCAAAGCGCAGCCCAGCGGCTCTTGCCCCCAGTGGCGCGAAAGCTCTTGGACGCCGGCGTCGAGCTACGCGGCTGCCCGCAGACGGTGGCGCTCGTGCCCGAGGCCAAAGCCGCCGTCGACGACGACTTCGGTCAGGAATTCTTGGCGAAAATCCTGGCCGTCAAGGTCGTGGCAGGCCTCGACGGCGCCATCGAGCACATCGAGCGCTACGGCTCGAACCACACCGAGTCCATCATCACCAATTCGTACGCCAACGCGCAGCGCTTCGTGCGCGAGCTGGACGCGAGCTGCGTGATCGTGAACGCCTCCACGCGCTTCAACGACGGCGGAGAGCTGGGGCTCGGCGCCGAAATCGGAATTTCCACCTCCAAGATGCACGCCTACGGCGCCATGGGGCTCGAGAGCCTCACGGCCGAGAAATGGATCGTCTTCGGAGACGGTCAGGTGCGTGGCTAAGGGTCCGCGAATGGCCAAGTCAGTCGCCCTCGCGGCCGATGCATCCCCGCTGGCTTCGTTGCTCCTCAGTTACCTACCGCAGGTATGCGCCTTCGTCGCGCCTCGCCCGCCGGGCGCCTCCGACCGCGATCACCGACTGACTTGGCCATTCGCGGCCCCTAAGCTGTGACGGCGACTGCTCAAAAATGAAGAAAAAACTCAAGGCTCTCAAGAAACCCGTCCGCGTCGCCGGCAAGCCCACGCCGCTCCGCGCCGCCCCCAAGCCCGTCCACGACTCGAGCGAAGCCCAGCGCATGGCGTTGGCGGCCGCAGCGGCCGCGCTCGACAAGAAGGCCATGGGCGTCGAAATCATCGATGTCGCGGGCAAGGTGGACTACGCCGACTACCTCGTGCTCATGACCGGCCACGCCGACCGCCACGTAGCGGCCATCGCCGACGCGGTCGACGAAGCGCTCGGCAAGCAAGGCTGGCACGCCATCTCGATCGAAGGCTTGCCGCGCGGCCAGTGGGTGCTCATCGACTTCGTGGACATCGTGGTCCACGTCTTCTTGGCCGAAACGCGCTCGCTGTACGATTTGGACGGCCTGTGGATGGACGCCAAGCGCGTCCGCGTGCCCGGGGTTTGAAGCTCTCTGGCCAGGGTCGGTTGACGTGGTGGCAGCGGTCGCGGGCACGCCGCGACCGCCAACGGCTCGCCCGCGCCGCCGAGAGAGCCGACGCATGAAGCTCGTGGTGATCGCGGCGGGCAGGGTCAAAGAGCGCGAGGTGCGCGCCATTGCCGACGATTACCTCGGGCGCATTCGCCGCTACGTGAAGTGCGACGAGGTCGAGGTGAGAGGGGCCAAGGACCTGGCCGCGGCGGTGCCGAACGGCGCGCTGCTCGTGGCGCTCGAGGTAGAAGGCGAGGCGCTCACCAGCACCGAGCTGTCGCGGCGCGTCGAGCGCTGGGGCAGCACCGGCAAGGGGGTGGTCGCGTTCATCATCGGTGACGCCGACGGCATCCCGAAGGCTCTGTCGCAGAGCGCGGCCGCTCGCATCAGCTTGTCGAAGCTCACCCTGCCGCATCGCCTGGCGCGCGTGCTACTCTTGGAGCAGCTGTATCGTTCGCTCAGCATCTTGCGGGGCGAGCCGTACGCGCGCGAATAGCCACCCCGCCGCCCGGCGCGGGCTCAGGCCTTCGGAGCTCCGCTCTCGTCGCTGCCTGCTTCTGCTGCGGCCTTCCCGCGCTCGCGGCTGACCGTGATGGCCCACGACACGCCGATCGAGATCCCGTACAGGCCGATCAGCGGAACGGCCATGAGGATTTGGCTCATCGGATCGGGCGGCGTGAGCACGGCCGAGATGATGAACGCGACGACGATGAAGTAGCGGAAGAACTTGATCAGGTGCCGGTGCGTGATGAGCCCCGCCACCGTCAAGAACAGCGCCAAGATGGGCAGCTCGGCGGTGGCGCCGAACGCGATGAACATGCGAGTGATGAACTCGATGTAATCGCCGATCATCACCGTCGCCTTGATCTCCATGCCGCCCGGAAGCTGGTCCTGGAAGTTGATCAAGAAGTCGAACGCGGCCGGAAACGCCACCGCCCAACCGAAGTAGCCGCCGGCCAAGAACAGCAGCACCGAAGAGGCGACGAACGGGATCGCGAATTTCTTCTCGCGCGCGTACAGGCCGGGCGCGATGAACGCCCAAATCTGCCAAAGAATGATGGGCAGCGAGAAGATCAAGCCGGCCAGCGCGGCCAGGCGGATGTACGAAATGAACAGCGCCGTGGGCGAGCCGAAGTGCAGGGCCGCGGCGTCCTTGTGCCCGCCGTGCTTCCAAGCTTCCAAGAACGGCTTGGTGATCCACGCTAAAATGCGCTCTTTGTAGAACCAGCAGACGCCCGCGCCGATCAGGAAGGCGATGCCCATCCGCACGATGCGACTGCGGAGCTCTTCCAAGTGCTCCCACAGCGTCATCGAGCCGTCGTCGCCCGCCTCCTGCTCGTTCGGACCCTTGTCGCTATTGTCGCTCAAGGCTTTGACCTCAGCGGTTGCCATTCACGCTGCCTGGGATAGGAGGAACGGGGGCGGGAAGAGACGGCTCGGACTTGCTGCTGGAGCCGGCCGTATCGGGACGTGGCGGACCCGAGCGGCGCGGAGGTGGGGGTGGCGTGCCCGAGGGACGCGGAGCGGTAGCGCGTGAAGACGGGGGCGGGGGTGGGGCCGACCGCGCTGGCGGCCGAGGCGGAGCAGCCACCGGCAGCGGCGCGATCGCCGGGGCCGAGGCTACCGGCGGGGCCGAGGCTACCGGCGGGGCCGAGGCTACCGGCGGGGCCGAGGCTACGGGTTCGGGCGCGACGACCGGCTCGGGCGCGACGACCGGCTCGGGCGCGACGACCGGCTCGGGCGCGACGACCGGCTCGGGCGCGACGACCGGCTCGGGCGCGACGACCGGCTCGGGCGTGACGACCGGCTCGGGCGCGACGACCGGTTCTTCGGGCGCAGGCTCGGGCGCGCTGACGGGCAGCGGAGCGCCCGGCGCAGCGGCAACGTCCGTGGAGGCGGGCGGTTCGAGCAGATCATCGGGCAGGGCGCCGTATGAGTCACAACCCTCGGGCGGGTACTCGCGAGTCGGATCGGGCTCGAGGCCGCTGTACGGATCTTCGTAACGAGGCGTGGGGGCGGGGGCCGGAGCGGGCGTGGGCGCAGGGGCCGGAGCGGGCGGGTGGTAGCCGCGCATCAAGCTCCGCAGCTCCGAGAGCTGGATGCCCTCGGCGCGCAGCATCTCGTCGATGCCGGTCTGCTGCCGCACATCCAAGGTCATCTTGCGCAGCTTTCGCGCCCATTGACCCATGGTTTTGAGCATCCCGGGCAGCTTCTGAGGGCCAACGGCCACCAGGGTCACCAGGGAAATCACGAGCAATTCGCCGAAAGAAAACCCAAACAAGCGGTAGTTCCTGCCGGGCGTCTTAGCATACTTGGGCACCGTGGCCCGAGCCTGGTAGCTTCCCGTTCGTGGTGGCACTCCTCGCGCTGCTCGTCGTCGCGCCCACGGTTTTCTTCTATTTCCTCGTCATTCGGGGCAGCGACCGCTACGAGCCGGAGCCACTTTGGCTGCTCTCCGTGGCTTTTTTCTGGGGCGCGGTCGTCAGCACTTTGACCGCCCTGGTGTTCAACCAGGTCGGCGAGGGTGCGATTCGCGCCAGCCTGGGGGCCGGCCAGGCGGCCCTGGTCGACGCTTCGACCGCCTCGTTCGTGGCGCCTCTGGTCGAAGAGAGCAGCAAGGGCTTCGGTCTGTTGGTGCTCTGGGCCATCTCCTCGTTGTGGGTGCGCGAAATCGACGGCGCGCTGGACGGCGCCATCTACGGCGGGGTGATCGGCCTGGGCTTCACCCTGACCGAGGACGTGCTCTACATCTCCAGCGCAGGAGCACAGCACGGCGGCGAAGCGTTCTTTCAGGTCTTCGTTCTTCGCACGGTGATGGCCGGCCTGGGGCACGCTTCGTTCACGGCCATGACCGGCCTCGGGGTGGGGATCGCGGCCGAGAGCGGCAGCGGGCTCATCAAGCTCCTTGCCCCCATTGGCGGCTGGTGCGCGGCAGTTGGGCTGCACTTCGTGCACAACTACCTGGTCACGTTTTTGTATGACGACGGCAGCGGCTTCGTCGCCAAGATCTTGCTGTTTTGGACCTTCAACGCGCTGTTCTTCCTGGTCATCTTGACCCTCGCCATTCGCGATCGGGCCATCGTGCTCAAAGGCTTGGTCGATGAAGCCGGGCGCTCGCTGCATCCCAAAGAGCTCGAGCGCACGGCCAGCTATTGGATGCTGTTTCCGCTATGGAACTTCTTTTCCCTGCAAAGTAGCCCCAAAGGCTACAGTGAGGCGCGGCGCAAGCAGCTGGCCCTCGTCGAGCTATCGTTTCTGAAGCACCGGCGGCGCCGCGGTGAGCGCGGCACCGAGCTCGACGCGCGTGAGCACGAGCTGCGTCAACGCATTCATCAAGCAAACCTGGCGGGCGTGTTCATCGGAGCTCGATCATGATCAAACCTTGGCTCGCGCTGTGCGTGTTCGCCGTTTCGCTCGTCGTGAGCCCGTACCTGGCCTGCAGCAACTCGGACCAGAACGAGTTCGGCTACAGCGAAGCCGACATGAAGAGCGCCGTGCTCGGCACCTGGCAGGGCACCGCCGACGTCGACGGGGAGACCGTCGAGTTCTCGCTGGTGCTGGAGCAGGCTTCGGCCAAGTCCAAGACGCAGGGCGTTGCCGCGCCCAGAGTCACGCCGCAGTGCGGCTCGCGCTCGTTCGTCAAGCCCGCCGCAGCCTGCCTCTCCCTCAGCCAAATGCCCGTCATCGGCACCGTCACTTCCGTGAACCCGTCGCTCAACGGCACCGTCGACGGCGAAGTCACGGCCTTCAAAGAGCTCGATCCGGTCGACCTGTCGCTGCGGCTGGAAGACGGCACGCAGCTCGCTGGTGTCCTCGAGAAGCAAGCGGTCACCGACGGCCGGCTGCTGAGGCCGCAGCAGATCGGCACTTTTTCGCTGGCGCGGCCTTAGGGCGCGCGAATGGCCAAGTCAGTCGCCCTCGCGGCCGATGCATCCCCGCTGGCTTCGTTGCTCCTCAGTTACCTACCGCAAGTATGCGCCTTCGTCGCGCCTTGCCAGCCGGGCACCCCGACCGCCATCATCGACTGACTTGGTCTTTCGCGGCCCTTAGGGCGGCGTTGGCGGGCGCCGCTGAACGCGGGTAGACTCGACGGCGCCGCAATGCGAGAACGAATTGGAATCGGCTTCATTTTGGCGCTGCTGGCGGTGGGCTCGGCGGCTTGCGGCGCCCACCTGGAGACCGTCGATGAGGCGTCCCAAGGAGTGAACGGCGCCGCGGACGGCTCGGGCCAGTATTCTCTCTCGTTCGTGCGCGGCATGCGCCTCGCCGGCGCCGCTTACGACGGCGTGGAGGACGCCACCATCCAGCGCCTGGCCCCCAACCTCGGCTCGTCGGAGTACTGCAGCAGCAAGGGTGGCTCCACCCAGCGCTCGTGCCTGCTACGTTGGGATTTGAGCCATGTGCCGCGCACGGCCAAAGTGCAAGGCGTGCTGCTGCAAGTCATGGTGGCCGATCCTTCGCGCGGCACCTTCCGCGTCTACGACATGCGGCGCAGCTGGGCCGAGGGTGAGGCCGATTTTCAGAAGCCTCAGGCCGGCGAAAGTTGGGGGCTGCCGGGCGCCAACTCCACGGTCGACGCCGGGTCCGCGCCGCTCGGAGCGTTCAAGCCGAGCGCCAGGGGCTCGCTGTCCATTCCGCTGAACGCGGCCGGCGTTGCCGTCGTGCAAGGCTGGATCGACGACCCGTCCAAGAACGCGGGTCTCAAGCTGTACAACCCGCGCCCTTACGACGGCACCAGCATCAGGTCTTCCGACGTCGACAACGTGTCCGAGCGCCCGACGCTGGTGGTCGTATTGGGGGATTAGACGCGGCTATTTGACCAAGCTGCGCGCGATCACGAGGCGCTGAATCTGGCTGGTGCCTTCGTAGATTTGTAGCACCTTGGCGTCGCGCATCAGCTTCTCGACCGGGTAATCTTTGACGTAGCCGTTGCCGCCGAACACCTGCACCGCGTCCACCGCCGTCTGCATGGCCCGGTCGGCGCCGTACGCTTTGGCGAAGCTCGATACGATCGGATCGCGTACGCCATTGCCCAGGTTCCAGGCGGCTTTTTGGTACAAGAGGCGCGTGGCCTCGATGCCGATGGCCATCTCGGCCAGCATGGCTTGCACCAGCTGGTGCTCGGCGATGGCGACGCCGAACGCCTTGCGCTCTTTGGCGTAGGCCACCGATTCGTCCAGGCAGCGCTGCATCAAGCCGGTTGCCATGGCGCCGATGTCGGGGCGCGTTTGGTTGAAGGTCTCCATCGCCAGCTTGAAGCCCTCACCCTCGGGGGCGAGCAGGTTGGCTTTGGGCACCCGCACCTCTTCGAAATGGACGGCGGCGGTGTCGCTGGCGCGCTGGCCCATCTTGTCTTCGTGCTTGCCCACCTTCAGGCCGGGCGAGTCTCGATCCACGATGAACGCGGCGATGCCTTTGTGGCGCTTGTTCGGGTCAACGGTGGCGAACACTACGTAAAACGAGGCAAAGCTGGCGTTGGTGATCCAGCATTTCTCGCCGTTCAGCACGTATTCGTCGCCCACGGCTTTGAAGGTGGTGCGCAAGCCGGCAACGTCGCTGCCGCCCGTCGGCTCGGTCGTGCAGTAGCTGCAGAAGACGGGCGAGGCCGTCAGCATGCCCAGGTACTTCTTCTTTTGCTCTTCGCTGCCCGCGAGAATGATGGGCGTCGCGGCCAGGGTATTGGCGAGCAGGCTGGTTTGGATGCCGGTACAGGCCCAGGCAAGCTGCTCGGCCATCAACGCGTTGTCCAGCTCCGGAAAGCCGGCTCCGCCGTACTCCGGTGGCACCGTGGCGTTCACTAGGCCCAGCTCGTGCGCGGCCTCGAACACGTCTTTCGGGAAGCGGCTATCGCGGTCACACTCGGCCGCGATGGGGGCGATGCGCTCGCGCGCGAACCGTTTGGCGGTGTCGACCAATGCCTTCTGCTCATCCGACAGCTCGAAGCTCAGCATGCTGTTTCTCCCGAAAAAAGGCTGGACGGTACCAACCAAAACCGGAGCCTAGCGCACAATCTGCCGGAATATGGCGCGGCTATTTTTTGGCGCGCTCTTTCATGCGCGCCATTTCGCTCCGTACCGCTTTGGCGCCCAGCAAAAAGCCAATGGTGATGCCGACCAAGAGCACACCGGGGATGAAGATGAAGTGCTCGACGGTGATGTTACCGACATCCACGGCGGCCTCAATCTGCGTCGGTGCGCTTGGGCAGCGCGCGCTCGAGCTCGGCCAGGCGCTTGCTGACGGCCGCTTGCCGACGGAACGTCAGGTAGATGAAGCCCATCAAGATGGCCCACATCAACAGGTACGCCGCGACGAGGAGACCTTCGGCGCTGCTCGATTCGGTGTCGCCGCCGGTGACGGGGCGGAACTCTTGCGAGCGGTCCTCTACGGTGGGCGTGCCGGGGCTTGGGCTAGCTTGGGTCATGGATCAACCGTTCGTGTCCGTCTCGGGCAGCAGCTCTTCGGCGCGCAGCAGGCGCGCCTGGGACTGAGCAAGTTCCGCGCGCAGCGTGATGAGCAAGCCGGCGAGCAAGGTCATGGCGAAAAAGCCGCCGTAGAGGGCATAGCTCATGGCCGGATCTTGCAGACCCTGACCGCCGGTCGCCTTGAGCACCGTAGGGTGGTTGCCACCCCAGAGCTGCACCGAATAATGGACGATGGGCAGGATAGCGGTCCCCAAGATGCCGAACGCCGCCGCAAAGCGCCGCTCCGCGTCGCCATTGCCGGCGAAGCGACGCAGCACGCCGAGCGCGCCGAAGATCAAGACCGCCATCAACACCGACGTGAGTCGCGGATCCCACGTCCAATAGACTCCCCAGGCCTTCTTGCCCCAGAGCGACCCGCTGGCCATCGCCATGGTGCCGAACATGACGGCGCATTCGCCGCCGGCCCGAGCCCAGGCGTCTCGCTTGTCGGTAGGGTTGTAGAGGTACATGGCGCTGGCGACGAAGCAGACCGCGCCGGCCACGTAGATCGAAATAGCCGACGGTACGTGAAAGTAGAAAATCTTCTGGGCCAGGCCACCAGCTTGCGGCTGGGCCTCTGGAACCCGCAAGAAGACGTACGGAATCAGCGCAAAGAAGGCGAGGGCGGCCACGGCCCAAACGCCGACAATCAACCCGCGGGGACGCATGGCGAGCACCATAGCCCGTGGACCTACGTTTTTGTTCCCATTTTCACGCTGAAAAGCCGGCGCGGCCCCGGGCTTTGGAGCTTCCGCCCCGCTGCCGGCGGCCCCAAGCTCAGACGTCGCAGGTGGCCAGGGCGAGCAAGGCGGCGATCTTGGCGCGCAAGACCTCGAACTCTTTCACGGTGTAGTCGAGCTCGGCCTCGCGCAGCCGGCGCGCGGTATCCACCAAATCGAAGCTGGTGCCGCTGCCGTTGAGGTAGGCCACTTTGGTCAGCCGCGCGGTCTCCGCGGCAATTTCGCGCGTCTTGGCCGCCACCGCTAGCGTGGCCTCGGACGAACGGACCGCGCGGAAGGCCTGCGTGACCTCGATGCGCGCCTGACGCTTGGCTTCGGTCAACTGCTCGGCGGCAATGCGCGTCTCGGCCGTGCGCTGCTCGCGTGTGCCGTAGCGCAGCCCGCCGTCGTACAAGGTCCAGCTCAGCACGCCGCCCACCGACCACGTGACATGCTCGTTGTTGATGCCCGAGACCGGCGACCAATAGGTGAGGCTGGAGACGGCATCGACCGTCGGCCAATAGGTCCTGGAGACGCCCTCTTCGTTTCGCTTGGCGACCTGCGCGGAGGCCTCGGCCGCTCGCACGTCGGCGCGCGCCAGCACGTCGGCGGGGCGGCAGCTGGATTTGGCGTCGTTGGCCAACTCATCGAGCCGGATGCTAGGCGTTACGCCGAAGGGCTCGGCGGAGCCGAGCGCGGCGCCCAGCGTTTCGCGCGCGCGCAAGACGCCGTCGTTGGCCGCCACGACTTGGCTGCGCGAGAGCGACACCTCTTGCTCGATCCGCAGGACGTCGATGGTGCTGGCCGCGCCCAACGCCGCGCGGCGCTTCGTCAAATCCAGCGTCGAAAGCACGCTCTCGAGCGAGACCCGGCTCACTTCGGCCAAGCGCTCGGCGGTGACGGTCGTTACCACGGCGTCGGCCACCTGGGCGATCGAGAGGCGCTCGGCCGCTTTGGAGTTGAGCCGCGCGACCTCGATCTGCTGCAGCGCAGTGCCGCGGTTGTGCCACACGTCGAGCGCCAGCAGCGGCACGCGCAGGTTGAGACCCGCCTGCCAGGTCGTGGCCTTGCCGGGGAGGCTGACGGTGTCGAACACCGTGACCGGTTGAATGGGCGCGCCCGGCGTGGCCCCGGCGGCCGTCGCGTCGAACGAAGCGGGGCCGTTGAACACGCGCGCCTCGCCTTTCAGCAATTGACGGGTGACGGAGGCGCCGCCCGTAACGCTTGGCAACGCGGGCGCGAGCGCTTGACGCGCCTGGGCGCGCGCTACGTCTTGCTGCGCTTCGAGCGTCCGCAGGGTGCTGGAGTTTTGGCGCAGCAGGCGCAGCGCGTCGCGCCAGCTCTGCAGCACGTTGGTCGCAGGGGGAACGGCGGCCAGCATGTCGTCGCTGACTTGGGGCAGCGTAGGCTCGGCCGGAGCCGCGACGTCGGCCGGGGCCGCGGTCGCTGAAGCAGCGGGCGGCGCCGGAGCGGCCGGCGCCGGGGCTGGTTTGGCTGTTGGCGCCGGTTGGGCGAGGGCGGCTTGGCTAACGAGGAAGAAACAAAGACCCAGGGACCGCTTCGGCATGGCTGCCGTCTAATAGTTCCGCAGCCATCACTCGGGAACCCCCTACCTCGGCGATCGTGGCCGGCCGGAGCAATCGTCGAGCGCGGCCGGGAGGCGAAGCGTCAGCGACGACGAGCCAGCTCGGCGCTCACGGTCTGCCCGGCGATTTGAGCGCCGTTCAGCGCAGCGACGGCGCGCTCGATGAGCTCGCCCCGCACGCCCACGAAGGCGTGGCTGTGCCGGACTCGGATGTAGTCGGGCTCGCCGGTGATGCCGTGCTTCTCGAGTAGGCTCTGAAAATCGCTCGGTTTAGCGCCGTCGCGCCGGCCGACGTTCACGAAAATCTCGCGGATCGCCTCGGTGTCGCCTTCGCCTTCGGGCTCTCGTGAAGAAGGTTGAACGACCTCGGGTGGGGGCGGCTCTTTGCGAATGGGCGCCGGCAACTCGACGCGCGCGCTCTCGAGTGTGCGGTGCTCCTCGGCCCGGCGTTCTGAAGGGCGCTCTTCGCGCAGCCGGCGAGGGCGTCTCTCTTGAAGACTCTCGGGACGCGGCCGCTCTTCACGTTGAGCGTCGATACGCGGCCGCTCTTCACGTGGAACATCCATACGCGGACGCTCTTCGCGCCGAGCTTCGGCGCGGGGCCGCTCTTCACGTGGCGCATCGATACGTGGCCGCTCTTCGCGCGGGCGCTCTTCACGTGGCGCATCGATACGCGGCCGCTCTTCGCGTGGCCGCGCTTCGCGGAGCCGTTCGGCGCGCGCTGGCGGCGCCGCTTGGGGGCGCTCCGGCTCGGGCAGGGGTGCGGGCGCGGGGGCTTTGGCGCGCCGCGCCGCCGTGGCCTCTTCTACGGCGTCGGGGCGAGCACCCAGGTGATCTCGCAAGAGCGTGGCCAGCACGCGGTCGCCCAGCTCATGCGTGAGCAGGCGGCGCGCCAAGGCCAAGTCTTCGGCGTGGACGGCGCGCGTCTGTGAGGCCTCGACGAACATCTGCACCAGATCGGCCTCGGCGCGGGTCTTGCGCTCGCGAGCCGAGGGCAAATGCCGCTCGATGGGCTTAATTTTGTAGGTGAGGCGGAGCAGGTACAGGCCGCCAATGTTGGCCGGCGCGATGAGCGAGATGGCGGTGCCGGTGCGCCCCGCGCGGCCGGTGCGCCCGGTGCGGTGCACGTAGCTCTCGGCGCTGTCCGGAAAGTCGAAGTTGATGACGTGGGTCAGGTGCGAGATGTCGATGCCGCGCGCGGCGACGTCGGTGCACACCAAGAAACGAAGCTCACCCTTACGGGTTGCGGCCATCACGGCTTCGCGCTCGTTCTGCGACAGATCCGCGTTCAGCCAATCCGCTTGGTAGCCTTGCGCCTGCAGGCCCGCGGCCACGCGCTTCGTGTCGTCGCGAGTGTTGGAGAAGATGATGGCGCTCTCCGGGTTCTCGGTCTCGATGATGGCGATGAGCTCGGCGAGCTTGTCCGTCATCGTCATGTACACGAAGTGTTGGATCGAGAGCGCGCCGATGTTGTCGCCGCTGAGGGTGACGTACTCGGGGTTCTTCAGCCGCGTCTCCGCCACGCGCTTCACGTCGGGTGGCAAGGTGGCGCTGAACAGCAGCACCTGCCGCTGCTCCGGTAGGTAGCCCCAAATCTCGGTGATTTGCGGCAAAAAGCCCATCGAGAGCATCTCGTCACTCTCGTCGAGCACGAAGATTTTGCACGCCTTGGTGTCGAGCGTGCCGCGCCGCAAATGGTCGAGCACGCGGCCCGGCGTGCCGACCACGATCTGCGCGCCGTCACTCAGCTGCTCGATCTGCTTGCCCATGGGCGCGCCGCCGTACACGGCCACCACCTTGGTGCCACGGTGCTTGGCGATGGCGGTGAGCTCCCGGGTGATCTGCAGGGCCAGCTCACGAGTGGGGCACAGCACCATTGCCTGCACGGCGGGGCGGTTGGCCTTCACCAGCGTGTCGACCAGCGGCAAGCCGAACGCGGCCGTCTTGCCGGTGCCGGTGCGGGCTTGCACGACCAGATCGCGCCCGCGCGCGGCCGGCTCGAACACGGCGCGCTGCACCGGCGTAGGCTGGGTGTACCCGAGCTCGTCGATGGCCTTGCGGACATCGCTCGTGAGCGGCAGGGTGTCGAAGGTGACTGGCGGGGCGTCTTCCGCGGGCATGCTCATCGGTTAAGTTCGTTCGTGGGGGAAGCTACGGTCCCCTTGATTCGGCGCCGCAGTGGCGCAAGGCCGAGGGACTCATACCTCACCGCGTGCTCCTCGGCATAGCGCAACGCGATCACGTCTTTTAGGTAGTTTCGCCCCGCCTCGTCACCGCGACAGGCGGCTTCCACGGCTTTTCGCTCATTCCATTCGGGCTCGAGCGCCGTTCGGTAGTGAGCCAGGGCTGCGCGCTCGTCCTGGTCGCCGGCTAGCTCGGCGTAGGCCTTTTTTGCGCGAGCCAACGCCTGCTCCAGCTTGGCGGTTCCGGCCGCGCAACCCGCGGGGCTAGGAGGGGCGCTGCCCCAGACCGAGCTCAGGATTTGAACCGTCCACATGAGCGTCGCGCCTGCGAAGATGAGGCTAAATACCGCAATACCGACGCGCCGGCCCTTGAGCCGACTTCGCTCGAGCGGCGTGAGGGCGCGACGGGGCGATTGGGCCATCCACGCGCCTTGTGCCTGGAACTAGACGCCCCGTCAAACCTCATCATTGGTCCACTTTCGGCGAGTGACGATCGACGTAATCCCCTCGTTGACCCTTGGAGCAGCGTACCCCATACTGGTTTCACAAGAATTTGAAACCTCAGAAACTCGAAGATAGTTCCGCGCTGGGACTCGAGCAGAGCGTCAACACGCTCGGGGCCGCTGCGGCTGCACACGCGGGGGATCGCCGGCTGGAGCGCCGGATTCAGAACGTCCAGCAGCTCCTGGCGGATGATCTGAGGTGGGTGGAGGACACACTCTCCAAGGCAGCGGCGAGCGGCCCAGCGCCCGGAAGTGACGCCGCGCTGCATTTGGTCTCGCGCGGCGGTAAGCGCGTCCGGCCAATCGCGCTCCTGCTCAGCGCAGCCTGCTTTGGAGGCATCAACGACAAGGCGCGCGAGCTGGCCGTCGTGTCGGAGCTGGTGCATTCGGCGACCCTCTTGCACGACGACGTGATCGACGAAGGCATGGAACGCCGGGGCGCTCCGACGGCGCGGCTGGCTTGGGGCAACGGGGTGAGCGTGCTCGCCGGAGATCTGCTGCTGGTCAACGCGCTGGACCGCACCTCGCGCGTCGCGCCCGAAGCCATGGCCGATCTACTGTCCACGCTGCGGCGCCTGGTCGAAGGCGAAATCGTGCAGCTCCGCGGTCGCAGCGAGCTCGACGTGACCGAGGCGACCTACGAGCGGATCTTGCGCGATAAGACGGCGTCCTTGTTCAGCTGGGCGACGCGCAACGGCGCGCGCGTGGCGGGGGCGAGCTTGGCCGATCAGGAGCGGCTGAGCGGCTTCGGCGAACGCTTGGGCATCGCCTTTCAGCTCGTCGACGACGTGCTCGATTATTCGGGCGAGCAAACCGGAAAGTCGCTGCTGGCCGATCTGCGCGAAGGCAAGCTCACGCTGCCGCTGGTGCTGGCCGTCGCGCGCCGCCCGGAGCTGGCGCAGGCGCTCAAGCGTATTCACGCGGGCGATCGCGAGCCGGTGCAGTTCGTCAGCCAAGCGGTGATCGAGACGGGCGCCTGTGAAGAGGTGCGGCGTCGGGCCAGCCAATACACGCAGACGGCCGTCGAGGCCTTGAGCTCGCTCGTGCCAGGCCCTGCGCGGGTGCTGCTGGAGAACGTGGCCGAAGAGCTCGCGCGCCGCGCCGCCTAGTTCAGCGTGCCGGGCGACGACGACTCGGTGCGCTGCGACTCGATGAAGGTAGCGGTGATCTCGCGCTCGAGCGCGCCGCGAATTTCGGCCTCGATCTGCTCGATGGATGAGGCCAGGCGCTCCACGTTGCGCTGGTAGACGAACACCCGCGCGCTGACCGAGCTGGGCTGGCCTTCGTTGCCGACCGCGTCAATCAAGAGCAAGGCGCGCGGATCGACGCCGTCGACCACGACCTCGACGCCGGGGGCGTCGGCGGCGTACACCTCTTGCTCGCGCACGTACGCGCGCAGCATGGGTGAAAGCGCGGCCAGGGCGCGCTTCGCGGTCAGCTCGAACGTCTCGCGCGAGAGCACCGGGGGCGCAGACGGCTGCGTCAAATCCAGATCGCGCGAGCGCAAAAAGGCTTCTGTCGCGGAGCCGGTCTCGCCCCGTTCGTCGCGCACGAGGCCCAGGTAGTACCAAGCCTCTGCGTTCTTGGGCGAGCGCTTGACCGACTCTTCGATCAGCGGCGAAGCGTTCTCGAGGTTGCCGACCTCGTACAACGCGCGGCCCACCAAGAAGGTGTGCTGGGGGTTGTCGAACGGACCCTCGGGGAAGCGCTGCGAGAGCTCGGTGGCCCGCTCGACCTCGCCCTTGCCCAGCAAGGCGTCGAACATCAGCAGCAGGGCGTCCACCACTTCGTCGTCGGTCTCGGCTAGGTCGAGCGAGAGCTCACACAGCCGGATGGCTTCGTCGAAGTCGGCCAGCGGGTGCACGTACACTTCGGCCGCGTTCAACATGGCCTCGAGGTAAGTGTCGTCCAGCGCGATGGCCTGACGGTAGTGCTCGACCGCTTCCTCGAACTCACCCTTCAAGGCCGCGACGTAGCCGAGCAGGTTGTAGGCCTCGGGCGACTGCGCGTCGATCTCGAGCGCCCGCCGGGCCGAGAGCTCCGCGCCACGGGGGTCACCGCGCTGTACGAGATCCCAACCGCGGTCGAGGTGGGCCGAGAATTGGTCCATGGTCTGGCCCAGCTATTGACGTGCCCGGGGGGCACGGTCAACCGAAATTGTCAGTCGTGGACGACGACGCGCGACCCAACCTGGGCCTCGTTCGCCCAGACGCCGTGAAAGCCTTCGGGCAGGTGGGGGCCGGTGAAGAAAAACAACCATTTGGCGTCGAGCGGCGCGAGGTTCACGCAGCCGTGGCTCATCTGCACGCCAAAGTTCGAATGCCAAAAGGCGGCGTGCAGCGCGTACGACCGGAAATAGTACTGCACGAACGGTACGTCTTCGATGCTGTACGGCAGGTCTCCGGCCGCGGTGCCATCGCCATCCATGGTCGTCGTGATGTGCTTTTCGCGGACGCGCCACTCACCCGTGGGGGTGCTGTGATCTTTGTCTTTGATCTTGGAGTGCTTACCGCTCGAAATGAGCGTTGCGTACACCGGGCGCGAGCCTTCGAAGGCGACCAGCGTCTGTGTGCTCAGATCGACGTCGACGTAGCGCTCATTCTCGGCCAAGCCTTGCGGCGGCGGCCCGGGCTCGGTGATGCGCAGCTGCGACTTCTTCATGAAGGTGCCGTCGGTCAGCTCCACGTAATCTTTGCCCTGAAACTCCAAGCTCTTGCCGGTCAGCGAGATGGGCACGAAGCGCTCGATCGACTTGGCGTTCTTGATGGTGCCGGCCGCCGTGTCGATGGTGAACGTGCCGGCGCTCTTGTTGCCGCCGTACACCCAGCCAATGGGCAGCTTGTAGGTCGTGCCGTCCAGCTCCACTCCCTTGAAGCTCGAGCCCGCCGTCTGCCACATGCGGTCCGAAGGCGTCACCAAGCCCTTGGTCGTCTTGTACCAACTGCGGCCGTTCCAGCGAAACGTCTTGTCGACGGCCACGTAAAAGCCCGCGACCATGCGCTTGGCCAAGATGTCGTCCGAGTCGGCCGAGAGCGCGTCGAGCTTCATCTGGTGCAGCCGGTCTTTGATGTCTTCTTGCTGCCACCACGGCTTGTCCGGCTCGGGATCTTGCACGGAGGGCGTCGGTAGCAGCGACGTGCCCGCGTCTTGCGCGGCGATCGGCAACGCCGGCTCGATCTTGTCTTGTGCCGCGAGCTTTTCGGCCACGGCGATGGCGCGTTCGCTCGGGGGCTTGGTGGCGGCCTCCTTTTCTTTCTCTTTCGCCTTTTCTGCCTCCTTCAGATACGGCTCGTAGCGGTCCATCTGCTCGCGCGACGGCACCGTCTTGTATAGCGGGGTGCCGTTCTTGGCGTTGCGTGCGTACGGGTAGGGGAGGATCTCTTTCAGGTTGGGTTGCGCGGTCGCAAACTTCACTTCCGGGTTGTTCAGATCCGTCGTGCCGTAGTTGCCGCACACGAAGCCGCCGCTGCGCACCTTGTACCAACCGCCGGTACAGTTCTTCTTCGAGACGGGCTCGGCTTCGACGGGCGCGCGGCCGCCGCTGCGCATGAAGCCAATCTTCTTGTTTCGTTCGAACGACATCTCGCTGTACACGCCGGCGGCGGGCGAGGTGATGGCGAACCACGGCCCGGTGTACGGGGCCTCGGGAGCTGCCGCCGACGGAGCGGCGCTCGGGCTCTCGGCCTTCGAGCTGGGCGCGGGCGCCAGCTCGGGGGGCAAGACCGGGGAGCCGACCCGGGGTGCATCGGGAGCTCGGGCCGCCTGGTCGTCACCGGCGCCGGGTGGGGGTTCTTTTTCGCAGGCGGCCGCTAGCAGCGCGAGGGCCAAACCGGTAAGGGCGTTGAGGCGGACGGTCGAAACGAACACTATGAGCCGTGTCTTTCCACAGCCACGCCGCGCGAGCCAATTCTCGGTGCGGACCAGGCTGCCCGCCCTGATTGCGACCGCCGTGCCAAGGGCCAAAGGGCCGAATTCGCGCGGGTCTGAGCTTGAGGCTATGGTCTGGGCGTGGACCCTGGGACGCGCCCGCGCGTGCTGAACGACACGACCCCCAGCCGGCTCGGACGCTTCTTCGCCCTGGCGGTGGCCCTGCATGTCCCGTTCTCGCCCCTGCTCGGGCTCCTGGGGCTACTGCGCCTCTTGGGCGGGCCAATCGAGGAGGCGCCTCAGCTTCCGCCAGTGACCGAGATCCCGCTCGACATCTTGGAGGATGAGGACGACGGCAAGGCCAAGGAGCCCTCCGCAACGCCCGAAGGGAAGGAGCCTGCCACCGCCTCCGAGCCCGAAACCGCGCCCGCCGAGCCCGCGCCTGTCGTAGTGAAGCCCAAAAAGCCAGAGCTTCCGGACGCCGGGGCGCCGGAGCCGACCGACGCAGGTAGCCCCGACGCCTCCAAGACCAGCGACGCCGGCGCGGCGTCCGACGCGGGGGACGCGGGCGACGCCGGCCCTACGCGTAAACCAGGCGAAGGCATCGGCGATCCGGTCGCGGGCATCGGCGACAAAAAGGTGGTCGACCCGAACGCCAACGTGAGGGTCATCGTCTTCAACGATCGCGTGCGGCAGCACCCGCTCGGCGCACGAGTGGGGCCCCTCCTGAAGAGCGTCTATCAATGGCGCGATTTCTTCGGCCCGACCGCCATCGATCCGGTCCGCGATATCGACCGAATGATGATCGTGGGCTCGCAGCTGCGAGATTCACGGGACGTGGTGGCCCTCCTCCAATTCAATATCCCGCAAGAGCGAGTGCGCGCCGCCGTCGATCTCTTGGTCGCGCGCGATCCCGAAGGCTCGTGGGACGAGGGTCCTGTGCCGGTGGCGCACGCGCACGCCGATCGCGGGGAGCGCGCCTTCGTGCTGCGCTCGCCCAAGCTGGTGATCGTCACGCCGCCGAGCGCGCTGGAAGCGGCCAAGACGACCCGGCTCAAGGTATTACCGGGCCCCAAAGACGACGAAATCGCGCGCGCTTACCTGGCGACGCCCTGGCGAGCGTTCCTGGGGCTACCCATCAAGATCCCCAAGTCGATTCGCTCCGCGGTCCTGCGGCTCAGCCCCAGAAGCGACGGCGGCATCGTCATCGACGTGCTCGCGCACGACGAGACGGAGGCGCTCGCGAGCTCCGACGCCGAGGCGCTCACGTCGGCGCTGGCCGCGGCCACCTCGCTGAATCTCGGGCTGTTCGGCTCCGTGCTGTTCGGCTCCAGTCAAAAGAAGTTCATCGAAAAGGGCAGCTTCGAGCCCGACGGCAGCGACATCCGCGGCGAGATCGTGCTCACGCGCTCGCAGGTCGAGACCCTGCTCGAGCTGGGCGCGGGCTTCTTGGGTGGTCGAGCGGCGCCGCGCCCGCGCGCTACGGCCTCGGCGCCCGTCGCGCCTCCGGTCACGCCGACCCCCGCCGTGACGCCGAGCGCCGAGCCTAATTAGGCTCGCGCCGCTTCGGCGATGGTCGCCAGCATCGCGTCGGCTCGCGCCGGATCCAAAGAGCCCAGGCAGAACGCGCGACCCCGCTGCGGCACCACCAGCATGCGGCATTTGCCGCGCACGGTGTCGGCCGCGTTCGAAAACGCAAAGTCGATCATCAGGCCTAGCACCATCATCAAGACGGCCAGCCCGAACAGCGACGCCGAGCCGCCCGGCACCCGAATGGCGTCGACGAACAAGCCCATGCCCAGGTACGACCCCAAGACGAGCGCCATCAGGCCCACGTACATACCGAGCCGGGCGTAGCGCGTCTCGCGCGTCACCCGCACCAAGCTGCCCAGCGGCACCACGATCGACCGCTCGCGCAGGACCTTGCCCAAAAGCTCGGTGCGCTGGCTCAGCTCCAGCCCGTTCGGCCCGATGCTGATCGAGGCGGGGCGCTTGAAGGCCAGCACCCAGCGCAGCAGCGCCTTGCCGACCTGCAGCACGAACAGCACGAGCGTGACCGTGAGCAGCGTCGTCACCACCGGGCCGAAGGGCGGCGTCGACATCTCGCCGTCCAGCCGATCGGCGTTGGCCGTCACGGCTCCCGCCGAGAGCGCGCGCACCCCCGTGTCGGTCGCTGCTTGGCTCAGGTGGAGCCGCGCGCGATGCGCGATCTCGCTCTTGCTGGCGGCGATGGCGGCGGCGGCGATCAGAGCTTCGGCGCGCCCGAACTCGGCCGCGACCGCTTCTGGATCGCGCGCGACGTGCGCCACCGCTTCCCACATGCCCGCCGCTTGGTCTTGCAGCGCGGCGTCGAGCGAGCCGAGGGCGTCGATGGTGGTGTGGGTCGCGAGCCAGACGAGATCGGCGGCGAGGGCATCGCGCTCGGCTTCGCCTTCGGGCAGCTCTTGGGCCACGCCCATGGCCAGCACCGCGCCCAGCAGTTGGCGCTCGGCCGGGCCCTCGGGGCCGTGCTCGAGCGCGTGCAGCGGGTTGCCGAACTGAGTCTGAGCCTGCTCGGGGGTGAGCCCCGAAGCCTGCAAGGCCGCCAACGATTCTGCCGCCGGCGCGTGGAACTTGGAGGCCAAATCCGGCCGCCTGAGGGCGGCCGACGCCAGCGCGACCCGACGAACGACGGCCGCCAGCGCTGCCGTGTCCGGCGCTTCGCGGAGCCTGTCCACGATCTCGGACGCGCCTTCGACCTCCATCTACACGGCCGTCTTATCCGAAAACGCTCGAAACTGCCAAAGCGTTCGCGGAGTTTACGAAACGATGCGCAGCGAGTTGAGCACCGGGCCCGGCAGCTCTTCGGAAACGTCGTCCGTTTGACGATTTTCCGCGTCTACCCGGACCACCACGGGCCGATGCTCGCGGGCCTCTTCGCGGGTCATTTCTGCGAAAGTGGCCAGGATGACGAGGTCGCCGGGCTTGTTGAGGTGAGCGGCGGCCCCGTTCACGCAGATTGCACCCGACCCGCGAGGGCCGGGCAGCGCGTAGGTCATCAGCCGGGAGCCGCGGGTCACATTCCAGATGTGGACCGCCTCGTACGGCAGAATTTCGGCTGCATCGAGCAAATCGCTGTCGACGGTGACGCTGCCTTCGTACTCCAAGTCGGCGTGCGTGACGGTGGCACGGTGGATCTTGGATTTGAATACGTTGAGCCGCATGGGAGCTCCTGATGCGTCGCGTCATGCCGGCCCAAAATGGGTCCAGCTGGCGGACTTGAATTTCAGCATAGGCGCTGGAGCAGGCTCGGACAAGTGCGCCGGCCAGGCTTTTGGACCGGAACAGTTGCGGCCAGGGCCGGCAAACTTGGCCCCGATCGCTCGCTTCGAATACCGAAGAGGGGATGGCGACGCAGAGCAAGACCGAGCTTCTCGAGAACCTCCGGGGCATGGTGCGCGACATGCTGCGGCTGCGCAGCGAGGGCAGCGCCTACGCCAAACTGGCTCGCGCCCAGGGCTACGTCGACGGCTACATGCGCGTGCTGCTGGAAGCCGGCATCGCCGACCACAAGGCGCTGCTAGCGCTCGTGGCCGAAGAACGCCGCCAGCTCGACGGCCCGTCGACCCGCGAGCTGACCGAGGCAGATCTGGAAGCCGCCCCCGAGCACGCCTCCTCCCGCATCGTCGCGGCTTGAGTCGGTTCGCTATCGAACGGACTTTTGCGCGGGAAGAGCCCGTTCGCGTCGCAGAGGTCAGTTCGCTACCGAACTGACTTTTAGGCTGAGGAGCCTCTCGCGTCGCAAGAGTCGGTTCGCTACCGAACTGGCTTTTTAGCGCCGAGAGGGCGGCTTCGCGCGGCAAAGGTCAGCTCGCCGGCGGTTCAGGTGCGAACGCGAGCTAAATCGCATAGTCATCGACGAAGACCTTCGAGGACGTGACGTCTACGGCGACGCGATCGCCGAGCGTGATGCCGAGCTTGTCGAGCTCGACCTTGGTGAGCTGGACGCTCATTGGCTCGCCGTTGGGGAGCGTGACGGTGAGCTTGATGTTGCCGCCGATGCGGGCGAGGCGATCGACGGTGCCTAGCTCGAGGTCACTCGAGTTTGTCGACGGTTTGGCGAGGCGCACGTCGTGCGGGCGTACGAACGTGCTTACTTCTCGGCCGTCTTGGGCGCGGCTCCGCAGCACGTTCGCGCCCCCCAAAAAAGAAGCCACGAAGGGGCTGGCGGGGTGGTCGTACAGCTCGTGCGGGGCGCCCGCTTGCGCCACCAGCCCGCTGTTCAGCAAGACGACGTGCTGCGACAGCTCCAGCGCCTCTTCTTGGTCGTGGGTCACGAGCAAGGTGGTGACGCGCGTCTTCTCGTGGAACTCCACCAGCCACTCGCGTAGCTCGACCCGAACCTGCGCATCCAGCGCGCCGAACGGCTCGTCGAGCAGCAGCACCTTGGGCTCGGTGGCCAGCGCGCGCGCCAGCGCGATGCGCTGCCGTTGCCCGCCCGACAGCTGCGCCGGGAAGCGGTTCTCGTAGCCTTCGAGCTGGATCAGCGCCAAGAGCTCGGCGACGCGCGCGTCGATCTTGCTCTTGGGTGCCTTGCGGATCTCCATCCCGAAGGCGATGTTGTCGCGCACCGTCATGTGCCGGAACAGCGCGTAGCTCTGAAAAACGAAGCCTACTTCGCGCTGCTTGACGGGCACGCGCGTGACGTCTTTGCCCGCGATGCCGATGGTGCCCGAGTCTGGCTCTTCTAGCCCCGCGATCATGCGAAGGAGCGTGGATTTCCCCGAGCCGGAGGGGCCGAGCAAGGCCGTGACTTTGCCTTCGGGCGCGCTGAACGAAACGCCGCCGACGGCCGCCACGTCGGCGCCCGCGCCGAAGGTCTTGACTAGGTTGTTTGCTTCGACGGTCATGATTTTACGAGCTGATGTGGGGTGCGGCCGCGCTGAGGGCCGCGCCGCGCCTGAGAGATGCCGGCGCGAGCGAGCTCCGATCTCGTTCGGCGCGGCGAGCGAGCCGGCGCTGCTTGAGCGCCGCGTTCAGCTCCACGCTCTTTTTTACGAGCAGCGTGACGAGCGCCAGGGAGGCGAGCAGCGCCGCGACCGCGAACGCGCCCACGAAGTTGTACTCGTTGTACAAAATCTCTACGTGCAGCGGCAGCGTGTTGGTTTGACCACGGATGTGGCCCGAGACCACCGACACGGCGCCGAACTCGCCCATGGCGCGCGCGTTGCAAAGAATGACGCCGTAAATTAGGCCCCAGCGCACCTTGGGCAGGGTGATGCGCGTCAGAATTTGCAGGCCGCTCGCGCCCATGGTGAGCGCGGCCTCTTCTTCGTCGCTGCTTTGGGCTTGCATGACCGCCAGCACCTCGCGCGCCACGAGCGGAAAGGTGACGAAGGTCGTGGCGATCACGATGCCCGGCACCGCGAAGATGACTTTGATGTCGTGGTCCGACAGCCACTGACCCCAAAAGCCTTGCGCCCCGAAGAGCAGCACGAAGATTAACCCCGAGATGACGGGCGAGACGCTGAACGGCAGGTCGATCAGCGTGACGAGCGCGCTCTTGCCCCAGAAGTCGTAGCGGGAGACGAGCCACGCGGCCGCCACGCCGAAGACGGCGTTGAGCGGCACCGCGATGCTGGCCGTGAGCAAGGTGAGCCAAATGGCCGACTGCGTCTCTGGTTGGCTCAGCGCCTCCCAAAACGGGCCAATGCCCTTGGAGAAGGCCGACGCGAACACGATCGAGAGCGGCAGCAAGACCGCGACCCCCAAGAACGACGCGGCCGTGCCGATCAGCACCGCCCGCACCCACGGCGCTTCGGCGGCCACGTCGCTCTGGCGGCGACCGGCGGTTCTCTGCCGGCTGGCGATGATACCGCTCACGCCTCGGCCCTCCTGGCCCAACGTTGCAGCAGGTTGATGCCGAACAGCAGAATGAACGAGGCGCCCAGCATCACGGTGGCGATGGCCGTGGCGCCCGCGTAGTCGTATTGCTCGAGCTTGGTCACGATCAAGAGCGGAGCAATCTCCGTCTTCATCGGCATGTTGCCCGAGATGAAAACGACGGAACCGTACTCGCCCAGCGCGCGCGCGAACGCCAGCGCGAAGCCGGTCAAGATGGCGGGCACCAAGCTGGGCAAGATCACGCGACGGAACGTAGCCAAGCGGCCAGCCCCGAGCAGCGCCGCCGCCTCCTCCACGTCCGTGTCCAGCTCTTCCAGCACCGGCTGCACGGTGCGCACCACGAAAGGAATGCCGATGAAGGTGAGGGCGCAGATGATGCCGAGCTGCGTGAACGCGACCTTCACGCCCAGGCTCAGCAGCGTGCCGCCCACGAAGGCGTTTTGGCTGTAAACGGCGGTCAAGGCGATGCCCGCGACGGCCGTGGGCAAGGCGAATGGCAGGTCGACCAACGCGTCGAGCAGGCTCTTTCCGGGGAAGGTGTAGCGCGACAGCACCCACGCCACCACGACGCCGAACACCGCGTTGATGCTGGCCCCCGCTAGCGCGGTCTTGAAGCTGAGCCAGTAGGCGGCCAGGGCGCGCTCGTCGCTCACCGCCGTCAAGAACGCTCCCAGGCCCTGGGTGCTCGCCTTCAGCACCATGGCAAACAGCGGCAAGAGCACGAGCAGGCCCACGTAGAACACCGTGTAGCCGAGCGTGAGGCCGAAGCCTGGCAGCACGCCGCGCCGGCGGATCGAGAAAGAGCGTTTGGACGACATGGCGCGGGCTACTTGCTCGGCTTGTAAATCTTGTCGAACAGGCCGCCATCGTTGAAATGCGTGGGTTGCGCCTTGCGCCAGCCGCCGAACAGCTCATCCACCGTGAACAACGTGATGGCCGGAAACTGCGCTTGGTACTTGGCGGCCACGTCGGCGTTGCGCGGCCGGTAGAAGTTCTTGGCGGCAATTTCCTGACCTGCGGGGCTGTACAGCTCCTTCAGGTAGGCCTCGGCGATCTCGCGCGTGTGATGCTTGTCCACGACCTTATCCACGACCGTGACGGGCGGTTCGGTCAAGATGCTGACCGACGGCACGACGATCTCGAGCTTGCCCTTGCCCAGCTCTTTCACGCTCAGCAAGGCTTCGTTTTCCCACGTTACCAAGACGTCACCGATGCCGCGCTCCACGAAGGTGGTCGTAGAGCCGCGCGCGCCCGAGTCGAGCACGGGCACGTTCTTGTAGAGCTTCTCGACGAAGGCTTGGGCCTTCGCGTCGTCTCCGCCCGGCTGTTTGAGCGCGTAGCCCCACGCGGCCAGGTAGTTCCAACGCGCGCCGCCCGACGTCTTGGGGTTGGGGGTGATGACTTGCACGCCGGGCTTGGCCAGATCGTCCCAATCCTTGATTCGTTTGGGGTTGCCGGAGCGCACCACGAACACGATGGTCGAGACGTAGGGCGAGCTGTTCTGCTCCAGGCGCGACTGCCAGGTTTCGGGGATGAGCTTGGCCTTGTCGTGCAGCTGGTTCACGTCGTAGGCGACGGCCAGGGTCACGACGTCGGCCTCTAGTCCGTCAATCACGGCGCGGGCTTGTTTTCCGCCGCCGCCGTGCGATTGATTGATGGTCACCTTCTGGTGATGCTCGGCCTCCCACTTCTTGGCGAAGTGCGCGTTGAAGGCGGTGTAAAGCTCGCGCGTTGGGTCGTAAGACACGTTGAGCAGCGTCACTGGGTGCAGCGCGGGCGCAGCGCCCGAGCTGGAGGTGACGGCGGAAGTCTGCGCGGCGTCGTTCGGCTTGTTGCAGCTCGAGAGCGCCAGCGCCAACCCGAGCAAGAGCAAAGAACGACGCGCGACACCGAACGCGGAGACCGAAGATGAAAACGAGGTCATTGATTCGAAGCTTCCAGTTGGGGAACGATCAGATCGGCGAGGGTCATGTTCTGTAAGACGCGCAGGGACGCGATGCCCATTTGGTTGAGCACCACCTGCGCGGCGCAGGTGCCGGGGCCTGGACACTCTTGGCAGCGCGCAGGGTTGATGGGGTCGAGGCAGGCGAACTGCGAGGCGTGGCCGTCGACCACGTCGATCACGCGGGCGATGGTCAGCTGGTCGGGCCGTTGACGGAGCGAATAGCCCCCGCCGCGCCCCCGCTTGACGAGCAGCACGCCGTGCCGCGCGAGCTCCCGCAAGATGGCCTCCAAGAAGCGCTGGGGAATGCCCTCTTCCTCGGCGATGCGCGACGTGAGCGTGATCTCGCCGCCACGCGCCGCGAGGTGCTTGAGCGCTCGAAGCGCGTAGGTCGTCTTCCGGGTGATTATCACTCTACCTAGCCGATGGGCAATATGCGCTAACGGCTGGCTATGTCAACCAATCAAGATAAGTGACGGAAAATAACTGGTTAATGACGATCGACGCGGACGCGTTATCCAAATTCTGGCCCCTGGGCCGGCCAACGCCAGCCGCGCGGAGCTTTAGGCGTGCGACGTGCGCCGCCGCGAGCTCTCGGCCGCTTCGACGCGCTCTCGACGCCGGAGCAGCCTCACGGCGTCACGTCGAAGTGGAAGGTTTTCCACGATTGGCCGCCGCGCGTGTCTCGGATCACCAGCCAGATGGTGGCAGGCCCGGGCTCGCTGCCCACGCTCCAGGTGTTTCGGGTCCGGCTCGAGTCGGCCGCTTCCTCTTCGCTGGAACCCGTTTGCTCGGTTTGGAAGTGACCTCGTGAGGCGAACCAAGCGACGGTGATGCCTTCACGACGCCCGACCACCGCGCCCTTCTCGGCGTCGTACGAGACGTAGCGTTCGGCGCCGGTGCATCCGTGGGGCGTCGCGCAGTCCGCGGCGCAAGTGCTCGGATCTTCGTTGGCCGTGCACGCGCCATCGCCGCAGCGGGACTCGACCGGGCAGCTCTCCCACGTTGCCTCGAGCGTGAGGCTGCTGCCCGCCTTCACCGACGCGCCGGCGGCCTCGTCCAAGTCTTCGCCGCCGCTGCGCCAGACGCGGGCCAGGCTCGGGTTTTCGTTGCTGCGATACTGCCTTCGGAAGGCGACGGACTCCTCGCGCGCGGCGCCGCCCAAATCGCAATCGATGCGCACGCTACCGACCGACACCTGCTTGCCCAGACGTGCCACGAACGGCTGGTAGAAGCCGCCGGTGACGTCGGGGTCCACGGGGCGCCCGCTGGGCTTGCCGGCCTCTTCCGCCGGTTGCAGCGGGCCGAACGAGCGGCACGCGTCTTCGGGCAAGCGAGCGGGCACTTCCGTGCCCTCGCCGAGGGACAACAGGACATCTTCCGGTGCGCCTTCGGCTAGGCAGTCTTGATTGACGGGGCCGAGCTGCGTCAAAGGTTTGCGCGCCAGGCACAGACCAAACTTCACCTTCGGCGCCGCCTGCCCGTCGGGCACGGCCACGAGCGCCTGGAGGATGGAGTCGCCCCCCGGCTTGGCTTCGGGGGGCGAGCCGCGCAGCGCCAGCAGCTGCGGGCCCGCCACGCGCGAGAGGTCGTCGTCGAAGTCGGGCACGCAAGCGCTGACGCCGACCGCCAGCAGCAGGGAACACAGTGGAGCCTTCTTTCGCTGCACGTTCATAGCTCCCAGCGCGCGCCGAGCACCGGCAAGATGGGCAGGCCGCGGATGCTCCGGCGCTGCGAGTATTTTTGGTCGTACACGAGCTCCTCGGCGTTTTCGCGATCGGTCACGTTTTGTACGTCGGCGTAGAGCTCGAGCTTGCTCGGGCCGAGCTCGAGCGTCTTCGACAGGCGCACGTCCAATTGGGCAAATTCTGGAATCCGTATCGAGTTCTTGGTCCCCAATACCGGCTCGTACAGGTTGCGGCGCGCGTCGTAGTAGGCGCCCACGATGGGGGTGCGTGGGTAGCCGGTGGCGTAACGAAAACGCACGCCCACGTCGACTCCCCAGCCGAGCTCGTAAGACGCGAGCGCGGTGAACACGTGGGTCTGATCGAAGTCGAAGATGCGCCAAGCCGCCGCTGCGCTGTCGCGACGCTCGCTGCGCATCAGCGTGTAGGCGACCCAGCCGAAGAGCTTGTCGCTGAGCTCGCGCCGGAGCAGAAACTGCACGCCGTAGGCCCGCCCCTCGCCATTGCCCAGCAACGCTTGACCAACCAGCGGTGAAAGCGCCGGATTTCTGACGGCCAAGCCGCGAGAGCGAGAGTAAAACGCGGTCGTCTCGGCGCTCAGCTTGGGCAGCACGGTCACTTGGGTGCTGGCCAGGTAGTGGCTCCCGTGGGCGACGGTGAGCAGCGGGTTGCCGAACACGGGCGATTGGTCGTCGACCTGTGGCGCTTGGTAATAGCGACCCCACGCGAGCTTGAAGCTGGCGCGCGGGCTGGGCGCGTAACGCAGTGACAGGCGAGGCTGTACGGCCACGTCGGAGGAATAGGCGCCGCTCGCTGGCAGGTTGCCTTCCTCCGGGATGCGTCGATCGATGGCGACGAAGAAGGGGTCCACGCGCACGCCAGGCACGACGTGGAGCGTCTCGTGCAGGGCCGCGAAGTCCAACTGCGCGAACGGGGCCGCGCTGCCGTTGATCGTTTTCCAGCTGCTGCCGTTGATCTGATCGGACGGGGGCTGGCCGAACACGCGCGCGTCGCCCTCGCGCGGCGGGGTGCTGAGGGATCCGGCGCGGTGCAGGGTCGTGCTGGCGCCTTCCAGATCCAAGCCTACGTTGCCGGTGAGGTAGGGAAGGAGCCGTGACACGTAGTCGATGCGCAGCCCATACTGGCGCGAGCGAAGCGACAGCTCCGTTGGGGTGCCGCCGAAGCGAGCCGTCAACTTGCTGCGATCGCGCCCGAACCAGGGCGTGACGTGCAGCTCCGAGCCTTCGTTGTCGGTCGACACGTAGCGCGCGTACACGCGGTCGAAGTAGAGGCTGCGAGTCTCTTGCTTGCGCTCGGCGGGGTCGCTGCTTGCCACGGTGCGAGCCACTCGGTCCGACGAGAGCAGGCCACCCACTTCGACGTAGCGCTTGGGCCCGAGCTGCCGCCGCACCCGCGCTTGTCCGTCATAATAGCGAGGGATCGGGAAGTATTCGCCGACGTCCCGGTCCGTGACCGCGGCCAGCGTGGTGTCCAAGTGGCTTCGTCGGCCGGCGAGGGCAAACGTCCAACCTTCCGCGATGTGGCCGCTGCCCGAGACGGACGCGTCCAGCACGTCGACCTGAGCGGTCACGTGCCGGCGCTTGGCGTCCGAGTCGCGGGTCGTGACCGTAATCAGGCCGCCCAAGCCGCGCCCGTAGCTAGCGCCGTAGCCGCCTGGGATCAGCTCGACCGCTCGCACCAGGTCGGTGTGCACCACCGAGCGTAGCCCGCCGAAGTGATAGAGGAGCGGCACGCGCACGTCGTCGACGTACACGCGCGTGTCTTCGGGCGAGGCGCCCCACACTACGACCTGGCCCGAGCCGGCGCTGGCCCGCGCGACCCCCGGCATATTTTCGACGATTTTGAGCACGTCGCCCTGGGTGCCGGCCACGCGGCGCGCCTGGTCGGCTTCGACCTTGGTCGACACCACCTGCTTGGTCAGGGTTGGCGCCACGATCACGATTTCGAGATCATCTGCGTCGTCGCCCGCGGGCGCCTCGGCCGGCGCGAAGTCGACCTCGTAGGTGGCGTCGAGCTTCTGACCGGCTTCAACCCGCTCCTGAGTCTGCAGCGGCTTCAGATCGGCGCGGGATAGGGTGACCGTGCGAGGGCCGGGCGCGAGCGGCTCGAAATGAAAGCGGCCTCGCGCGTCCGTTTCCGTTGCCACGCCGTTGTCGAGCTCGACACGCACGCCCACGAGCGGCTCTTTGCTACCGCGCACGGTGACCACGCCCTCGAGGATGCCCGTGGTGGGCGCCGCTTGCTCGAGCACGAAGTCGTAACGATACTGAATCTTGATCGCCGCTGGCTTGTCGTCGATCTCGGCGGGGTCGAACGAGAACTGCTTGACGGCCTCCAGGGCGGCCCGATCGAACGCGTCGCCTGCCGACTGCAGGACGACGGCTTGCTCCACCGTTCCCGCGGCGGAGATGGCGATCTGCAGCACCACCGAGGCCTGGCGACCAGCTGATTTCTCGCTCTCGGGGTACGGGGCCTCGACGAAGGCCAGCAGCTTGGGCGGCTTGGTCAGCTTGGGCCGCGCCGCTTCGTCGGCCACTACAGGCGCCGCCGCCTGCTGGGCCTGCGCGGAGGCGGGGGAGCAAAGAGCGGCCGCCAGCAGCAGGCCAGCGAGGTACGAGACCTTCGGCGAAGACGAGGAAGCGAAACGAAGCACAGCGGATCTTTCGTGAGCGAGTGAAGCGGACGGCTAGGTCAGGCTGAAACGCATCGAGATGTTGAAGGTCGCGCTGGTCGGCTTGCCGCAGCGCACCGCGGGCTCGAACTGGGCCTGGCGCGCCGCGGCGAGCGCCGCTTCGTCCAGGCCGTAGCCGAGCCCTTGGAGCAGCTTGACGCTCACCACGTGCCCCGCTTCGTCGACGCTGAGCTGCACGCGAACCTTGCCCTCTACGGCCGCCGCGCGCGCGGCGTCGGTGTAGCCCGGCTGCGGCACCGAGCGAGGCTTGGGCTTTGCGGGCGGGTCCGCGCAACCGTCGACGACGGCCGGAGCGGCGGCCGCGGACAGCTGCTTGGGGGCGGCTTTCGTCGGCCTTGGCGCGGACTGCGGCCCCGGGCGCGCGCTGGCTCCGCCGGGCAGGGCGAAGCCGGCGGCGTCGCCCCCGCCGCTGAGCGACACACCGAAATCGGGCAGGTCGGCCAGCGGCGTCGCCGCGGGGGCCGGGGCCGCTTGCGCTGGTGGAGCTTCCACCGGCTTGGGCGCGCTCGGGCGTCTCTCGCGAGCCGGCGGCTCGGGTTTGCGCGGCGGGGTCTCGACCTTGGCTTCCGGCTTCTTCGCGGGCTTATTGCTCTGCGCGATCTGGATGGCGATCGCTTCGCGCGATTTCTTGGCCTCGAGCTGATCGATGCCGAACATCATGAAGGCGTGCGCCCCCAAGCTGAAGGTGATGAACGCCGAGCGGCCGCTGATCAGAGACGCCACGTTACTGCTTCGCTTCGACGTTGATGGCGAACTTGGTGATGCCCTCCACCTTGGCCGCGTCGATCACGCCCACCACGCTGCCGTGGCGCGCCTGCTCGTCAGCCGTGATCACCAGGTTCAGATCTTTGCTTTCGGCCTTGGCGCCGCGCAAAATGGCCGGCAATTCCGCCTTGCTGACCGCCTTGTCGTTGAACAGGTATTGCCCATCTTCGAGGATGGTCACGACGTACGTCCTGCTGACGGTGTCGTCGGAAGACGCAGTCTTGGGTAGCTCGACCCTCAGGCTCTGCGACACGATGTACGTCGCCGAGACCATCATGATGATGAGCAGCACGAGCACGATGTCCACCATGGGCGTGACGTTGATGCCGACGATGCCGCCGCGGCTCCGAGACGATGCGCTGGTACCGGCCATTGGCTGCTCCCTTCACACGGCGCTGGCGGCTTCGATGCGGCTGGTCGACTCGGCCTGACCGCCGTCGTCATTCAGCTCGGGGCGGCGCGCGTAGCTGACGAATTTGCCGGCGCTCGCCGGCCCATGCCCCGCCTTGAGGTACGCGCTGATCAGCTTCGTGAGCGCGAGCGCTTCGGTCTCGATCTCGCCGATGCGCTTTTGGATGACGTTGTAGGCGACCACCGCCGGCAAGGCCACGAACAAGCCGACGCCGGTAGCGACCAGCGCCTCGGCGATGGCGGCCATCACGCCGCCCATGGCGGAGGCGTTCTGGCCATTCGCCCCGAGCGCGCTAAACGCCATGATGACGCCCAAAACCGTGCCCAAAAGCCCGACGAAGGGCGCGTTGTTGCCCAGGGTGCCGAGCAGGTTGAGGCCCCGCTCCAGCTCGGCCTTGGTGCGGCCGAGCTCCGAGTCCACCGCGTCGTTCATCGACTCGGGCCCGCTCGCGGCCCAGCGCAAGGCCTCCCGCGCGACGCGCGCCTCGATGGCGGGGTTCTTTTCCAGGTACTTGGCTGCGCCGTCCAGATCGTCGGCGTCCAGGAACTTCGCGAGCTGGCGGTGCAGCTCCTGGTTGCTGAAGCGATGTTTGCGGAAGTACAGCCAGCGCTCGACCATGGTCGCGATCGACACGACCGAGAGAAAGAGCAGGAGATACAGCACCCACGCGCTGCCGAGGAGCGCGACTTTGAGCAATCTTTCAATCAACATGGCGGTCCCTTTTGCGGTTACTCGATCTGAAATTGTGTGACGAAAGTGCCGAGCGAAGCGCCGGCGTTGGCGTGAATGGCCTGCAGCCCGCCCGACTTGCGCAGCGTCTCGAGCTGCGTGAAGTGGTCGTCGCTCGGCACCGACGAGTGCACCGTCAGGGTGTATTCGACGGACGCCTGCTCGCAGGCCTCGTACAGGTTGGCGTAAACTAGGTATTTGCCGGCCGGCGGCCGCGTCTGATAGACGAGGTTTTCGCGCTGTTGCCCGTCGATTTGGCAGCCCGCGTTGGAGTCGGACGAGATGAGCCCGGTGCCCTCGGCGGTCGGGTCCAGGTTGCCGTCCGCGTCTTCCAGCGCGCTCGAGGGGTGCTTGCCGTCGACGATCTTGCCGCCGGGCGTGACGACCCGCAGGTCCAGGTCGACGGCGCTGTTCCACGCCAGGCTGATCACGAGCTTGGGTGGATTCTTCTTGGAGTCGCAGACGTTGCCGTTGTCCGGCACCTCGGGCAAGAGGCACACGTCGAGGCTCGACTGAACACCGGCGCGGCCTTCACCATCCAGCGCGACGCCCAGCAAGCGGTGCTTGCCCGGCGCGGGCTGACGCGCGTAGCTGGCGAGCCCGCCCCAAGCCAGCTCGTTCTCGCTGAAGACGTCTCGCGTGGTCGTGGGCAGCACCCAGTAGCCCGTGCCCAGGTCTGCGAAGCGAACGCCGACCGCCACCGAGCCGGCGCTGGCGCTGCCGGAGATGCCGCGGTCGACGGCCCCCGGCGGCACGATGGTCAGCGCCGAAAACGACACCAAGCTGGGCAAGCGCCGGGCCGGCTCCGCCCGGGCGGCCTCGGAATCGCTCGGAATACCGGGTAAAGCGCCGTTTTGGAACTGCGCGCCCTCGACGCGCAGCGGCTCGGTCGAGCCGAGCGTCAACGCCTCGCCTGAGCAGCCGAGGGCGCCGAGGGCCAGCAATGTCTTCGACCATCGTTGCGTGCTCATAGGTCGACCCCCAGGCGCAGGGTCCAACGGTTGTTGTCCGCGTCGCTCGGCACGCCCAGGGCGTCGCGCGCCAGGTAGTCTTTGATGAAGTCGTATTGGAAGCTCAGCCGCGCGCGACCCGGCAGCGCTAGGGCGCCTAGCGCGGAGAACGTCTTGACGGTTTGGATCTTGGGGACGGTCTCGGCGGCGCGCGTTTCGAGCAGATCGGAGTTCGGGTCGTAGATGGACGCCCGAAGCCCCACGAGCCCATATGGGGTGAGCTCTTGCGCGAGCGCGACATAGCCGCCGGCTTCGCGCACTGCCACCCCCGAAACGGCGGGATCGGCGGGGGCGTAGCCGCGATCGTAGCTCGAGGCCACGAAGGCCTCCCCGTACAGGATGGTGCGGCCGAGCGGCGTCGCGAGCGAAGCCTGCAGATCCAGCCCCAGCACCCAGCGTTCGAAATTTTTGGACGGCGTGGCGGCCGTGCCGGGCGTGGCGATGATCTCGTTCGCCTGCAGGACGCCGTCCTCGTTGTCGTCGCGCCAGCGGATGACGCTCTTGCGCGCGGCCTGCCCGCGATGAAACCCCGTGCCGGTGACGAACGAGGTGCCGCCGGCCAAGGTGAAGCCGCGCGCCAGCTCGCCCTCGGCGCCGAAGCGGCCGGTCACGTCTTTGGCGGAGTTGGGGTCGTGCGGTAGCCCGCTACGGTCCACGGGCTCGCCGTTGCTGACCGCGACCGCGTAGCGTAGCGCCGAGAACGCGCCGAATAGCTTGGCGCCCGCGTCGGCCTCGGTCGGGAAGAGCGCGCTCGATCCCAGCGTGCGCTCCATGAAGATGCGCGCCCGCGCGGACTCGCCGAGCTCGAACCCGAACGGCAAGTCGGTGACTCCGACCGCTAGTCCCAGCAGGGGCGGCAAACTGGTTGCGTTGCTGCCACGATAGAAGATGGAGGCTTCGGCGCGCCGAATACCGACCGCGGCGCCGCGCACCGTGTTGGCATCGAGCTCGAGTGTTGCTGAGGCGTAGTCCCACAGTCTTTCGACTCGCAGCCGCGCGCGACGCAGCACGAGCTCGTCCTCGTTGAGCGGCTGTCCGCTGGCGTTCAGTTGATCTTCGGACGCCGCGCTGTGCTGATACTGCGCGTGGAGGTAGCCGCTGAGCTGGAGCCCGGCCGGGAGTGCGCGCGCCGGAGCGGTGGCGCCAGGTTCTGCCACTCGGGGCGCGGCCGCTGCGGACTGCGCGGGCGCGGGCAGCCTAGCGGCGGGCGTGGCGAAAGCCGCCGCGGGCGCCGCGGGCCGTTGCTCGGGGGGGGCCGCCTTCGCCACCGGAGGCGTCGGCGCCGCTACAGTCGCGCTCGGCGTCTCCGCCGCTGGCGCGGTGGCCGCGGGAACCTCCAGGTCGTCGTCGGGCGGGGGCGCCGGCGCTGGCGCTGGTTGCGCCAACGCAGGTGCGACGACCAAGAGCGTTGAGCTGCCCGCGAAGAGAAGCGACGCGAAATGCGCGAAAGACATACTGACTCTGAACAAGGGGAAATCCGATGAAGGCTCGAAGGAGCCGCGCCGTACGCTCGGACGCCGTGACGGGCGTTGGGCCTGCCACGGCTGAAGCGGGGGAGGTGCGTACGGCGAAGCTCACGTTCGAGGCGGTGGGTGAGTGAGGTGCCGAGTTAGCTCGGGAAGGGAGGCAACTTGCCGTTTGCCGGCAGCAGGGGCACTCGCGTCGCGTTGTCGAACGAGTTGTCGTACTTCAAGCCGGGGGTGCAACGGTTCAGCCACTGCTCGGTCTCGTTGTCGGCGGGGCAGTTGAAGCAACCATTGGCGCCCAGCTCCGGCAGCGCGCACGCGGGCGGTTCGAAGGGGCCGGTGCCGCCTTCGTTGCCCGTGCCACCATCGGTGCTGGTTGCGCCGGTGCCGCCTTCGCTCAGCGGGGCGCCGCCGTCGGTCGGGTCACTGTCGTCGCCGGCCGCGCCGCCGCTGCTGGCTTTGCCGGCGCTGCCGCTGCCTCCGCCGCTTTTGCCGCCGGTGCTGTTCTTGCCGCCGGTGTCGACCGGAATGGTCGTATCGGGCTTGTCGTTCTCGTCGCCGTCGTCGGCGCAGCCCTGTGCGAAGACGAGCGCGCCTACCGCAAGCAGGCCGAGCAGGTCGATTGAGCGGTGGTGTTTCATCCTTCGGACTTCCCGGCGGCGCGGTACGCCTCGCAATAGCCGTAGTTGCATTTTTCGCCGTCGCCCGCGCATTCGGAGTCGGCCGCGCACGTCACGCACGCCGCCGGCTGAGCGCCGGTGGCGATGGTTTCGAAGTAGCAGCCGCAGGGCTTCTTCGGCGCGTACGAGTAGATGGGGCCCACCGCCGTGTCGCGGTACGCTTGCATGGCGCATTCCGGGATGTCGCCAGCGTTGATGATGGACCGCGTCACGTCGACGTTGCCCGGCGGCACTTCCGTGCGCTCGAACCAGCCAATGAGCCTGGCCACCTTCGCGTCCAAGAGCTTCTTGTTGGCGCCGATTTTGCCGTAGAAATGGCCAGGCGCCCACAGCGCGTAGTTACCGAGGCGCACGTTGAGCTTGTCGAGCGAGGTCTCGGTCTTGTCCGGTAGCACCGCCCAGCGTTGACCAATCGCCTGGAAAGCCAGCGTCTTTACCTGATCGCGGGCCTTGTCGGCGTTGCTCCCAGAGATGTAGCCCAACGTTTGGTTCGCGGAGCCGCCGCCGGTGACGAAGTCCGCAATCCTGGCGAAGGTGTTCGCGTTCGTCGTGACGTGATTGTCCGCGAACTGCGCTTTCGGATCGGGATCGCCGCCGTGGTCGGCTGGCACGTAGCCCGGTGTTTTGTCCCACCAGAACGCGGTGGTTGGCACCTTGATGTACGCGGCGATGATGTTGTGCACGAACGAAGTGTCGTCGCGCTGAATCACGCCGTCGCCCGCCGTCCAGGGCGCCACTTGGCCGTTCTGCCCGTAGCCGTAGATGAAGTGTAGCGCCTCGGCGCTGATCTTGGTCTCGTTCGAGTCCTTGTGGGCGATCACGTTGATGCTCTGAATCGGCGCGGGAAAGTCCCCGACGTTGCTGGCCCTCGTTTCGCCCGCGCAGAACTCGACCTCGCTGCCCATGTGCGAGAACGAGAGAGGCAAGCTCGTGCCGTTGCATTTCTTCTCGCCCGCGGCGGCGGTGGCGCCCGCCACGTAGTACGTGAAGGTCTGCGCGGTCGCCGGCGAGACGCCCTCGTTGAAGGCGCGGTAGCCGATACAAGCGCTCGGCGCCCAGTAGAAGATCGTGAATTTTTCTTCCGCTGGCGCGTCGCTGCTGGCGATGGCGCGGGCCACCTCCGAGAGCGTGGGGCTGACGGCGCTGCCGCCCGCGCCGAACACCGCGTTTTCGAACTCGGGCACGGTCGAGCAGTCAGGGACTGCTTGGGCCAGCGCCGGCAGCGACGCGCCGAACGTCGCAGCGCCGCAGGCGAACGCTAATTTCCATCTAGAAGGCATGAGAGACTCTCCGGTCAGTGGCCCGCGCAAGAAAGGGGCGCGAGGCTCACGGGGCTCCTTCCAGGAATCGAACCTGGCTCGCGTGGCTGAGCAGCCCGCGCCCTCCCAGACGGCAAGGAGCAAGACTTCAGCCGCCGACGCGCTTCCACGCCGCCCCCGGTGACGACAGCTCGCCCAGCAGCGCCCCGAATTTCGAGACACCGCAACGCGCCAACAACAGCAGCCGCTTCTTGCGCAGCTTGGCGATTTTGCGAGCGTGCCAGACCGCTCCGTGACTGTTCACGGCCGTCACGACGATCACCACATCCGAACGCTCGACGAGCGACTCCAGCGTTCCGGCGCCGCGACCCGCTAGGTCGCCGGTGTGCCACTCGATCGTATGGCCGGCGCGATCCGCGAGCTGCCGGTACTGGGCTTCGCTCCGATCCAGGCCGCCTACGAGGCCGATGTGCATGCTGCGTCTCCATGTATTGCAGTTAGTAGAGCGGAAAAGTAGACTGATTGGGCAAACGAAAGTCGACCGGGAGGTCGACTCGTCGGGCGAAAGATTATGGGAGCTGCTTCAGCGACAACAGCGCATGAAATGGCCGATTCCGCTGGTGGGACGGCATTGTTCGCTGGTGTTGGCTTGAATCAGCATCGGTCGAAAACCCTACTTGACGGGTATACTGTAGGACGCCCTGCTGCCTGTCAAGCAAGATTCCGCGCAGTGAGACCCAAAGGCGCGTCCACAATCCCATCGGTCTGTCTCTCATTACAGACGCCCCGGCGCCCCGGCCCGCGCCCAGAGCGACGCCGCCGTTACAAACGACGGCGCCGCTTCGCGGGCGGCAGCGCGAGCCCCCGATTCTCGCTTTCCGCCCTTGCGAGCTTTTCGTGAAAATCTCGAGACAGACGCCGCCGTTACAAACGACGGCGCCGCTTCGCGGGCGGCAGCGCGAGCCCCCGATTCTCGCCTTCCGCCCTTCCTCTGAAAAATCTCGGAACTGCCTGCGCAGCGGGCTGGCGTCTCGTTTTCAGCCGCCGGTCTTCGTGATCGAGCGCAGAGCTTCGAGGCGCATCATCACGTCTCCGCGCTGCAGGTTCTTCAGCTTGGCGGCGCCGACGCCCTCCACGCAAAATGAAGCTACGGCGCTGGCCAGGCGCAGGCCGCGACGGAAGCACGGCCCGTCGAGAGTGCCGCTGGCCGCCAGGTAGCCGAGCAGCGCACCGGCGAAGCTGTCGCCCGCGCCGGTCGGATCGATCTCGTCTTCCAGCGGGTAGGCGGGGGTAAAGAACACGCCGTCGCTGTCGAACAGCATGGCGCCGTACTCGCCGCGTTTGACGATCAGCCGCTTGGGGCCGAGCTTGAGCACCGCCGCTGCCGCGCGCCGAATGTTGTGAATCTCGGCCAGCTCGCGCAGCTCTTCGTCGTTGATCATCAACGTGTCGATCTTCGACAGCACTTCGCCGAGCTTCTTGCGCTCGCCCGAGATCCAGAAGTTCATCGTGTCGGCGGCGACGAAGCGCGGCGCCTTGACCTGCGACAGCACGTCGAGCTGCAGCTGCGGCTGGATGTTGCCGAGCAACACGAACGGCGAATCCGCGAAGGCCTGCGGCAGCTTCGGTCTGAAATCGGCGAAGACGTTGAGCTGGGTGTCCAGCGTCTCACGGCTGGCCAGGTTGGCGGCGTAGCGGCCCGCCCAGCGAAACGTCTTGCCCTTGGCGCGCTCGACGCCGGCCACGTCCACGTCGCGCCCGGCCAGCTCTTCCAGCACGCTGCTCGGAAAGTCTTCGCCGACGACGGCCACGATGCGCACGGGAGAGAACAGGCTCGCGGCGTAGGCCGCGTAGGTGGCGGCGCCGCCTACGACGTCCTTGGCGTTCACGCTCGGAAGCTCGAGATCGTCGAAGGCCATGGAGCCCACGATCAGGACGTGGTCGGCGGTTTCTTTGCTGCGGGTAGGAGAGAGGGTCATGGGCGGGCTTTCGGGGCTGGGCGAGGGAACGGTTGAAACGGCGCCTGGCTCGGCCTTCAGTGCGGCTGCGAGCGGAGGCGACCTTCGGCCAAGAAATGTTCCGCGAGGGCCGCGACACGGCTCCGGCGACACTCTTCGGCCAGGAAAATCGAGGTCAATTTCCTGGTAGCTTCTTCGAGCTCGGCGTTGACGAGCACGTAGTCGAACAGGCCATAGTGAGCGATTTCGCCTTTGGCGACGCTGAAACGGCGCTGCACCGTCGCTTCGTCTTCGCTGGCGCGGCCGCGCAAACGTTGCTCGAGCACGGCCATGCTGGGCGGCAAGATGAAGACGGCCACCGCGTCCGGCGCGGCGCATTTAATCTGACGCGCGCCTTGATGGTCGATGTCGAAGACGATGCCGCGGTCGCCGCGGCGCCGGTCGATCTCGGCCTTGCTGGTGCCGTACAGGTTGCCGTGCACCTCGGCCCACTCCAAGAACGCACCGGCCTCGATCAGCTGCTCGAACTCGGCGCGGGACACGAAGTGGTACTCTTTGCCGTTCGTCTCGTTCTGCCGCGGCTGCCGCGTGGTGTGCGAGATGCTGAACGTCAGGCCCTTCACCTCGGACAAGAGGCGCGCGGTGAGCGTGGTTTTTCCGGCGCCAGAAGGCGACGAGATGATGAGTAGGAGCGGCTTATCACTCGACATTCTGAACCTGCTCCCTGATCTTCTCGAGCTGACTTTTGATGTCCACGACCAGGTGCGAAAGCTTGATGTCCTGGCTCTTGGAGCCTAGCGTATTGGTTTCTCGAGACATCTCTTGCAGCAAAAACTCCATCCGTCGCCCAATCGGCTCTGGATCGGCCAAAAGCGCCTCGAATTGGTCGAAATGGCTGCCCAGGCGCACCAGCTCTTCGGTCACGTCGCTGCGGTCTGCCATCAGGGCTAGCTCGGTTTCCAGCCGGCCTGGGTCGGGGGCGGCGGCCCCGTCCGACAGCAACCGTCCAATCCGCTCGCGCAGCCGGGCCAGCTGGCGTTCGGCGGCGCCTTGGCCCAGCGAATGCGCGCTGGCGGCCAGGGCGCGGAGCGCGGTGAGCCGCTCCGACAGCTCCCGAGCGAGCGCGTGACCCTCGCGTGAGCGCATTTCGTCCAAGCGGCTGAGGGCGCCCGCGAAGGCCTGCTTGAGGGCTTCTTCGAGGCCCCGGGTGCTGCTGCGCGGCGCTTCGACCAAGAGCTGGGGCAGCGAAGCCAGGGCCGCGATGGGAACCTCGGTCCCGGGGGCCAGCTCGTCGCGTAGCTGAAGCAGGCTCTCGAAGACGGCGCGCGCCCGAGCGGGGGAAAAGCGCGCGACGCCGCCGCCGTCCTCGAAGCGCACGCCCACGTCGAAGCGACCGCGGCTGAGCCGCTCGCGCGCCAGCTGCTCCATGAAGAACGCATGCGAAGCCAGCTCCTCGGGCATTCGCACGCGCACGTCCAGGAAGCGGTGATTGAGCGCGCGTAGCTCGCAGGTAAGCTTGTTGCCGTCCAGCTCGGCCTCGCCGCAGCCGAATCCGGTCATGCTGCGCATGGCTGCATCTCGCCGCTACAGGCCCTTGCGTCGCTTGATGTCATCCATCATGCGCCGATATTCCACTTCCCAAACGGCCGTGCCCTCTTTCAAGTTCTTGATCTTGCTGCGCACTTCGACGTCGATATCGGCGTCGACGGCGGCCTGCTTGCGCAGCGGATCGCGCAGCTTGCGGCGCAGCTCGAAGTCTTCCGCGAAGATTTCGTCGACGTTGGCGGAGTGCATGAGCATCTCGACCAGCTGATCGAGCAGGTAGTCGATGGCGTCTTCGCCGAGCTTGATCTTGCGCTCGTCGGCCAGGAGCTTCTTGATGCGCCCCAGCTCGCTCGGGGGCAGCCCGCGCTGGGCGAGCACGTCCTTCGCCTTGTCGCTGACCTCTTGCTCGTCCGTGATGAACTGGTTCAGCACAGCCTGTACGTCCAGCTCGACCTCTTTCGGGGACTCGGTTTCGATGTCACCGGACGAGGTGAGGGCGTGCACCATCAGGTGCGAAATCTCGGGAACCTTGGCGCTGTGCAGCCGCATAAGGCGCTCTGGTTACTCCAGTTTTCGCCCCGCTTACAGCGCGAACGGCTTTATAGCGGCCGATTTCCGCGCTAACGCGAGAAACGGCCGAGCCTCCGCCGGCTACTCGGGTTTTTTGGTGTCGCGGGAGCCGAGGCGCAGGCGGCGAAAGACGGCCTCGCGTTGCCGATGCTTGTAGGCGTCGTGGCTGGCGTCACCGGTTTCGTTGTGCGCTTCGCTCTCGGCGTCCAGCACTTGAAATTCGCACAGCATGTACACGATAGGGCCCAGGTTTTCTGAGCCGGCCGGCGCAAACTCCATCAAATGCGGCGGAACCCGCACCGGCACGTCGGTCACGTACTGGATCACCCGGTAGTTGGGGGCGCTGAAGCGGTTATCGCTGGGCAGGGGCCCGTCGTGATCGCCCTGGAACTGCGGCACCAGGCGGGCCAGCGCCGGGTTTTGCATGCAGTAGCCGTAAAAATCGAAGATGGAATTGGTGCTCTGCTTCGGCACCACGTAGTTGAACGGAAACAGCTGCTCCGTCAGGTAGTTCAGCACCGGCAGCACGTTGTCGGGCGTTCGCGTCACGATGCGGAACCGCAATTTGTCGTACAGCGCCGCCGCCGTGGCTTCGGGCTTGGACAGCAGCTTGGTGTACGTCGAGTCGAGGTTCTTGCGGCCACCCACGAACTCGGTGATCGGAAAGCCTTCACTCAGCATCGTTCCAACGACGCGGTACACCTTCTCTTCGACCAGGTGGAAGAGGTCGCGATCGCTGACGGGGAGCCGGAATAGGAGCTCCCGGCCCGCCATGTGATTGATGATCTGCACGACCTTCAGGATCGTGCAGGCGCACACCTGACGGTGCCCTTTACCAGACGCCAGCAGCAGCAACTGCTCGACGCTCGCCTCTTCGACCGGCTTGGGGATGGCGAACGCGAAATGCCGGCGGAGGTAGCTGACGGCCTCGCGCTTGACGTGGTCGATGAAAGCGCGGTCCTTCGGCTCGTTTTGGTTCAGCCCGTGGTTCTCGATGAAACGACCCGCCTCGGCTTCGTCGAGCAGATTGAGGCGGTGCCAATCGATGACCGAGCCGCCGCTCAAGATCAGACGCAACGCTTCCACGTCGTGAAGCGTCAAGTCCTCGAGCCGTTTGAGGCGTGGGGGGTGGGGCAAGGCCGAGATGCGCTCGCCTGAGCGCGGCGGTTCGCTGTCGTGAGCGGTCAGTGTTGCGTGGTGGTGGCGCCGCTAGCCTGGGGACGGCCGAGCGCGAGCGTGCCGAGGAAGATTCCGATGGTGACCCCCAGAACGGCGATTTGGGCGCCAAACTGGCCGCCGGCCAGCAGTGCCACGGGAATCGATGCTGCGAGGTACCACGGGGAAAGCTTCATGCGGAGGCGCTCCAAGTTCACGAGTGGGAGGGGTTCGACGGGCGGGGAGTGGCCGTGCTCACCAATCAGCGGCGGGCAAGGGCGTGAGGTAAGTGTATGTAGGATAAGGTGCCACAAGGGCTCGAAGAGGGGCAAGAGTTAGTCAGGTGCCGCAGTGCGTTCAACCTCAATCGACGCGCCCGATTATTTATGTGGGTATTTGCGGTGACAGGGCGCACCTGAGCTTGCGTCCATGCGCCCGCGGAAAGTCGGTTGAAACCGTAGGTGTACAAAGCTCCGTTTTGGCTCGAGTTTTGGTAGCGTCAGCGCGGTGTTGGCTCGTTCATCCGTGCTCGCGTGCGCCGCCTTGCTCGGCGTCGTGCTGTTCACGAGCAGCTGTGGCGACGACGGCTTCGTCCCCAAGAGCGTCGACCCGGGCGCGGACTTCGTGCAGGAAGACATCACCTTCGACGACGAGTTCTACTACTGCCGTGTCGAGCCCATGCTGTTCGCGCAAGGCTGCGGCTCGGGCTCGGGCAGCGACCCGGCCAACGGCTGTCACTTCAGCGTTACCAAGTTTCGGCTCACCGACTACATGCCGCGCGTGGGCGACAGCTGCGTGGGCGACGCGCTCGGCCCCACCTCGGTCGTGCCGGTTTCGGCCCAGCAGAATTACACGGCTGCGCAGGCGCGCATGAAGCGCGACCCCCAGCTGGCCGCGCTCTTACAAAGGCCCCTCGGCAACGCCCAACATCCTCGCAAGATCTTCGCCGCGAGCAGCGCCGAAGCGGACGTGCTCCGGCAATGGGCCACGCAGTTTTCCAGCCAATGAAGCGCGCACTCCTCGTTTGCTTGGGCTTATTGGGCTCGCCCGCGCTCGCCCACGCCGCGGCCGCTGACGAAGACGAGGACGCCTACGCCCGCGTGGTGGTGGCCGAAGCCGAGCTGCGCGCCGGCCCCGGCGTCTCTCACCGCGTGATTTACCGTGCTCCGCGCGGCGAGACCTTCCTCATCACCACGCGAGAGACGGCCGGCTTCTGGCTCCAGGTGCAGCTGCCCGACGGTCGCACCGGCTACGTGCTGGGCGACACCGTCGAGCCCATAGCGGCCGGCGAAGACTCGGCCGAGGGCGCGCGCAAGCCGGGCTTCTTCGCGCCGCCGGCCCTGCAAGACGCGCACGCCGGCTTTGCCATGATGGCGGGCGCGTACGACGGCGCCGGCTACGTCGAGCTGCGGCCGGCCTGGGTCATCGCGCCGGCCATCGCGCTGGAGCCCTACCTGGGCCTGGCGCTGCAAAGCGACAGCCGCCGCATCATTTACGGTGGGGCAGGCACGCTCAACCTCTTGCCGGACAAGGCGCTGGCGCCCTTCGTCACCATTGGCTGTGGCGGCATGTACGAGCAACCGAAGGACGAGTTCGTGCGCCCTTCGCGCAAGTGGTTTCAGGCGCGCGCGGGCGGCGGCCTTTTGGTGAGCTTGCGCTTTCGGGTCTCGCTTCGGCTCGAGGCCGCCAACATGGTGCTGTTCGAAGAAGACGACTACGAAAACGTCCAAAGCTACACGGCCGGGCTAGGGACCTATTTTTGATGGAGGCTCTGCGCATGCTCCAGGTTGCATTCGGGATGTTCTTGCTCGTCCTCGGCGGCTGCGTGACGGTTCGCCCCGAGCAGCGCGCGGTGATGGCCGATGAGACCATGCAATTCGATAGCGATCCGGGCGACCGCGCCGCGCGCGATCACGTGCTCGAGAACCGCGAAGGCTCCAGCGGCGGGAGCTCGGTCAAGGGCGGAGGTTGCGGTTGCAATTGAGGCGCCTGCTCAGCGCGCTCTGGGGCGCCACTGGCCTGGTCTTGCCGCTCGCGGCGGCCGCTCAAGTAGCCGAGGTTGCCCCGCGCGCCACGGTGTTCTTGGAGCCGTCCAAGACGAGCAAGCTGCTCGTCATCAACCCCAACGCCGAGCTCTCGGTCACGCCCATCGATTGGCTGGAGCTGCACGCGGGCTACGAAGCCGATATCGTCTCGGGCGCGACCGAGTCGCTCAAGGGTGGGCGCTTGAGCCCGGTCGACATCGTGAGCAGCGCCACCGATTTCAAGGACACGCGCCACCAAGTCACGGGCGGCTTCGGGCTGACCCGCGATAGCACCAAGTTGTCGGCGACCTACGCCTTCGGCACCGAGTCCGACTATCACTCCCACGCCTTCTCGGTGCAGTCGGGCACGACCTTCTTGCAGAAAAACACCGAGCTCACCCTGGCCTATGGCCGCGGGTTCGATCGCGTCTGCACGACGGGCTTCGCCGACAGCGATGGCCCGTCGGTACGGCGCGAGTTGGACAGCTCCAAGGGCTGCTTCACCAAGGCCGTCGACCGCGCTTCACGCAAGGTAGATCTGGACAATTTTCAAGTGGGTTGGACCCAAACTTGGACGCCGGTGCTGGCGACTCAGCTCGTGCTGTACGGCGCTTTGCAGCACGGCTTCTTGGAGAATCCCTACCGCGCGGTGGTGATAGCCCCGGCCGGCGATCAAGCGCTCGAGAACCATCCCGACAATCGCTTGCGCATGGCGGTGGCGGCGCGCGGCAAATATTACCTGCGCCCGCTGCGCATGGCGCTCTCGGCCGGGGCGCGGCTGTATCGCGACACGTGGGACATCTTGGGTCAAACCTACGAGCTCGAAGCCGAGCGTTACGTGTGGCCCGACCTCCGCGTCATGGTCCACGGCCGTTACTACACGCAGACCGAAGCTTTGTTTTGGAGCGACGACTACACCGGGGGTGAGCCACAAGACGGCCCGCGCGGGCAGTATTGGACGGGCGATCGTGAGCTGTCGCCGCTCTCGAGCTACCTCCTCGGGGGCCGATTCATCTTCAAGAAGACCGCCGAGCAGCAGAAGAAGTTCGGCAACTTTTTACGCACGTTCGAGACCTCGTTCAGCTTCGATCTGATGAAGACCACGCTGAAGGAGTTTACCTGGGGCGGGTCGAAGCCGGACGACACGCTAGCCTTGATCGCCTCTTTGGGCGTTCGGGCCGCGTTTTAGCCCGGCCTAGCCGCGGTCGCCGCGCAGGCCGTGTTTGCGAGCCAGGTCGTACAGGTGCTTGCGATCCATCTTGGCCTCGCGCGCCGCCGCGCTGATGTTGCCGGCGTGGCGGTCGAGCAGCCAAGAGACGTAGCGGCGCTCGAACTCGGCTTCGAAATCGGTGCGGATTTCGCGGTAGCTCTTGGCGGCCGAGAACTCGTTCATGGGCTCGCGCACGGAGCCCGGCCCGGTGGAAGCCGACACGGGCAAGTCGAGCAGCCGCACCTCGCGTTCGCCGCCGGCGGTGGCCATATAGATGGCGCGATCGAGCACGTTCCGGAGCTCACGCACGTTGCCGGGCCAATCGTGGGCCGACAGCGCGGCGATCGTCTCGCGGCTGAGGGCGATGCTGGCGGCCGGGTCGCGCTTCTTGGCGACCTCGACGAAGCGCTCGACCAGCGCTGCGATGTCTTCGCGGCGCGTGCGCAGGGGCGGGACCGTGATGGGCACGACCGACAGGCGGAAGTACAGATCTTCACGGAACTTTCCGCGCTCGACCTCTTCCTTCAAATTGCGCTTGGTAGCGGCCACGATGCGGGCCTCGGCGCGCAGGGTCTTGTTGCCGCCCACGCGGCGGAATTCGCCCGATTCCAGCACGCGTAGCAGCTTGGGCTGCACGTCGATCGGCAGCTCACCGACTTCGTCCAAGAACACGGTGCCGCGCCCCGAGAGCTCGAAGGCGCCTTGGCGAGTGGCCACGGCTCCCGTGAACGCTCCGCGCTCGTGGCCGAACAGCTCGCTCTCGATCAAGTTGTAGCTGACCGCGCCGCAGTCGACGACGACGAAGGGCTGATCTTTGCGGTGGCTCTGTTGGTGGATGGCGCGCGCCAACACGTCTTTGCCCGTGCCAGTCTCACCTTCGATGAGCACCGAAGCGTCCGTGGGGGCGATGCGCTCGAGCACGCCGAAGATGCTGCGCATGGCCAGGCTCGGCCCGAGCACGTCACCGAAATGCGGCGACTCGCTCGGCAGGATCTGAGCTCGATTCGGATCGGTTCGCACGACCAGCTCGACGCTGCCGACCGTGAGCGTCGCGCCCGGATCGATCAGCGCTTCGCGGATGGCAGTGCGGCCCACGCGAGTGTGATTGGTCGAGCCGAGATCACGCACCAGAATACCGGCCTTCGTGCGCTCGAGCTCACAGTGATGGCGAGAGACCGTATCGTCGGGCAGCACCAGATCGTTGTCTTGGCTCTTCCCAACGCGCAGCTTTTGTCCCATTTTGACTCGCTTACCGCGAGCGCCGCCGGACAGGACGACGACCATCAATTCGTCGGGGAGTCCATCCCCCAGTGGTTGGGCCCTAGTCGCGATATCCGGGTGCGGAGATGGCTGAGTCAAAGGGAGGGTTCAATCCGGCGAGATGATCACTTCGCCACCCACCAGGCTAACCTGCCGTTCAAAAGTTGTCTCTGCCCTAATGGGGCTCGGTTCCCCCGTGGTGCGTTCGTTAAACGTAATGACTACCGTGTAGTTTCCGTTCTGGGCGGAGAACTCGTGCCGAATGATGCGGGGCGCGACGTCAGAGAAAGTCTGGCTGAAGCCTGCGGTCGGTTCGTCATCGCCCAAACGGGTGATGGCGCAATCCACGCGCATCAGATCGCGGCTGCCTGCGCGTATCGCCAATGTTTGCTCGCGCGGGGCGCGGCGCGCGACGTAACTGGCGACGAGCGCGATACCGCCGACGAGGATGATGCGCGCGAGGAGAGCCTTGAGCTTCGGGCTCACTCGCCCGTGCTGCGGTTGGGCGGCGCTTGAGCGGCCGGCGCGGCGCTGCTCGGCAGCGCGCGCGGTTGGGCGCTGGTGCTCGGCGGGACGCTGCCGTGCGCCGGGGCGCTGCCGTGCGGCGCGGCGCTGCTCGGCGTGGCGCTGCCGTGCGGCGCGGCGCTCCCGTGCGGCGCGGCACTAGCGCTGGCGCCCGCCCTGGCTTGCGCCAGCGCTTCGAGCTTGGCCACGTTCAGGAGCCGCACGAGCTTGACCAAGTTGGCGATGGTGCCGTCCGGCAAGTTGAAGGGCGGCATCGCGCCCTTGCCGAGCTTGATCACCTTCGCGATCTGTTCGTCGGTGACCGAGTCTTGCCAGGTTGCATCGGTCAAGTTGGTGGCCTTGAGCATCGGGCCTCGCGGGCCGTCGCCGCGGCCAACGGGGCCGTGGCAAGGCGTGCAGTTCTGCTTCCACGCCACGAGCGTGACGTCTTCGAAGCCGGGCACGATGGGCGCGCTCGACGCAGCGGGATCGACCTGCACCTGACCGTTACTCGGATTGTCGGTGTGGTCGTGATCGCTGGCGCGCCACTCGCGCGCGTCGCCAGGACGCTGATTGCAGGCGACACACGTGAGCAGGAAGAGCGGAAGCAAGACGCGCCGGAGCCCGAGAGCTGCGGCGCGCCCACACGGCGATTGATTCACTCGAAGACTTTACCGCCACCGCTGGGATCTAGGCCCAAATACTTCTTGCCGCCGAGCTCGGCGACGTGAAATTCGGTGCGTCGATTCTTGGCCTTGCCCTCTTCGGTCGTGTTGTCGGCAATCGGCTTGCTCTGACCGAAGCCGACGGCCATGAGCCGCTCTTTGGCGACGCCCTTGGCTATCAACGCGAGCTTGATGGCGAGCGCGCGCTGACCGGAAAGGGTCTCGTTCGCGGCGGGCTGACCGACGTTGTCGGTGTGGCCCTCGATGCGCAGCTTGGTGACGCGCGGCGTCTCGTCCAAGTACTGCTTCAGCTGATCGAGAGCCGCTTCGCTCTCGGGCTTCAGCACGGCCGAGCCGCTCTCGAACACGATCTGGCCGGGGATTTCCAGGCGATCTTTCTTCAAGACCGGCTTGGCAGCAGGATCGGTGGCGGGCGTGGGGGTAGGGGTAGGCGTCGACGCGGCAGGAGCCGGCGCGGGCGCAGGCTCAGCCGTGGGCGGCGGAGGCGGGGGAGGCGGAGGGGGCGCTTTCGGTTCTTCGCCTCCAGCTTTGAAGGATGCGGACGCGGCGCAGGCCCCGAGCAAGGGCGTGGCAAGCGCGAGACCGAGCAGCACGGCCAAGTAGCGAGAGCTCTGAAGCATTTCTGGTTACCTCGAAAAGGACGGCCGCCGAAGACGCCGGCGGGCGCGGATCCCGTGATCCGTGAGCTAGTCCAAGTTTTGGCTGCAGCGCAAGCGATGCCGGCCTCTTCGATCGACGGAGGACCCCCGCGAACGGTGCAACGGCCCGCGGGCCGATGAACCGGACCCGGAGATAGCCAGCGTGGGCCGCCGTGGGCGCGCCCCCGGCCTGTGGCTTCGTCTTCTCGTGGTAAGCCCGGTTGCAAGCATGGCCGCGGAGTTCGTTCACCTGCACGTTCACTCGCAGTACTCGTTTCTGACGAGCGCCGTGAAGTTGTCTGACCTTCCCGGCAAGGCCAAGGCGCTGGGCATGCGCGGCGTGGGGCTGACCGACGTCGGCAACATGTACGGCGCGATCCGTCACTACAAGGGCTGCAGAGACAAGGGACTCACGCCCATCTTGGGCTGCGAGATGTTCGTTCCGCGCACCAACCGAACCGGCGCGCTCGACCACTTGGTGCTCCTGGCCGAGAACCACGAGGGCTACAAAAACCTCGTGCGCATCGTGTCCGAGGGCCACCTGCGTTCGGCCCACGACTACGCGCCCGCCGTCACCCTGGATTTCGTCACCGAGCGCAACAAGGGGCTGATTGCGCTGAGCGGTTGTATGGCGGGCGTGGTGGCGCAGCGCATCTTGGAGAACGGCGTCGATCGCGCCGAGCCAACGCTGGCCGAGTTTCGGGATCGCTTCGAGCCGGGGCGCTTCTTCGTGGAGCTGCAAGACCACGGCTTCCCCGAGCAGCCGGTGTTGACCGACGTGCTGCTCAAAGCGGCCGGTAACCTCGACCTGCCGGTGGTGGCGTCGAACGACGTCCACTTCATGACGAAGGACGACGGCATCGCGCAGCTCTACCTGGAGTGCGTCGGCAAAGGCCGGACCTTCGCCGAAGAGCAGCCGCTTCATCACAACTCCTTCGAGATGTACCTGAAGACGCCCGACGAGATGGCGGCGCTCTTCGGCGGTATTCCGGGCGCGCTCGAGAACACGCTCAAGATCAACGAGATGTGCTCGGCCCTCAAGCTCGAGCTCGGCAAGCCCATGCTGCCGCAGTTTCCGCTGCCCGAGGGCTACGACACGGACACGTACTTCCGCCACGTCTCGCGCGAAGGGCTGGCCAAGCGCCTGGCAGAGTTCCGCACGCTGGGGAAGAAGGTCAACGAGGCCGAGTACCACGAGCGGCTCGAGGTCGAGCTCAACGTGATTATCGGCATGAAGTACCCCGGGTACTTCTTGATCGTGTGGGATTTCATCCGTGAGGCCAAGGCGCGCGGCATTCCGGTGGGGCCGGGGCGCGGCTCCGGCGCAGGCTCGATCGTCGCCTACTCGCTAGAGATCACCGAAATCGATCCCATTCCTTACGCCTTGTTGTTCGAGCGCTTCTTGAACCCGGAGCGCGTGAGCATGCCCGATTTCGACATCGATTTTTGCATGTCGCGGCGTGACGAGGTCATCCGCTACGTCGCTGAAAAATATGGCGTCGACAGCGTCGGCCAGATTGCCACTTTCCAGAACCTGAAGGCTCGCTCCGTCATCAAAGACGTGGGGCGCGCCATGGGCTTTGCCGCGACCGAGTCGCAGCGTATTGCCAGCATGGTGCCCGACAAGGGGCAGGGCAAGACGTACACCATCGACGAGGCGCTCGAGGTGGAGCCCAAGCTCAAGGCGCTCCACGACAGTGACGCGCGCGTGAAAGAGCTGCTCGGCTACAGCAAGAAGCTCGAGGGGCTGACGCGCCACGCCGGCATGCACGCGGCCGGCGTGGTGATCAGCGACGGCCCCCTGACCGAGCACGTGCCCTGCTTCCAGAGCGCCGACACCATCGTTACGCAGTACGACAAAGACGACGTCGAGGCCGCTGGCCTCGTGAAATTCGATTTCTTGGGCCTCAAGACCCTGACCGTCATCGACATCGCGCAGAAGTTGGTGAACGCGCGCCCCGATCGCAAGAACAACCCGCTCGACCTGGGCAAGATCGGCCTGGACGACAAGCCCACCTATCAGTTGATTTCGAGCGGCGAGACCACCGGCGTCTTCCAGCTCGAGTCGTCGGGCATGCAGCAGCTGCTCAAGCGGCTACAGCCGGACGTGTTCGAGGACATCGTCGCCGTCGTGGCCCTGTACCGCCCAGGTCCGCTCGGCACGGGCATGATCGACGACTTCATCTTGAGCAAGCATGGCAAGAAGGCCATCCGCAAGCTCCACCCGCTCGTCGACGGCGTGCTGGCACCGACCTACGGCGTGCCCGTCTACCAAGAGCAGGTGATGCAGATCGCCCAGCACCTGGCCGGTTACACGCTGGGCGGCGCCGACATGCTCCGCCGCGCCATGGGCAAAAAGAAGGCCGAAGAGATGCAGAAGCAGGAGGCGGCCTTCATCGAAGGCGCCCTTGCCAAGGGCGTGCCGGCTGAGCAATCTGCGGCAATTTTCAAGGAAATCGAAGGGTTTGCCTCGTACGGCTTCAACAAGAGCCACTCGGCTGCGTACGCGCTCGTCACGTACCACACGGCTTATCTGAAGGCGCACTACCCGACCGAGTTCTTCGCGGCCTTGATGACGGCCGACAAAGAAAAGATCGAGAAGGTCGTGCGCACCATCGCCGAGGCGCGCGCCTGGGGCGTGGCGGTGTTGCCGCCGGACATCAACTTGAGCGCGGTCGACTTCACCGTCGTTTACCAGCACCCCGACGGCCGCGGGCCGCAGACGCGCGGCGGCCCCGGCAAGCTGCGCGATCGCTTCGGTCCGCAGATTCGCTTCGGGCTCGGCGCGGTCCGCGGCGTGGGCGAGTCGGCGCTGGAGACCATGTTCGAGGCGCGCAGCGGCACCGGACCTTTCCGTGACTTGTTCGACCTGGCCACGCGCGTCGACGCCAAGCGCCTGAACAAGGGCGTGCTCGAGTCGCTGGTGCAGTGCGGGGCCTTCGACACCGTGCTCGAGCCAATGGGTATCACGCGGGCCCGCGCCTACGCGGCCGTCGATCGCGCGCTCGAGCGCTCTCGCGCCGCCAGCCGCGATCGCGAACGCGGGCAAACCAACCTGTTTGGCATGTTCGGAGGTGGAACCGGCGGCGCGGCGGCGGCTTCCGGCGACCAGTATCCGGTCGCGGCCGAGTGGGACCGCATGGAGCTGCTGAAGAGAGAGCGCGCCGCCTTGGGCTGCTACGTCTCGGGCCATCCGCTGTTTCGCTACCAGAGCAAGCTGCCGCGCATCGGCGCCTTGGGCACGCTGGAGCTGGCCAACCAGAAGCCGTGGTCCGCCGCCAGCGTGGCCGGCATGGTCGAAAACTACCAAGAGCGCATCTTCAAGGGTGGCAGCGGCGGGCGCGCGGCCTTCTTCGAGATCGAGGACCAAGTCGGACGGGTCGAAGCCAAGGTGCGGGGTGATCGCATCGACACCTACGCGCCCCTGTTGACCTGCGGTGAGCCGGTGGTCGTAAGTGGCAAGGTCAGCTTTCCGATGACCGAAGACGCGGACGAAGAGCGCGTGCCCACGCTGCTCGTGGATGGCGTCGAGTTGCTCTCCGACGCGGCCTTGCGCGCAACACGCGCCATCTCGATCCGGCTCGACGCCGAGCGCACCCGTCGCGACGACCTAGAGAAGCTGAAGGCCCTGTTGGCGGCGTCGCCGGGCTCATGCCCGGTGGAGCTGGTGTTGTCCATGAAAGACGGCGCCGAAGCCGTGCTCGACCTGCCCGGGACTCGCGTCACGCCGGACGGCGTGCTGCTGGGGGGCCTGGAACGCACCTTCGGCGGCCCCGTCGCCGAGCTGCGCTGAGAGCCAAGGTAGCCGAGCGGACCGACGAGCCAGTTCGATAACTTTTGGTGTAGGAGGGCGTGTTAAGCTGGCGGTTCTCATGCGCGACGGAAAATCCGAGCTGGTGCGCATCGACAGCCGCGGGGAGGCCCACCCCATAGGCGCGATCGCCAGCCAGCGGCTGCGGGCGCGAGGCGGCACTTTCCGCATGTTGCCAGCGCCCGATCACGTCGTGTTCATGCGCTACACGGGCGAAGACGGCCGGCGCGACGCGGACGACGGAGCCGTCGTGCGATTGGCGGGCGAGGTCACGGCGCCGGGCGCGTTGTGCGACGTGCTGGCGTTGCTCGGCCAGACGGGTTGGCGCGGCGAGCTGGTGGTGCTCGGCGGCGACGACGTGCGCTCGGTGTTCTTCGATCAAGGCAACGTCGTCGGCGCCGTCACCAACGTCGAGGCCGAGCGGCTCGGCTCCGTGCTCTACCGCTACGGAGTGATAGACGCCGATGCGCGCGATCGCATCATGGCCGTGGTCAAAGACGGCAAGCGCTTCGGCCAAGCGGCCATCGAGCTGGGCGTGCTCAAGCAGGACCAAATTTACGCATCCATCTCCAAGCAGGTGGACGAGATCGTGTTCGCGACGCTCACCGTGTCCGACGGCACCTTCTTCTTCTTGGACGGCTTCGACGAAGCGCGCCTCGTCTCGCGTCACACCGTGAGCGCGAACGCGCTGCTCATGGACGGCGTGACGCGCATGGATGAGATGCGCTATTTTCGACAAAAGCTGCCCTCTGCCGAGCACGTGCCGGTCAAGAACGACGGCCGCGGAGCGCCCGACGCCGAATTCAAGGTCGCCTTCGACGCGGTCGACGGCAAAAGAAGCGTCGGCGAGATCGGGCGCATCGCCGGTCTCGGCGAGTTCGAGATCACCAAGCAGCTGTACGGGCTCGTGCAGTCGGGCCACGTGTCGATCCACCCGCCGCGAGCTGCGGGCGGCCCCACCGCGCTCGTCGCCGCCGCCAACGGCGCCCTCACCGCCATCTACCGCGCGGCCGCCGCCGCCGGTCGCGACGACGAAGTGCGCTCGGGCTTGGCTTCGTTCGCCATCGGAGCCGGCGTGTACGACATCCTATTTCGCAACGCCGGGCCCGACGCGAGCGGCGCGCTGGATGCCGAAGCGGTCGCGCACAACTCGGCCGTCGTCGCGGGTGGCTCGGATCCGAACAACATGCTCAAGCAAATGCTGCACGAGTACGTCGCTTTTGCGCTGTTCAGCGCGGGCGCGGCCTTGGGCTCCGCGGCGGAAGCCGAGCTGTCGAAGCAAGTAGGGCCGGCCCTGGCCAGCCTGAAACCGCAGGCTTAGACGCCCGCCGGTCGCCTCAGCCAGCCACGAATTCTCGTACCATCTCCATCGCGCGTGGCGACTCGCTGAGCACGTTGTGGCCGATGCCAGCAAAGCGCTCCAGTTTCACCAAATCCCCTCGAATGCCGGCGGCCAGCTCCTCCGCGCCCAGGCTGGGAAACACCGGGTCTTCTTCGCCGGCGAGCACGAGCGTGGGGCAGGCGATGGCGGCTAGCGCGCTCCGGAAGTCGAACCGGTGCCACTCACCGGCTACGAAGTGGCGAGCCACGTCCAAGCGCACCAACTCTTCTCCCGGGTCGCCCTCCGCCGGCCGCGTCACCCGCGTGTACAGCGGCATGCAGGTCGCGACAAACTCCTCGAAAATGTCTCCGCGGCAATCCGCGAAGAAGCGCCGAGCCACATCCTCAGCCTTCGGACCGCCGAGCTTGGCGAACGTGGCGAAGGCCAGCTCGGCGTGAAAGCGAGCAGTGGTGCCCGCGAGCACGAGCTTGCCGACATGCTCCGGGTAACGGGTGGCATACGACTGCGCCACCAGGCCGCCGAACGATACGCCCAGCACTACCGGCTTCTCGATGCCGAGCGCGTCGCAGAACTGCCGCACGTCGTCACCCCAAGTGGCAAGGTTCCAAGTTTCGGGCGACGCAATGTCGCTGCGGCCATTGCCGCGATGATCCAGCCAGATGACCTGCGCCACCTCGGTCAAGGGCGCCAGCACGCGCTTGATGCCCACGTGGTCCACGCCGGGCCCACCGTGCAGCGCGACCACGGTCGGGCGCTGGCGCATGGCACTACCGCAGTGCACCAGCCCCAAGCCATCGACATCGAAATACAGCCTCACGCCGTTGGCGCGAATTTTCACGCCTCGAGGCTAGTCCGGTCGCGCAGCGCATGGCCAGCGCCAGCGGGGCGGTGTGTGGAGCGGACCGTCAATGGGTGATTTTTTGCGCCACGGGCCAGGGCGCATCAGAGCTCACGGCGATTGGATATCGACTCGCGAGCGCTCGGGGCCAGGCGCTGGCCTGGGCTCCGCGAGGCATGATATCAGCAGGGCCATGTTCGGAGCGCGCTGGGTGTCGCTTGGAGTTTCTCTGCTGACAGTGAGCGTCGCCCTAGGGTCTGGCTGCGGGAACCGCCACAGCTTCGACGAGGCCCAGGCGTCCGCTGGCCAAACCGACCGAGGTGGCTTCGAGTCCGCCGCTGGGCAGTCATCCGGGGCGCCAGCGGGGGGCGCGCCCGGTAACGCTGGCGCGGCCGAAGGCGGCGGGCCCGCGCAAGGCGGCAACGACGATGGGGTCGACCCCGCGTCCGCGGGCGCGTCCGGGCAGGCGGGTGCCGGCGGCTGCGAGCCAAACCTTTGCGGAGGCTGCCTCAGCTTGGACGCTGCGCCGGGAGATGACTGTGACGATTGCGCGGCATGGGAGTGCAGCGGCAAAGAATCGCTCTCGTGCCGCAGCACGTGCACCGACGAAAAGCCCTTCTGCAAGAGCGACGGCGCCAGCTGCGTTGCCTGTAACGAGGCCGCCGATTGCGACGAGACGGCGCCGGTCTGTTACGCCAATACTTGCGTTCTTTGCGAGCCGGCGAGCACGCGCTGCAGTGGAACCACTCAGCTCCGCTGCAACGCCGCGGGCACCAAAGAGACTCCCGAAGCGATCCTGCAGGGGGTCTGTGGGGCGATTTGCACACCGGGCGCTCTCCGCTGCCACAGTGAAATCGGCGAAAAATGTGGAGCGAACGGCAAGTCGTACACCTCGAACGGCTCCGACAAATTGTGCGCCTGCTCGGATCCCGAGCGCTTCAGCATGCTTCCGAACGGCACCGTCAAAGACGCCACGACCGGCCTCAGCTGGGACTTCTTCGCGCAGGCTGCGCCCTCCGACACGTTCGCGGCCGCCTCGGGCGCTTGCAGCGCGCGCAGTATGCGTCTGCCCACGATCGCCGAGCTCAAGGCCCTGTTGTTGACGGGAGCGCCGGCGGCAGCCTGCGGGCAACAGCGGCTCGGCGTCGACTCGGTCGCCTTCCCGGCGATCGTGAACAACGAATGGTATTGGACCAGCGAGCCCAATTTCGAAGGCTACCTGTTCGTCGTCTCGTTCAACCCCTCCAGCTCCTCATCGCCAGCCTCGACGAGCCTCCTCGATCGCAGAGCCACCAATGCGGGGCCCTTCTTCTGCGTGCGCGATGCCGACTAGAGCAGTGCTGCTCGTCCCCCTTCAGCTCTGCGCGCGCTCGGCGGCACGAGGACCAGCGGACCAAGACGCGGGAATCGCCGGCGAAACGCTCAAGTACCCGAAACCGCCGACCCGCGGCACCTGGCCGCTCGACGCCGGCACCGCGCGCTCAGCGTGGGGGCGGCCTACCGCGACGGCGAGCCCGAGGACCTGATGTTCGCCGAAGGAGGCGAGCGCACAGGCGCTGAAGACGAGGCTTCCGACCCTGGAGCCCATGGGCGTTCGGAAACCTGCGCGGCCGACCGAACCTGCCAGACGTCGAGTCAGATGATCAACCGGTACCGACGGCGAGGGGCTGGTGAGCTCGGGCTGGGGCCACGCTGCCGATGGCTCAGGTCATTCCGGAGCTGTGCCAGCGCCGACCGACGCGCCTACAATGGCAGCCTGAGCTGGTAGAGGAGAGCCACCCTGTGCAGCCACCCTTAGAGGAGGGTGGGCGACAGGGTGGGCCGTTATTTGTGGGTCGACTCGGAATCGAACCGAGGACCAGCGGATTAAAAAACCATCGGTCGCGGTGTCTCGGTGTCATCCCAAGTCATCGAAAGTCATGTTTTCTAGGGCATTTTAGAATGCTAGCTTCACACTCATATGACGTCGGTTGCTGCGTTAAGACGGATTGAGGTACCCGCCGGAGTACCCGGATCGCATGAACCGAAGACCAACGGACAGCGTCGAGCGCGCCGCACCCGCAGCCCGCACAGCGGGGTCGTTCTCATTCGACCAGACGCGGAACACCCGTATTGGCGCGCGCGCCATGCGGACCCTGACTCGGGGCGCATCATTAAGGTCAAGCTCGACCCGTTGGCAGTCTCGACGGCTGAGGGACGCCGTGTCTGGGCCATCAGCAAGGCCCGGTCGCTCGCTAGGCGGCGCATGGAACTTGAGAGCGGCGCGCCACGCGCGACCGGAACCGCGTTTACGCAGGCCGTGGGGCGCTACTACGAAGCCCACCAACAACTCCGGCCGAAGACCCTGGCGAGCTACAAGGCCGCGACGGACAAGCTCCTGGATTGGGCGGCGAAGAACGGGGTCCAGTCTGCCGATGACCTTACCCGCGCGCGGCTGATCGGCTTCCGCGAGAAGCTCATCGCTGAGCCCAAGCAGGTCGCTGCGCCCAAGGCGAAGCGCGGGACGCGGCGCGCCACCCGCGAGCGGCGTTCCGCCCACAGCGTCAATCGAGAGCTTCGAGGTGTGCGGGTCGTTCTCGGCTATTTGGCGGAGCTCGACCTGCTGCCTAAGATTCACGAGGGGGACCTCCGGCGCGCGTTGAAGAAGCTGCCGGTGACGACTGAAGAAGCCACCTTCCTCAAGCCGCCGGAGATCGCCGCCTTGCTCGAGGCGGCGCTGGCTCACGACTCCGAGCGGTACGCCGAGACGCGCGACGAGCACGCAGGCAAAGCGGAGCGCGGGACGACCCCGCGCTTCGTTCCGATCGCCCCCTTCGTTGCCACGCTGTTGCTTACGGGCATGAGGTTAGGGGAGGCGATCGCCTTGACGTGGTCCGAGGTCGATTTGGCAGCGCTCGACCACGACGGCAGACACGTTGGGGAGATCCACCTAACCGGCGCGACGAAGACCAAGCGCGCGCGAATTATCGACCTGGCCGTTAGTCCGATGCTGAAAGAGTTACTTGCGGCGCAACACAAGGCTGCCGTGAAGAAAACGGGAAAGGTGTTCCCCTTCACGTCCGACGGCGCGGCGATGATCGCGAAGCGCCTTAAAAATAAGTACGAGGCGCCGGAGGCGTTCGGTTGGCAGGTTTTGCGCTCGACATGCGGAACCTACTTGAGCAACGCGCCGGGCATCTTCGGCGCCGCCTCCGCGTATCGTTCGGCTAGGCAGCTCGGGCATTCAGTTGCCGTCGCCGAGAGGCACTACTTGGGTTTGATCCGCCTACCACCGAGCGCGCGCACGCTCGAGGATGCGATGGCTGCAGGCGAGCAGCTGCAGCGGGTGCTCGACGGGCTCGGCACGGCGTAGAGCACTCTCACGCACGCTGAAGAAACAATTTCCATGTGTTGCGGCGTCCGGCTAAATCCGCGCGCCGCGGTACTTTGTACCGGTCAGAGGTGGCTGTGGTGAGTCGGCGTGCGCGAAATATAGCGTGGGTGCGCTACAGTTGGGTGAGTGAGCACCGGATTGCGCTTCCGGTATTCAACCCCAGAGCTTGCCCTCCCGTGGCGTTGACGAACTGAAGTTCCCCCGCTCCCGTGGACAGCATGACTATGCCACGCACTGCTGATTTTTAGATCGCAATTCGAACTCGATGGGGTTGAGGTAGCCGAGGGACGAGTGGCGCCGCTCGACGTTGTAG
>Ga0164241_10000307_pt1 | contig 103189 bp, 84 predicted proteins | sample OricomyardsoilBY_FD_108780 | JGI IMG/M metagenome (GOLD analysis project Ga0164241, IMG submission 108780) | Backyard soil microbial communities from Emeryville, California, USA - Original compost - Back yard soil (BY) | ecosystem: Environmental > Terrestrial > Soil > Unclassified | place... | reverse complement strand
TCGGATGCCAGCTCGTTAAAGTTTACAGGGGTTACTTCTACATGCAGATCGATCCTGTCCAACAGCGGACCGCTTATCTTACTCAAATATTTCTGCACCATCCCCGGCGGGCAGATGCAATCCTTCTCGGGGTGGTTGTAATAGCCGCAAGGGCATGGGTTCATACTTGCCACCAACATAAAACTACTGGGGTAATCAACCGTAAACTTAGCACGGGATATGGTTACCCTGCGCTCCTCCAACGGTTGCCGCATTACCTCCAGTGCAGAGCGCTTAAACTCCGGCAGCTCATCTAAAAACAAAACACCATTGTGCGCCAGCGAGATCTCGCCGGGCTGCGGGTTGCCACCTCCGCCTACCAGCGCTACGTCGCTTATGGTATGATGCGGCGACCTGAACGGCCTGATAGTTACCAGCGCATCAGCAGCAGCCAGTTTGCCGGCGACGGAGTGGATCTTGGTGGTCTCTAAGGCCTCGTGCAAACTGAGAGGCGGCAATATAGATGGCAACCTGCGGGCCAGCATGGTTTTACCCGCGCCGGGCGGACCAATTAATATCACATTATGCCCACCTGCGGCGGCAATCTCTAAAGCACGTTTAATATTTTCCTGTCCTTTAACCTCGCTGAAGTCGCTGTCGTAATTGCAAAGGCTGTTGTAGAATTCCTCGCGGGTATTCACCAATTCCGGGGTCAGTTGCAGATCGCCATTGAAAAACCCAGCCACCTCGCGGATGCTTTCCACGCCGTAAACCTCCAGGTTGCTGACAATACCTGCTTCGCGGGCATTTTGTTTGGGCAGGATGAATCCTTTAAAACCATCTTTACGCGCCTGAATGGCTATGGGCAAAGCACCCTTAATGGGTTGAAGGCCGCCGTCCAGTGACAGTTCGCCCATGATGAGATACTTATCCAGCTCTTCTGCCTCTACTTGCCCGGAGGCTGCTAATACTGCGGTGGCAATAGTGAGATCATAAGACGACCCTTCCTTTTTGATATCGGCAGGCGCCATATTGACTACAACTTGTTGGCGCGGCATCTTAAAACCGCAGTTCTTCAAGGCCGATTCAATACGGAAATAGCTTTCTTTTACAGCAATATCCGGCAGGCCAACAATAAAGTACTTGGTGCCCGCTGCAATATTTACCTCAACTGTTATGGTGATGGCCTCGATGCCATAAACGGCGCTGCCAAAGGTTTTAACTAACACGGTAATAAAGTTTATTTACAGCGAAAGATAAACATTTTAGTGAACGAATTATACGAGAACGCTAAGACCTTATTTCTTTATGCGATAGGTGGCATCTCCCATAATAATTTCTGCCAGGCTGTTTACATTGGGGTCAAAGACTATATCGTTAATTGGCATTTGTACTTTAAACGTGGTAAGCCTGTCTTTTATATTAACGGTGAAGGCCTGTTTATTTACCACATACTCCAATGGCAATTCATACCAAACGGCTTGCTGTTGTTCCACCTTCACAACAATTTTTCCTTTTTCTGTTGAGGTATCATAGGAGATCTTCAGCACCGGGTGCCCGGCAGTTTTAAGCCATTGCTTAAAAAACACATTCAGATCCTTGCCGCTGGCCTTTTCCATCACTTTGCGGAAATCGTCCGTATTCGCGTTACTGCCATTATACTTTGCATAGTATTGGCGGATGCCTTTCCAAAACACATCATCGCCCAATTTACGGCGCAGCATATGCAACACCCAACCGCCTTTTTCGTAACTATTGGCATTGAGCAGCGCCATGTAATTCTCTTTTGCCAGGGTATCTACAACCGGGGTTAACCGACTTTTTTCAAATGCTATGATCTTTGCACGGTCGGCAACAAGGCGCTTTTTCAAGCTGTCTATACCGTACTTGTTTTCCAGGTAGTAATGTGTTAAGTAAGTAGCAAAACCCTCGCTTAACCAAAGATTATAAAAGTTCTTTTCGCTGGCGGCATCGCCAAACCACTGGTGGGCAATTTCGTGCGTCATTAACGATTCTATCCCTTTATCACCCGGCGAATCTTCAAAATAAAAAATCGCCCCGGCATTTTCCATGCCGCCAAATATGGTTTTAGACTGCACATTTGCAAGCTTTTTATAGGCATACGGACCAATTTTGTTGATGAAAAATGGCAGTATCTCTTTAGCGTAGGCGTAGCTTTTAAATCCCTTAACCGAGTCTTGCGGAAATACATAACTGTAAACGGGTATGCCGCTCACATCAGCCGCATGCTGAATAGCAAAATCAGCTACACCTATTACCATTATTTTAGTTGAAAGCTGCGCTGTTTCGCGCCAGTGGGTTTGTTTTTTGTTTTGCGGGAGAATGGTCTCGCTAACTTTTAATCCGTTAGCTATAACATCGTAATGAGCCGGGGCCGATATAACAAAATCCACAGAAGCTTTGTCGGCAGGGTGATCCACACTAACCAGCCAGTTATGCCCACGGTTGGGCCAGTTATCGCCAAAAAAAGTGCGCTTTCCGTATTTATTTGTCGAAATAATAAGGCCATCCGCCGGAATTCCGCTATATGAGATAGCATAAGTATGGGTGCTGCCTGTTGCGCCTGATGTGTTTAAAGTAAGTTTATCCGCATTCTGCGTAAAGGCAATTGTCTTTCCATTTTCTGTTACTGAGCTTACCAGCATTCCCTTGCCTGCGGTGTTCTTTTTTATCAGGTCGAGATCAAAAGAACTCGCGTTTTTTATGAACTTAATCGTTACCTCAGCCTTAGTGGTGATGTTGTTATCATTATCGTTAAGATCGATGTTGAAGGTGTAGTGCTGCACATCTATGGCAGAGCCGGGAACCTGGGCGGAAGCGCCGGCACATAAAAAGATAAAAAACCCCAAAACAACGGCGCGTGTATTCATAGTATCATTTAATAACGTAAAGCTAATTATTGAAAATAAAAAAAGCGACGTATAGCCGCTTTAATATTTATAGATCGTTTGTTGGGACGATGGTTTAATTACATCTTCGGCATCCGCTTCATCATGCTGGCCATGGCAGCGGGGTTGCTCATTTGTTTCATCACCTTACGCATATCCTCAAACTGTTTTATCAAACGGTTAACCTCGTCCAGTTTTGTGCCCGATCCGTTGGCTATGCGGTTGCGGCGGCTTTGGTTAATGGTATCAGGATTGGCTTTTTCGTGCGGGGTCATAGATTGAATAATGGCCTCCACGTTTTTAAACGCGTCGTCACCAATTTCTACATCCTTCATCATTTTACCTACGCCCGGTATCATGCCCATCAGATCTTTCATGTTACCCATTTTTTTGATCTGTTGTATCTGGCTGTAAAAATCGTTAAAGTCGAATTTGTTCTTGCGGATCTTCTTTTGCAGCTCGGCAGCTTCTTTTTCGTCAAATTGCTGTTGCGCGCGTTCCACTAAGGATACTACGTCGCCCATGCCCAAAATACGCGAAGCCATACGATCAGGGTGGAAAACGTCAATGGCTTCCATCTTTTCGCCGGTACCGATAAACTTGATAGGCTTATTTACTACCGATTTAATAGAAAGCGCCGCGCCGCCACGGGTATCGCCGTCCAGCTTGGTTAATACCACACCGGTAAAATCAAGCCTGTCGTTAAACACTTTGGCAGTATTAACAGCATCCTGACCGGTCATGGAGTCAACCACAAACAATATTTCCTGCGGATTTACGGCGGCTTTTACCTCCTCAATCTCCACCATCAGCGCTTCGTCAATAGACAAACGCCCGGCGGTATCAATTATCACTACATTATAGCCGTGCTGTTTAGCGTAAGCAACGCCTTCTTTAGCAATGGCGATAGGATCCTTTGATTCGCGGTTGGCATATACAGCAGCACCTATCTGTCCGGCTAAAACCTCCAGTTGGTCAATAGCCGCAGGGCGGTAAATATCGTCGGCCACTAAAAGCGGCTTTTTATTTTTTTGTGTTTTAAGATAATTGGCCAGTTTGCCGGTAAAGGTGGTTTTACCCGCACCGTTCAACCCCGCGATCAGAATAACCGTTGGCGACGCTTTCAGGTCAAGCTCGGCGGTAGTGCCGCCCATTAGCTCCGCCAGCTCATCGTTCATCAGCTTGGTAAGCAACTGACCCGGCTGTATGGCTGTTAATACGTTAGCGCCAATGGCTTTTTGCTTTACATCATCAGTAAAGGCTTTGGCTGTTTTATAGTTAACGTCGGCATCCAGAAGGGCTTTTCTAATTTCCTTCATGGTCTCGGCCACGTTTATTTCTGTAATAGTTCCCTGTCCTTTAAGTACCTTAAAGGCCCTGTCCAGCTTATCCGAAAGATTTTCAAACATTGTATTAGTATTCCTTCTGTTTTAAAGATGGCAAAGTTATGTTTTTTGTTTAATAATGTTAAGGAAACCTATAGATGATGCCCAGCGCCATACCCTCGGTGCCCTGCACTTGTTTTGATGTGGTTTTATCGTACAAAAAGGTGCCGTTTATGGTCATGCTCATTAGCTTATTTATCTTGGCAGTTAAAAGCGCATCAACCCGGTGGGTTATAAAATCAATTCGCTTTTCATACGGGATAAATAAGGCATACCTGGCATTAAGGTGAACATTAGTAAAAATATCCTTATCCAACTGTGTAACTATCTGGAAAGCCAGATCATTCTTAAACGTTTTTCCAATCGGCACACCATAATTTGCCTTATTGTTGCGATAGATGGTGGTATCCAAAACAAATGTTTGCCTTGCAGTGCCCGTACCAAAACGCATGGAGAACCACTTTTCCGGCTTAAACTCAAAACCTATTGATTCGGTAAAATAACCCGGAGCCATAAAATTCGACAGTAACAACGGTTTATTTAAAACCTGCCCGGCACCGTTAGTGTACTGAAAACCTCTGTCAAACTGCGATTCAAAACTTAGTGCCCCGAAGAAGAACCAATGTTCTGATAGCTTGGTGGCGATCTTATTATCTATAAAAATACGGTCGTTGGTTTTGCGCGAACCCTGACCTTTGTTTTTTGAGATCCCGTACAAAAAATTGATCTCTGCCGTATAGTTAAATGGGTCCTTTTTATACTCTGTGCGGTATATAAAGTTGGAGTTAAGTGCGATGGCGCTTACGCCACCGGCGCTGTAATTGCTTGTAAATGCCGATTGGCTGAAATTTACGCCCATGGTTATCGACTTACGCCAATAATTAAGCTCATAATCGGGCATAATAGCGGGGATTACTACGGGTCTTATCTGAGGGAGCCGCGTTCTTACCGGAATTGCATTACGACGCGGCGCTACACGATACCTGTTTAGCAGTGCTGTATCAATTCTGCTGGTATCGCTCCTGGTTGGGTCAGGGTTTTGTGCGTAAGCAGCCGCAAATAACAGCATGCATCCACAAAAAATTACGTGGAATAGTTTTCCTGGCATCACGCACAAATAAAGGTTTTTTTTTGCGTTTTACCTACCCTGACATTAAATTGAAGCGTGTTTTATTGGAGAGGAGCCAGCGATGGCAGTTCGAACGCTAACGGATTGCGCTGATATCGTTTCAAATTAGCCCGTATAGATGCTATCAACTCATACTCGCTGGCATATGTAATAAAATAATATCCGGGCCGGTATTTTGTCATAAAGTCATCTAACTTAGCACCGCTTAGCCCGGTTATCCGGCCAACAAACGTTTTGCTGAACCGGTAGTCAATAGTGTTTTGTTTATAATCCTGTTCCAGCACATCGCGCAGGTGTTTGGCATTGCGCCCTTCGTTGCTGAACATATTGTAAAGCGCGTCAATGCTTAAACCAACGCTGCCGCCGCTAAAGCTCAACAAGTCGCGGTTAGCCAATGCCCCGTAAGCCTTGCTGTATTGCGACCGGTTTTTGGCCATAATTGATTTGGGCGACGACAATTGGTCGTAAATGTTAACTTCTTTAAGCGTTATGCCCGTACGGTTTAAATAGATCACTTTTGCAAGGTCGTTTGACACGCGCACGGTGTCATTAAAATAATCAGCCTTGCTAAAAACCAAAAGATCGCCGGGTTCAGAGGCCACCTTAAATACGCCATTCAGATTATTATACCTGTTTTCACCTGTCCGCAAATTAGTAATACTAACTACGGCAATACGGTCTTTGGTAACGGCATCAAAAACCAGCCCCTCGGTAAACTTTTGCTGAGCAAAACTTTCCAGGTACACCATACCAAATATAATAAGCAGTAGCAGCCGTTTCATTACAAAGCCAAAGCTAAATGTTTGTTTAGTTTTGAAGATACATTTAACAATAATTAACAGGGATCTATTTTACAACAATTAGCTTTTGGCCTATTTTTATGTTGTTATCGGGCATGCTATTAAGTGCCTTAAGTTCCTCCACCGTTAGGCCAAAACGTTTTGAAATGTTGTATAGTGTGTCGCCCGTTACAACAGTATGTAACTTTTCGGTGGGTGTATTTTGAATAAGCGAGTCTTTTTTTTCTGTGCCGATGTTTTGATTGATCTGCGCCAAAACCCTGTCTTCGCGCTTTATCTTTTGTATCTCACCCTCCGGTTTATCATATTGATCAAGATGGTAGCGCTCAATAACACCAATCAGCAATTCCGGATATTTGGGGTTGGTGGCGTAACCCGCCTGCTTAAGGCCGTTGGCCCAGCCCTTGTAATCATTTTTATCCAGCTCAAAAAGAGGCGCGTAGCGCTTGCGTTTTAAAAACTCCGAATGGTCGCGGTAAGAGTCTTCGGGGTTATTGTACACCCTGAAACAATCATTGTCGCGGTCGTCATTCTTATAATAACTTTTTCCGCCCCAATCTGAAGTGCATTTAATGCCGAAGTGGTTGTTAGCTATTTTGGCCAGATCGCTATTTCCGTTCCCCGATTCAAAAAGCCCCTGCGCAAGCGTTATACTTGCAGGAATGCCATACAGGTCCATCTCCTTAACAGCTATCTTCTTAAATCTTTCTATGTATGATGTTACCGTGAAGGGCGTATAGTTAGCAATTGCTTCTTTATTAGAGCGCTCAATAGCATTGTTGTTTTTACGGGCCTGATTGTTAGATATTACATTCTTATGCGCAGAACAGCTGCTTAGAAAAATCAGGGACAGACAAAAAAAAGAAATAGATAAAAACGCGCGACCGGCAGTCATCATGTTTGCCAAATAGAATTATTTTACCTCAACGGTTTGTGCCAATTGCGGAGTTGGTTTAGCGGCATCTAATTCGTTCAATTCATACTTACGAATGATAGCCAATACCTGCGAGGCCCATTTTTTACTGCTGGCATAACCGCTGCGCTGTATGCCCCGAACCCATTTTTCGTATTCTGTAGTTGCCAATTCGGGTGAAATGGCGCCCCTGTCGCGACGTTTGGTGATAATACGGGCAAAGTCAGCGAAAGACTCCATTATAGAGTCGTATCGTTTATACGCCGAGTGTACCTTCTTGTTGTTTTTGAAGTAAACAGAGCCGGTATTGCCTTTTATTCCAAACTGATTGTTCAGTTTTTGTGCGATATTGCTGTTTCCGTTAGCCGACTCGTGCATCGCAATGCCTAAAATTATGCTGGCCGGGATGCCCGTTTCGCGCATAATGCTTATGGCATCCGCTTTAAATCGTTCGATGTAAGATTGTGAGGTGTTTTTTTGTGTTTGCGCGGTTGCGGCAAAACTACAGATGACCAATGTGGCAATCAGTAAGGTTTTCTTCATAATTTACTTTTTTTGGATGACCAGCAGCCCATCACGTACCGGGAGTATCAGTTTTTCAACTCTCGGGTCGACGGCTATCTGATCATTTAGTTGGCGGAAACTTTGGGTATCTGCGTCATTTTCAGCGCCATACACCTTTCCTTTCCACAACACATTATCAATTATTATTAGTCCTCCAGATCTGACTTTGTCAAATATTAATTCAAAGTAAAGAAAATTATTCTTTTTATCGGCATCAATAAACACTAAATCGTAAACTTTCTCGTCAATTGTGTTTATAACTTGCGCTGCGGGGCCAAAATGGAGCTTAATTTTTTTACCAACATCTGTTAGCGAAAAATGTTTATTAAGCATTTCCTCCATTTCCAAATTAGCCTCAATAGTGTGGATGATGCCATCATCGGTTAAGCCTTCTGCCAAACAAATAGTGGCGTAGCCTGTAAAGGTGCCTATCTCCAGAATCCTGCGCGGCCGTATCATCTTGCTGATCATGCTTAACACCCTGCCCTGGTAATGGCCCGTGAGCATATTTGGTTTTAATACCTTCAGGTATGTTTCGCGGTTGATGTGTATAAGCACTTCGGGTTCGGGCTCGCAGTGAGCGTCGAGATAGGCTTGGAGATCATCCGGTAGTATTTCCAGGTTATTGTTCATCGCTCAACTGATTATCTATACTGCTGCATCCATCCCTGTAATAATATCACCGCCGAAACGGTATCCACCAAATCTTTATTTTGCCTCGCCTTTTTGCCCATGCCGCTTTGCGCAATTACAGCCGAGGCCATTTTTGAGGTAAAGCGCTCATCAAGCATTTCTATCGGAATATGCGGGAAGGTTTTTTTTAGCAAATTAACAAAGCCCTTTACGTGTTGCGCAGATTGTGAGGGTGTATTGTCCATTTGCTTTGGCTCGCCAACAATAAAGCGCTCCACCTGCTCGGTTTGCAAATACTTTTGCAGGAATTCTATTATCTTAATGGGGTGTATATTATCCAGGCCCGTGGCAATTATTTGCAGCGGATCGGTAACTGCAATGCCAATTCGCTTGGTACCATAATCAAAAGCCATTATTCTCATGTGGTTGCAAAGATACGAATTTGTGAAACAGGCGCGGCTTACCGCATAGCGATGGGTTTGAAACCCATCGCTATAAAATTGCTTACGTTTCATATCAAATTACTATTTTGCACCAATGCAGTTTAAACAGATAGTAGGGCAGGCCGCAATTAAGCAGCGTTTGGTTACTTCAGTAAAAGAAAACCGGGTGAGCCATGCCCAATTGTTTTTAGGGCCGGAAGGGTCGGGGAGCCTGGCACTGGCCGTAGCATACGCTCAGTATTTGTGTTGTTTGGATAAACAGGTAGATGATTCATGCGGCGAATGTTCATCATGCCGTAAGTATCAAAAGCTGGTGCACCCGGATCTGCATTTCTCCTATCCGTTCTTTGCCAAACACAAGGATGACACCGCGGTAACCTTTATTGAGCAATGGCGCGATGCTTTTTTGACCAATTCATATTTAGGCCTTGATAATTGGCGCGGCTATCTGGATGCTGAAAACAAACAGGCCAATATCAATATTGCCGAGTGTCATCAGATCATAAAAAAACTAAGTCTTAAGCCTTTTGAGTCCGACTATAAAGTGCTCATTTTGTGGCTCCCTGAATACCTTGATAAAGAGGGTAATGCGCTTTTAAAAATTATTGAGGAGCCGCAGCCCAATACGCTGTTTTTATTGGTAGCACAAAACCAGGATCAGATATTAAATACCATTCTGTCGCGTACGCAATTGATAAAAATACCACCTGTTGGGTATGAGGAGATAAAACAGTTTCTGATAAGTGAGCACCACCAAACAGAGAACGCCGCCGCCGAAATTGCGTACCTGTGTAACGGCAGCCTAAACGAAGCGTTGTTTATGCTTCAACAAGGCAGCAAAAGCTATCATCCACTTTTTGTTCAATGGTTGAGGTTTTGTTTTGGCAACAAGGGTATTGAATTAGTTGGCTTTGTTGACCAGCTTTCAAAGTTAGGGCGGGAGAACCAGAAGAACTTTATACGGTACGGCATAAGTTTTATTAGGGAGTGCGGACTGCTTTTGGCGGGCGCCGGCGACTTGGTGCGCCTACCCGCTGCCGAGTTAGAAACGGCGCAGAAAATGGCGGCAATTTTGAATTTTCAATCCATTGCTGCCATAACTGGCGAGCTGGAAAAGGCCCATTACCATGTGGAAAGAAATGCGAACCCGAAAATTATGTTTTTAGATGTATCTTTACAAATTGTTGGATTTTTAAAATTAAAACCTACCCCGCAGGGGGATCAATATATATCAAGATAATATGGGATGTGGAAGTTGCTCAACCGGAGGCGGTTGTACGCCCGCGGGTTGCAAAAGTAATGGCTCATGCCTTACTAATGGATGCAGTAAGTTAGATGTTTACGATTGGCTGTCGCATATGGATATGCCTGTTAATTATAAACCTTTTTCTATTATAGAAGTAAAGTTTAAAGGCTCGCGTAAGGAGTTTTTTCAAAATACCGATAACATTTACCTGGAAAACGGCGACCTGGTTGTTGTTGAGGCTGCTACCGGCGGTTACGACATCGGCCACGTATCAATAACCGGCGAACTGGTGCGCATGCAAATGGTTAAGCGCCGCGTTAAGGAAGAGGATGTATTAAAGAAGATCTATCGTAGGGCTACGCCAACTGATGTAGATAAATGGAAGGCCGCCAAGGACCTGGAGTGGGAAACCATGCACAGTGCCCGCAAACTGGCGCTTACCCTTAACCTCAGCATGAAGTTGAGCGATGTCGATTACCAGGCCGATAAAACAAAAGCTACATTTTATTATACTGCAGAAGGTCGTGTTGACTTTAGAGAGCTGATCAAAAAGATGGCGGAAACTTTCCGTATTCGTATTGAAATGCGACAGATAGGCATGCGCCAGGAAGCCAGCCGCTTAGGCGGGATAGGTTCATGCGGACGCGAATTGTGCTGCTCTACCTGGTTAACCGATTTTAAAACGGTGTCCACATCGGCAGCGCGTTATCAAAATCTTTCTTTAAATACCCTAAAGCTTGCAGGGCAGTGCGGCAAGTTAAAATGCTGCCTTAACTATGAGCTGGATACTTACATGGATGCGTTAAAGCACATTCCCGAAAATGTAAACATCCTGAAAACCGTTAAGGGCGATGCGCGCTTACAAAAAACCGACATCTTTAAAAAGCTGATGTGGTTTAGCTATCTGCGCGAAGAATCATGGATACCCCTTCCACTTGCCCGCGTTAGAGAGATACAGCAAATGAATCGGGATGGTGTATTGCCTGATGACTTGGGCGTAGTTTCTGAAATAGAAATTGCGGCACCAAAGGTGCTGGACTACGAGAATGTTGTTGGGCAGGATAGCTTAACCCGCCTTGACGAGCGCAATCGTAATAAAAAGAAAAGCCGTAATAAAAATAAGAACAGGCCCAACCCTAATGCGGGAGCCGGCAACGGCCAGCCTTCGGCAGCTGCAGCTAACCCTGGCGTACCGCGGGAAGCCCGGCCACAACAAGGCCCGAGACCAAATCAGGGACCGCGGCCGGAGCAAGGGCCTCGTCCCGAAGGTGCTGGAAATCCTAACAGAAACCGGAACAAAAACCGGCGCAATAATAATCGCCCCAATAATAACAACAATAACAGCGGAGAACAGCCAAGTTAAATGCAATGAAACACACGCGCCTGCTTTATTACTTGTCGGTTTGTTTTTTGCTTTTTGCTTTTTGTGGGTGCTCTGACCCGGGCGCTGTTATAGACAATAATACAGCGCTGCCAAATAAGGTATGGGCATATAATAACCGTATTGGCTATAGTTTTAAAATTGACGACCCCAACGCGCGTTACAATTTCTACATTAATTTGCGTGTAACGGGCGATTATAAATATTCAAATATGTTCGTTTTAATTCCCGATCCGGTAAAGAAGAACTCCGCCCGGTATGAATTAAAACTTGCCCGGCCCGACGGGCAATGGCTGGGCAAAGGATCCGGCAATTTATATAGCTTTCGCATACCCTTCAAGTTAAATTATAAATTCCCTGCCGCTGGCGCCTACAATATCCGTATTGAGCAAAATATGCGCGATAACCCATTGCATGAAGTAAGCGATGTGGGTTTGCGGGTGGAAAAAGCCCATTGATCTACAGATGGGCGGATGTGCAGATATGCAAATAAAAGCATTCTGATCATCCTAACATTTGCACATCTGCATATTCGCACATTTACATATTTTTCCTACCTTCGTTTTGCTAATATTTTTATCAAAATGGATTTGGTTGTACTAATTGTTTCGCTTGTTTTGTTGGTTGTTGCGGTGGTGTTGTTTTTAAAGCGGCCAAAGGCTATTGCCAGCATTTCTGAAGAGGAAATTGCGCGGATAAAAGCAGAATCGGATCAGCTTAGAATATCTCTGGCTATAGCCGAGCAAAAAGCGCTGGGCGTAATTGCGGAGAAAGAAAGCATTACCCAGCTTTTGAAAGAAGAGAAAGAGCGTTTGCTCGACGAGTTATTAACTGTTCGCAACAGTTTAGATCAGGCGAATCAATCCCTCGAGAGTGCCCGCTCATATTATAAATCTCAACAGGAAAAAATACTGGAACAAAAAGCCGAGGTAGAGCAGATCCGCAATAATTTTCAAAAAGAATTTGAGAATGTGGCCGAGAAGCTGCTAAAGGAAAAATCAAAAGAATTTATTGATGTTAACCGCACTAACCTGGATATCATCCTTAATCCACTGAAAGAAAACCTGAAGGCTTTTGAGGATAAGGTAGATAAAGTTTACAATATGGAAGCTGCCGAGCGCAACACCATGAAGGGGGTTATAACCCAATTAATGGAATTGAACAAACAGATAAGCGACGAAGCCAGCAACCTGACCAAGGCCCTTAAGGGCGATAATAAAAAACAGGGCAATTGGGGCGAAGTAATTTTAGAAAAAGTATTGGAACGCTCCGGCCTGGTGAAGGACCAGGAGTATCGCCTGCAGGCCAGCATAACGGGCATTGACGGCAGTCGCCTGCAGCCCGACGCCATAATTGACCTGCCGGACAACAAACATCTTATAATCGACTCTAAGGTGTCTCTGATAGCCTATGAGCGTTTGGTGAATTGCGAGACGGAAGATGACAGAAAGCTGTTCTCAAAGGCGCATGTGGAGTCAATACGTGGCCATGTGCATAACCTGTCTACAAAAAATTACCATGATCTGTACCAGATCAACTCGCCGGATTTTGTGTTGCTTTTTGTGCCGATAGAGTCTTCGTTCAGTTTTGCGGTTCAGCTGGATTCGGAGCTGTTTAGCGATGCCTGGGACAAGCGCGTGGTTATTGTTAGTCCATCAACATTGTTAGCTACCCTGCGCACCATTGCCAGCATGTGGAAACAAGAGCGTCAAAACAAAAATGTATTGGAAATTGCCCGCTTAAGCGGCAGCATGTATGATAAGTTTGTAGGCTTTGTTACCGATATGGAAAGCATCGGCAAAAATATTAAGCAAAGCCAAAGCGCCTATGACAGCGCCCTTAATAAGTTGACTGACGGCGCCGGCAACCTAACCCGCACCGCCGAAAAGATAAGAAGCCTGGGCGCTAAAGCCAACAAGCAGATAGATCAGAAATATATTGGGGAAGATAACGAAGACCCCCTAACCCCCTAAAGGGGAAACAATATTAAACGTCCCTATTTCTTCGTAACCTTTACGTCGGTAACAGAAACTCCTTTCATATCTCCTGATATAGGTGTGCCCCCCGAGTTCATTTTGAAAGTAAAATTCATATCAATTGCAGACCGCACCGGAAACATTGCAGCAATATCATAAACCATTGTGCCTTTTCCGGAGCCTTTCATATCCATTTTACCTGCGCCCTGCGGTAAATCCATGGTCATGTCTAATACCTGGTCCATGTCAAAAATCGCCTCGCTGGTCTTGATCTCTTTCAGCGTATATTTAATTTTGGTCATTACCTCGGTGCTTCCGGCACCCACCGGAACACTCATCGGCACATTCTGTTCAAAAGTATCGCCAATTTTAAGCGTTGCATCCGGAAAGCTGTACTGGTTAAAAATCTGAGAAAGCTGTGCCTGTGCCGAAGCCCTGGCTGCTACGTTTGTTGTATCTCCCTTAATGCCATCTACAACTAATTTCTTTGTCTCGTTGGAGTAATGCCCCAGGAAACCAAAACCGTTTAGGGATGTTTCTCCCAAGGGCAGCGCCTGTCCGTTCATGCTGCCGTTCATAGCAAAGTCAGTGTATGTAGCTGTAAACGGAACCTCTTTCCTGGCGTTAAGGGCTTGGGTAGCCATATCTATCGCCATGGTCATATTCATTTTCATCAGCATAGATGAAGGCTGACCCGCATCTTTCAGCGCTTTTGCTACCGTTTCATCGCCAATGTTCATGTTCATATCCATGTCCATTTTATACGTTGTGGCGTAGCTTTCCATGGGTAAATATTTCACACTAAATTTTAGTGATTGCTGCGCAAATAAGCTCTGTGCAAAAAGGCAGGCAATGCCCGCTAATAAGGCTTTTTTCATGATAAGATTTTGATAATATTATTTGTTAAGGTAGTATTTTATTTATGATTCTTCAGCTGGCTTTTATCTATCACCACATAAATGGTATCAATTACCCGGCCGGCACCCGAGCCTTGGTTGCCGAACAATGAAGCCATATTTTTATCCAGCACCTCTACCTTGTCTACAAAGTGATTGGTTTCGCCACGATTGTCAAACCAGTTTTTTCCCTTCGCTTCATGGTACACTAATTTAACCTTCCAGCCATATTGTGCGGCACTATCCAGCTGCTTAATAACTGTGGGGTTGGGTTTATCGTTATCTATTGAAAAATCAAACGGAACACTGCTGTTCATGCCGGTTTGAGTAACATTCAAATGCCCTTCCCATGATTTCCACCACAGACCGGTATTAGAAAACTGGGTAATTACGCCTATGCGCTCGCCGTTAGAATAGTTCTCTGAACAGGATGTCATCGCGATAGCAAGAACAGCTAATAGTACAATTTTCTTCATGCTTTTTAATTTATTATTAGATACCAGACGCCTTAGAATGTTACATCAAAGCTCCCCCTTCAGGGGGCCGGGGGGCTAAAAGCGTTCCAGCCCTGCGCCTTTAACTCGTGCATGTTTCCTGCCTTAGTTACCAAATTGCAACCCGATGCCGGCTCTGTAATATGACCAATTATGGTGATATCCATTTTGAACTTGATCTTATCGTAATCAGCCTGACGAACGGTGAACAACAACTCGTAATCTTCGCCGCCGCTTAACGCGCAAACAGTTGGGTCAAGGTTAAAACCGCGGGCGGTTTCAAAGGTCATGGGGTCAATAGGGATCTTCTCTTCGTAAATACTGCAGCCTTTGTTGCTCTGCTTGCAAATGTGCAATATCTCTGATGCTAAGCCGTCAGACACATCTATCATGGCAGTTGGTTTAACTTCAATATCTTTCAGCAATTCAACTATGTCTTTACGCGCTTCGGGTTTAAGCTGGCGCTCTACTATGTAATCTTTGCCTTCCAGGTCCGGCTGAATATTGGGGTTCTCCAGATAGATCATCTTCTCGCGCTCCAGCAGCTGTAACCCCACGTAAGCGCCGCCCAGATCGCCGGATACACAGATCAGGTCACCTTCCTGAGCGCCATTGCGGTAAACAATATCTTCTGCATCGGCATAACCAATAGCGGTTATGCTGATTACCAATCCCTGCTTTGATGCAGATGTATCGCCGCCTACAACATCAACACCATATTTTTTGCAGGCTATGTATATCCCTTCATATAATTCTTCAATGGCCTCGATAGGAAACTTGCTTGACATGCCTATAGAAACCGTGACCTGCGTGGCAATACCATTCATAGCATAAATATCGCTCAGGTTAACCTGCACGGCTTTGTAGCCCAGGTGTTTTAGCGGCACATAGGCCAGATCAAAGTGGATTCCTTCCAGCAGTAAGTCGGTTGATACCAGCATTCTTTTACCCGCCGGATCCAACACCGCAGCATCATCGCCCACGCCTTTTATAGTGCTTGTCTGCACCAGTTCAATATTATCTGTCAGGTGTTTTATCAGGCCAAATTCGCCTAAAGCCTCTATGTTGGTTTTCTCTTTGTTATCAAACATTGCCATTATATAAAATTTATGGGTCTGCAAAAATACGAAACCCTATTCATTTGAATAGCTATAAACATGCTTGTTTGCTTTTATTAAGTTTGGGGCTGCTATTTGATGCTCCTTTTAATGTTGCTCCGTAACTCTATTTATGCTGCTTTTGCCGTTTGCTTATTAATAACGGCCTGCAATAATATTCTGCCCACCCAACAGGAAATTACTACTATACAACCCCTCGTTAGTACGCCTGCCATTGTTGAACCTCCGCGCTATACGATAACCGAAGATTTTGAAACCGGCAACAAAGCCAACTATACCGAAGAAGATGTTCAACTAATAACCGGCGTCTGGCACATAAAAAACGCTTTGTTAGGTGAAAAAGCGGGTGATGTAAAAAACGGATCACAATCAGCTCGTATACGTTCCGGCTATATCGCCATGAATTTTGATTTGGCCGGCGTAAAGCAGATCAATATAAAACACGCAAAATATGGCGATGATGCTAATTCTAAATGGCAGCTGTATTTTTCTGTTGATAGCGGAGCCTCTTACATACCTATTGGCCATACAATTACCGAAACCGACACAGTTTTAAAAGCCGATTCTTTTGCTTTTAATATCACCAAAAAGGTTCGTTTTAAAATAGTTAAAAAGGGTTCTGCCCGAATTAACATAGACGATATTACTTTTAAAGGTATTGGCGATGCCGGCATTGTTATAGGCATTCCCGATGTTCAGCAACCTGATACAATAAAGGTTCAGTCGGGCGCTAAACGGGGTATAACCATAGGTAATGATGCTCCGCCCGCTACCGGCGATAACAGTAATCTTTTATTCGGTAATCCATCTGGCGCACAACCGGTTATGGCCATGGCTGATAACTATTTGATGGATATGGGTTACTACATAGAATCGTATAACACTACCAAAGCGGGCCCCAACTGGGTTAGCTGGCATTTAGATGCAACAAACATAAGTGGTACCAGCGAAAGGCTTAATAATTTTGCTGCTTTTAATGGTTTACCGAATAACTGGTTCGCTGTTAAAAACAATAGCTACAGTTATAACACTTACGGTTTTGATAGGGGCCATAACTGCCCATCTGCTGATAGGTCAAGTTCGGCAAATGCCAATTCATCTACTTTTTTAATGACAAATATGATCCCGCAGGCTCCCAATAATAACCAGGAAACCTGGGGAAATTTTGAAGATTACCTGCGTTCATTGGTTTTGCAAGGTAATGAAGTGTATATAATTATGGGTAGTTACGGATCGGGGGGTACAGGTGCCAAAGGCTATTTTAGCAGCATTACATCAGGACAATACAAAATAAATGTCCCCGCTTATATATGGAAAGTAGCTTTAATAATTCCTGCCGGTAATAATGATATCAGTAGGGTAGGGCTATCAACACGTGTTATTGCTATCAATACACCTAACAAAAATGATATTAATAAAGATTGGAAGCTTTACCGGGTAAGTGTGCGCACGGTAGAATTAGCAACCGGTTATAACCTTTTATCTAATTTACCTCAGCATATTCAGGATGCTTTAGAATCGGGAAAGTATCCATTATAAGCCCCATCTAAATATCAGCCGGAAGTAGAGAGTTTTTATAAAGATTTGACAACTTTTAAGAAGTTGTCAAATCTCCAAACAGTTTAGAATTTAAAGCCCAAACCCACCTGCCACACCTGGTTACGGTAATCAGGTGTGTAAGTATTGCCATAACGGTCCGTCTTTTGCAAATTTATTGCGTAGCGGCCGTGTAGATCAACATTACGATTAATATCAAAACTTACACCTATAACGCCATCTAAATATGTTTTGTGACCATTGTTATCACTATCATAAGTTGATCTTTCGGTAACCACAAAACCATCATCATAAGTATTGGTAGTTGACATTAACCACGAAAGCTGCGGACCCACCAAAATATTAAAAGTAGGCGCCACCTTAAATTTGGCTAATAGTGGTACATCAATAAAATGCGTGCGTTGTGTAAAATTTCCATAAGTAGTACCTACAACATAGCCTTTTTGTGAGTACAACACTTCCGGTGCAAACGAAATTGGTTGAATTATGGGGAGATCAGCAAATAACCCCAGGTTTAAACCCACCAGGCTGCCGGTTGTATAACCATAATCGCGGGTACTTACGCTGTTTGAAAAATTGGCGCCAATTTTAAATCCAATGCCGGACTGAGAAGAGTTATAATTGCTTCGTTGTTGCACATAACGCGGTGCAGGCGCACGCCTAACCGGTTGGCGATAAACTCTACGCTGCGCATCCGCACTTATCGCTATCACCATTACTGCTGCTAAAAAGAAAAGTTTTTTCATAATCGTATTGTTGTTTAATACGATTTTAGAGCAGCTTGTTATTGAAAGGTTTAAACGACTATTAAAATCCTAAAAACAAATAAATTATTTTAACTATGGGTTTTGTAGCATCTTTGTAGCAGGGTGCAGCACCCTCCCTGCTACGCTACAAAAAACTACAATCCCAACCTTGCTGATATCTCCAGCATACGCTCAATAGGTTTTACAGCCTTTTCAATAATATGCTGTGGTACGGTTATCTCAGGCATTTCATTTTTTAAGCACAAATAAAGCTTCTCCAGCGTATTTCTTTTCATGTGCGGGCAATCGTTGCAGGCACATTGATTATTCGGTGGAGCGGGGATAAAAACCTTATCAGGGTTTTCTTTCTGCATCTGGTGTATTATACCGGGCTCTGTAGCGACAATAAACTCTTTAATCGGACTATTGGTAGCATATTTTAGTATACCTGTGGTAGATCCTATATAATCAGCCATTTTTAATATAACATCCTCGCATTCAGGGTGTGCCAAAAGTTTAGCATTAGGATAACGCTCTTTCAAGCGGGTTATTTTCTCCTGCGAAAATATCTCGTGCACCATACAGGCACCGTTCCATAACACTAAATCTCTCCCTGTTTTTTTAGCTACATACGCTCCCAAATTTTTATCAGGTCCGAATATTATTTTCTGGTCTTTTGGCAGGCTCTCTACAATCCCAATGGCATTGCTTGATGTGCAAACTATATCGCTTAAAGCTTTTAATTCCGCAGTACAGTTTACATAAGTTATCACCAGGTGATCAGGATATTGTTCCTTAAACTTTTTAAACAAATGCGGCGGACAGCTATCTGCCAACGAGCATCCTGCCTTTACGTCGGGTAGTAAAACTTTTTTTGTTGGCGATAATATTTTTGCAGTTTCGGCCATGAAGTGCACTCCGGCAAAAACAATAATATCGGCATCGGTTTTAGCGGCTTGCTGCGATAATCCCAAACTATCTCCAATATAGTCTGCAATATCCTGTATATCAGCGTCCTGATAATAATGAGCCAGTATAACCGCATTTTTTTCTTTTTTAAGTTTTTCTATTTCAGCAAAAAGATCCAACGTTGGGTCTATGTATTCCTCAACGTAGCCTTTCAGGTTTATTTCTTCGAAGGTATTCATTTCAACAATTCAATTAATAACAACTAATTATTTTAAATAAAGAAAACTATTGTTATTATGGTGTTAGTTATGTGTATAAATAGAATGAATTAGGTATTGACAGATATATTACTAACGGGTTATCAACATGGATGTTTATTTTTTTATGTTTTATAACGCTGATTTTTAGATAGGTCTGTTAATGTAATTTTATTTTAAAAAGTTATTTGTTAATAGTTTGTGGCGTTAATAAATGTTAATTTCACGTGCTTTGTATCTCAAAAGTAGCTTAAAAAATGTGGTGCTTACAAGCATAAATAAGAGTTATCCACGATAAGACGTTTTTTTAATTATTTACTTACACAAAATTAACATCTTTAAGGGCTATTATTAACAAAGCCATTAATTTTACACATATACCATATATTTTATGACCAGATCTGTGGATTTCCTGGTAGTTGGATCAGGCATTGCCGGTTTAAGTTTTGCACTAAAAGCTGCAAATCACGGTAAGGTTCTGATAGTTACAAAGTCAAACGAAGACGAATCTAACACTAAATATGCCCAGGGTGGTGTTGCCGTGGTTGTGGATAAAGAGGAGGATTCCTTTGAAAAACACATTAATGATACCCTTGATGCCGGCGACGGACTATGTGATAAGGAGGTTGTAGAGATAGTTGTTAAGGAAGGTCCGGATAGAATTAATGAAATTATTGATTACGGAACCAATTTTGACAAGACCAACGAAGGTATTTTTGACCTGGCCAAAGAGGGTGGACATTCCGAGTTTAGGGTGCTGCATTATAAAGATATAACCGGTTTTGAGATGGAACGGGCTTTATTGGAGCAAATTCATAATAACCCTAACATCGAAATACAGACGCATTATTTCGCTTTAGATATTATAACGCAGCATCATGTAGGTGAGTTTGTTGGTAAATCGAGCACAGATATTGAATGTTATGGTATTTATGCTTTAAATACGGAAAGTAAAGAGGTTGATAAGATCTTATCCAAAGTAACTGTGATGGCTTCAGGTGGCGCGGGTCATATTTATTCCATAACCACTAATCCAACCATCGCTACCGGTGATGGTGTAGCTATGGTTTACAGGGCGAAAGGAAAAGTAAGGAACATGGAATTTATCCAGTTCCATCCAACCGCTTTATATAATCCAGGCGAATATCCTTCGTTCCTGATATCAGAAGCTGTACGTGGTTTTGGTGGAATTTTAAAACGAACAAATGGCGAGGAGTTTATGCAGGAGTACGATGAGCGTAAATCATTGGCTCCAAGAGATATAGTTGCAAGAGCTATAGATGCGGAAATAAAAAAATCGGGTGAGGATTATGTTTACCTGGATATCCGTCATCGTAGTAAAAAGGATATCCTGGCACATTTCCCTAATATTTATGCCAAGTGCCTGGATATTGGTATTGATATGACCAAGGATATGATCCCGGTTGCACCTGCTTGTCATTATATGTGCGGTGGTGTTATGGTTGATCATTATGGCCGGTCTTCTATCAATCGTTTATATGCCTGTGGCGAATGTTCTTCAACAGGTTTGCATGGCGCTAACCGTTTGGCGTCCAATTCATTATTAGAAGCTTTGGTGTTCGCGCATCGTATTTATGAGGATGCTTCTAAACAATTTGAAAGCAAAGTTATTCCTGTTAATATCCCTGATTGGGATGAAAAAGGAGTTCAACTTTCTAATGAGGATATATTGGTAACCCACAATGTTCGCGAAATGCAGAAGCTGATGAGTGATTATGTGGGAATAGTGCGCTCTGATTTTCGTTTGGAAAGGGCCATGCGCAGACTTGGTTTGTTGCATGAAGAAACAGAGGATTTTTATAAAAAAACCAAGGTATCTGTTAAGCTTTGTGAGTTGCGTAATTTGATCCAGGTATCATACATCGTAGTAAAATCGGCCATGATGCGTAAGGAAAGCAGGGGGCTGCATTATACTACTGATTATCCGGAACATCAGCAGGTTTTGGAGGATACGGTGTTTTAGTATATAACCAATGGAACGATATGTAATTTTTAGTGATGTCAGTATTAGAGATGGTATAGGAATTGAAGTGTATGTCGGTGATGAGATGGTATTGGAAATATTCAGAGACGATGCTAAAAAGGCAAGAACTATATCATTGTATAAAGAGGATTTCCCTTTGAATAGGCTGGAATACTATATCGCGTTGTTTAACAGAGAAATACCAACTGACTTTATAAATTAGTGAGCGGAAAACGGGATTCGAACCCGCGGCCTTCAGTTTGGGAAACTGATGCTCTACCAACTGAGCTATTTCCGCTTATATTTACATCAAACATAGTAAAAAAACTAAATCAATAATTCGATAATTCAAAGCTCCAATAATTAACACACATGCCTTTAATTCTGCCTGTAAAAGATAAAAGTCCTGCCTGGGGAAATGATTGCTTTATCGCTGATAATGCTACAATTGTAGGAGATGTACAGATGGGCGATAATTGCTCCGTTTGGTTCAACGCGGTGATCAGGGGCGATGTTAACTACATTAAAATAGGCGACAATACCAACATCCAGGATGGTGTAGTTATTCATGGCACCTATTTAAAAGCAGCAACTAATATTGGTAATTATGTGTCTATTGGTCACAATGCCTTAGTACATGGGTGCACGTTAAAAGATCATTCCCTGGTGGGTATGGGAGCCATTGTAATGGACGGTGCGATTGTAGAGGAGTATGTTATTATAGGCGCGGGTTCTGTGGTATTAGAGAAGACCGTATGCGAGTCAGGCTATCTTTACGCAGGTTCGCCGGCAAGAAAAATAAAAGCGCTTACAGGCGAGCAAAAAGCATTGCTGGATAAGCTACCCGACAACTATATTTTATACTCCGGCTGGTTTAAGGAGCAGTAACAGGTTCGGCGGGAATTTGTATGTCTGCTGTATCCGACCAATTTGCCCGTAAAGTATAAATAGTTGGGTTTGCCCATATATTTTCGGGTTGTGTTTTCCGGGAGATGCTGCCGGGGTCCCATTTGCCATTTTTGTTAGCATCATAGGTAACCCTTATTTGGTATTTACCCGCCAATAACATTTTGTATTCAATAGCAGAATTGCGGCTTATGCGGTTCGTTCGGACCACATTTTTTTGATCCCCACTTGCTGTGAGTAGTTCTACAATATAGCTTTTGCTTGTATCCGGAACCGCTATTCTCATGGTTTGCTCTGCGTAGTTTTCCGCATTGTCCAAGGAAAAGATTTTCTGGGTCTTTTTTATTTTATCACCAAAAAATCCGGTGACTGAATTCTCAATGAAGGTTATCGTATACTTTGATTTTGGTTTCCAACGATATTTAAAGATCAGCTTTTTACGCGTGGACGTATCACGCAGCACAGTATAATTTACTTTAGCAGAATCTTCCATTAATGTTATCAAGGATTGATCAAAGCTTTCTATTGGCATGTTTGATGTAACTATAAGGTCGCTGCCGGGCTTAATAACGTTATTGGGATTGATGTTGTAGTTTAAGGAAAGACTTCGTGTAAACGTTTCCCGACGGCCCTTGCGTAAGGTCACAGTATCAAATGCTATCCCGTTTTCATAAATAGCTACTTTAACCGAGTCAAAATCCATGTTTTTTGAATAAACATTAATGGAGTCACCGGCCTTATTAATCTCAACCAGTTTCTGTGCGTCAAGGCCCTCCGGCGATATTATCCTTATGGATGGGCGTTTGAGCGGTCTGTTTGCTGTCAGAAACATGCTGCCATCGCGGTCAAATGCCCTGTTGCTAAAACGGACGTTATCAGGATTCTCTTTAAATAAAGTTAAGTTTATGCCCGAAGTGTCTTTCTTTAACCGAATGGGATTGGCCTTAAAGGCGATTAACTCGTTATCGTTATTATATATCTTATCCGCTGCTGTTTCTTTTAAAGCATATATCTTATAGGTGTCGGCTTTTAAATTGCTGAACTTAAAATTCCCGGCACTATCTGTCGTGGTAAATAAAGCTGGTTTCTTTTTTCCAAATAGCGTGGAGTCTTGTTTCAAATTGAAAAGCAATACCAGCGCTTCCTTTTCCTTTTGTTGCGTAAGCGTGTTAGATACGGTTCCGCTTATGCTAAGCGAATCTATAGATGGGCCGGTAGCAAAGACATAGGTAAGGTTCTTTACGGCATTCCCTTCGTTTACATCAACAATGGCTTTGCCAAAGCTGATAACATAAGTTGTGTTTTTTTGCAGCGAGTCCTTCAATTCTATTACCAGGGTTTTTTGTTTCTGGGTATATTCCGGACTTCGTTCTTGCGCGGGTGATATACTTATTTCCTGGTATTGATTGTTGAGTTTAAAATATTCGTCAAATTCCAGCTCTATTTTTTTTCCGGTAAAATTGCGGGTTTGATCGAGAGGTGTCGCCTTCAATAATTTGGGGGCAACCAGATCGCGCGGGCCACCTTGTGGCCTTTGCTGCACCGCGCAGCCCGATAAGGCCAGCAAAACCAAAAACAAAGGCTCGAGATAAGAGAAAAATGGCCGTTTTTTATTTAACATTATTTTTAAGCGCTATAAACAACTTTTTTCTTTTTATGAAGGTTGCCATTAAAAATTAAAAATAATGGCTTATAAATAAAATTTATCAATTGGCTGATAATCAAGTGGTTATAAATTATCTGCTGATATGTACCATTAAAACTGAAATATCTGACGGCGAAACACCCGAAATACGCGACGCCTGGCCTAAAGTGCGTGGTTTGATGCGCATCAATTTTTCACGGGCCTCTTTTGATAGTGATACCAGTTGATGATAATCAAACTCTGCGTTTATTTCCTTGTCCTCCATTTTTTTCATTTTGGAAACGATCTCCAATTCCTTCTCAAAATAACTCTCGTATTTGATTTTTATTTCAGCCTGCTCAATTGTTTCTTTATCATATTTTGAAAGCAGCGTTTTTAAGTTGTCGTCAGCTTTCAATAGATCATTAATTGCAACCTGCGGGCGACTTATCAAAGCAAATAATTTCGCATTTTGTTGAAGCGGACTTGTACCCAACTCATCAAGCAGCGAATTTGCGTTCGATGGTTCAATGGCCACCTTTTTTGTATAAGCAACAATCTCGTCAGAGTTTCTGATTTTTTGATTTACCTTATCCAGGCGCTCATCGCTTATCAAACCTAATTCGTGACCAATTGGGCTTAGGCGAATATCGGCGTTATCCTGCCGTAGTAACAGGCGGTGTTCTGCCCTGGAAGTGAACATACGGTATGGCTCTTCGGTCCCTTTAGTAACCAGGTCATCAATTAAAACGCCGATGTAAGACTCGGACCGCTTCATGATGAGCTCATGTTTATCATATAATTTTTGATGCGCGTTTATGCCGGCAATAAAACCTTGCGACGCCGCCTCTTCATAGCCGGTGGTTCCGTTTATCTGTCCGGCAAAATAGAGGTTGCTCACCAGCTTGGTCTCTAAAGTCAGGCCCAGCTGCGTTGGCGGAAAATAGTCGTATTCTATTGCATACCCGGGACGGAACATTTTAGCGGTCTCAAAACCGGGAATTTGTGTCAGGGCTTTGTATTGTACATCTTCAGGTAGTGAGGTGGAGAAGCCATTTACGTAGATCTCAACTGTATGCAATCCTTCAGGCTCAACAAATATCTGGTGGCGATCGCGCTCGGCGAAACGGTTTATTTTATCTTCAATAGAAGGGCAATAACGAGGCCCTAAGCCTTTAATTCTGCCTGTAAACATAGGCGATTTTTCAAATCCTTCCTTTAATGTTTCATGCACTTTGGTATTAGTATACGTTATCCAGCAGCAGCGCTGTTCCTTTATTTGCTCAACCTCTGTGTAAGAGAACCGACCTCTTTCTTCGTCACCCCACTGTTCCTCCATAACCGAATAGTTAAGGCTTCGGCCATCTATACGTGGCGGCGTACCCGTTTTCATCCGGCCGGAGTCAAAACCAAGCGAAACCAGTTGTTCTGTTAAGCCCGTTGCTGCCTTTTCCCCTGTACGGCCGCCGCCGAATTTTTTCTCGCCAATATGTATAACGCCATTAAGGAATGTCCCATTGGTTAGTACCACGGCCCGGCATTCGATCTCGACACCTAAGGATGTTTTTACGCCTGTAACCGTATTGTTTTTTACTAATACTTCAGTAACAGTATCCTGCCAGAAGTCTAAATTTGGCGTTCTTTCTAAAGCCAATCGCCATTCTTCTGCAAAACGCATCCGGTCGCTTTGGGCGCGCGGGCTCCACATGGCCGGGCCTTTTGATAGGTTCAGCATGCGAAATTGTAAAGAGGACTTATCGGTTATGATGCCCGAATAGCCGCCCATTGCGTCAATTTCACGCACTATTTGCCCTTTTGCCACGCCACCCATGGCCGGATTACAACTCATTTGAGCAATAACGCCCATGTTCATTGTGATCAACAACACCGATGAGCCCAGGTTGGCTGCCGCAGCTGCTGCCTCACAGCCGGCATGCCCTGCTCCAACTACTATTACGTCGTACTTCTTAAACATTTATTCCTCCATGTTCCACGTGGAACATTAATTTCTTTATCCGCCTAATGTTCCACGTGGAACATTAGACGAATTACCCTTCATTAAGTTCAGTTAATGCTATCCACCGCAAGGTTTTGTTGTCTAACGTTTCATTTAACGCGGACAATTGGGCGTTGGTTTCTAATATAGACGCATTGTCAATCCCGGAATACAAACGCTCGTTTAACTGTTTTATTTCTGCCTCTAATTGAGCGATGTCAATATTCAATCCATCAAGCTCTTTTTGTTCCTTAAAGCTTAATTTGTTTTTTGGTGCAGCCGCCGGCGTGTTAACTGTTTTAGTCTCGTCCTTTTTGTTTTGCTGCTTTTCTTCCTCAAGATCTAAGCGGTAGGATGAATAATTGCCATTGTAAATTCTTACACGGCCCTTCTCCTCCATTATAAACAACTGGTCGGTTAACTTATCCAGTAAATACCTGTCGTGCGATACCAACATTAAAACGCCGGTATAGTTGGTTAAAAATTCCTCTAATACATTTAACGTGTCAATATCAAGGTCGTTTGTGGGCTCATCCAGGATTAAAAAGTTTGGATTTTTCATCAGGATGTGCATCAACTGAAGTCTTTTCTTCTCGCCACCGCTAAGTTTTGATATAAAACCGTATTGTTTAGCCGGTGCAAAAAGAAATAACGTAAGTAACGCCGAGGCAGAAATGGTTTTGCCATCTGCCATGGTTATAAACTCCGCAACATTCTTCACTATGTCGATAACGCGCTCATCCTCCTTAAACTGTATACCCGATTGGTGAAAATAACCCAAAACGGTCGTTTCGCCCTTTTCTATATATCCACTGTCCGGTTGTAAAGACCCTGTAATGGTGTTGAGTAGCGTTGATTTTCCGCTTCCATTTTTACCGGCAAGGCCTATTCTGTCGCCTTTTTTAAATACGTAGTTAAAATGGTCTATATAAGTGTTGCCGCTAAAGGCTTTGCTTATATTATGCAGCTCCATTATCTTATTGCCCTGACGCGCGGTTTTAACACTCAGCTCTACATTCTGTTTTGGTCCGCCGTTTTTAGTCTTGCCTTCCAGGTCGTAATAAGCATCGATGCGGGCTTTTGATTTGGTGCCCCGGGCCTGTGGCTGCCTGCGCATCCACTCTAATTCTTTACGTAGTAAATTGGAGTTCTTTTGGAAGGAAGCTTCATCCGAAGCCTCGCGTTCGGCTTTTTTCTCCAGATAATTGGCATAATTGCCATTATAGGGAACAAATTTACCTTTATCTATCTCTAATATCTCGTTACATACATTATCCAAAAAGTACCGGTCGTGCGTAACCATTAAAATAGTTTTATTTCCTTCGGTAAGTAGTTTCTCTAACCATTCTATTGTGTCAATGTCCAGGTGATTGGTCGGTTCATCCAAAACATATAATTCCGGATCCTCAATTAACAGCCGTGCTAAAGCGAGACGCTTTTTTTGTCCGCCCGAAAGTGTATCTATTTTTTGGTTAAGGTGATGGATATCCAATCGCCCTAAAATGGTTTTTATCTTGTATTCATAATCCCAGGCATCGGTCTCGCTCAGCTCCTCCATCACTTTCTCAAGCGCTTTGGCATTGTCCGGATCGTTTTCCAATAACTCTTCATACTTACGTATCGCTTGCTGCTGTACATTATCGGCATGAAAAATATAATCGCTTATAGTTACTGAATTTTTAAAGCCGGGGTCCTGCTCCAGGTAGCCCATTCTCAAATCACGGCTCTGTACCACCTTCCCTTCTGTTGGGGTCAGCAAACCAGCCAGTAGTTTTAGCAAGGTAGATTTACCGGCGCCATTTATGCCAACCAAGGCCACCCGCCTACCGCGGTTAATGCCAATGGTTTGGTTTTTAAACAGCCAATTGTCATGAAATGAATGTCCGATGTTCTCGGCAGATATATAAGTACTCACGCGCGTTTTTTAATTCTTTCGGTTGTATATACAAATACACCCTTTTTGTCTTTTAATGATTGATTAAACATTGCTTTTGCAACTATTGCTCCATCAATGCTCTGATATTTTTTTAAACCGCCCATCAGTAGCGGGTTTATTATCTTCATAACAACAGTAGCAATTCGCTCGCCTATCCGGCGTTTTCTTTTCCGTCCGGTTAAAAGCGAAGGCTCGTAGATATGCAGGCTTGCCAGGCCAATCTCTTTAAGATCCCGCTCAGCCTCTCCCTTTGTTTTCAAATAAAAGTTGGATGAAGACGGATCGGCTCCAATGGCTGATACAAAGTGAAATTCCTGTACGTTGTTTTTTAAAGCAGATTTAGCAAGATCAACAGGACAATCATGATCTATCTTATAATAATCATCTTTGTTGGGTGTTTGTTTCTGTGTAGTTCCTAAGCAACAAAATAACACGTCTCCGTTAATAAACGATAAGTAAGTATCGGGCTCGTCAAAATTTATTATCTCTTGTACAAGCTTTGGATGTCTTTTTTGAAGCCGTTTTCTTGCCAGGCTTATAACAGTATCATATTCCCTGCTTTCAAGCAAAATATTGAGCAATTTACTGCCAATAAGTCCGCTTGAGCCGGTTATAATTGCTCTTTTTCCCATTGATGGTATTTATTCGGCAAAAATAAGCATTATAAATTTATGGAATGAATATTGTATGTTTAAACACATAAAAGGACAAACATGAAGACATTTTTTTATCCCGGCAACGAGCGGGGCACAAGCGATCACGGATGGCTTAAGGCAAATTTCTCATTCAGTTTTGCATCATATTATCATCCGGATAAGGTGCATTTTGGTGCATTGCGGGTCTTAAACGACGACATTATAGCAGGAGGAATGGGTTTTGGTACCCATCCGCACGATAATATGGAGATAATTACCATACCACTTTCCGGCGCTTTAGAACATAAGGACAGCATGGGGAACAACGGCGTTATACATGCCGGCGAAGTACAGGTAATGTCTGCCGGCACCGGCGTTCAGCATTCTGAGTTTAATCACTCAAAAACCGAGGCAGCTAATACGTTGCAGATCTGGTTGTTTCCGAAGGAAAGAAACGTTGAGCCAAGGTATGATCAGAAGGATTTTAAATCGTCATTTAAGCAAAACTACTTAACTACACTGATCTCGCCCGACAAAAACAACGATGCCCTTTGGATCAACCAGGACGCAACTTTTTCTTTGGGAAGCTTTGATGCAGAACAGCGAATAGATTACAACATTTCCCGCCCCGAAAATGGTGCTTACATATTCATTTTAGAAGGCTCGGTGAAAATAAACGACCAGGTACTAAACAAAAGGGACGCGATGGGTGTTTATGATATCAGTTCAATTGTTATTGATACTCAGGAAAGTACCCAACTACTCATAATAGACGTACCAATGGTGTAAAAGCCGAGCCCTCCTCTCTGAGATCATCCGGTTGAGTTTCGAAAACAAATAATCAAGCTTTGTTTTTAGTAAAATTTAATATATGATCCTATGGAGAACGACATAGCAATTCCGGGGTGGAAAAAGTGGCTGGAAGACATTGGCGATCAGGTAACGTTTTTCACCCGGTTTATCAGAAATATTTTTGCCGGCGGCTTTGAGTGGTCAGAGTTTGTAAGGCAATGCTACGAGATAGGGTACCGGTCATTTACGTTGGTCGGTATCACGTCGTTTATCATGGGTGTCGTGCTCATTTTACAACTGCGACCCACGCTGGTTGATTTTGGTGCCGCCAGCATGCTACCTAAAACACTTTCTGTTTCATTTGTACGCGAGATAGGGCCGGTAATCATCGGTATTATATGTGCCGGTAAAATAGCCTCAAGCATTGGTGCCGAGCTTGGGAGCATGAAGGTTACCGAACAGCTTGACGCCATGGAGGTATCCGGAGCCAATCCAACACAATATTTAGTGGTTACACGTATACTGGCTACAACCGCTATGGTGCCTGTGCTGGCGCTAATGGGCGATGTTATAGGCTTATTTGGCGGTTATCTCGCACTCAACATAAATGATCATATGAGCCTGTCGCTTTATGCCAAAAAGGTGATTGCCTCTTTAGAATACAGCGATTTTATACCCGCCATGGTAAAAACCATCTTCTTCGGCTTTGCCATTGGTTTTGTGGGATGTTATAAAGGCGTTAACTCAAGCAAAGGAACGGCAAGCGTGGGTATTGCTGCTAACTCCGCTGTGGTAACCGCCTCGCTATGGATATTTGTTATTGACGCTATTGCCGTTCAGGTAACCAGCTTATTGTATTACAGCTAATTATGGATGAGAAGGAAACAATAGCGCCCCAAAAACAAACCAACGGCAAAAGCCCGGACGAAATTGTTATAAGCATTAAAGGGCTTAAAAAATCGTTCGGCTCAAAAAATGTCCTTAGAGATATTAACCTTGAGGTTAAGCGTGGGGAGAATGTAGTTGTACTGGGCCGTTCCGGCCAGGGCAAGTCTGTTACCATTCAGTGTATTGTCGGGATGCTTACCCCCGATGAAGGAGTACTTAAGGTGTTGGGGAGCGAGGTGAGCGAATTGGACGAAAAAGAACTTAAGGAGCTCAGAACTAAAATTGGATTTCTTTTTCAGGGCGGCGCGCTGTATGACTCGATGACCGTGCGGGAAAATCTTGAGTTTCCGTTAACGAGGGTATTGAAAATAAAGGACCAGGCAGAACTTGACGCGCGTGTTGAGGAAGTATTGGAAGGCGTTGGGCTTGCTGATGCAGCCGATAAGCTCCCATCCGACCTTTCAGGCGGTATGCGTAAACGCATTGGGCTGGCGCGTACGCTTATTGTTAAGCCCGAAATAATGCTGTATGACGAGCCTACTACAGGTTTGGATCCAATAACCTCGCGCGAGATCAGCGAGCTGGTTTTAGACATGCAAAAGAAGTATAAAACAACTTCCATCATCATTACTCACGATATGGAGTGCGCCCGCATTACCGCCGACAGGGTTGTAATTATGGAAGATGGTGTATATATAGCCGAGGGCCCGTTTGAAAAACTGCAGCACTCGCAGAATAAAACTGTAAAGGATTTTTTTAAAGACGTATCATGAAAATAACGCAGGGACAAAAAGTAAAAATAGGATTATTCACCGCGCTGGGGCTTTTGGTGCTGGTTGCGGGTATATTCTTTATAGGGAATCAAAAAAGCCTGTTTAGTGCAACGTTTGGTATTAATGGCGTTTTTAACAATGTTAATGGCCTGCAGGTAGGCAACAATGTGCGGTTTGCGGGCATAAATGTTGGCGTTGTTGACGACATACAGATCATTAATGATACCTCTGTACGCGTTGTTTTAATGATAAATGACGATGTAAAGAAGTTTGTAAAAAAGGATGCGCGCATGGCAATAGGTAGCGATGGTTTAATGGGCGATAAATTGATAACCATAATGCCGGGCGGGGCCAATACAAGGCAAATGGTTGAAGATGGCGCGCAGATTAAGGCTGTAAACCCTATGGATATGGATAAAGTGATGACCAAACTAACCAAAGTTGCAGACAATGCCAGCAACCTTATAGAGGGTTTATCAAGCATTGTGGGTAAAATAGATAAGGGCAAGGGCAGTATAGGCAAGCTGTTAAACAGCGATAAGATGGCCAGCGAATTAGAAGGAACCATCTCAGATGCGCGGTCCACTATAAATACCGTGCACAAAACTTCGGCTACATTAAACGAGGACCTGGAAGCCGCTAAAAGCAACTTTTTGCTGAAAGGCTTCTTTAATAAAAAAGAAAAAGCCGTAAAGGCCAAGCAAGATTCTATTAAGAAAGCAAAGGAAAAGGCCGTTAAAGCGACTGAAAAAGCTAAAAAAGATCAGGCCAAAGCAGCCGAAAAGGCACAAAAAGAAGCCGCCAAACTTTTAGATAAACAACAGGAAGAAGCAGCTGACGCGGCGGAAAAAGCCCGCAAGGCAGCCGGAAATTAAAAATACAAAAAAGGCGACCCGAGTAAAGAGTCGCCTTTTTTAGTATCAGATAAAATCAATTATATCTTAGACGTAATAGATGGGTCTAAAGGTTTTACAGCCGAGCGATAACGGTGTATCAACTTGCCGTTCTCATCCAATAAAAACTTCTCAAAGTTCCATTTTATTTCCCCGGTAAAATCAGGGTTTTCGGTTTCTGTCAGATACTTGAATAATGGCGCAATGTCGTCGCCTTTAACACTTATTTTTTCAGATATAGTGAATGTAACATTGTGTTTTGCAGTACACTCTTTTATATCAGCAGCTGTACCCGGCTCCTGGTTATTAAAGTTATTTGCAGGGAAACCTACTATAACCAGTTTGTCTTTGTAAAGCTCTGACAGCTTCTGCAGATCAGTGTATTGCGGGGTGTAGCCACATTTTGAAGCGGTGTTAACTATCAATATCTTTTTGCCTTTGTACTTAGCTAAAGAAAAAGCGTCACCATCAAGGGTTTTTAATTTAAAATCGTAAACCGATGCAGGTGCAGCCAGTAAAACGAATGCTAACAGGAATCCTAAAAATTTCATTTTCTTATATTTAAGTTAAACAATAGTAACGCATTATTAATGTAAAATTAGTCATTTAAAAACACGTTTAGTCAAATAATAGTCTTCTTTTAAGCTCATTTTTTTCTTAGCCGAAGTGGTTTTGTCTGTATAACCCAGCAAGTGTAGCGCCCCATGAATGATTACACGGTGAAGCTCATCCACTTCAGACACAGAAAACTTTTCAGCGTTTTCCCTTATCCGGGGTATAGAAATAAAAATGTCACCAGTTATTATCCCCTTCTCCTCAGAATTATCAAACGTAATAATATCTGTATAAGTGTCGTGGTCAAGATATTGCTGGTTTATTTTAAGAAGGTAATCATCCGAGCAAAAAACATATGTAAGCTCATCCAGCCTGAAACCTTCCTCAATAACAGCCGCCTTTATCCACTGTTTTAGCTTTATTTTATTTCTGAGCGTATAGGCTATATCTTCTTCAAAAAAATTTATAACCGGCATTATATCTTAAATAGCAGTTCAACCTCGTTGCCTTTGGCATTAAATACACACTGATCCGCAAGGTGCTTTACAATAAACACGCCTCTGCCGGCCAGGTTCTCCAGGTTTTCTGGTGCTGTCGGGTCGGCCAGGTTAGTATAGTCAAAACCCTCGCCCTCGTCGGTAATGGTCCATATTGACCGTCTGCCGTCCACCTCCGCGTTAATTATAACTTTCTTCTCCGGATCTAATTTATTGCCGTGTACTATAGCATTGGTAGCAACTTCGTTAAGGCAGGTCATCATATTTGCAAATGTATCTTCGCCTATCTGATACCTGTCCGCTATCTCCTCCACCAGATTTTCTAACAGTGTTATGCTCTCTAGCTTTGACGGAAGTTGTAGCGTATACAATTCTGTTGGCTGAGTGCGCTCATGCATATTAGTTGATGTTAAGTTGGTCAAAATAAGTTTTTATTTTTTTCTTGTAATATAAGTTAAGCGCCGGCGGAACCGTTCTGATCTGTTCAGTCTGCTTTTCCTTAACCTGTTGATAGTCCTGCAATGCTTTTATATAACCCGGAGGCATGTCTTTGCCGGCATGTCCTTCGCGCTGCTGCTCTTGCTCTTGTTCCTGGGCAGCTTTTTCAGCCTCTAACATACGGATATGTATTTGCTCTTGTCTTTTTAACGCATCCTCTGTTATTCTCCTGTTTACGATATCGTTCTCAGATTGTTCCATTTGTTGCGAAATTTTATCCATATCTTTTAATCCGGTCCCGCCATCTCGCCTGTCTTCGTTACTTAATCGCTGCATTTCCTGCCTGATCATCTGCTGTTCGCGTGCCATACGGGCCAATTGCTCACTCATGCCCTGTTGTTGCTGACCCTGAGCTCTGTTTTGCTGGCCCCGCTGCTGGCCTTGTTGCTGCTGCTGTTGTTGCTGCTGCATCTGCTCGCGTGCGCGCTGCATATTTTGGTTAAGTTGCTGCTGTTGCTTACTCAATTGCTGCATTTGCTGGCTCTTTGACTTTTTAGGCTTGCCACCACCCGATTTTTGCTCATTCATTTTAGCCTGCATGTTATTCAACGCATCGCTAAGCATCAATGCCAGGTTGTTCATTGATGTCATGGCATACTGCTGGTTGCGGTTTGCGTCAGCGGTACGTCTGTCACCCAAATTCTCTAAGGCCTGGTCTATCCTGTCGTTTATAGCCGCTATTTCGCGATTTACCGTAGCTTCAATTTGAGGCACACGTTTACTGATAGCATATAAGCTGTCCTCGGCAGTTTTAAGGTTATCCTTTATGGTTTTTTGGGTTTGAGCCAATGTTACATAGTTAGGATCTAACTGACTGGTATTTTTAAGCGCCTCCATTGTCTTTTCCTGACGGAAAGAACTATTTACCAAACTTTTCAGCAACTCGCGCAGTTGTTTTATATTAACACTGTTCTCTTCTTCTTCCTCCTCTTCCTGCTGCTGCTGCATTTTCTGTGCCATCTGTTTCATTTGCTTGGCAGCGTCCTGCTGAGATTGAGATGCTTTCGGGCGGTTGTTTTTAGACAACTGCTGCTTGCTTTGTTCCATCTTATCCTCAATGCTTTCCTGCTCGTTTTTAGGGTTTTCAAAGTCCTGACGGCTTTGCAGCTTTTCGGCTTCCTTGGCCAACTCTTCTAAAGACTTCTTAATATCCTTAAACTCTTCGTTCAGTTTTTCCTGCTTCTTCTGTTCTTCGGCGCTTTTTTGCTGCTCAGCGCCCTGTTGCTGATCTTTTTGCTGATCACCACCACTCTGTTGGTCTTGCTGACCCTGCTGCTGAGCTTGTTTCTGCATCTCTTCCGCTTGTTTTTGAGCATCTTGCAAGGCTTTCTTCAATTGTTCAGCGGTTTGTTTCTGTGCTTCCTGCTGGGCCTTTTGTTCCTGGCTTTGCTGTTGGCCTTTTTGCTCCTGAGCCTGCTGCTGCTGCGCTTGTTGCTGTTGCGCCTGATTTTTTAAATTCTCAGCTTGTTTCTGTGCATCCTGTATTGCTTTTTTCAAATCTTCAGCTGCTTGTTTTTCAGCCTCTTGTTGAGCCTTTTGATTTTGTGCCTGCTGCTGGCCTTTTTGTTCCTGCGCCTGTTGCTGAGCCAGCTTTTGCTGCTCGTCTTTCTTTTGCAGCTCGGCCGCCTGTTTTTGCGCTTCCTGTAAATCCTTCTTTAACTGATCTTCTGCCTGCTTCTGCGCATTTTGTTGAGCTTGCGTTTGCCCTTTTTCTTGCTGATCATTCAGCTTTTGCAGTTCATCAGCTTTTTTCTGAGCTTCTTGCAACGCTTTTTTCAATTGCTCTGCAGCCTGTTTAAGCGCATCTGCATTGGCTTTTTGATCTTTATTCTCTTGTTTTTGAGCCTCTGCCGCATCAACAGGTTTCTTGGTCTCGTCGGCCAGCTTTTCCTGCTTTTGGGCAAGCTCGTTCAATTTGTTAATATTTTGATTCACCTTTTGGTCGAACGCCATTTTCTTGTACAGCTCTTCCAAACGCCCAAACTCCCGTTTAAGCGACTTGTTATCCATCTGCATTTTCTGCAACTGATCGCGGGTGCCTTCTTTTTGATTGTTCCGCGCCAGTTGCTGTAGTTTATCTAGTAACTCGCGTGTTTTAGGGTCAAGCACGTCATCAAGCAACTTTTCAACCTGCTTTTGCTCTTCGGCCAGTTGCTGATTTTGCTGCTGGTTTTCGCGCCGGTTAAACATGTTCTTTCTATTATCGGCCTGAATTTGTTTTACAAGGTCGTCCAGCTCGCGCCTTTTTTCCATCAGGGCGTCTAATTGTTTTTGCTCATCAAACGAGATCGAATTTTTGCTTAACAGAAGCTCGTTCATTTTTTGCGATTCGCGTTCAATCTCAGCGGCAAGTTTAGCCGCCTGCTGAATGTTTTTTCTAACCTGTTCTGTGCCCTTGTTTAACTCGTTTTCAAGCTCAGTAGCGTCGGGTACGTTTATGCTTCTTTCAGGCGATTGTACCTTTTTCGGTCCGCTCACACCATCATTATCCGCAACTTCAAAAAAGTAAGTAACCTGGTCGCCGGGCCTAACACCCAAATCCTTCAGGTTCCAATAGTAGAAAAAGTCCGAGATATTAACGCTCAGGTCGGCTTTAACCGGCTTTACGAACGACTTCTCATTCGCTTTACCACCGCCGGGGTTTATCTTGTAGTGAAAAGTAAGATTCGAAAACCCATGATCGTCTTGTATTTTTCCGGTAAAGTAAAATGCCTTCATACTAACCGAATCCGGGCGCTCGGCAACGTCAATTGCCGGAGCCTCGTCGGCGATGGCATTGATGCGGTAAGCGGCAGAATCTGTGGTAGTCACAACCTGGTTAACCGGGCTTAATTTATAGATAGTATTAGCCAGTATGCGTTCGCTGTGGCTAAACAGGTTGGCTTCTGATGGTTGCAGCATTTGTTGTTTGTTGCCCATATTAAAAGCAATGCCTGTAGCATTTTGGGTATGGAATTTCCAGGTTACAGTTGTTCCGGCAGGTACAATAATGTCACCCGCGTTGGCTAATGTTTCTGATGGCTTATGTAAATAAGGTGGATAGTTAAGCACCACATCAAAATGCAAAAGCGCGGGGCGCGGATTAACCTTTATTTCGTATGGAATTGAACTGAAACCGTTGCCTGATAGCCTGAACTTAGTGCTCTCCTGTACATTGCTGAACTGGTATTTAAAACGGCTCACACTTTCTTTATCCAGTTTAAAGGTGTTGTTCGCCATTTCTATATAAACATCCGCCGGAAATTTATCCCCCTCTAATTTAAGCTCGAGGTTAAGGTCATCCCCCTGCACTACAGAAAGCGTGCGGTTAAGCAACACAAACTTAAACGGCGCTACTGGTGCAAAATACTCATTGTGCCTTAAAATTCGTTTAGTGCTTTCTGTTAACATGGACGGCGCTGCAAAGGCAAGCACTATAATTACACCGGCAGGCGCAAGTACCCATTTTAAGTAACGGCGGTTTTCGCGAAGGTTAATTGCCGAAGGAAAACGGATAGGACGTAGATTTTCAATCTTTTGGTCAATACTCGCCTGAATAAGATCCTGGTGGTCCACATCTTCAGCCGATTGTTTTTTTAGCTGTAATGTATTAAGCAGTTTATCATTAACATCATTAAAGTGCCTTCCAATTATGTCAGCGGCCTGGTCGTGGGTTAGGGTTTTACCTAATTTGAGCCAGGCCATAAGTGGCGGAACAACCAACCATGCAATTAAGCCAAGGTTCAGTAAAATGAACCCATAGAATAATACGCTCCGGAAAAGCGAATCAAAATTGCCGAAATACTCCGTCAGGGTTATGACAATGTAAGCCGAAAATAAGCCCGCTCCTAAAAATATCAAGCCCCTTAAAAGACTATTAAGGTAATACCTTTTGATAAAGGTATTTATCTTATCTATCAGCAGTTCGTAATTTCCGTGGCTATTCATATCCCAAACATTAAATGTTTAATCTAAAAACTATACATAATTTATTATGTAACAGACGCTTGATAACAAGGGTAAGCTAAATTATTAATTAATATTAACAATTTAATGCGATAACTAAACAATTAGCTACACTCTTACCAATATTTTTACAATTGATATTTGTAAAAAAACGGCCGTGCAAACACACGTCTTATGAATTGCGAAATAATACGGTATCGGGTAAAAAACAAAGCCCTCCGAAATGGGAGAGCTTTATCGCTTTTCATAGGGTAGATAAACAAATTTTTATAGGTAGATGTATATATGGATCAGGCGGCCTGTTGTTGTATGGCCGGCTGGTTGTTGCGCTGGAAGTTTTTAGCCCGGAAAACTTTTAAGTCTTCCATTAACAGTTGCTTTAATTCGTTATCAAAACGTACAAGTAATTTGCTGGTAGCTGGTTTGTTATAAGTTTTCATAGGTAGATGCTTTGTTAGGTTAAAACTATATCGTGTTTAAGCCACTGATAATTGTTCGGTACGGATAGCTCTCATAAATACATTACGCGCGCCTTTTATTGTTCTCAGGTCGTTCATCAGTATTGCTTTCAATTCGTTATCAAAACGTGCTACTAATTTGCTGATAGCTGGTTTTCTGTTTTTCATAATCTATAGTTTAAATGTCGTTGTTCGTTTTTTTCTCTTCCTTTGGCTCCTCGGTTGAAAGATTGTCCTTTCTGCGTTTGGATTCTTTAAACTGACGTATCAGTTGTTCTTTATCCCGGTCGTCCGAGGTCTTTTCGGGAGCCTGAGGGTTTTCCCACTCCTTTTCATCAGTACCGGGATTTTTTACTTTAACTACCATTGTTAGTTTATTAAGTAATTTGATAAAACTAATTCCAATAAAGTGCCAGAGTTTGGAAAATCGGCTTAAGAAATAAAAGATAGCCGGGGCGCGATCGCATAAAATTGCCTTATTTTATTGAAAATAAGGCAATTAAGTTATATTAAACAATTAAAACAATCGTGTGCCAATTGTATGGAATAACCGAAGAGGGGTGTTTAATAAAGTACTCACTACTATACAGTGGGCGTGTCAGGCTGTATTGTTTCCTGATTATTGAGGTGCAATAAAAGCGTTACTGCCGATACGATTATGCCCAGTAAACACACGCCTGTCCATTGGTACCTATACCATAGTTGTGTGCCTAAAAAGGTGCCCACTGCACCGCCCCCAAAGTACGATACCATATAAACCGTATTGATACGATTGCGGGCCGCCGGGTTATTAGCGAATATGATGGTCTGATTGCATAGGTGTGTACCCTGCAGGCCCATGTCCATTAAAATAACACCAGCTATCATGCCCACCATACTGTATCCCGAAAAATAATAGATAACAAAAGAGAGTAATAAGGCGCAAATAGTAAATGTGGCGATCTTGTATGGGCTACGCTTATCGGTAAGGCGGCCGATGTTGCTAACCGCGAGGGCACCAAAGGCCCCGGCTAAGCCAAACAAACCCGCAACATCGCTGCCCAGGCCAAAATTATTTTTTAGCAAAAAGGCAATGGTGCTCCAAAACGCACTGAAACAGGCAAAGCACGATGCGCCCCTTAAAGCAGCAAGCCGCAAATGCCTGTTCTCTTTTATTAAACCGGCAATAGAAAGCATCAGGCTTTTGTATGACCCTTTGTAGGTTGGCTCTACTTCCGGAAGCAGGCGGTAAACAAGCGCCCACATGGGTACCATAAGGCCCGCAGCAACAAAGAACACACTGCGCCAACCCCAATGCTCGGCTATAAAACCACTCAAGGTGCGCGAGAGCAATATCCCGATCAATAATCCGGTTTGCACAAAACTGATCTTTCTGCCGCGTTCGCCCGGCTTGGCCAGGTGCGCAGCCATTGGGATCAGTAACTGTGGTATTATGGAAGATACACCAATAAAAAGGCTGGCTATAAGTAATGCATTGATGCCGGGCGCCAGGGCAGCGAATAATAACGAGATAATGATAAATCCAAAATCAATTATCATCATGCGCTTTCGCTTTAACATATCAGCCATTGGCACAATAAAAAACAGCCCGAGCGCATAACCTATCTGCGTAAACATGGCAACCTGGCCCGCTTTAGCGCTGGTAACACCAAACGTATGCGATATGTCATCCAATAATGGTTGATTATAATAAATATTGGCTATTACCAGGCCCGTGGTGATGGTTAATGTCCATAATGTAAAGGGCGTTAGGAGCGATCCTTCTTTTTCTGTTGATCCGGTCATCAATTAAAGATGCAAAATATGCAGACTGTTGTTATCAGCATACGCAGCAAAAGTAAATTTTTATGAAAAAACATCGCGGAAAAACTTGCTAATTGAAAAAGTATAAAAAAAGTTTGTGGATGTGAAATGGAAAATGATGTCGAAAACGGACCAAAATAACCCAAAAGAGATTGAAAATAACACAAATGCGGACCAAATGATAGTGTTTTTATTAAAAACAACGGGTTTTACGCGGCAGAAGATACTTAAAAAAAATTTTTTTAAATATTTACAGAGTAAAATGTGGAAAAACCATCTCGGCGAATAAAAATTTAACAAATTCTTAACGTTTTGAGCTGTGTTTTGCGAATGTGATAGGTGGGTGTTGCGTTTTGACAAAAAAATTACAAAAAAAAATTTGCACATATTAAAACATAGTGTTACCTTTACACCATACAACAACGAGATAGTTAGAGCCGAAAGGCTAACACATAAAGAGTCTTCTCATAATTTAGGTTTATAATTGGTTTAGCAAAGGCCCCTGCCCATCAGGGGCCTTGCTTGTTTTATAGGTTTTTTTATTTTAAAGCGGTAAGCCACTGCATTACCACGATAACACCATCAGGATTATTTTTTTGACGTCTTGGCTAAAACCAGCTACAGGTAAACCACGTGTAACTTTTTTCAGGACGAGACACCTATAAGTAGTCCAACTTAAAAACCGCAAACAGCCTATTGCCAACTGCTTATTAAAAAAGTGTCCCACTGCGTTTCACTTTGTCTCACATACGTGTGGGACACGCCCTAACGTATAATAGTAACGTAGCCGGTTATCTTCTGTTCAACATCGTTGGTATCCAGCACAAAGTAATATACGCCAAAAGGCAGGGGTTTGCCGTTGTTGGTTCCATCCCATGGTTTAGTGTAGCCTACCGAATGATAAACAGGTTGCCCTGAACGGCTATAAATATCCACAACAATTTTAGGGTACGACTCAACGCCCTGCACCAGCCACAGATCATTAATACCGTCGGCGTTGGGCGTAAATGTATTTGGAGCGCTTAACTGTGGTGTTACCCTAACCAAAACCGAAGCCGGAGCGCTTTCACATCCCAGGGCATTTGTAATAACCAGGGTGTAGGTAATGGTATCAGCGGCACCGCTGGTAACAGCCGGATTTTTTGCCGCCGGGTCGCTTAGGCCAATGGCCGGTGTCCAGCGGTAAGTAACGTTTTCATCGTTAACTACCGGGTTTAATGTAATGGTTTTGCCCCTTACTACGTATCGTACAGCCTGTGCATCGGCTTTTGCGGTCGGCGGCGGCGGGAAAGTGATCACTACTTCGTCGCTCGGTATATGGCAAGGGCCGGCCCCGTCGGCTGTTAATGTAAGCGTTGCCGAGCCTGTTGCAATATCATTAGGACCCGGCGTGTATAAAGCTGTAAGCGATGCCGGGTTATCAAAAGTTCCGTCTCCTGCGGTTGTCCACCTGCCGGTTTGGCTTAAAGTTAAGATAGTTCCATTTAACGGTACCCCGAGCTGGCCGCAAGCCTCTTTGTCGGCACCTGCATTAGCAGCCGGCGAGCTTTCAAAAGTAAAAGTAACCAAACTGATAGCCGGCTCGCAATCATCCGTACTCGTTGAGTGTAATGATAGCACCACTGAGCCTGCCGCCTTATCAGCAGCCGACGGGAGATATACATTGTTTTTTTGATTTACCGGGTATTGAAAACTGCCCGTTCCGCTAACAATAGCCCACTCCCCTGTTATAGGGCCGCCGTTAAGGCCGCCGTTTACCTGCCCGTTAAGCGGAATATCCGTAGCCCCCGGACATACCGATTGGCTAACACCTGCGTTAGCGACAGGTTTTTGATTAACCTCTACAATCGCGTCGTCTGATACGGCTGAGCATTCATTTAATATAACAGTAACACTAAAACTTATGCTGCCTGTAGTTGTGGCCGGGATGCTTACGAAAGGCACATTGGTTTCTGATGAGAAGCCGGTTGATGAGGACCAAAGATACCGCGCTCCCGAAACAGCTTTGACGTTCAAATCTATCTGTTTATCTGCACAAACAGGGCTGTTGCTTAAAATTACAGGCTTTTCTAAAAGAGGTTTTAAAATGACATGTAGGGTAAAGGAGCTTCCGTCGCAGCCGTTTACGGAAGGTATTATGTCATAATAAACATGTACCTCGTCGGTTGTATTATTTGTGAGTACCTCGTTAATGGTTTTTGATGTACCCGATGTGGCAGCATGCCCGGGAATTGCGCCCCTGCTCCACTTGAAGGTTGTGCCCAGGGCGTCAGTATTCGAAACGATTTCATACCCTACGGGCTGGCCTGCACACGCTATTTTAACATCATCGCTTGTAACATATACCGGCGGCTCTACAGTAACTGTTAGTGTAAAAGGCGCGCCGGGACAGGTTGCGGTGCCGTAGTTAAAGGTATATACAACGGTGACGGGCGCATTGGTGGTATTTTCCAGCGATTCCCGGATGTTTCTTGATTCCTGATCCGAAATTGCGGCATTGCTTATTCCGGCCACCGCCGCGCGGCTCCAGCTAAAATGGCTGGTAGCATCGGAAGCTATTTGAACAAGATAATCAAGGCTTGCCCTGTTACACACAGTTTTTGTAGGCGAACTCGTTATAGCCGGACTTGGTAAAACGGTAACCGTGTAATTAAATGGAGTACCTGCGCACCCGTCTAAATAAGGGGTTATGGTATAAACAACGGGTATTTCCGTCGCTGTTGTGTTAAACAAAGGCTCCGTTATTTGGGTCGCCGTTACGTTTGTAGCGGCGGTATTGCTTATTCCATTAACAGCAGCACGGCTGTATGAAAATGTGGCTGTGGCAACATCGGCCGTAATGGTATAGTTTTGTTGGGCGCCACCACAAACCTGGCCGGTTAAGGCGCTGTTAACAGTAGCCGTTGGCTTGATGATAATATCCACCCTGAAGCGCGGGCTCACACAATTACCAATTACTATCTCAGAAAAAAATGTGGTATTCTGCGTTACGGTTACATTATAAGTCGAGCTGGTTGAACTGGTGCTTTTAATATTGCCCGCGGCATCGTACCACCGGTATAGATCGGCTGTTTCGGTAATTGTTAAAGCAACCGCACCCGGACAAACCGAGCCGCCGCCCGTAACGGTTGGCGCAAGTACTTGTTGCCTCACAGTAACAAGCACTTCCGTTCTGTCGCTTTCTATACCATTTATAGTGGTTGTAACATAAAACGTCGCGTTAGTTGTCAAGGGGTCGGTAACAAAATTGGGGCCGCTTTGTAAAGAGCTGCCACCTGTTTGCTGCGCATACCAATTATAGGTTCCGCCGGGGGCCGTTGCAGACAAAGTAGCCTTATCGCCATAACATATGGTTACCCCGTTGGCCGTTGGCGCTGCGGGTTTTATAGCTATGGTTATAGTCACTTGGTCTGATTTGGGTCCACATAAGTTTGGTGGAGTGTCTGTGGTTAAAGTGAGGGTAACTGTTCCGCTGGCAGCCGCAGGCCTATAAGTAGGATTAAGAGCGTATATATCCGAAAAAGTATCGGCAGTATTAGATGATTTCCAGGTAACTCCAAGGCCGGTTAAATTAACAGTTCCGTTTAAGACGATATTTCCGCCAGCCGGGACAGCTCTGTCTGGGCCAGCGCTAACAAAAACCCTTTCAAGAATCTCGATATTAAAAGTCGCAGTAGCGTTACCGCAGTCAGTGTTAATGGTATTGGTTATGGTATACGTTCCCGGTGTGCTATTCGCCAAATCTATTTGTCCTGTATTAGGATTCGATATTATCAATCCGGGCGAAGATGAGGTGAACTCCCCCGCACTGGCATTTGCATTGATCTGTGCCCGCGGACTAACGGCATCCTGGCAATATTTATTCGCGGAATATGAGAAGGCAGCATTTGGCGCGGTACTAATAATAGTTATCTCGGTAGTGCTCGGCGCATTGCAGGGGCTGCCTGAAGGCGTAAACGTTATGGTGTACTTTTTAGGCGTACTTGTTGCTAAATTAATAACTCCGGTATTTATGTCAATCGACAAACCGGCTGGTTTGTTAAAGGCTCCAGGTAAATTTATTGTTGGAGCATCGGAAAGCCCGGCATTACAATAGGTCGCCGACAGATACAAAAACTGCGGATTTACAGGCGTTGTAACATTCACGGTTACGTAACTACGATCGCTTGTACATCCTTCAGGTGTTAAAGCTTCAACCCAAAACGTTTGGGTTGCGGTAAGGGCCGGCGTATTATAAGTGGCCGTTTCTGCTAAAAGCGTACCCCCTGTCTGGTCGCTCCACCACCTATAACTTCCGGTTGAGCCACTTGCAGTTAACGTTGTTGATGTTTCTGCGCAGATCGGGTTTGTTGGTCCGGAAGCAGTTGGCGCTGTTGGTTTTGCTATTACTGTAGCGGTAACCCTGGTGCGTGTTGTACTTTCGCAGCCGTTGGCACCCACACTTGATACAAAATAATCGCGGGTAGCAGAAAGTGCAGGCGTTTCAAAAACCTGCCCCGAATATATTGGTGTTCCGCCGGTCTCGTCAGCATACCATAAATGATTACTGCCGGTTGTTGCTATAAGCACAGCCTTGCCTCCAAAACAGGTACTTCCGCCCGACGCCTGGGGCGCAGCAGGCGGAGGAATGGTGGTGATAACAACCTCGGTGCGCGCACTCTCGCAGCCATCGCTTGCTATACCGCTAACAAAATAGCTTCTGCTGGCATTAATTACGGGGCTAAAAACTGCGTTTGTAAAAATGGAAGGCGTACCGGTTGCGCTATCGTACCAGTTAAAGGTGGTTCCTGCAGGAGCTGTTGCCGTTAACGTTACGGTGGTGCCCGGGCAGGTAGTGGTTGGCCCCGTAACCGTTGGCGCTACTACCATGCTTTTAACTGTAACGGTTACAGGCTCCGCATCGCTAACGCAAGCGCCACTTTCTGCACGTACATAAAATGTTGTATTTGATAACAAGGCATCAGTTGTTACAACTGCGCCGGTACGATAAACCTGCGTAGAGGTGGCTGAGGTATACCATTTGTAAATTACGCCTGATGCTGCGTTGGTAACACTTAACTCGGCGCTGCTATTATAACAAATGGGCCCGTTGGCAGCTGTAATCGGTTTTTCCGCTGGTTGACTAACCGTTATCGTAACAGGAATCCGGGCGCTCGGACAACCGTCCACAGTGGCTTCCACATAATATGTTCTGTCTGCGGTGAGCACAGGGGTTGTAAAATCCGGGCTCGAAATTATAGAAGTACCACCTGTCTCAACATCATACCAGTCATACACCGCGCCGCTTACTCCCGAGGCCGAAAGCGTGATCTTTGATCCGGTACAAACGATGTACGGGCCGCCGCCGTTAGGCGCTGGCGTGGCCGCTTTTACTTCGGCCCTGGCTTCAACCTTGTTGGTGGTGCAGCCATTGGTTGTGCCGGTTACATAAAACGTTGTACTTGCTGTTAAGGTGGGCGTAGTAAATGTGGCACCACCATTTTGAACTAATGTGCCGGCGGCATCGTACCACTGATAGGTAGCAGCCCCTGTTGCGGTAAAAGTAGCAGCACTACCATAGCACACAGTTTCCTGATTAACCGATGGGCTTTCTACTAATATTACCGCTATTGCAGTACGCGGGCTTGTGCAGCCATTAATAGTAGTTTCAACGTAGAAGACAGTGTTTTGAGTTATTGCGGCGGTATTGTACTCGGCGCCTGTAAACTTAAATTCGCCGTTTGCATCATACCATTGGTAAATGCCACCCGGCGCGGAGGCAACTAATCTTGCCGAGGCCCCAAAGCAAATGGTACCGCTTGCGTTAACAGCTGTAGGTGCATCAGGTGTTGTAGCAGTCGAAACGGTGGTCTGCCCGTTTGCAGAGTGGCCTGCCTGGTCTGTAACTGTAACCGTATAAGTCTGCGCTTTATTTACCGAAATGGCTGAAGATGTTTCGCCGGTGCTCCAACTGTAACTATAAGGCGCAGTACCGCCAGACGCAGTAGCAGTAAGCACTACTTGCGCTCCTGAGCAAATTGACGCATTTTGCGGGGTTAAATTAACGGTAATGTTTTGACCGTAACACCAACACGATATAAACACAAGAAATAACGCCGCCAGTAACTTGTTTTTCATATAAAACAAATATCGGCTGCTACACAGCCGGCCATGTCTTAGATAGTCCTCTAAAATAAATAAAATCCCAGTATTTTTTGTTTTAAAAACGCACCTGCGAGATTAAAGCCAAAGCATCTCTGTATACGTGTAAGGGCGAGGAAAGGATACCGTACCGCGGATTTCGATTATCGCGAAGCAAAATGATATGCTGAAAAATTAATAAAAAAGCCCACGTTAGTGGGCTTTGTGGAGAATATCGGAGTCGAACCGATGACCTCTTGCATGCCATAAACTTTTTGACCTAATTCATTAGCATTCAAATAAATTCAAATGGTTTATAATCAGATATTTACAAAAATTTATTTTTCATTTTTTTTCATAAAACGGCCTATTTTTCCGACTTTAGTAGTCCCATAGTAATCCCATTTTAGCTTGGGATTACCACTTTTTAGGCGTTTTAGTAGTCCCATTTGGGGTAAATTTAAGAATTAACGGAAAATATGGATGTTTTAAAGAAAGTCACGCTAAGGACGGACAGGATTGGTGAGAATGGCGAGCGCGAAATTCGCATCCGACTCACACTCTACAAAGAGCAAAAATTCCTTGCTATCGGTTACAAATCCAAACCCGAGCAATGGGATTTTGAAACGAACAGCCCGGCATTGAGCCACCCTCAATATAAAAAAATCAGTCGGGAGATTGACGACAAACTCGAGGAAATTGATTTTCAGGTTAAGCTGATGAAAAAGAATGGACACGAGTTTTTGTCCCTTGGTGATCTTATCGCCAATGTTAAAAAAAGTAATAAGCCAGTCGTACCAGCTAAGTTGTACGCGTTCACGCAAAGTATTGTTGAAGACTTACTCGCGAACGATAAGATTGGTTACGCGAACACATTCAATAATTTGAAAGATTATGTCTTAAAACATGTTTTCGGCGAAAAGGACAAAGCCTTTATTAGTTTCACAAAAAATGACTTCGAAGCGCTGGAGAATTATCTGATTCAGCAGGATATCAAAGAAACGTCGATGAGCGCCTACCTGCGCACATTTTATCGCATCTGGAATCTGGCGATAGCTGCCGGTATGTGTTCGAAAGATCGCCATCCGAAAAAGGTCATTAAGTTCAAGCCTTACAAAAAGTATAAAACCAGCAAACGCGCGATTTCGGCTGCCGACATGAAATCGATTGAAGGTTACGAAGCCGAATATGCTTCGAGAATATATCGCAGTCAGCAAATGTTTTTATTTAGCTACTACTGCCGGGGTATTAATTTCAATGACATGATCAAGCTAAAAGAGGACAATATATCAGGGGATATCCTGCGTTACAGACGGAGCAAAAACAAACGGCTGTACGATTTTAAGTTACATTCGAAAGCGAAAGCAATTATCGATATTTTTAGAAATTATCCTCTTCAAAGCGACGGAGGCTACATTTTCCCGGTATTGAAGGCGGAACACGATACCGCTATTAAAATAGATGCGCGTATCGACAGCGGCTTAAAAGACCTTAATGAAGACCTTAAAACTATCAAAGAAGCAAAGGGTATTGACCGGACTATTACTTCTTATGTGGCAAGACATTCATTTGCCACCAACCTCAAACATAAGAAAGTTGATATTAGTATTATTCAGGAGGCGATGGGACATGAGACGGAAGAAATGACACGCACTTACCTGGAAGAATACGATGACGAATTGGTAGCAAATAGTATTGAAGAAGCCTTAGATTAAATTAATTCGGTTTTGATAGTGTTAAATAAACGGACAGGCTACTAGCTGCTAAAATTCCGTCCCAAAGTTGCAACCTCATTTCCAATGATAGCTGCGCGGCTTCTGTTGCTTCCTGCCATTTATGCTCATCTTTCCCGCATAGCTTTGCGGTCATCTCATGAGCCAGATGAGAGTGGTGGTCACCATCGACTTCAATATGGCGTTCCAGGTAATATTTCAGGATATCTGCTTTTCCTGGAAACTGCGCCACCAATTCCCTGACCATTTCGATAAAGATCGATGGGACCAGGTCTTCGCGGCCAAATGTAAATACCGCAGCGATCAGGTGCGGCCTGCCATCTGCGATCACCTTAAAGGTATGTTCGACGAATGCTTTGGCGGCATCGGGTACATGTGCCTTAACTAGTGCTTCGTTGACAGGTATTTGTTGGTACAGCAAGTTAATAAACCGGCTGATCGTTTGTGTGTCGGCACCGATTTGATCCATTGCCCGCAGGTAAAGCTCAAAATGGCTGGCGCGATTACCGGCCTCGTCCACATCGCTTTCTTCGCCGGTCACGATTTCATTAATCAGATAGCGGGTATCCGCGTTTCCTATTGGTAGCCAAGGTTGCGAGGTACAGGTCAGTTGTTGTTGCAAAGCTTTTAGCAAGGACATAAAATCCCAGACCGCAAAGACGTGTTGCTCCATAAAGCCCTGAAGCTTGCCCAAGTTGTCTATGTAACCATACAATGGATGGTTGATAAGCTGCTGTCTGACGGGAGCTATCGTCGCCAATAGCTGACCGATTCGTTTCTTATTGTCCATGTGGGTCGAATATAGCGCCTCAACGCAGTTGTTTTGCCACCGCGTTGTCATTTGCCCGAAATGGTTACAACTAGTGTGTGTAAAATACTTGACTTTTCCATTGCTAAATGACAATATTTACATCCATGCTTGATAAATTTTAGATAAATAATCGGGTTACTACCGTTCATCGTCTTATAATTTTATATAAAATATTTTATCAAAAATCGGATTTATTCCGATTTTTTATTCCTATTTTTACATTATGAGCTTTGATAATGTATTAATGCCATATGCTGAAGAGCCACTTACACGGCAGTTGATGATTTCCTTACTGAAGGAGTATAAGCGTCCCAACGACAAAATCAGTGAATTGATAAAATCAGGGGACCTGACAAGTATTAAAAACGGCCTGTATATTCCCGGCAAACGCAGCAAAGTTCCCGTTCCGGAACCATTCCTGATTGCCAATCATCTATGGGGACCCAGTTACGTCTCTTTCGAATCCGCATTATCTTTTTGGGGCTTTATTCCGGAACGAGTCTTTGAGATCAGTTCGGTAACCGTAAAAATCACTAAAAGATACAAAACCAGCGCCGGAAGATTTACCTACCGTCATGCAGAGCTTCCCTATTACTCCTACGGTATCATTAATACCCGTCTAACAGAAAAACAAAGGGTACTTATTGCATGTCCTGAAAAAGCGATCTGCGATAAAATTGCAATGACCCCGGGTGTACAATTGAGAAGTCCAAAACAAGTAATTGAATTCTTAGTGGAGGACCTGCGTATAGATACCGATAAAATTCAGGAACTTGGTGTAGAGATGATCAATTCATGGATTAGCGCCGCACCTAAAAAAGATTCTTTAAAAATGTTAGTTAAAGCATTGCAGGTATGATATTATCCGATTGGCTAAAAGAATATAATCCGCAAAATCAACAAGAGGCATTTGACGCAATGCGTGAAATAATGCAGGAGATCGCACTCGCAGGCTTAAGTCGATCAGGCTTTTTTGAAAAAGCAGCATTTTACGGCGGCACAGCACTGCGCATATTTTACGGCCTTGAGCGATACTCAGAAGACCTGGACTTCTCCCTATTGGCCGAGAACACTGAGTTTTCATTAGAGCCTAATTTTAATGCAATTACGGAAGAATTTGCTGCTTTGGGCATTCAGGTAAGCATAAAGGAAAAAAACAAAGCTGTTAAGAACAATATTGAATCCGCTTTTCTGAAGTCGGATACTATTTGGAAAGAATTAATTATAGAAGGAGTCGTCCCGCAGACCGGCATTAAAGTGATGCCGGATCTGAAAATCAAGATCGAAGTAGATACAAAGCCGCCGCTGGGTTTTGAAACGGAGGAAAAGCTTTTGACCCGGCCATTTTCGTTTTATGCTAAGACCTTTACGCTTCCAAGCCTTTTTGCAGGTAAAATGCATGCATTGCTTTTTCGCAAATGGCAAAATCGCGTCAAAGGCAGGGATTGGTTTGACCTAGAATGGTATGTAAGAAAAGGGGTGCCGCTAGACATTAATCATTTCCTTCTAAGGGCGCAAGATACCGGCGACTGGAGTGAAGAAAAAATATCAAAAGAACAAATACTTGCCCTTCTAAAAGATAAAATACGCATGGTGGACTTTAATAATGTTAAAGAAGATGTGGTAAGGTTTATTTCTGATGAGACCGGTTTAGCTATTTGGGGGAGTAAATATTTTCTTGACCTTGTCGACCAATTAAAATTTAAATCTTAGCCTTTCTAATTTTGCAAGCAATACTTGCAAAATTGGATTTTAATTTAAGCTGAGATCTTGCTTACCGTATCGTTCCTAGCTATCATTTACAAACTATACACTTGAGCGATTGGTCAAAAAAGTATTTTACTATTTCATTTCACCTAATAAGTCGGGCACAAAATTTTTGGAAATAGGGCCTTCTGTAAACTTATGCTTGCTGCGCCCGCCGTACAAGATCAAAGTAGCAGGGATGGCTTCGTTCCACTTGGATGACAGGTAAGGTGCTATCAATTCTTGGGGTTTGCCTTTAAACACGACCACCTCAGATAAAAGCTTGTTAGCTGAAACATATTTGCCAACTTTAACCTGAGCATTGTTGTAACTATCCAAACTCAGCAGTATCACTTTTACCTTTTTACCGGAAAGCGTCATGTTGAGTTTATCAAATTCAGGTAACTCTTTACGGCAGGGGCCGCACCAGGTAGCCCATAGGTTTACGATGTAAGTAGTATCTTTTCCCTTCTCAAAGCGCGCGTTCAATTTAGCCAGATCAGCAATACCAATCTGAGTTTGTGCACTTGCATTCAAAGAAAGAAGCAGTAGCACAGCTACAACACCTAAGCGAACAATGGCTTTCATGCCGCAAATATCAGGTTATAAGTGATATATTGCGTAGTAATCACATGACATTCTCAAAATTCTTTATCCATGCAATCTTACAATCACTATCTTTGCGGCAATGTTCAAGCGCGCTGTATGTTTATTTCTGTTGATCTGCGTGATAGCTTCCAGCTTTTCGCGGTTCTTCACCTACGCAGGTTTTGAGGTTAACAAAAAGTATATCGCTGAACGCTTGTGCGAGAACAAGTCACGTCCCTGGTTGCATTGCAACGGACACTGCTACCTGATGAAAAAGCTTAAGCTTGCAGAAGAGAAGGAGAAAAAGCAGGAACAGGAAGCCAAAAGAAGCCAATACCAAGAGGCCCTTGCTCCTGAAACTGCCTTAACACTTGACATGCAACCTAAAGTGACCCATTACCCAGCCTTCCGATCGTCAGGGCCTGTTACCCGCGCACTTCCTATATTCCAACCGCCTCAATTAACTTAATGTTCATTTATTCCTCAGACTTATTACTGAGGCTTCTTACTGTGCGCGCATGTTATGCATGCGCTGGCATTACTTAATAATCATTCTTTGAACACTTAAGCAGGTGCTGTTATGCTCCTGTAGCTAATTTATTATGAAAAAAACTATAACCCTGATAGGCCTATGCGCCATATTGTTTACTGCATGTACTAAAAACGAAGCTGTTGCACCTGAAACGGAAGGTAAGGCAACCGTTACCTTTGATGCTATTGCCGGTACATCTGACTTTGCTTTAAATAAAGAATTCACAGCCAGTGGAAAGACCTGGAACTTTACACAGTTACGTTACTGGGTAAGCAACGTAGTTCTGGTTAAAGCCAGTGGCGAAGAGTTTGCAGTGCCTAATTCTTTTTACCTGATCGAAGAAAACAATGCAGCAGAAACCAATAGTACCTATATCTATCCAGCTAACAAACGCGAGAATGTTGAGTTAAGTGGTATACCTGCCGGTGAATACAAGGGAATCAAGTTTTCTGTAGGCGTTAACAGCAAATACAATGACAACCTGAGCTTGCAGGCGGGAGAACTGTCACAACTGAACGGTATGACCAACGTTTCCTGGATGTGGGCTACCAGCTATATCTTTTCTTCATTAAAAGGCAAAGTTACAGAAGGTGCCAACAGCAAGGACCTCGCTGTGGAGACCGGTCTGAATGCCAACTATAAAAGTGTAAGCCTGAACTTCCCATCGAATGTTAAGATCGGCTCGTCAAAGTCAACTACCATCTTATTGAACGCAGATGTAACCAAAGTGACTGATGGTGTGGATATCATGACAACCCCAAGTATAGGTGCAGCGCAAGCTACTGCTATGGCTACTGTTGCAGGGAACTATTCAACCAAGGTTTTCTCTGTAAAGTCGGTAAACTAAGCGGATGCTGAAAGGCACTTATAAAGGTCTATCTAAAGGGATGGTCATACTGGCCATATTGTCCATGCTTTCCTGTAAAAAGGATAGCATGGGCTCTCCCGATACCGAGGTGCCATTGCACCCGGTAAGCCTTGCTGTGCCTGCTAATTTCCCGCAACCTATACCTGATGCTTACAATACTTTAACAGAAGAAGGAATAGCGTTGGGCAGGAAGCTGTTTTATGATAAACGTTTGTCTGCAAGTAACACGCTTTCCTGTGCTTCATGCCATCATCAGGAACTTGCATTCAGTGATGGGCTTGCATTAAGCAACATAGGTGAATCACGTAAAGACTTACACCGGCACGCTCCTGCACTAATTAATTTGGCATGGATGCAAAACGGATTCTTTTGGGATGGTGGTTCAACTAACCTGGAATCACAGGCTTTCGCGCCATTGGCAAGCGAGGATGAAATGCATCAAAACCTTTATGAGCTTGAAGCAGAATTGAAGGCAGTACCTGAGTACGTAGCACAGTTTAAGAAAGTGTTTGGCCGTGATATTAACTCTGCCGATATCGTTAAGGCTATAGCTCAATTTGAGCGCACATTCATATCGGGCAATTCCCGCTATGACCGTTACAGCCGGAAGGAAACAGGTGCAACATTAAGTCCTGATGAGTTAAAAGGCCTGATGTTAGTTAATAAGCATTGCAAGGGTTGTCATGCGGGTGAGTTGTTCACGGATGATGACTATCACAATAACGGCATCGATGGTGATTTTAGTAACGATGCGTTGGAGGGATTATACAAAGGGCGTTACCGCATCACTTACAAACCTGCTGACCTGGGCAAATACAAAACGCCTACGCTGCGTAATGTGATGCTGACAGCGCCTTATATGCATGATGGACGCTTTGCTACCATCGGTGATGTTTTAACGCACTATGCTGGCCATGTTCAGGTATCGCCTACTACCGATGCGCTGCTCTATCAGGACGGCGGCAAGCCGGGCATTCCGCTAACAGCGGATGAAAAGATGGCTATAATAACATTCTTAAAGTCATTGACTGATGAATCATTCATCAGCAATACTAAATTAAGTAACCCTAATAAACAGTGAAATGAAAAGATATAGTGTAATGTTAGCCTGTTTGAGCCTTATATTGGTACTGTCAGGCTGTGCTAAAAAGGACAACGTCGCTCCTGAATTTAATGAGCAGAACCTCGCTCCGTTCTCGATTGAGTTTGACAATATAGTAGGTGAACGCACGCTTACGTTTAACAACAACGGCAGCTTGTATACCAATGGCTCAGGCGAGAAGTTCAGTATCTCTAAAGTGCAGTACTTCATCAGCAACATTAAAGTAACTAAAGCCGATGGTACCAGCTATACCGTTAATCAGGACGACAGCTACTTCCTGATAAAAGCGGAAGATCGTAACACACGTTTTGCTAAAGTTAATGTACCCGAAGGAGACTACACCAAAGTGTCATTTACGCTTGGAGTGGATAGCCTGCGTAGTACAATGGACCTGAGTAAACGCACAGGCGTTCTAGACCCTGCCGGAGGCATGGATGACGGTATGTATTGGGGATGGAATGCCGGTTACATCTTCTTCAAAATGGAAGGCAACTCTAACGTAATTTCGGATGATGTTAATGGTGATCCTACCGGTAAGAAGCAGTTCAAGTATCACATCGGTGGCTTCGGTGGTTACTCTGCTAAAACTATTAATAACATAAAAGTTATTACGGTTGATCTTACGGCAGGAGGTATATCCAAGGTAAGGAAAGACAGGAGCAGCAACGTCCATTTGTTTGTTGACCTGATGAAAGTGTTCAACGGAAAGAACGGCTTCAGCATTGCTGCACATCCTAATGTTATGTTCAGCGAATACAGCGTAAACATTGCTAACAACCTTCCAGAAATGTTTAAACACGATCATACCGAAAACTAAAGCTATGAGGAAGAAAGCATTTTGGATGGTATTAGCAGGCTTCGCTGCTTTTATGTACGCCTGTAAAAAGGAAGACGCGATCAAACAAACCGTTAGCACCTTCTTGGGATTTCAAACGCCTGCTAACTTCCCTGATCCCGTTTACAAATTAGAGAACAATAAGGTAACAGAGGCTGGCTTTATTTTGGGTAGAAACTTGTTTTATGAGCCGAGACTATCCCGTAACAATACCATTTCCTGCGGCTCATGCCACATACAGTCATCCGCTTTTACGCAGCATGGCCACGATGTAAGTCACGGTATTGATGACAGGTTAGGTACGCGCAATTCTCCGCCTATTATGAACCTGGCATGGAACAAGGCCTTTATGTGGGGTGGTGGTGTGTTTGACCTGGACTTGCAGCCAATAGTACCAATAACAGCGCATGAGGAAATGGATGAAAGCTTGGACAACGTTATGGCTAAGCTTAGACAGACTGCAAAGTATTCAGGCATGTTTAAAGAGGCTTTCGGTAGCGAGGAGATCACAACGGCAAGGTTTATGAAAGCTTTATCGCAATTTATGATCATGTGCGTAAGCGCTAACTCCAAGTACGATAAGGTGATGCGCAAGGAGCAAAATGCAACATTTACCGCTACAGAGCAAGCCGGTTATGACCTGTTCAAAGCCAAATGTAGTAGTTGCCACAGTGAGCCATTGTTTACAGACGGCTCATTCAGAAATAACGGGTTGGCACCAAGCGCTATCAATGACCTGGGTCTCTACGCTGCAACGCTTATCGGAACGGATCGTTACAAGTTTAAAGTGCCAAGTTTGCGTAATCTTACCTATACAGCACCATACATGCATGATGGTCGTTTCCTGACATTGAACGGTGTATTTGACCATTACAACTCAGAAGTTCAGGCTACAGCTAATCTTGATCCTATACTACAGCAGAATGGTATACATGGCATTTCGCTAAGTACTGACGATAGAAGCAAGCTAACAGCATTCCTGAAAACGTTGGATGATGCCGATTTTGTCACCCGTAAAGATCTCTCTGAACAATAATATCCTAGATTATGAAGAAATATTTAATTGTATTAAGTCTTACCATTCTAAGCCTGCCTTCTTTGGCCTGTGATATCTGTGGTTGCGGAGTGGGTAGTTACTACCTGGGTATATTACCAGAATACAACAAACGCTTTGGTGGTTTCCGCTATCAGCATAAAACACTTATTACGCACTTAGGGCCTTTAGGTCAGCGTACACCTATTACCTCAGATGAAACTTATCAGTCTGTTGAACTTTGGGGAGGCTGGAATATCGGCGAGAAGTTTCGCGTGCTGGCTTTCGTACCTTATAATTTTAATAACAGAGTTGCACAAACAGGTAACGGCTATAAAAGCGGTTTAGGTGATGTAGCTGTAATGGGGTATTACAATCTTTTTAACAGTCGCAATACTTTAGGCACCCAGCTACTCGTGCAATCGCTGTGGCTCGGAGCAGGTATTAAAGTGCCTACCGGTAAATATGAACCAGGTGAGCGAACGCTAATGAGTGAATCTCCAAACAACTTTCAGTTGGGAACTGCCAGTACTGATATTACGCTCAACGCCGCCTACGATGTTAGATTAATGGATTTAGGATTAAACCTGAATGCGAACTATAAGATAAACACCGCTAATCGCTATGACTACCGGTACGGCAACAAGTTTACCACCAATGCTTTGTTGTATTATAAAATTCGCCTGTTTGATAAGATGACCGTCTCGCCAAACGCTGGTGTGCTTTATGAAACTTCGCAGCAGGATATTGAAAGTAATAAGTATACGGTGGATGTTTCCGGTGGTTACGTAATATCGCTTATAGGAGGACTGGAAGCTAACCTCGGTCGTTTTTCTGCTGGGGCTAACTATCAAAGTATAGCGTCGCAGAAACTGGCCAACAACAGGGTAAATGCCGGTAACAGGTTAATGGTTCACGTATCAGTAGCTTTTTAACAACGATTAACATGAAAAAAGTAATAAACATTGCATACATACTAGTCGCGACAGTAGCTTTATACAGCTGCACTCAGGATGTGGATTATAAAGCAGTACGCGAGGAGGTAATTTTTGAACATGACAAGTTGATGGAGGATGAGAGCAGGATGATGAACGTCAAAATGAAGTTGGACACCCTTGCGGCTACAGGAATTGCGAAACTTAATGTTGAGCAACCCGCTTTGGATACAACTAAAACTCGTGCAGATGTAGCTCAACTTACGGCCAAGCTTAATGCAGCAACTGACCAAATGAGTAAATGGATGGAGAGCTTCCAAACAGATGTACAAGGCAAAAGCAACCTTGAGGCTGTTGCATACTTTGAGAATGAAAAGATCAAAGTACACAAACTCGATAGCGTATATAGGTCTGCACTGGATGAAGCCGAGGCTTATTTAAACAAGTTTGGTATTAAAGTCGATGGTGGTGGACATGCAGAATATCACTGACAGCTGTCTTTAGATTGAAGCTTTAAACTCCAGGCTTAGCAGCTTGGCGTTTTTGTTCACTTATTTTGTTAAGTACCTGGTACCCATAGTACGCTTTTGATCTCAATTTGAACGATAAAAAAGCGCCCCGTGTTTACTCCCAATATCAACAATGGTAAACACGGGGCGAAACGGGGCGGGCGATAGCCCGCCCGCCGGATAATCTCAACGTCCGGCGCACTTTAGGGTTGGGTCTTATGCCACCTTTAAAGGCTGCGTCCTGAAATCTTTAAGGTTCATAAAAAAGCCCCTGTTAAATAACATTCCCTCCCTAAATAGTTGCCATAACAGGGACGCGCCAATGTTGGCTAATGCAGAGTTGATAAAGAGGTCTTGTTTGGTCAGCGCTTCGGCGAGTGAGCAACTCGGCGTATTGTCGACCGATTCAGAAGCGTTCAGCAAATCACCAAATTCATCGGTAACCATTGGCAGCGCATCAACGGTGCGGTATTGTTTAGAAACAGGCTGTGGTATTTTACCGATGGTAGACAGGATAACCTGTCCGGTTTCCCTGCTATTACCGAAGTCCATATAATATAAGGGTTGGTCACGCCTGTTACCCATTTTAACGTTCAGCTTTTTAAGGAGTTGCGCTATTTCAACCCTCGCTGAAACGGTATCGACACAACCAATTGTAATAGTTGCCGATTGGGTATCTCCGCAGAAGCCTTTATCATACCTGTCCGTTTCAGCTTTCCAGTTCGTACCAAAAAAACGGTTGATACGGTTTATCAAAGCCACCGATTTAAACAATCCCAACTCGGCAGTTGTAAATAGTTGCCGCCCTAAATTCGCCCTGCTCACCGTATCATCATCGAAAACCGTAACCATGATGCCGGGGTGATTGAGCATGACCAACGCTTGGTTCATCCGTGCCAAAGCCGTTAAAACCTGCCCCCCAGTACCGCCTGCACCTATTAGGTTTACCGTAACAGGATTGTACGGTTGTAAAATATCCTTGCCCACAATGTGAACGGCGGTTTTCTTAGTGCTTACTTTTATCTTTTTCATCTGATAATATCTTTTAGGGTTCTGCCATTTTTAACTAATTCGTCCTGTGGGAAATCCCGGTCAGTACCGACCTGCTCCTGCCATAGTAGTATCAAGTTGCCTTTACAATGCCGATGGTTGCCAAGCGTGTGGGTGAAGTAGCTATGGAAAAAGTAGTTTTCCCATTGTACCATAAACTGCTCCAAAGTGGTTTGTCGGTCTATGTTTACATTGACCGTACCCATGCAAACGCTGCCATCCTGTGAAAGATTAAACAAGGGTGCGAAATAAAGCGTCGTGTTCAGGTTGGGCTTACCTTTACCTTTCAAAGCAAACAACTGCAAACGCTCTTTGGTAGCTTTCCAAAGCAAAGCAGGTATTTTTGATTTGCCCGACGGAATGCCCAGACTGTCCGCAAAAAATAAGTCAACAGTTTGTGGGGGCGTGAACCAAACCGCATAGCCATTGCTTTGGCTATTCATATGTATTAAGTTTGGCGGTATCACGCCTTTGCATTGCAGGTAGTTATTTTGCAGTTCCTGCGAGGTTTGTAACAGTTCGCTAAGTGCGCACATTTCCTTGACCGATAGCGGATGCGCATTAATGGCGTTGCCATTTTTACCTATGTCATAACTTTCCACATAAATCTCTGTTGATTTTTGGTTGTAACTATCGTTGTTTTCCTGTTCTACCGAGTGGTATATCAGCAGGGCTTTAACAGGGCTATATTGCTCATTAAATTGTTGGCTCACATTGTTCATGGTCGTAAGGGTTTAACAGACTGCTCAATTCATTGATGAGGTCAAACAGTCGGGTTTCAAAATCAAAATCGGGTGAGGTATTAACTGGTGGACTATCAAATAACGTTAAGTGCGCAGGTTCATCTATGTAGGCTATTTCCTGAAAGTGATTATCTATCATATCAAACAGACAATCCTGAAAACAGTCATTCCCGCTCCAATAAAAGCTGATATACCAATCGGCGTAAATACGATCCTCACCATCTGTGTCCATCAGTTCAGGATGGATGTGGTCGAATACTGAACGCTGTGGATAGGCTTGATACAATTCAAAAAACTTAACTGCCAAACCGTGCCACTCGTCCTGCCATTGTTCAGTACATTTAAAGTCCTGAATTACCTTTTGAAATTCCGCTAAACGTTGCGGGTCAATAATTTGCTGATAAATTTTTAAGCCCGCATTTTGCAGGGTATAAAGTTCGCCCAACTGCTTTTCTCTGAAATCTTCATCACCTGCATCATCATCGTTTACCCATTGCGCTAAGGTTTCGTACTGACTGGCTAAGTAACTATCTTGCCCGGTGAAATAAGGCACTTTTACCACTTGCTCCAAATAACCAAAAATGCACAAAATCAATTCTGCCAACGGTTGGGTTTGACTGCATTGCATCCAATGCCATAACGGACGGACAGGAATATAATACAAGGTCATGCGGGTATCAAACCGCTTGATAGTAGCTAATGTGGCTGCATGGTTTTCGTCTTTAGCAATTATGCACGCTATTTTGTCGTCAACCGCTTTAATCTTTTCATTAACCGCCAGTTGGGTCTGATAAATGTTTTGCGGGAAACTGTATGCCGTTTCAGGAATTTGTATTGCGTAGTAATCGCAGAGGTTGGTAAGGGAGCGGAAAAATTCCTTTTCCGCTCTTGCCTTGCTACCTACATATTGCCAAAATGGGGTGAACCTATGCTTTAAAAAACCATTTCGGTGAGTTCGGCGGGTGCGCTCCGTAGCGGATTGCGCCGAACCTCGTTTGCATCGGGCAGACGATTTAACTGGTCTGTCCATGCGCCGAATTGCTGTTGTATTTTCCATTCCCTGTTCTCCTTATTTATTTTAACAACCCTGTTCTTCGTTTCTTTTTTCATGATTAACCTTTATGTCCCATTGTACTCTCAAAGCGGTATTGCACTTCATCGTCCTTTATTTCGGGGCCGATTATCTTCGCATTGGTGAGTATGGGATAGTTAGCAGAATAAAAATTCTGTACATCTGATGCGGTAAATTCCGCACCGGGGTCTGCCAAACGGACTTCCTGTCCGTTCTCTTTATGCAGAAACACCCTTTTTAATTCGTTGACTATCATAGCTATGGTATTGATGTTAAACTTCGGTTTGTAAACTGGCGTAAAGTGCCTGACGCTTTTCCAACTGCTCCCGCTTGCTCTTTAATTCGGCGGCTTTGTCAGGATATTCCTCGGCATCGGGTAATTGCGCAATCGCTTCCTTGTATTTCATATCGGTATTTAATTGCGCAACCCTTTGCATTGCCTCGTCGTACAGCCGTTGCTTTTCCGCTAAATTGTCTGTTTCGTCGGGCTGTTCTTCCAATTCATCATCCGCATCGGTTTCGGCTTGCTCGGCAGGTTGGGTAAACAGGCTGTTATCTACCGTTTTAGTTGCAGGTGTTGCTGTTTTGCCTGTTGCTTTTTCAGGCAGTTTCTTCGCTTTATCCAATTCGGATTGGTAGGCATCTAAATTGGCAAACAGTTTTACGGTCTGCTTTACAGGCTCATTGAGTTGGGTAAAAAAGCCCTCGTCCAGTTCCTGTGGCGTTCCCTTAAAAAGCATGGGTGGTATATTTTTGCCCTGCGTGATTTTAGGGTTGGGATTTGCCAGTAAAACAGCAACCGTTATCGTGCCTATTTCATTGAATTGGATATTGATTTGCAGGTTGCCATTGATTTGCAAACCTGCCATTTGTTCAAAAAAATTCGTTTTCATCGTTTTAGTGTTTAGTAATTTTCCTGATGGTTGTTTTGCCATTCCGCAATCGGGTATCATACCCATTGCTTTCAATGATGGCTTTTATAAGGTTCTCGGCTGTTCTTGCATCCTGCGCATCTGTTGCGCTCATAGACAACAGCATGGTCTTATCAAAAAACCGTAGGGTATTAGCCAAAACGGCTATCGCTTTTCTTTCACTTTTTTCTGCTAAAATGCTCATGGTTAAAATTTGAAGTGGTTAAATCCTGCAACCGCCAGTAAAATTAGCCCTGCCAATCCGCAGAGATTGCCAATTAGCAGCAGGATTTTTTCGATAGCGGTTACGATGATAAAATGATGATAGCTTTTGAATTGCTGTAATCCTGCTATCCCCCTGCGGTTAAACCTGCGCTTTTGTATATAGTAGCGGACAAATAGGCTGAAAACTATTAACAGCCCTCCGCATAAGGTGGAATAATTCGCTTTCATGGTCAGCTAAATAAAAGTTCGACTGCGGGTTTAAATTTCGGGTCGGCATGTTTACCGAGCGTGACGTACTGCATTAGCGCATGGATGCAAAAGATAGCCGTATAGCCATCGAAAAGCTGGTCGGCAAACAGGTTAGCGCTTCGGTACAATTCTTTGGCATACTTTGCCATAACCTTTTGTACATTTTCTGCCAATTCAAACCAAAAGTCAACGCCAAACAGTTGGTCCTGCCACTCGTTTCTGATACGCTCCTTGTCGTTCAGTACGGTTTCCGTCAGTTCGTTGAGATACCCTAAAAATTCGGGTATCTCATTGCTTAATAAGCTATGCAAAAGCCTTGCTTTCTGCACATTGTTCAATAGCTTTAGCGGTTGCATGGCGTTAATTTTTTAATACGTTTAACGCTTCCGCACCATGTCGGGCAAAATTCCCGCAGAGGTCAAAGGACACCTGCGCTCTTTGCTTGGCTGTGCCGTCCATGATGGATTTGAATTTGGCATCACCGTCCTTGAAACTGCGCACATTTTGGTAGTAGCCGGTAATGGCATTATATGCGCCAAACAAAGTTCCTGCGGTGGTTTCCATTTGTTGGGTCGGGTTACCCATTGCATAACTATATGCGTTATCAACGATATTGGTATAAGTAGTTGATAGTTTATCAACCAAACCCAATTCCAGATTACTGATTACTTCCTTGTTGGGAGCCATGGCAACCTGTATCAGTTTTTTAACCTGCGCATCGGTGATACGCACTTTAGTCCAGTGATTAAAGAGTTCCTCTAATTCTTGGGCGACTGCGTGAGAAATACCCATTAATGTATGCGCCTGTTTCAAACGGTCATTTGCTGATGCGGTATGCCTTATTTTAATGCCGTTAGCTTGGTTACGCATAGCTGCGTTTAAGGTATTGTTGCAAACAATACGGGTTGGTGTAAATGCTGCGGTTATGCTCCCGAAACCATCATGTGAGGTAGTTAAAAACAGATATTGCTCTATTAAGTCCTGTTTACCTACCTTGATGTAATCGGGTAATTTGGCGGTAATAAAAATGCGTTCGCCTTTACCCAATGCCCCTGCGGTTTCGTATTTGATACCGTCACCACCACCCACAATAGCGTCAAAAAACTGAAATGCGTCAGCATTCTGTACGACTTCATAATCTTTACCCACTACGCCTAAAACTGTGTTGTTGTCATTGCGTACGGTCGCAAAGAAATTCGGAACGTCTGTTTTTGGGAACTGTCCGTTATCCAAATCGGCCAAATCACTGGCTAATGAGTTGGTAAAAAGGGGGCGTTTTTCAACCGTGTAGTCTAACCCTGCGTAGCTTATCGCTTCTGCGCTTGTGGGATAATCTTCAACGATTTGTCCTAATCCGTGCCATGCTTTTTCTTTCACGCTAAAAAAGCTGTGTTTTTCTGTTGCCTCGTTATAAAAAAGATTGTGTGCCATTTCCTTAATTTTTAAATGAATTAATCTGTTCGGTGCTTCGGTTTAGTTGAATTGCTCACTTGGTTTAAGGGCGTTTTTTTTACCGTTACCCTGTTCGCTTTTGCCTGATGCTTTAGCTGATTTGGTCAGCATATTGATTTGCTCGGTGCGGAATTTCAGGCTTGCCATCGGCTCACCGTCACGACTTACCCACGGCTCAGCGGTCATAAATCCCGAAAGCTGAACCAACATACCTTTGGTTAAATAAGGTGCTATGGCATCGGTGCGCCAGTACGTGCAGTCTACAAAAGCTGTTTCCTCTTTTTGTTCCCCCTGCGATTTGTAACGGCGGTTAACCGCTACTCTAAAACCTGTTACATTTTTCTCTGCGTTTACCGCTCTTACGGTAGCGTCTGCTACCAATCTTCCTGTGATTTCCATTGCTTTAAAAATTTAATTGTTTAAAAAATTATTTACTCAATGACCAATTCGGCGTTACCCTCATTTGGCCTTTGATAGAGGCTGAATACTTGCGCGGGGGGTTAGCGGAACAAGGCTGCCGCAAAAAATACGACCCGCAGCGCAGCGGAGGTGTGGAGATTTTTTAAAGCGGCACTTGCCTCGGCCTTGGCCGCTGGAGAGGGGTAAATTCGCCTCAGCAAAGGCTGAATGAACAGGATCTAAACTTAAACTTGTCCGCTACTGTTATAAACAATGAAAGTGCAGATAATAGCGGACCTTACCGGCGATAAGGAGACTGCCCATACGGCAGAAGATGGCGTACGAGGCACCCGCAAGGGCTAAGGTCTGCTTTCGCCAGATCCTCCAAAACGCGGGCCGGACTTATCAATTCCCGATTAAGGCAGCAATGAGTACGACTGCCGCTTTACCCGGCGGAGCATGTAAAAAAAGGAGGATGAATGATGATTTAAGAAGCACTTTACGCACAGGCTGTTGCATGGCAAGTGCCTGTGCGCTTTACGAAAATACGCTCACCGATTGAAGCTGCATCCTTTAAGGGGGAAAGAGAATGCGGAAACTGCGGCCCGAAGGGCCGCATGAAACGTTAGTGCTTAAACGATTTTATATTAGGTGCTTTTTTAACGCATTGCAACAGAGATTAGCGTTTTTATTCTATCTGCCTGGCGCAGCAGTAGGTGATAAAGCCTGTGGCTCGGTATATTTGAACCCTTGCAGTTTTAGCATTTGCACGGCGTAACGTCGGCCAAGTTCCCGCATGCCCTCGTCGCTGAAATGAAACTGATCGGGCGTACCCTTAACACCTTGCGAAGAAATAATGTAGGCGTTTGGAATGATTTTAGGCAGGTTTATCAGTATGGTCGAATTGAACGGGTAGCAAACACCATTTTCTTGTTTACTTTTTAATTCACCGGCAAGCAAAGGTACATCCTTAGGCTCTAGATTGAGGTCAATCATTAGCTTATCATAAATGGCTTTTACTTTTTTTGGCCATTCCGGATCATTAGAATTTGATTCGCCCTGATGCAATAATATACCTTTTATCACACCTTCTTTTTGAGCTATCCTGCCCATATCCGCCAGACGCTGATAGGGGTTCCCATCGTATTGTTTACAGATGTTCTGCATCCATGCAGCAGCCGTATCCAGATAGCTTTTGTAGTTTTCACTCCACAATTCAATTTTTGCACCAGCTACCGAGACATTAATTACACCCACACGATAATTTGCAGGCATGTTGGCCACCATGGTGCGACCAAAAAAATCTACAGGTCCCATGCGGTTCTCAGGCCGGTTAATTGGAGGGCTAGCCACATACCAATTGCCTTTTGTTCTGTTTAATTTGGGATTATCAACCGATGCCAGCATCTGGAAACGGGGATCAACATGCTCATCCTCCGGTTTAGGCCGTGCACCGGCTTCCATGTTCGATTGTCCAAAGCATAAGTATATGTAAAAATTCGGGTCAGGTTTTTTTTCATTTTGGGCAAATAAACCTGTGCTGCAAATGAGCAGCGCAATGGTAATTATTGTAACGGGGTTTCTTTTCATTGTTTATGGTTGGTAATTGGTAACACGGTATTGATTTGAACTCATCACACATTCATACCCATCGAGGGGCTCCTGAACGTTATCGGACAGACAAATGGTAATAGCGGCCCGGGCCTTTTGAAAATTTGTAAGAGTTGAACTTATAATTGATGACTGTAACAAATGTAATCCGCAAAGCCATCCTGTTTTTATCAATAAATGACTGTATTTTGTCATCTTCATAACTGCAACCCTGTTGACAATGACGGAATATAGTCGCTCGTTTGTCAAATTCTACTTTTGCATTTTATGGTTAACGCTATTTCCCCCGTGCTTGCAAAGCCAGTGCTAGGATACTCGTCACAGACATATATTGGATGTTACTATTGCCCGTCGCCATTTCCAAGCGTTTTTATTCCCTATATTTGTTATTCACCCCAGTCTGCTGAACAACCATGAGCCAGATTATTTTAAAAGTAAACCAGCGCGAGCATAGTTTAAATATAGACGACGATACACCCTTGTTATATGTGCTACGCAATAATTTGCAACTTAACGGTCCCAAGTTTGGATGCGGTATGCAGCAATGCGGTGCCTGTATGGTACTAATTGATGGTAAGGCCGAGTTTAGCTGCCTGTTGCCTGCTTCATTATTAAAGGGCCGCAGCATTACCACGCTGGAGGGTCTTGCAAAGCCAGACGGAACTTTACACCCCGTACAGCAAGGTTTTTTAAAAGAACAGGCAGCGCAATGCGGTTATTGTCTTAATGGTATGGTCATATCAGCGGTTGGTTTGTTAAACAGCACACCGAAACCGGATGAGGCTGCCATTAAGAAAGGTATGCAAGGGGTGCTTTGCCGTTGCGGAACACAGGCAAGGGTCATTAAGGCTGTTAAATACGCCGCCACGCTCACAAAAAAATAAGGCGATGAACAAAGGCAGAAGAAGATTTATAAAAGCGGTGGGTAGCCTTACTGTATTATTTTCTTTAAAACATACCGGCCTGTGGGCAAATGAGATAGCTGCAGATCCTGAGCTGCCCGGTATTTTAAAACGTGTTCCTGCGGTAAGCGCCTGGTTAGAAGTGCTTGCCAATGGCGGGGTAAGGGTTTTTACCGGCAAAGTAGAAATAGGGCAGGGCATATGCGGGGCCATAGCCCAGGTAACTGCCGAGGAGCTGGATATGCAGGTAAAGCAGGTAGAAGTAGTGATTGCTGATACCCGCCGCACGCCTAACGAAGGATTTACCGGCGCCAGTTCTTCCACCGAGAACAGTGTGCTGTCTGTAAGGTACGCTGCGGCTACCGCCAGGCTTGAGCTATTGCAGCTTGCATCAGCACGGCTTAATGCCCCTGCCGATGCTTTACAAATGAAAAGCGGACTAATAAGCCGTAAGGATGGAAAGGGCCAGGTATCGTTTTTTGCGCTGCTTGATGGTAAACAACTTACGGCCCGGGTTCAATTGCCGCTTCAGTTAAAAGCAAAAAAAGCATATACGGTTTCCGGTAAGGCTATACCCCGGGAGGATATCGGGCGTATGCTTACCGGTACAGAGCCTTATCTGCACGATATCAGGTTTGATGGGATGGTGCATGCCCGTGTTATACGCCCCACAGTCTATAATGCCACACTGAATAATTTTGAAGAGATAGAGCGAAATCATCCCGACGGTGTGTTGAAACTGGTACGCAATGGTAACTTTTTGGCCGTAATTTGTGCCGATGAGTACAAGGCAGTAAAAGCACAGCGTAAGTTGAACAGCGTAGCCACCTGGACATTACCTGTCCCCCCGGTTGCCACATCATCATTACCTGTATTTATTAAAGCTTTGCCAACACAAACCCGAACAATTAAAACGGCACCTGTTGCCTTTCCCGAAACCAGTATTACCCTTAAAGCATCTTATGCCAAGCCGTATATCATGCATGGCGCTATAGGTCCCTCGTGCGCGGTAGCTGTTTATAAGAATGATGCTTTAGAGGTATGGACGCATGCTCAGGGTGCATATCCAATACGCGATACATTAAATAAGATCCTAAATATCCCTGCCGGTCAGATAAATGTAAGCTGCGTGCGGGGAGCAGGCTGTTACGGGCAAAACGGGGCCGAGGATGCTGCTGTTGAAGCTGCTGTAATAGCAGTAGCCTTTCCGGGCAGGCATGTGCGTTTGCAATGGTCGCGCGAGGAAGAGCACGGCTGGGAACCCTTCGGCAGCGCCATGTGTATGGACATGGAAGCTGTTTTAAACAGCGAAGGGAGAATCACCGATTTTCGGAATGCCGTATGGTCAGATACGCACTACATACGCGGAGCTCCGGGATATTTAAATGTTGCCAACCAGTTGGCAGAACCATTTCCGAGGATACAAAACCCTGTTAGTTCAGGCGGCTATAGAAATGCCGACCTTTACTACGCTGTACCTAATCAAACCGTTACTGCGCATTTTTTCAATGGCCCGCTGCATTGCTCGAACTTGCGCAGCTTAGGTGCTTACGGTAATCTTTTCGCTGTGGAATCTTTTATCGACGAATTGGCCGGTGCCGCAAAAATAGATCCTTTCGCCTTTCGATTGATGCACCTGGAAGATGACCGCGCAAAACGCTTACTTGTTAAATTAAAAGATAAAATAAGCGCAGTAAGTCCTCAAAAAGATACAGGTATAGGCCTAGCATTTTCGCGTTACAAGAACACAGCTGCCTATTGTGCTGTAGCAGCGCAGGTGCTTGTTGATTCACAAAGTCAGGAGTTGACATTGGTTAAAATGTGGGCAGTTGCTGACGCCGGCGAAGTGATAAGTCTGGATAGCGTAAAAAATCAGCTAGAGGGTGGAATGTTACAGGCGGCCAGTTGGACTTTATTTGAAGAAGTAAAGTTTGAAGGGCAGCAGGTAACCAGTAATAACTGGGCTACCTACCCGATTATCCGGTTTAAAGATGTACCAAGCCTCGAGGTAGAGATCATTTCGAGTCCCGATGAAAAACTGGAGGGGGTTGGCGAAATAGCACAGGGCGTCACAGCGGCCGCAATTGTCAACGCTATTGCAAAAGCGTGTAAAAAGCGTATCAGACGATTACCTGTAGGCAAACAGCTGAGATCATAGCTCAACCAGCTTGGCTATGCTCTTATTATCTCCCTGTAACACTACCTGCGACAGGGACAATTGTAACATTATTATAGCATTTAATGGGCGTCATTTAAACTTTTAATGGCAAAATTCAGTCAGTATTGGATAATATAGAGACAGAAGCAATAGCCATATTTGTTTTTCTCAGAGCGAAATCAAACCAATATAAAATATATGAAGAAATACCTCTCAATCGCCATGATCTGCCTGGCTGCGATCATTAGCTTTAAAGGTACGTTTATTAAAAGTGCACCCCCCCGCCGTCTGGAAATTTTATTTCTGGGTCATACAGCCAAAAACCACGACTCGGAAAAGCTGGCCGAAATACTTTCAAAGGAGTATTTTAAAAGCGGTATCAACATTACTTACACCACTAATGTTGATGATTTGAACAACACAACCTTACCTAAATACGATGGGTTGATCGTATATGCTAATTACGATAGGATTACAGATTCGCAGGCCGAAGCTTTATTGTCTTTCGTAAAAAGCGGCAAAGGCTTTATCCCGCTGCACTCTGCTTCGTTCTGCTTCCGTAATAACGATGAAGTAGTTAAGCTGATCGGCGGTCAGTTCAAATCGCACAAAACAGGCGATTTTGCAATGACGGTTGTTGATCCCAAGCACGAAATAATGAAGGGTTTAACACCCTTTACAACTTGGGATGAAACTTATGTGCATACCAAGATCAATCCGGCAATACATGTTATTACCGAAAGAGTTGAGGGCGATCACCATGAGCCTTACACATGGACTAACACCTACGGAAAAGGCCGTGTATTTTATACCGCTTACGGTCATGATGAAAGAACATTTAATAATGCTGGGTTCAAACAACTGGTTTATAACGGCATTTTATGGGCGGTTGGTAAAGACGCGTCCAAACAATTGGCCAAATTAAAAAAACCACAGCCTACCTATACCGACGCCGATATTCCGAACTACGAGAAACGCGACCCGGCACCAAAGCTTCAGGGCGTATTATCTCCTGAAGAATCGCAGTTATTAACCCAATTGCCTGTAGGTTTCAAAATGCAATTGTTTGCACAAGAGCCTCAGATTGAAAAGCCAATTGCTATGGCATGGGATGAAAGAGGCCGTTTATGGGTGGTAGAAACTGTAGATTATCCTAATACCGTATTAGAAAATAGATTGGAAGGAAACGACCGCATTAAAATTTGCGAAGACACCAATGGCGATGGTAAAGCCGATAAGTTTACCATCTTTGCGGATCATCTTAATTTACCTACCGGTATAGTCTTCGCCAATGGGGGCGTAATTGTGTCCCAGGCGCCTGTGTTTGTATTTTTAAAAGATACCAACGGCGATGATAAAGCTGACATAAGAGAGAATATAATTACCGGATGGGGCTTTAATGATACCCACGCGGTAGCATCAAACTTGCACTACGGTTTTGATAACAAATTATGGGGTACTGTTGGCTACTCTGGCTTTAACGGAACTATTGCCGGTGAGCAGCGCAGATTTAGCCAAACGCTTTACCGTTTTACGCCTGATGGCAAATGGTTAGAGCAAATGGGCAACATGAGCAACAATACATGGGGCCTTGGTTTCTCTGAAAACAATGACGTGTTCATCTCTACCGCCAATAACTCTCATAGCGACTATATGGGTATACCGCAGCGCTATTTAAGCACAATTGGCCAGCCGGCAGCTGCATCAATTTTAAAGATTGACGGACACTACGGCGTACACGCTGTTACAAAAAATCTGCGCCAGGTTGACGTGTTTGACGGATTTACCGCGGCTGCAGGCCATAACCTGTATACTGCACGTAACTTCCCTAAAGAGTATTGGAACCGCGTAGGCTTAGTTACAGAGCCAACCGCACGCGTTGTTCACCAGGCCATTTTAGAGAAAGACGGATCAGGCTTTAAGGAAAAGGACGGCTGGAGCTTATTAGCAAGTGCAGATGAATGGCTTGCGCCGGTACATGCTGAAGTTGGTCCGGACGGGGCAGTTTGGATTGCCGATTGGTATAACTTTATTATTCAACACAACCCTACGCCAAAAGGATTTCAAAATGGTAAAGGTAATGCGTATGTAAACCCGCTGCGTGACCGTACGCATGGCCGTATTTACCGAATAGTTTGGGAAGGCGCCAAACCGTCAGAGATAAAAAAACTGGATAAAAACAATCCGGATGATCTGATCAAAGGTCTGAGAAGCGACAATATGTTTTGGCGTATGACAGCTCAACGTTTAATTGTTGAGTCGGGCAACAAAGCAATAGCGCCTAAACTCTATGACCTTATCCGTGATACCAAGCTTGACGAGATCGGCTTAAATCCAACGGCTATTCACGCATTGTGGACGCTGCATGGTTTAGGCTTACTGGACGGCTCAAATGCTGAGGCATTAAAATTTGCCGAAGGTGCTCTTAAACATCCGGCTGCAGGTGTGCGCAAGGCTGCTGCACAGGTGCTGCCGCCAACCGCCAGAACTTCGAAGGCATTATTGGGCGCAAATGTTATCAACGATGCTGATTTGAATGCCCGCAAGGACATGATCTTAGCTTTGGCCGATATGCCTCAGTCTGACGAAATAGGTGCATTGTTGTTAGCCGCTCAAAAAGACCCTGTAAATGCTAAAGATAAATGGATACCCATGGCTTTAGAGGTGGGCATAGTTAAACATGTAAAAGGTGCTGCAGATGCTATTCTTGTTAAAAACAAGGAAAGCGTAGAACAGGAAGCACTGGCACGTGCAAGAGTCGCCCAAACAATTAAAATAGGTGTTATACAGAACGAAATGAAGTTTGACACCAAAGCTATTACAGCAAGAGGCGGTAGTGTTATAGAAATAGAGTTCACCAACCCTGATTTTATGCAGCACAACTTGTTGATCTTGCAAAAAGGCAGCCTTGAAAAAGTTGGTGCAGCGGCAGATAAGTTGGCACAAGATCCAAAAGGCATAGAACAAAACTATATACCAAAAATGCCTGAGGTGCTGTTTTCAACCAAATTGATCAACCCCGGCGAAACGGTAAAAGTGAGGTTCCGTGTTCCGACAGAGCCGGGCGATTATCCGTTCATTTGTTCTTTCCCGGGTCACTGGCGAATAATGAATGGTGTGTTGACGGTAACAGCCGCTCAAGGCCCTCCGGGACAAAGATAAAAAGAACGTTAGGACATTTAAAAAGCTTTTATAGTCAAAGTTTATAAAATTTATGGAGAACAAAACAATTAACGTTGCTATAGTGGGCCTTGGTTTTGGGGCTGAGTTTATACCAATTTACCAGCGTCACAAAAATGCCAACATGTACGCTATTTGCCAGCGCGATGAAAAGAAACTAAACGAGGTGGGCGACGCTTTTGGCATTGAGAAACGCTATACCAGCTACGATGAGTTGTTGCTTGACCCTGATGTTGACGCAGTACACATTAATACCCCAATTCAAAACCACGCAGAGCAATCTATCAAAGCTTTACGTGCCGGCAAGCATGTGGCTTGTACAGTACCTATGGCTACTACGGTTGAAGAGTGCCGCCAGATAGTTGAGGCCGTTCAGGAAACCGGTTTGACCTATATGATGATGGAAACTGTGGTTTATAGCCGCGAGTTTTTATTTGTTAAAGAGCTTTATGAAAATGGCGAATTAGGTAAACTGCAGTTTCTGCGTGCATCGCACCAGCAGGAAATGGCGGGTTGGCCTGGCTATTGGGAAGGTTTTCCGCCAATGCACTATGCAACACATTGCGTTGGCCCGGTAGTAGCGTTGGCCGGTGCCGATGCTGAGTATGTTTCATGCTTTGGCTCTGGTACTATTGACGCGCATTTAATACCAAAATACGGTTCTCCGTTTGCTATTGAAAGCTGCCACATTAAATTTAAAGATTCCGATCTGGCTGCCGAGGTTACCCGTTCACTGTTCAACACCGCACGCCAATACCGCGAAAGTTTTGACGTTTACGGTTCAAAAAAATCATTCGAATGGACGCTGATAGAGCACCAGCCGTCAGTGATTCACACCGGCGAAGTGCCTGAGACAGTTACAATTCCTGATTACGCGCATCTGCTACCTGAAGAAATTCAGGCATTCACAACAGGTGGTGTTTATGATGGTGACAGCAATCAGCATTTATCATTTTTACAAGGCTCGGGTCATGGTGGTTCACACCCTCACCTGGTGAATGAATTTGTATCAGCGCTGGTTGACAAGCGCGAGCCATTCCCTAATGCAAGACAATCAGCTAACATAACTTGCGTAGGTATTTTAGCGCACGAGTCTGCCATGGATGGTGGAAAGAAAATTAACCTGCCGGAGTTTACTTTGGCAAAATAAACGAACTAAGGCTGACCCGGGCATCTCAATGCTACGGGTCCATTTTAGTATAATCGGGTGTAAAGGGGCTTTTGGGCCCCTTTACTATAAGTCGTGTAGATCGTTATTATCATATCTCTCCAATACGAGGTTTAAAAAGAATAGGCTAAGTTTTAAGCCCTGAATAAATTGAAAAAGAATATTTATTGGGTTTATTTAAGTAACAGATCTATTGCCTGCTCAATCGCCTCAACGGAACTTGGAATTGGTGCGTAAGCGGAAGCTATTCTCCCGGATTTATCTATCAAAACATAATGGGGAACGCCATTGACTTTGTAATCTTTCGCGATTTTGCTGTTTTGGGATCCGATTTTGTCAATCAATTGAACGCCGTCTAATTTGAGCTCTTTGATCTTTTTTTGCCATTTCGCGGAGTCCGTGTCAATAGAAATAGCGACAATAGCGACGTCTTTATTCGCATATTTCTTGCGTAATTTCTGGAGATAAGGCATCTCCGCCAGGCATGGGCCGCACCAGCTGGCCCATAGATCGAGGTAAACTACTTTACCGCTAAAATTGCTCAATGATACCTCCTTGCCCGTGTTATCTGGCAGTTTAAATGCTGGTGCCTTTGCACCCTTAGATAGTGAACCTAATTTGCTTTTCTCGTTGGAGAATTGCTTTTCTATGGCGTCTGCGACTGCGGTTGTAAATTTATCTTTTCTGTAATCGGCAAGATATTCATCTACTCCGGAAAGTCCCATCGGATACTTAGTGTAGCTGGCGATCCTGGACGATAGATTAAACCCCATTAACTTTGCACGAAAAGCCGTTTCTTTAAAAAGTTTTCGAATAATTTGCCGTTCTATAATATATTCGTCCTGGTCCTTCAGTAGCGTATCCCGGTTAACTTCATGCATGCGAAGTATCCGGATGAAATTATTGATCACACTCAAAGAAGGAACGCTGGCTTCTGAAAGAAATTTGCCATCAAAATCAATTCTATCAAGATAACCGAATAGCTCTGAGTATTGTTGCGGAGACTTACCTGTTTTAAACATTTGTGCCAAGGCCTGCATCTTTTCGCCGTCCGCATTCCATTTTACCAATACGGGATAGAGCTTTAGATCAGCGATTGCATCCAGGGTACTCAGGCTCTTAAGCATATCGTCGTTCTGATCTGCTGATGCTGAAAAATATTCATTTAGCTTGTCCAATTTGTATTGGATGCGTTGATGATCATCGACTTTGACGCCACGAAACTTAGCGCTCATTTCATTGTTGAGTAGTTGGACAAAGTTGTTGAAACTTGCCAAGTTTCCGCTTATTTTGATGCCTGAGCTAGTTTTGATTATGTGTATATGCTCATTTGGCATAACAAACAGGAAGGATGAAAAAGATTCGGGCTGGATTGTCTCCAGACGAAAGTAAGTCAGTGAACTAAATGCATAATTTTGACGGAAGTTATCATTTTCGTCTAATTCCAGTGTGTCATTATGGTATTTATAATCCTGGTAATAACTGATAATCACTTTTTTACCGACGTTTTGGATTTTTCCGCTAATGATCGTTTGTGCCAGCGCGGGAATTGAAGCCAAAAGTAAGATGATTAATGGGAACCTTTTCATATAATGTTATTTGTCAGCTAATGTATACTCTCCCCAGAAATCGGTAGCGGGCTGCGCGCGTGTTGCTCCCCTGGACATGTTAATAGATTCAATATTACCGGAGGCGTCACGTTGTATATTGATACCGTTCTGCTCAACGTCATTGATGCGGATGTGGTAAGTAAAGGATTTGTGGGTTGTCGTATTCAATCCCAAGAGTTTTAAATTGACCGCTAACGCATAGGTGTACGACAGCTCTTGACCGATCGCCGATGTTGCCTTTATTCCCTCTTCATTATAAACAGATAACAGCGTGTCTAATGTATTGATCCCTTGTACTTTTATTCGTTTGGCGAAGTTCCTTACTTTTTTATCACTGGATGTAACCACTGAATCTTTTTCCTCTCTGGTTAGTGGCTGGTTACTCAGGATTTCTTGTTCTCTTATGGATAGCAACGCGGGTCTATCATGTTTATCGTAAACCGGGTAAGTGATCTCGATTTTGTCCTTAGCTACTTTTTTGCCATTAGGGTGAATGCCAAAAGTTATTCCTCCGGCGATAATTTTTTTAGCAACCTGTAGATCAGTAGCACGAATAATCAGATAAAGATTGATTTTACTATTGGCGAGTGTATAGTAAATCTCCGTGGCCTTATTAAAGGCTTTAAACGCAAGCTGTGGCACTTTGGCGCTATCCTCAATATTGGGGTCTATGCTGTAGTGTACGGTGACTTCCTGTACAGATGGCAATTTCTGTGCATAAGCGTCATTTCCTCCGAATAACAGCAGCGATATTTGAAAACAGATAATTGAAATGATTGATGTAGCTTTCATTGTTTTTCATTATTCAGCAATTCTACGAATATTTCGTAGAAATACAAATAAAAAACTAAAAAATTAGTTATTTCAAATATGCGGGCTTTACATTTGTCCCACCTTGCAGACGGCAGTCTGCGCATTTAAATTCGCTGGTGGTATACCAGCCTACCTGAGGGTATCCAGGAGGATACGGACCAAGTATGATGTAGCTTGGTTTATCGGGGGCCAGCAAAAATCTGTCTACGTCGGCCCTTCCTATGGCTGTATTGTGTAAGAAAATCCTGAAACCCTCAGGGTTGTAACTTGGATCACAAAGCTCACTTGCGTCCATTTCCGGTTTTTGACGCCAGTCCGGCAACATTTCATAAGTAGAAACGGTATGTCTTTTGTCGGTGAAAGTACCGGCACTTATAAAACCGATAACAATTTCGTTAGGGTTCGTAGTAGACTTGGTATTACTAAAAAGCTGTGAAGGTTGCGAGTCGAATATTCTGCCTACCGTTTCATTGTTTTTTTCAATGCCTGCCAGAAAGCGAAACCCTCTTTGTTCAGTGCGGTCTGTTTAACAAGAATGCTGTAACCTACTTAAATTTTAAAGGAACCGGGGGCCAAAGAATTGATCAGCACCTCCTCTGATCTGTCGGATGTTATTCTCGCTATTACCCAGAGAAATATTAGTTGATGGAGCGCTTTTCCAGCAATGATAAATATCATCTTCAGGATAGCGTCTCGAATGTATCTGGTGATTCTCAATTTTATAGAAGGAAACAATGGCGCATTATTGCCGCACGTTTCCATATATTGATATTTATAATATCTGCTTTTGTCTGTATCGTCATGGTTGATATATAAAGGTTAAACGGATTTCCTCTAAAATCATGCGTAACTTTATCTATCGGGGGCGAAATTTTACTTTCTACGAAGGCAGACAAAAACTCTTTGTTTTCCTTAGTGCGGATGCGCAGCCGGCACTTCTTAATGGGATCAAGGTTTAAGGATGGACGGCCATAAATACCGCTTTTTAAAAGCACAGGCAGCACGTAGGTTGCGCCGGCATCACTTTCAACTTGAACGAGCGCGCCTTTATCGGGGGAAACAAGTGCTTTTTTGTGCAATTTAAACGTGCGGGTCAAAGTAAATATCGTCGAGTCGATACCGATATCTATTATCCTTCTACCAGCAGATAATTGGGATTTTCATTTGTTGTAACGGGAGCGTACTGTTGTTTGCAGCCGGTGAATGTAATTGCAGTTAACGATAAGCCAATAGTATCATTATCTTCGTAACAGATTTTCGGAGTATAACAGGTGGTTAAAATCTAAAAAGGTCATCTCCTACTCAATTAGGCAGGAATTTCTCCGCACCTTCTTTTCAGTCTTTAATAGCGCCATAGGTCAACAGGTCGTTTATGCACTGCACCATTAATGGTACTATCGAAAGATTTTGTTATCTGACGGTATAATGATAGGTTTGCCGGCCTAAGCGGCCTGCCTGATCAATGCCCTCAATAATTATGTTGTAATTGCCTGTTTTGTCCGTATTGATAAATTCAAATGAGTTTTTTCCTTGTTGATCCGTCTGAAGAGAGGGATTCCAGTAAACCGTGCTTCTCAAGTCAGGCTTCTGTTCCGTGGAGGGAGTATATTTTGGCGAGTAAAATTGCCGGCTATTGTAAAAGCCGGCGGCATTAAGCCGGAGCAGATTAGTTGATTTTTTGCCTGAATAAAGAACATCAAGATTTGTACTTACACCATGTTTGGTTGTAATGATAAGTAGGCCATTACCGCCACGGCTCCCATATGTAGCTAATAATGGAGCGGAGCGTAATACCTCGATCGCCGAGACATCATTAATATTCAATCTTTCCAAAAAGGAAACAGTCTGTTCCGCATTTATGAACATTCCATTATAGATAACCCCCATAGCAAAGCGGATACTTGTTGCATTCCCGAATTTAGATGTCCGCTGGGATACGAAAAATTGATTCCCCCCTGAATCGACCCGCTGTACTCCCGTAAGCCTGCCAACCAGACAGCTTACAAGGTTGGTACACCCGGTTAAAAGATGATCCGGATATATAACCTGATCAGCGTTACCAGGCCCGTTCAAATTTGAGGAATAAGCCAGGGCGCTTTTTTTTTCCTGTTCAACCGGATCACCTACAATTTTTACTTCGTTCAATATAATGGCATTGTTGCCGTTGATCATACCGTACTTTCGTTTTTCGTTATATATCCTTCCGGCATTATTGAGATAGGATAACGATAGTGGTTCACGATCTGTATCTGGAAGTTCGCTTATCTGAGGGATTTCTTCCATATCCAATTGTAGGCTGACATTGTCCTTGCCCTTGCTGGTCCGCGCCTGAATCACAATCTCGCTGCCGTCAATAAAAAACAATTTATCAAAAGAGAATCGGCCCTGCTCATTTGTTATGGTATCTAAAATAGCGCCTCCCAGTGGGCTTAACAAAGAAACCTTACCATCGACGACCGGTTTGGAACCGATCAGTACCTTTCCTGAAACAGTGAGGTCATTTTCTACGGGGTATTTTATGTCCGGTATTTCGCTATTGGCCAGTTTTTTCCACTCGAAACGGTGATAGCCCTGTGTAAGCATCAAAACGTCAAGATCAGCGCTGGTTTTTTCATTTACGTTATTGAAATAATAACCGGGTTGTTCCACAAGCCCGCTAATATCTGAAGTTAACAACAGGTTGGTCAGAATGGTATGATGTACATCTTGATCAGAGGGTGAATCATTTTCGTTTATAACAGACACTGAAAAACTCCCTGAGGTTGGTTGACCATCGTTTGTTTTTGCGCTTAGTTCAACGGTAACCTTTTCATGAATGCTATAACTTGCGTTAGATCGTATATCCAATTTTAATTGATCCGGGTTCTGAACAAATGCTGAACGCTCATTCAGGGGATCTCCGTCAGCTGATAACAAAACAAATTGAACAATACCTGATGGAAAGAGCTTCCTGGGGATGATCAGCGCTGCTTTTGTTTTCGCCGGTTCCGGTTTTCCCGCAAAATAGATGTGCCCCCCTGCATGTGCAATAAGTGTCAGGTTATTCGTGTTTTTATCACCTCCGGCGGCTATGGTTACCCTTACATTTTCTCCCTGACTGTTCTCAACCGCTAATGCATAGCCATTACTAGCCGCTTCTGGCAGGTCCACTGATGTAGTTTTGTTATTACGATAAATTATCCTTGCGCTGTACTTTTTACCGGCCTCAGGTATTAATCTAAGTACCCCCATTCCTAATCTGCTGCTGCTAAAAGCAACCACTTCTTCACCCCGTCCATCAACGATTACGCCTTTAATGTCTACTCCCAGGCCGTTTGTCCCGATCGCCTTAAAAGCGATTTTTGAAGGAACGCCATTGATAAAAGTTCCACCTTCGGGTAAAAATTGAACATCTATATTTTCCGCAGTTGGCTTGATGATTTCTTTTTCCCGCCTATTTACAAAATTTACCAGGCGGATCTTTTTATTAAAAAAGAACTCGGGACCAAAATTTTGCATCCACTTTGTATATGCTCTTACTACATAGTTTCCCTGTGGCAGTGTGTCGGGAAGCGCTATATCACCTTGTGTAAGGCCCTTTTCAATGGATAGTTTTATACGCCTTATAATAACCTTATTATTGTTGATTAGTTCGACATTCAGTACGCCACTTAAATCAGATAACTCATGCTTTGCACCTCTTACAGTATAGCCTTTGAGCCATATCGTATCGCCCGAAGTGTAATATTCTTTATCCAGGTGAAGGTGCACTTTCTCGACGGGAAGATCGGCTACTTGTTTTTCGAAAGCTGTTAAAGTTTTATCTAAGGTGTGCGTCTGCCCGAAGCTCTCAAAACAAACGGTAATGAAGCAGCTTAATAAGAGCAAAAATAATTTCATATAGGTTGATATGGTGCATGCAGGGTTTTTCAGGTGATCATCCGTGCCGTCATTTGGCTGAAACCAATTATTCGTACTCGTTGGCAGGAATATGAATCTTTCTAATCCACTCATGTAAGGTCATTGGTTTGCTTTATAAATAGTATTATTCACCGCATCTAAACCCAAACGATCCTTAAGCTGGGTGAGGTAAAGACTGTTGGGCGTTACATGTTTATCTAAAGACTCGATATAGCCTCTCGGTTTGGTCAAATCCTGAAGCACCGCATTATAAATAACGGATGCTGTACCAATGTGGCCGAAAGAATAATTATTAGCGGTAGGGGGGCTTTGGATCAAGAAGTCGCCCTCGCAGTTCCACATCACTATATTTGCACCGGCCCACCCGATCGAAAAGTTGTGCCAAAAACGGGCAGTTAGTGGTGCTTTTACATTATCATAAAGCACGCCATTTGCCCATTTATTATGAGGCTCGCTCGTCGAATAGGGATTAACCGCTTTACAGTCCAGAAACACATTACCGCTCGCTTCCGAGTTTTGCAATACAAAGGAATGCCTTCCCTTCTGAGAGAAACAACGCTGAACCAATGTGAGCTGGCCTTGTAAATGATAGATGAACCTGCGCCCACCTGCACGTACTGATACAGGCTCCCATGACTCGCAATCCTGTATCGTTATCCACTTTGAACCGGCATTCGTTTGCACAACGCTATACATAAAATGCAAACCGGAGATATTACGCACCCATACATTCTCAGCATTATGGATAGTGATCATATTATTGTAATGGTTTTCATCAGAATAATACTCTTCACCATTGTATTCAGCAGCCGGCGTATTGTCTGGCCTGTCCATATTACCGTATTTTGTCGTACGGACGGTAGGATCATACTCGGAGATTCCGCGCAGGTTCTCGACAGCTACATTCTCAATCCGCCCGTCATTATATTTTACGATGTCACCGCCTCCCCAACGGGTCTCAATAGCGGTAAAAACGGGTGCGTCAATCGTAATATTATTGCCCGTTATATTTGTTATAATACGGTCGTAGGTGATCACAAAGGGCCGCCAGCGATTTCTGCCAACAGTTAAGCTGTCTTCACCAATAGCTTTGATCCAGTCCTGATTACCATTGCGTCTCACTAAAACCTTATCGCCTATTTTAAATGATTTTGCTGAGACAACGTTAAATGAACGGCTTCCTACAGGTACGATGTCATTTGTAATAATTTGTTTGGATGTCTCCTGTACGGTGATGCCTTTGTCGCCGCTTATATTGATCAGCGCTGCCCGACCCGCTGCGCCTGTCGGGCGCGGCTTAATCGTGCGCCCAAATAAAATGGTGCCGATTTCTCCCATACCTTCCCCGCGCAGAATTACGCCGGAGGCCTTAATATACAACGGCTTATCAAGTGAGTAGGTGCCCATCTTTAACAGCACTGCACCTCTGAAGCCAGTTGGATCTAATGGCAAAGCCGAAACCCTGTCAATTGCCGTCTGAATACTGGCAGAATTGTCGCCCGCAACGGGCCATACTGTTACTTTATTGGGTACGTAAGGTATCATCACGCCACCACCTTTGTAACCGGCGTTTGAAAAATCAGGTATTTTGTTACCCAGGCTGTCGGCAACATAAACTAATTTGCCATCCACTCCCGGATAAACCAGCGAGGTTGATGGTAAGATATCCTGTCCCATACAAAAGCTGATTCCGGAAAAGATAGCAAAAAGGGCTGTGTAAAATTTAATGTTCATGCTCATCATCGTTTTAAGTTTAATTTTTTATCTCTTATAAGGAAGCGAATACACTACATATCCCCGTGGCAATGCCCCCGGCTCTTTTGACCTGTCGGTATTTTCCCTCGCGAAGTTGGCTGTGGCACTTACCGCCAGGTACTGCTTTCCGTTAACTTCATACATAATTGGCTGCGCGTTTGGCTCCCAGCTAAGGTTAGTTTCCCATATTACATTGCCGTTAGCGGCATCATAAGCATATAATTTACCGCCTTTAGAAGTTGCAAACACTATACCTGTTGACGTAACTATCAAACCTTTCTTTGAACCTCCTTCAGGCACCCCCGTGTTTTTTAACCCTTTGCTTTCCGCAAGTGCGCTAACGCCCAAGGGCTTATCCCATTTAATAATGCCTTTATTCAAGTCGTAAGCTAAAACTCTCGACCATACAGGCGACATCATGTTAGACCATGACGTGCCATAATCTGTTAAATAACGATCTTTGTTAGCATGGGCAACAGGATAATCGCTCATGGCCGGGGTTTGCTTCTCGTCCGGTTTGATTGTAACTCCGCCATTGGCAACCACAGGGCCGGTAATAGGTTTAGCCTGGGCTCCGCCCCTGCCAAAACCACCCGGGCCGCCAAAAGCCCTTGCATTAGGGTTGCCACCTAAATAACTGTATATGGCTCTTACGCGGCTTTCTTCAACGTGGGCAAAACCCGGCATCTGGCCTTTACCAACTTCAAGTATTTTTTTAAAATCTTCGAAACCTATTCTTTGACCAGCGTTAACCAGCGAAGGCGCGATGCCTGCCCCCTGCATGTTCTCGCCATGGCAGCCTTTACATGTAGTAGCATATAGGTTTTGGGCTTTTTCCCTGTCATCCGCATTCATCAACTCAACCGGAGGCTTAACCCGCTCTAATTTGTAAACAGAGGGCCACTCATGTGCTATAAGATAAACAATGCCTTTGTCAGGATCAGCCGCGCTGTTACCATAGTTGGCACCCGCAAGAGCACCCGGCACCATAATAGTTTCATATTTATCAGACGGTGGAACATAAAGGCCCGATTTTGCCTTGCTGATGCGGGTTAGCCATTTTGCCCGTTCTTCGCCCTCAAAAAGGGGATTAAGGTTTTTTTCGTTTATTTCATGGCGTACAAAATGCGGTAACGACGGTATAGGCTGTGTTGGCCATGCCTGCTCACCCGGCATTTCGCTTTTAGGAAACGGCTTCTCAACTATCGGGAACACCGGCTTGCCGGTTACACGATCAAAAACAAACATTAAACCATGCTTGGTGGCAACGGCCACAGCGTCAATCTTTTTGCCGTTACGGTTTACAGTGATCAACTGTGGTGCCGATGTAAGATCATAATCCCAAAGATCGTGATGAATTGTTTGGAAATGCCATAAGCGCTTGCCGGTTTTTGCATTCAATGCTACAAGGCTATTGCCAAAAAGATTTGCTCCTAAACGGTCGCCGCCATAATAGTCATAAGTTGGCGATCCAATGGGCAAGTATGCAATGCCTCTTTTAACATCAACAGATATCTCGCCCCACACGTTAACGCCACCAACATATTTATAAGCCTCTTTTGGCCATGTTTCGTACCCATACTCGCCCGGATGGGGGATGGTATGAAAAGTCCACTCGCGTTTGCCGGTAACTACGTTGTAAGCCCGTACGTGCCCAGGAGGCGAGAAGTAGCCTTCGCCCGGCGCAGAGCCTAATATCAACAAGTTATCATAAATAACGCCCGGCATCATTGACTGCATTCTGCGGATGCTGGTAACCTCTCGATCAAGCCCTTCGCGCATATCTGTGTAACCGTTATTGCCAAAAGTGGAGATAGATTTACCTGTTTGCGCGTCAATAGCCTGTATGGAGTTGTTAAGGGTAAAAATAAGGCGGCGGTCCTTCCGGTCTTTGCTTTCCCAATAGTTTATTCCACGACGGGTAATGCCGTTCAATCCGGTATGGATCCAAATTTCTTTACCTGTTGTAGCATTAATGGCTATAAGCGAATTGCTTTTACCTGTAACGTACATTACATCATCAACCACAATAGGGCTAAACTGATTAGCGCCGGCATCTTCTGTTGGGTAAACAAATGCTACCTGCAACTGATTAACATTTTGTTTGGTAATTTGGCTGCTCTTAAAAAACTTAGACTGATCCGGACTGCCCGCATAATGCGCCCAGGTTTTGTGATTACCAAACGGGGATGAGTCTGCCACAAAGCTTACATATATAAGTAAACACAGCATTATCGCGCATGCAGCAATAGCGTTATTTATCGTTTTCATCATCGTGATTTTTTAGGTATTCAGTTGCTCTTTGTAAAGTTTCAATATTTATATCATGCACTTCGAACCCCCTGCCTATTTGCTTAAGCAGCATAATGGTTAGCTGTCCGCCCAGGTGTTCCCTGAATTCGTTCAAGCCTACCAAGATAGGGCTGTCATCAGATGCTACTTCCAATAAGGGATGCGTTAGCGCGAAGCCCATGTTTTTAATCAGGCTGATAATCCGCTGTGTTTCCTTGGCAGAAATAAACCCTGCCAAATTAGAATACATGGTATCTAAAGCCAAACCCATAGCCACAGCCTCGCCATGCAGCACTTCAAAATTGGTTAACTGCTCCAGTTTATGGGCGCTCCAATGGCCAAAATCTAAAGGGCGTGATGAACCTTTCTCAAAAGGATCGCCGCTGGCTATGTGGTTAAGGTGCAGTTGCGCGCAACGTTTGATGAGGTACCGCATAGCTTCCATATCCCTTGCGGTTAAAGCTTGGGCATTTTGTTCCAGCCACGCAAAAAACACGGGGTCCTTAATCAGAGATACTTTAATGGCTTCGGCAATACCCGAGCGCCAGTCGCGGTTGCCTAAGGTCAGCAAAAAACTATCATCATTAAATACAGCAACGGGTGGGGCGAATGTTCCTAAAAAGTTCTTTTTTTTGAAGTAGTTAATACTGTTCTTCACGCCAACGCCCGAATCATTCTGCGCCAGTACCGTGGTGGGTATGCGTATGTGCTTGATGCCACGGTGTGCAACGGCGGCAGCATAACCCGCCATATCCAACACCGAGCCACCGCCAATGGCAGCAACGTACGAGTGGCGGTCAATATGATATTTATTGATAGTGTTTAAAATGTTATGAAAATGGTCCTCATTGTTCTTAACACTTTCGCCACCCGGAACCAGTATCTGGTCGGGTATTAGTTGGGCACCTTTATGGATGGAGAAGTACCTGCGTATCTTGTCGCCCAGCTCAGGCGTAGCCTTCATCACATCCTCATCAATCACAAACAATATTTTCTTTACCGATTCGGTAGTGGCGTTATCCAGGAGGAAATCTTCTATACAGTTATTGCTCAACTCGAATAGCCCCGAAGTAAAAAAGACCTTGTACACAAACTTGACCGTAAAGGACTGTTGTAAATATTCCATAAATAGCTATATCATGTCCTCTTTTTAATGGTCGTCAAGCATAATGGTTTCAGGGTATAACCGGTTTTTGCCCCCGTAACCTAACTGTCGAAAATCAAAGCCTGTACAAAACATTATCTCCGGTGAAAATGGGGGACATTAAACCCTGTCAAGCCACCAAGAAAATATAATAACAAATTTAAAAACCTCTTAGACCACGAAGGTCTAAGAGGCCATGAATCTAAATCTAATTATATGAGCGTATAATTATTCGTGCTCGTCGCATAAAGCGAAAGAACTAACCGACCCTCGGGGAGCTTTCAACAGGGTATTTAAAATACACCGATGATCTGCCTGATTCGAAAAAGCTGCCTTGAATTTCAAGGCAGCTTTAAGGATGGGTTTAGTTAAACATTTTATATTTATTAGTATCCTGGATTTTGCGGATATTTAGGACCAGTTAACACGCCGTTGATCTGAACTTGCGGTATAGGCCTTAATTTATGGTACTCTTTGATATTCGCACCCGCTTCCGCATTATACATTTTAACACGTCTTAATAGTTGTCCGGTACGCACCAGATCCAACCATCTGCGGCCATCACCATAAAACTCACGGGTATACTCTTCAAGTATCAGATCCATTCCACAAGGGCCGGAGCCAACAGTCGTATTGTTAGGAATACTTAGCTGTGCTATCTGAGCAGGGGTTAATTGCATTGCCGCAAAATTCGCAGCATTGTCAGCCGCCTGTGAGGCTGCTGTTACCCTATATTGATTTTTCGGTATTGTCAGGCCGTCTTCAGGCTTTCTAAAAGATGCTCTGCCTCTGATCACATTTAATGACTGTACTGCTTCAGCTATCTTACCCGCCATATAATTTGCCTCTGCATTCATCAGATAAACTTCGGCGAATCTCATATACAGGATAGGTCTGGTTGAGTGGTCATTAATAGCTATCCTGGTTACGTCATCCCATTTTTTAATGGCCGGATAAACTGTATTGTTATATTGCGCGGGAGTGATTATAACACCTTTAAAAGCATCCCTTCTGGCGTTATTAACCTGTGCTGCAACTGCTCCTTGAGGCATCAGAATGGCAGTATCCCCTCCAACGGGTATCTGATAAGATGTGAAAGAAACATTCGTGGCAACTGCTAATGCGCCTTTTGGTGTACCATCAAACTTTGTGCCTGATGCTGCCGTTTGATTGGCGATCCAGAACGTTTGAAAAGTAGCGTCAAAGCGGGAATCGTTTATTTGATTGGCAAATGCAACGTCGATTGCGTAGGGACGGTTTACCGCAACACGTACATACGAACGGCCGTTGTAAACATCCCTTGTTAATGGCGCCGGACCACCCAGTTTTTGGTTGGGCTGGTCGTTACCTGCAACGTTACTTACACCAACCAGGTTGTATGACCAACGGTACAAAACGGGCAGGTTATTCCATCCGCGACCATTACCGCAGCAATACTCGCTGTAAGTAGGGTCAGAGCCAACATCAAATGCCCATACCACCTCTTTTCCATAGTCATTGGCTGGTTTAAGTGCATCAGCGAAATCTTGCCAAAGATCAAGGCCGTAAGTGGCTCTTGTATCTATAAGTGTTTTGGTCAAATCAGCTGCCTTCTGAAAATCAGCAGCGCTTCCAGCCTTTGTATAACCCCTGGTCAGATAAACTTTTGCCAGCATAGCCTGCGCTGTAGCAGATGTAGGGGTCTTACCTGTACCTGAAGCAGAAAAAGGATTTGTGCTGGTAATGGTATTAGGTAAGTTGGTTGCTGCGGTAGTAAAATCGGCAATAATCTGGGTATAAATATCCGCTAATTTCGCCGGTTCATCTGTCGTACTTGGTTCCGTTGCGAAGGTGGTGTGTAGTGGTATACCGCTTGGGCTATCGGCGTTTACGCCACCGAACTGCTGTACGAGGAAAAAATAATAATAGGCACGTATAAACTGGGCGTGCCCAAGGTAAAGTTGCTTGTTGGCCGCGCTGATCGTAGTTGACTCGTTGATATAACCCATTAAACCATTCATCGTATTGACATACTGGAACTCTGTTGTAAAGCCAGGGCCGTTTGATGAAGTTAGGGTATAGTTACCGTACTGTGAAGAGGTGCTTGACCCACCGTTAATAAACTCGTCGGTACCCTGGCTTTGCTGCGTCTGTCCGCCGTCACTTGTCCAATGGCGCGCCATTTGCCGGTAGGCTGACGCAATAGCGGCCTTAATTCCGGGTTCTGTTTTTAAATAGTCGCCATATAAAGCAGCTTTCGGATGCTCCTCAAGCAGTTTTTTACAACTTGAAACCGATATGGCTAAAACCATAGCCGATACAATTGATATTTTTTTAAATATTTTCATATCTTTAACTGTTAGAATTTAACATTTAAACCAAAAACAAAATCTCTGGTATATGGCGATCCGCCGTAACCCACGGTGGCCATTCGACCACCACCCGGACCTGTTGGGTTAGCGCTAAATGTACCACCAACAGCACCGCCACTTGATTGCGTCTCCGGATCGAATATGGTGCCCCCCGATGCTTTACCTGCAGGGTTATAAATGATCCACGGATTTAAGCACTGGGCAAAAATTCTAAGTGAACTGATACCTAAGCGATTAACGAGTTTAGCAGGTAGTGTGTAACCCAGGTTGATGTTACGTAGTTTGATCCATGACGCGTTGTAATATCCAGTTGTTGATGAAAACGGATACGTCTGCAAGTTCATGTCCGGTTGAGGGAATGTTCCGGTTGGATTTGATGGCGTCCAGTAATTCGTGTAGGGTTGATTAAACCTAGCCGTACCTAAAAACCCCCAACCGCCGATTGAACCACCGCTGGTCAGATATTGCACTACTACCATGCCGCCCATCTGATATTGTATGTTGAATGACAAGTCGATGTTCTTGTAAGTAAATCGGTTGGTGATACCTCCGGTATATTGGGGCTGATCTGAGCCCAATATCTGGTTGTCGCCATTATCTATTGTTCCGTTTTTGTTAACATCTTCTACCCGTATCTGACCTGGATACTGAGGAAACACCTGCCCGCTCACTTTTTGGTATACTGGGCCGGATGATTGATTCTTTGTTGGATCGATGCCCGGAGAATCTGAAATTTGCCAGATTCCTATCTTTCTCACATCGTAAATAACATTTAAAGGAGAGCCAACAAACAAGGCATTATTAATATCGGCTAATATTCCGTTTGGAAGTCCGGTAATGCGTTGACGCGCAAAAGCGATGTTGAAGTCGGTAGCCCAGGTCAAGCCTCCCCGGTTTTGCAGGTTGATACTGCTCAGGGAAATTTCCAGACCTTTGCCCGCTGTTGAACCAAGGTTGGTTTGAAAACCCGCGCCGCCTAAACTCGCTACGTTGCTATTACCCATAATAATGTCCGTAGTCTTCTCTGTATAGACTTCAATGGCACCCGATATTCTGTTTCCAAACAGACCAAACTCCAAACCTAAGTTGAACTGACCTGTTTTTTGCCAGCGTAAATTAGGATTAGCTATGCTATTCAGTGCGACAGCCAGTGTATTACCGCCCGCAGCACCACCAAACTGGTACTGGTTAATACCCAACGCACCCAAAGTTTGATACGCATTAGGGTTCAATCCGCCATTTGACGTAACACCATAACCGGCTCTCAACTTCAAATTATTGATCCATTCATGGTTCTTCATAAAACTCTCATCAGTTATATTCCAGGCAGCGGAAAGAGCAGGATAATACAACCATTGATTACCTGGTGCTAGCGTTGAGTTACCATCGCCCCTCATTGTCGCAGTTAAAATGTACTTACCGTCATAAGAGTAAACCAAACGTGCCATTTGTGAAATTAGACCCCATTCCCGATAATTGTTGTTACCAAAGCTTGAAAATGTACCAAGTGATAAATTACTATTTTCATTCACATCTGCAGGAATGTTGGTTACATTCGCTTGCATGGACTCAAAATGATCTTTTTCAATACCGAATAGTCCGGTGAAATTGATGTGATGTTTTGTTCCAAAGGTATTGTCATAGGTCAACAAGTTATCTACAGTATAGTGATAGCGTTCTTGATTATTAGTACTTGCAGTCGATAATTTTTGATCGATACCCGCAGGTGTGATGCTACCTCCGTTATAATTAGCCCCACGGTTTTGATTGAAATCGTAGCCAAAGCTAAGCTTGTAAGTTAAACCCTTGATAATTTTAACTTCACCATAAAGACTGGTAAAATTCCTGAAATCCCTGCTTTGAGCTTTTGTAAAATCAGGGTTTTCCTTGAAGTAAAATGGGTTAACGATATTGGCATCAAATGCACCTGCCCAAGGGAATACTCGCAGGTTTCCATTTTCGTCATATGGTGTTACCAAAGGCGTTGTTTGGGCCGCTCCGCTACCAGGGAAACCACCAGGCGTATTTCTGTAACTTAAGGTGTTAGTCATGTTCAGACCAACGCGGATTGATTTGCTTAATTTATGGTCAATAGACGTCAGGATCGAATACCTTGTGTAATCATTGCTCGGTATAACCTCTGTCATCCGGGTATAACCCACACCCATATTGTATGTCGTGTATTCATTGCCGCCTGCTACACTCAGGTTCTGGTCTGAATTGATACCAGTGCGGTACGCATACTTCTGCCAGTCTACATCTACACCATTGGCGATGCCCTGCTGTTCAAGCGCCGATAACGGATAAGAGGCGGAAGCACCGTTCCCATGCATAATTGAACCTTGGATTGCATCTTGCTTAAATTGCGCGTATTGAGGACCATTGAAAACTTTTAGATATCGCGGCACAGTTCTAACGCCTAGAGATGTCGTCAGCGTAGTAACCGGTTTACCGATTGTACCTCTATTAGTAGTAACTAATATCACACCGCCCGATCCCCTTGAACCATAAATAGCGGTGGAGGAAGCATCTTTCAATATTTCGATATTCTTAATGTTATCCGGGTTTATATCAGCCAAACTACCCGCTACAAAAGGCACACCGTCAACAACCAGTAGTGGCTGGTCTGCTGAACTATTGGCACCTTGACCAATAGTACGGCTACCCCTTATGCGAATATTAGGCGCAGTACCAGGTCTCGCACTTGTACCTGTTATTTGAACGCCGGCTACTCTTCCTTTCAATGCGTCAGCAAAGTTAGGCGAAGGTGTTTCTGACAAGGTTTTAGAGTCTACGGTAACGGTGGCACCCGTTACATCACGCTTCCGTTGCGTACCGTAACCAACTACGACCACCTCGCTTAGGCTGGTTGCGTCTGTCGCCAGAATGATGTCACCCAGGGCTGTTGCTCCTTGCTTAACAGGAAAGTTTAATGTTATGTATCCTACATAAGAAACGGTTAGCGATGTTATATTGCCAGATACCGGCAAAGCGAAGTTTCCGCTGATATCTGTATTCGTACCGGCTGTCGAGGATCCGGTCACCTTTACACTCGCTCCTACCAACGGCTGTCCTTTCTGATCAATAACGCGGCCGCGAAGCGTAGTCGTTTGAGCGTAAATGTTTGCTGAAAGCATGCTAATGCAAAAAAGTAAAAGCATTGCCTTCAGCTGTTTAATAAGTTGAAGTTTTTTCATATTTCAAAAAAGTGGTTTACATTAATGGGGATACTGATCCCTTAATTGGTTGTTTGAGTCGAAAAGGTCATTTCCTCGAAAGCCTTATCCAATTTATCGGACTATCCTACCATAAGCATGAACGTTTATAAGTTAAAGACAAAATCTTATTGACTGAGCCACGAAGTCTGCCAATCACGCGGTGATCAGCCGTTTCACACAGCACTAAAAGATTTTGCTAATGGTTTTTATTGGCAGGTAACATGTTCGTTACCTATGCAAAGGTGTCCGAAAAGCAAATTGGTGATGTTAGAAAATCTGTTGTATTAATAGCACAAATGTTAAATTTGACCAAAAACAAAGGGAGAGAGTGTGCTTGTGGGACTGAAGGAACGCGATGCGGGTCACGGCGCTTTTAATCGTTCTTGCTCAATGTAATCGGATGGCAACATATTAAAATGATCCTTGAATTTACGGGAGAAATAGCTCGGCGACGCAAAACCTGTCAGGAAAGCTACCTGCGCAATATTTTTACCGCTTTTCAAAAGCATGAGTGCGGCGCGGTCCAATCGTATCTTGCGTATATATTCAATGGGTGTTAAGCCTGTCAGCGAAATTATTTTATGATATAATGTTGTTCGGCTCATACCAACCTCTTTGCTTAACTGAAGCACAGAGAGATCGGGATCTACCATGTTGTTTTCAATAAATACGATGATTTGTTTTAGTAACATTTCGTCTGCAGATTCAAAAACGATGTCCGGCCTTTCGTATACAAACTGTTTTTTGTAAGTATCTTTTGATATTTGATTGAGCATTAAAAGATTACGGATCTTCTCGTTAAGTATCTGCAGGTTGCAGGGCTTGGTTACGTAATCATTAGCCCCAGACTTCAACCCGGCGATCTGTGCCTGGTCACCGCTGATTGCCGTTAAAAGAATAACGGGCAGCTGATTGGTTCGTTTGTCGGCTTTGATCTTTCTGCTTAATTCAACGCCGGACATTTTCGGCATATTGACATCGGCTATAACAATATCCGGGTGCTGGGAAAGGATTTTTTGCCAGCCGTCGGCACCATCTACCGCGTCAACAATGTGATAATGCCTGGCCAATTCGTCCGTTAGGTAAGATCGGTAATCGTCATTGTCTTCTACAACCAAAACCGTTTTATTGGTAAAATCATCCGTATTGTATACTGAGTCTTCGGGGGCCGGAGCGTCAATGACCTCCAATTTGTCTTCTAATTTGTCATAGGCTGCTACGGGCAGAAGGACGTTGAATCTTGTTCCTTGTTCAGCGCTTTCGATCGATATGCTTCCTCCAAGAAACTCGACATACTCTTTCGTAATTGATAAGCCTATGCCACTACCCTGATTTAATATTGCATCACCCGTTTCGCTTTGATAAAATCTTTCGAAAACACGTTCCTGTTCTGCTACAGGTATTCCGGGCCCCGTGTCAGCTACGACAATTGACAAGGTCGGCAGGTCATCATACATTAATAAGGACAAAGTTAAAGTAATGTTTCCACCCCTCGGTGTAAATTTAAATGCATTCGATAACAGGTTAAAAATTATCCTTTCTAACTTGTCGGCATCATAAGAAGTATGGATTCCTGTCGTTGTAACTTCTATTCGAAAGCTAATGCCCTTTCGTTCAGCAATGTCCTGAAAAGACTCGGCGGCCTCTTTGACAAACGCAACAATATCGCCAAGAACACTATCCATTTTTAATTTATGCTCCTCGACCTTTTTAAAGTCCAAAAGCTGGTTGACGAAATTGAGCAAACGCCTTGCGTTTCTCCTTACAACAACCACTTGGTTGGAAACCTCATCAGAGGTAGATACTTCGTATAATTTATCCAAAGTGGCCATTATCAGCGATACTGGAGTCCTCAGTTCGTGGGTCAGGTTGGTTAAAAACTTTATTTTTTCCTCGTCCAGTTCATGAAGCTGCTCAGCCTGTTGGCGCTCGTGCTCTAATAGTTGCTTGTTTTTTAGGCGTTCCTGCTCTATCTGAAACTTCTGTTCAATTTTCCTGATACCTCTTCTCCGGATCCAAAACAGTAACGCTGATAATGCGATGATGTAGAAAATATACGCGTAAAATGTCCGCCAGAAAGGAGGATGGATGATTATCTTTATCGCCGATTCTTCAGCAGTCCAGGCACCCAAGTTGTCTGACGCTTTCACTTTAAAGATATATTCACCAGGGTCTATATTTGTATAATATGCGGTTCTTGACCTGCCAATGTTGATCCAATCTTTATCAAAACCAACCAGCTGATAGGAATAGCGGGTTTGGTTTGGGTTCGTAAAATTGACCGCGACAAAACTTAGGGAAAAGTTTTGACCATGAGAAAGGTTGATTTCTTTTGCTTTACTAATCTGTTCTTTTATTGCGCTATTTTTACCGGGAAGAACGGTCATGTTGGCTACTTTCAACTCCGTTAGTCTTATGGGATGCGCGTACGCATCCTCGGGCAGCGTCTTCGGATCAAAGAAGTTGAAGCCTTCGTAGCCCCCAAAAAACAAAAAGCCATTACTGGCACATAACCCGGCACCGCCCATCATTGAGCCAGCCTGTACCCCGTTATAGGCGGAGTAATTTTTAAAAGTCTTCCTTTTTAAATCGAAGCAGCTAATTCCTCTAGCCGTGCTCAGCCAGATCCGACCAAGTTTATCTTCCAGAATCTTGCCTACGATGTTACTTGCAAGACCATCCTTTTCCGTGTAGGCGATAAATTTCCGTGTGTTTACATTATAAAGATTCAATCCGCCACCTTGAGTGCCCACCCATGTATTACCGGCCTGATCATGTAAAATGCTTAGCACACCATTACTTGATAAGTTGCTGTTTTCAGCATTCAGCAAGCGAACTACCTTCGACCTGATGTTGTAAATAGTAATGCCGGCACCCATGGTTCCCATCCATATTTCGCCATTCGTTTTTTGAGCCAACGCGCGCATATAGCCATTGGTAGGCATGGGTCTATTATTACGTATGAGCGGCTCCAGTAGTTTTGAAAATTTATTAGTTGAACCGTCGTAACTATATACACCGTCGCCATTTGTACCCGCCCAAATTCGACCATTACTATCACGCATCAGGCAATAAATATCATTATCTTCAATGTTTTTGTCGAGGCCATGAAAGAGATACTGCCTACAATTACCGCTTGACGGATTGACTTTCAGTACCCCTTCACGAATGGTTCCAACCCACAATGCGCCATCTTTATCGATTTCAAGTGATTTGACTTCAACCGGTTTGCCGCTCACTCCCGAAATTTGCAATTTTATTGTTTTGTATTCTTGATTAGCTGGGTTAAATGTTTGTATACCGCGCGCGGTACCTATATATATCGTGCCTCTCGGATCCTGAACAAAAGCCGTCACTACAGGTGCCGAAAGACCCCCCGAAATACTGTTATGATATTCCTCAAGGGAAAATAACGGCAGATGCGGATCATATTTATATACGCCACCCTGAGCCGTTCCTAACCAGACAATTCCGTCTTCATCCGAAAAGATCGCTCTGATTATTTTATTAGGAAGACCAAATCTTCCCTGCTGATCCGTATTCACTGTTTGCATCCGGGAAGTTTTAACGTCGAAAACATTCAGGCCGTTTTCTGTACCCAGCCAAAAGCCGGCGTCATTCGTTTTTAAAATACAGTGGATAAGTTCTGTCCCGTTGTCATCAGTTTCCGAATTTTGGAAAGCAACAAAACTATTGCGGTCTCGGCTAATCCTGTTGAGGCCTTTGAAGGTGGCTAACCATATATCCCCTTGCTCGTCCCTAACAATTTTTTTGACAACATTATTGCTGATACTATTGGGATCGCCGGGGTTATGGCGAAAATGAAGGTACGAGTCTTTACGCTTATTATATATCAGCAGCCCTTTATTGGTGCCCATCCATATTGTTCCTTCCTTCTCTTCAAAAAAACTCAAAAATACGACAAAGCCCCGCGAGCGTTGCTTGATTTTCGCTAAAGGCATTTCTGAAAATTTCATGTTATGCGGATCGAGCGTAATCAAGGTTGAATACCCCCCAAACCACAATAAACCGCTTTGGTCCTCGAAAATAGCCCTCACTGCCATATGGTTTGCAGCGGCATTCGGATCGGCTGAATTACACTTTTTAAACCGGTCCAGCTGGGGATCATAATAACATATGCCGTTTGCTGTTCCGATCCATATACGGCCATTATGATCTTTATACAGGGCCGTTATCTCATTGCTTGGCAAACTAAATTTATTCTCCGCTTCATGCCGGAAAATACTGACATTGGTTCCATCGAATTTGTTCAGACCGTCTGTGGTCGCTATCCATAAAAATCCCTGATCATCTTTTAAAATTTCATTGATGGTGTTGGATGATAGTCCGTCTTTTGTTGTTAGCGAAGTAAACTTCAGTCTGGGCTGAGCAGACAATTGAAGACCGAACAGCGTGCCGCCAATTAACAGACAACATACCCTAAATAAGTGAAAACAAGATAGAGGTTTGCACATAACGCATTGGTAATACAACTATGAACTTCGGTTATAACTGGAGAGGATTAGTTGGATAAATATATTTAAATATCGCATACCGGCAACAGTATTTGCAACAAATTGAACATTCGTGTTATTAAAAAAACGATACAGATAAGTAAAGCCGGGAATTACTGATTTAATTTTACGGTCGATTACACACAATTATAAATCCAAAACCACATGCCGGGGAAGTTGCTTAGCGGGGCAGTCATCTGCCTTGCGTTCAATAAGTTTTTTTAAAAGGCTTGCATTAATTGAAGCAACATTTTCTTGAATTTTTTCCGTTCCGCGCAATGTGTTTAAACCCTTTGAAAAATGAGGAGACTATTCTTGTTGATAACTTTTATGACGGTATTAGCCTGCGCGTTCGCCCAGACAAATAAAGGGGGCATTCCTGCCTATAAAATACTGAAGCCGGACGGAAGTTATAGCCGGGCGAGCGACCTAAAAAAAGGCAAATTAACGATGATCGTATATTTCATGCCGGACTGCCCCCATTGCCAGGAATTAACCAAAGCGTTAACAGCCAATATGGCCAGGTTAAAAGATGTTCAGATCGTCATGATAACCTGCACCAAAACGGAGTATCCTTACATGCGACTTATACAGGACTTCCAAAAAACCTATCGGTTAACAAAGTATAAAAACATTGTTATGGGCAGCGAATATCCCAGCTATCTTGTAAATGACTATTACGGAATTCAAGGCACCCCATTTGTCGCGCTCTATAACAAGGCGGGCGAATTTATTAAAAGTTACCTTCAGCCCAAAGGTGTTTCAGAAATACTAAACGAGTTAAAAAAGGTTTCTTAGGCAGCATGGACATAAACATCATATTCCCCAAACTAAACAGAACAAAAAAAGTGCTTATGACCTTTGTATTGTGTTTTTCAACTGCAATCAGTATCGCTCAACGCAAAGACACCCTTAAGATTTCCATCAGCGCTACTGCCGGGCTTCAATTCGACAAAGCCCGTTTCGCCGTACATCCGGGGGACCTTGTGGCCCTTACTTTTAAGAATGCTGACGACATGAGTCACAATATTGTATTCACCAGGCCGGGTGAACGCACGAATGTGATCAATGAAGCGCAGGCGCTTGCCCCTGATGTTGCTGAACGGCAGGGGTTCGTGCCTAAATCAGACAAAGTGCTTTTTGCTGTTCAGGCCATTCATCCAGGCGAATCGCGTAAGTTAACATTTAAAGCTCCGATGACGGAAGGAGTATATCCATACGTCTGCACTTTTACGGGCCATGGTTACGTCATGTATGGTGCTATGTATGTTACTAACGGCACTCTTCCTGCCATTCAAAATGATCAGAACGTGCCTCCCAATCGCAGAAATGATGGAACCCATGACGATGACGAGCACGATATGTCTAAAATGGGAGCCGCTTTAAAGACGGTGAGTGCGGCCAAATTTACGCCAACCAGTCACCCCTATCTTGTTGAACCGCCTACCATTTACCGTATTTTTATGCCCGACGCCAGTCCTGCTTCAATTGCTGTTAATTTGCCCGGGAACCTATCTTACTGCTGGGATGCCGGTACAAGCCGTTTACGTTATGCCTGGTCGGGAGGCTTTTTAGATAACGCAGATCATTGGAAAGGCAACGGAAGATTCCTGCCAAAAGTTGTCGGGACCGTATTTTACCGTAGCAGCAACGATCCGGAGTTCAGGGTCGGAAAACGGACGGAGGCTCCCTTGGCACAATTTAAAGGCTATCGACTGCTCAATAAATATCCACAGTTCCTTTATAGTTTAGGCAATGTTGAGGTATCTGAAACCATTGCCGGCGCGCAGTGGGAAGGTAAAGGGCTTGTGCGCAACTTTACATTTAAAAACCTTAAATCTGACCTTTATTTTTTTACGGATGTAAATGACGGAATGGCTTACTCCTCATCTGCAGGTCAATGGAAGAATGGCGTTTTAAAACTAACCGCCAAGGAAGCCCGCCAATTCAGTATAACAATGGTTGAGAAACCCCTAACGCACCCAAACCATGATCAGTAAAATAACCCGATTCCCTATCAAAATGGCTTGCCTGGCGATTTTGTCCGGAAACGTTTCCTATGCGCAAACTCCGGCAACTATTAAGCCCAATCCGGCATATCGCGTTGAAAGCATTGAAATGCCGGACGGACTATCTGCGGAAACCGGTGCGATAAATTTTATGCCCGACGGGCGGCTCATCGCCTGTTTTCACCGTGGTGAGGTGATGACCTACACGCCGGCTACAAGATCCTGGAAGGTTTTCGCCTCGGGCGTTCATGATCCGCTTGGCATCCTGGTGATCAGCGACAATGAGATCCTATTGATGCAGCGGCCTGAATTGACCCGCATTAAAGATACAGACCATGATGGCGTTGCAGACGAATATTTAACCGTTACAGACAAATTTGGCATTAGTGGCAATTACCACGAATTTGCTTTTGGCCCTGTAAAAGATAAGGAAGGCAATCTCTACATTTCACTTAACACAGCGTCTAATCAGGCCGGTATCCGGGCTGAAACAAGGGGGGAGGTAGATACGGTCGGGATCAAATCCCGCATGTATTCTGCTGTTGCTTATCGTGGCTGGGTGATGAAGCTCAGCACTGACGGCAAGTTATCTCCATTCGCTCCCGGCTTTCGTTCCCCAAATGGATTGGGATTTGATTTGAAAGGCAATTTGTTTGTTACAGACAATCAGGGGGATTGGCTGGGTTCAAGCCATCTTTACCATGTTAAAGAAGGAAAGTTTTACGGTCATCCGGCCAGTCTTTTGTGGACAAAAGGCTGGAATCGCGGAAATCCTGCCTTACTTCCCGTTAATGAATTAAATAAGATGCGGACGCTTCCTGCCATAGAGTTTCCTAACTCTTTAATCGCCAACTCACCCACCCAGCCGGTGTGCGATACTACCAATGGTAAGTTCGGCCCTTTCAGCGGTCAGATTTTTATCGGAGAAATGAACAGGCCGCGCATTATACGTGCAATGCTTGAAGAAGTTAAGGGTGAATTGCAGGGAGCATGCCTTCCCTTCCTTGACGAGCTGGGATTGAGAAAAGGTAATAACAGGCTTGCGTTTGCCCCGGACGGCAGCCTGTGGGTTGGGCAAACCGACCATGGCTGGGCAGGCGATAAGGGCATACAGCGAATCGTATTTACCGGTCAGCCCCCCATGGACATACTTGGCATGAGCCTGACCGGGCAGGGCTTTGACATCAGTTTTACGCAGCCCGTAAATCAAACTACGGCTGATAATCTGGCTTCCTATGTGTTCAAACGTTATTATTACGAATATCACGCCGAATATGGTTCAAAGCAATTCGATGTTACAACCGTAAAAGTAACCGGGGCATCGCTCTCCGCGGACGGGAAAAAGGTTTCTCTCTCTCTGGAAGATTTAAAGCCGGGATATATTTATCAATTAGACCTTAAAGGAATATCCGGGGCCAACGGTCTTCCGTTGCAAAATACAGTAATATGTTATACACTCAACAATTTGCGATAATTCCCATATCATGAATAACTCTAAATTTCTACTATCCGTTTTGTTCTTGGTAACAGGAACTGTTATGCTGGCCGGCGCACAGAAAACTGAGAATATTTTTAACGGGAAAACCCTGTCAGGTTGGAAGCGATTGGGCGGAAAATCTGTTTTCAGGGTGAGCAACTCAGAGATCGTTGGTACGCCTGTCGCAGGTGAGCCGGACTCTTATTTAATTACGGACAAAAAATATAGCGACTTCCTGTTGGAACTGGATGTTAAAGGAGATTTATCGGTCAATTCCGGTATACAGGTACGAAGTGATGTAAGTGCTGAAAACAAAGTTAAGGGCTACCAGGTGGAAGTAGATCCATCTGAGCGCTCATGGAGCGGCGGCATTTTTGAAGAAGGCGGGAGAGGGTGGTTGTATACACTCGATTATAACGCCACTGCGAAGAAAGCGTTTAAAACCGGGGAGTGGAACCATTACAAAATAGCATGTATCGGTAATACAATCAGTACGTGGGTAAATGGTGTTCATACAGCTTATTTAATTGATGGGGCAGCACAAGATGGATTTATTGCTTTACAAATGGAGGCAATCAGCCCGGAGCAGACTCCCGGCAAGCAGGTTAGATTTAAAAATATTCGCCTGACGACAGGCGATAATAAGTCGCTGAAAACTGACGGAATCTTTGTGGTAAACACCGTTCCGAATGATCTATCACCTGCTGAAAAAGAACAGGGTTTTGTCAGTTTGTGGGATGGAGTAACCTCAAATGGCTTTCGAGCCGTAAATGGGAAAGATTTTCCAGCCAGGGGATGGGAGCTGAAAGACGGTAACTTCAGCGTTCTCGCTCATGGTCCGGGCCAGCAGGGGGGCGGCGATATTGTAACAACAAAAAAACACAGTGCTTTTGAACTGAAATTCGATTTCAGAATAGCCAAAGGAGCCAATAGCGGAATTAAATACTTTGTAACTGAGCCGGAGAACGGCAGAGGCGGCGCGCTTGGTCTGGAATACCAGGTACTCGATGATGATAATCATCCGGATGCCCGCGGCGGCCGTAACGGTAACCGTAAAGTCGGTTCATTGTACGACCTCATCCCGGCAAACAAGCCCGCTACTGCGATTAAACCGATCGGGGAATGGAACCAGGCGATTATCAGGGTGTATCCGGATAATCATGTCGAGCATTGGCTGAACGGCAGTAAAGTACTGGAATACGATCGTCAGAGTGAAAGTTTTAAAAAGCTGATCGCTCTTAGTAAATACAAAGACTTTCCGGGGTTCGGGTTAGTCGACAGCGGCTATATCCTGTTACAGGACCACGGCGATAATGTATCGTTCAGAAGCTTAAAAATAAGGGAGCTTAAGTAGCGCATGTATTCTTCTGACGCAACCGATAAAATTGGAAATTACAGGTGGGTAATTTGTGCTTTACTGTTTTTCGCTACCACGATCAATTATGTGGACCGACAAATAATAGGCTTGTTAAAACCGCTGCTTGAAAAAGAATTTAACTGGTCTGAAACGCACTACTCATACATCGTTTCAGCATTTGCAGCATCTTACGCGATAGGGTACTTCATCTTCGGCAACCTGATCGATAAAGTAGGGTCCAAAATTGGGTACACGATCTCCATTGTTTTCTGGAGTATAGCCGCAATGGCCCACGCGTTTGTGAAATCGACAATGGGCTTTGGTATCACCCGGGCGTTTCTTGGTTTAGGTGAGGGAGGAAATTTCCCTGCGGCTGTCAAAGCAGTCGCAGAGTGGTTCCCGAAAAAAGAGCGGGCATTGGCAACCGGAATATTCAATTCGGGCACCAGCATCGGTGCTGTCGCCGCACCGCTTATTGTGTATTGGATGGCGGGTTCTTTTGGATGGAGGGCGACTTTTATCATAACCGGCGCATTGGGGTTTATTTGGCTCCTGCCATGGTTGTGGTTTTATGAGATACCTTCACGCCAAACGCGGGTCAGCCGGGCTGAGTTGGCCTATATACATGGTGACGACGACAATGATGGTCCGACACCTGAAAAACTTCCGATAAGAAAACTGCTTGGTGCGAAGGACGCGTGGGTGTTTATCACCGGAAAGTTTTTGACAGATCCGGTTTGGTGGTTTTTTCTTTTCTGGCTGCCCTCTTATTTTTCGTCCAACTTTAACCTCGATCTTAAGACACCCGGTTTGCAAGTTGCGATTGTCTATGCTGCCACTACATTTGGTAGTATCGGCGGGGGCTACTGGTCCTCCTGGTTGATAAAGAGGGGCTTGACGCCAGTGATGGCACGCAAGTATGCGCTATTAACATTCGCGCTATTGGTAACACCCATTCTTTTTGTTCGTCTTGCCACGGATATTTCTACTGTTGTAGCGATTATCAGTTTGGCTGCAGCAGCCCATCAGGGATGGAGTGCCAATCTTTTTACGATAGTGTCGGACATTGTACCTAAAAATTCAGTCAGTTCAGTGGTCGGCATAGGCGGAATGATGGGTTCGGCCGGTTCAACACTTTTCCCCTTTCTTGTCGGGTTCATACTTGACCATTATAAGCTTACAGGGAACTTGGGAACAGGATATAACTTAATCTTCATCATTTGCGGGTCAGCTTATCTGATAGCCTGGCTGTTCATTCATCTGCTGACAAGAAAATTAAGACCAAGTTAATCAATGACTTTTACCTATAACAAATTCAATAGTATGCTATTGCATCAATTTAGACGTGTGGTTAGCTCGCTGCTAACACTATTTATCACTTTCATTCATTACTCCGCCAGCGCCCAGGCGGTAACTACTGATAAAAGGCCGGCCTTTATAAGAGGAAATACCGCACCTAAGCCCAGAGCTGGTGTATTCAAATACACAAATCCTATCACAAAAGATACGTCGATCAGCATGCGTGATTATTTTATCATCAAAGTCGCAAACAGGTGGTATGCAACGGGCACATCCATGCCGGTCTGGTCTGGTCATAACCCGGGCGTACGCCTGCTTGTTTCTGACGACCTGATTCACTGGAAACAGGAAGGATGGCTGATAGATGGCTCAAAACTTTCTGAGGATTGCCCGTATAATGGCAGATTCTGGGCGCCTGAAATACACTTTATCCAAAATAAATTCTGGTTAACGGTCAACAGCGGAAGAGTCACTCCGGAAGATCCCAAAGGAATGAAAACGCATAGTGTATGGTTGTTCTCAGCAGATAAAGTTACGGGGCCATACAAGCTTGTTAATGGTCCGTTAACGCCTCAATATAACAATGACGCTACGTTGTTTGAAGATGAAGACGGCCAAACCTACCTGTATTGCAGTGGAAATGGCTTGTTTCAGGCTAAGATCGACCTGCCAAGCGGAAAACTTGCAGGTGACTTACATAAATTCCGCAGCGCCACAGACAAAGAAAACCCGAAATGGATGTGGGGGGGCATTGAAGGGCCATTTGTACTGAAGCGCGAAGGAATTTATTATATGTTTTTTTCAACCTGGACACGCGGTTATGAGGTAGGTCTTCTGCGATCAAAGTCCCCTTTAGGTCCTTGGGAGCTCGCCTCGGCTGAACCGATTTTCGGCACCCGCAAGGCAAACTATCGAGGTGCCGGCGCAAAGGTAGCCGGTGAATTCAAAGATTCAGAAGATCCTTACGCTGAGACGGGACACAATGCCATTTTCGAAGGCCCGGACGGTAAATTGTGGAGTTCTTGTCATTACATGATCTATGATGGACAAACGTTTAAATCTTCAGATGAAGGGGCCTTACCGAAAGGACAATTAGGCATTGAGCCATTACATTTCAGAAATGGAGTTTTTGCCATAGATGGCCCTACATGGACTGAACAAACTATCGAATTTTAGCCATCAAAATAACTATGAAAAATTCGATATTATTCAATTGCAAATGAAAAGAAGAGCTTTAATAAAAGGCGGTCTGGCGGGATTATCGTCGCTGTACCTGTCAAAAACAGTAGCCAACAATCTTCTGACACCCTATGCGCCGGTCATGCAAACCGGCCCGTTCAAACCTACATGGGATTCACTGGCCCAATACCAGGTACCCGATTGGTTCAGGGATGCCAAATTTGGCATGTGGGCGCACTGGGGACCACAATGTCAGCCGGAACGCGGCGACTGGTATGCCCGTGGTATGTATCAGGAAGGCAGTGATCAATATAAATATCATATTGAAAAGTATGGTCATCCTTCAAAATTTGGTTTTAAAGACGTGATCAATGAATGGAAGGCCGATAAATGGGACCCGGAAGCCATTGTGTCGCTTTACAAAAAAGCGGGCGCTAAATATTTTATGGCGCTGGCTAATCACCACGACAATTTTGACCTGTATAACAGCAAATATCATAAGTGGAACTCTACCCGCCTCGGCCCTAAAAAAGACCTGATAGGCGGATGGGCCAAAGCCGCTAAAAATAACGGCTTGCCTTTTGCGGTTAGCGTGCATGCAGCGCATGCGTGGAGCTGGTATGAAACTTCGCAACGTGCCGATAAGAACGGACCATTAGCAGGCGTGCCTTATGATGGCAAAATGACCAAAGCCGATGGGAAAGGTAAATGGTGGGATGGCTATGACCCTCAGGAACTTTACGCACAAAATCATCCATTGAGCGAAAGAAGCGAAAACAACAACGCCATACACAGCCAATGGGGATGGGGTAATGGCGTAAACCCTCCTACTAAAGAATACCTGGAAGATTTTTACAACCGCACTATCGACCTGATAGATAAATACGAACCCGAACTGGTTTACTTTGACGATACCGCATTACCCCTGTGGCCAATAAGCGATGCCGGTTTGCGTATTGCGGCCCATTTGTATAACAGCAGCATCAAGAAACATGGCAAACTGCGCGCGGGTGTTTTTGGTAAGATACTGGATGAACAACAGCGCAAGTGCATGATATGGGATATTGAACGCGGCCAAAGCAACCAGATAGAGCCATTACCATGGCAAACAGATACCTGCATAGGCCAATGGCATTATGACAGGCGCGTGTATGATAACAACCGTTACAAAACCGCGACAACGGTAATTCACACTTTAGTTGATGTGGTGAGTAAAAACGGTAACCTGATGCTGAACGTACCGCTTCGTGGCGATGGCTCTATTGATGACAAAGCCAAAGCGACGGTTGATGGAGTAGCTGAATGGATGGCTATGAACAGCGAGGCCATATACGGCACGCGTCCGTGGACGACCTTTGGCGAAGGGCCAGCCATTGCAGGCGCTGCACCCATTAGCGCGCAAGGGTTTAATGAAGGCAAAGGAAAACCGTTCACGCCTGAAGACATGAGGTTTACAACTAAAGGAAAGACACTTTATGCAACACTACTTGGATGGCCTGCAGATAAAGCAATCACTATTAAAACCTTAGGAAAAATCAATAATAAGGTAACTAAAGTTAGTCTGTTAGCAGCTAATGACAATCTAAGCTTTAATCAGGCAACAGATGGCTTAAAAGTTGACCTGCCTGAACAAGCTCCGGGCAAAATAGCCTACGTATTTAAAATTGAGGGAACTATCTGAAAATCTATGAAAAATCATATGAAAAACGCCCTAATTCCGTTGCTGACGATTATTTTCGGATGGTCTTGTGTTTCAAATGCTCAAACACGAAATGATTGGGAGAACCCGGAAATTCTGGGAATTAACAAAGAAAAGCCTCATGCAACGCTGTATCGCTTCAAAGATAAAATAAACAGCAAGCGGGTAATCTCCCTGAATGGCGCATGGAAATTTAACTGGGCAGTGGATCCGGATCATCGCGTAAGGGACTTCTATAAAGAAAACTTTGACACCCGATCATGGAGTGATATTCTGGTGCCGGGAAACTGGCAAATGCAGGGCTTTGATCTGCCGGTTTTTGTGAATATCCCTTATCCTTTTAAACGCGATCAACCCTATGTAATGGGTGAGCCGCAAAAGAACTACTACACCTTTGATCACCGCAATCCGGTTGGCAGTTATGTAACTACGTTTGACAAACCGGCCAATACGAAAGACCAACTTGTATTTCTTCACTTTGGGGGCGTTGAGTCAGCCATGTATGTTTGGATAAACGGCGAAAAGGTGGGGTTTAGTAAAAGCTCTATGGTTCCTGCAGAATTTGATATCACTCAGTATCTGCGGGAAGGAAAAAACACGCTGGCCGTTGAAGTTTATCGTTTTTCCGATGGCAGTTACCTTGAAGATAACGACATGTGGCGGCTAAGTGGGATTTTCAGGGATGTCGATCTTTTTATCAGACCGAAAACATTTATCAGAGATTACTTCGTTGACGCCGAATTAGACGCCACACTCTCCAAAGCAAAAGTAAACGTCAAGGTAAATATAGAGAACCGAGGCGACCTAGCATCTAAACCCTTGGCCATTGAAGCCACTTTTAAAGGAGCCGACCGATTTGGCAATCCTGTTGAGATCAGGTTATCCAAAAAATTGGCCTCCTTAAAAAGCAATGGTACAATTGATACAGAATTTTCGGGCCTTTTAAATAACCCTGAATTATGGTCGGCCGAATCACCCTATCTCTACGACGTTCAGCTTGTTTTAAAGGATGAGCGAAATCGAATTCTGGAAACCATCCATTCCCGCCTTGGGGTAAAGAAGGTAGAAGTTAAGGGGGAGTTTTTTTACATCAACGGAGCGCTGGTCAAATTAAAAGGGGTT
>Ga0164241_10000306_pt1 | contig 103512 bp, 100 predicted proteins | sample OricomyardsoilBY_FD_108780 | JGI IMG/M metagenome (GOLD analysis project Ga0164241, IMG submission 108780) | Backyard soil microbial communities from Emeryville, California, USA - Original compost - Back yard soil (BY) | ecosystem: Environmental > Terrestrial > Soil > Unclassified | place... | reverse complement strand
ACACCCTGTCAACTTTATTTTTCATCCCTCGGTGTTTTTTTATTACTTAAACCAGCTCAGCTGATCTTCAAACACCCTTTCTAACTCACTGATTAAAAAGACTTTTTAGAAGGCTTTGCAGCGCTCCCGCTCGGTCTTTTTTACCACCTCGTCCGAAGTGGCGCGCATTATCTACACCTCTCCATAACCGGTCAACTCTTTTTTCTAGTTTTATTTCCTGCAGCCTTTGAGATGCGCGAAACAGTTGGGTGTGCGATGCCTTTACTTCCTTGTTCTTGCTGGATTGAGGCACTTATACTGCCTAGCTATTTTGAGGGTTTGGATATGGGAATTTGGCGCCCAGTAACTGCGGGTTTCGTTGTTTTAAGCTTTTTATGGCTGGCAGGCTGCGGGCAGAAAGGGCCGTTAAAGCTTCCCAACAAACCTACCTCGTACTTTCATACTTCATATTAATTAGGTATCAGCATGTCTTATTTAACCGCCAGAGCAGACGGCCTGTATTTTGAGGGCGTCAGCCTTGCTGAACTTGCCGAGCGCTTTGGCACACCCACTTATGTCTATAGCAGAGCAGCCATTACGCAGGCTTACGATCAATATGCGAGCGCGCTTGGGGATTGGCCGGGACAGATCTGCTATGCCATTAAGGCCAACTCTAACCTAGGCCTGCTAAACATATTGGCCAGGCTTGGGGCAGGTTTTGACATAGTGTCGGCGGGGGAACTGGAGCGCGTACTGGCGGCGGGTGGCGATCCGGCGAAAATTGTGTTTTCCGGTGTGGGCAAAACATCGGCCGAAATTGCCCGTGGCCTAGAGGTGGGCGTGGGGTGTTTTAATATCGAATCGGAGAGTGAGCTGGAGGCGGTGTCGCAAGTTGCTGTAGCTCAAAATAAGGTCGCATCCATTTCTATTCGGGTTAACCCCGATGTAAACCCGGAAACCCACCCCTACATTTCCACCGGCCTTAAAGAGAATAAATTTGGCATCGGCATTGATCGGGCAGTAGCCGTTTATAAGCGTGCTGCAAGCTTACCGGGTATCCGCATCAAGGGAGTCGATTGTCATATAGGCTCACAGCTGACCAAGCTTGAGCCGTTTTTGGACGCCTTAGATAGATTACTGCTTCTGATCGATGAGTTGGCCGCGTGCGGAATCACCATACACCACTTGGATCTTGGTGGCGGCCTGGGTGTGACATACAAAAACGAAACCCCTCCTTCGCCCGGCGATTACATCAGTGCCGTGAAAGCGAAATTAGGTGCGCGCAAAATAGCCCTGATGTTCGAACCCGGTCGCTCCATCGTCGCCAACGCCGGGCTTTTATTGACTCGTGTCGAATATTTAAAACCCACCGAATATAAGAGCTTCGCTATTGTCGATGCCGCCATGAATGACAACATTCGGCCAGCGCTGTACCAAGCCTGGCAGGATATTGTGCCTGTGGTACCGAGAGATGGCGCCAAGCGCGCCTACGACATAGTAGGCCCTGTGTGTGAAACTGGCGATTTTCTCGGTAAAGATCGCGATTTGTGTATTGAGCCGGGCGACTTATTGGCTATGTTGTCGGCGGGTGCCTATGGTTTTGTGATGAGCTCCAACTACAACTCGCGGCCTCGCGCTGCGGAGATTATGGTTGATGGCGACAAGGCCTACACAGTACGCAAGCGCGAAACTCTCGCCGACTTGCTGGCCCTTGAACAGATGCTGCCGGATTAATTGCAATGCGTATTAAATTCACCAAAATGCATGGGTTGGGCAATGATTTTGTCATGATCGATGCCATCAGCCAGGCGGTATCTATGACACCTGAGCGCGCGCGCAAGCTGGCGGATCGCCATTTTGGTGTGGGCTGTGATCAGGTGCTGGTGGTTGAGCCACCTTCACAACCGGAGAATGATTTCAAATACCGGATTTTTAACGCCGATGGCAGCGAAGTGGAAAATTGCGGTAATGGCGCCCGCTGCTTTGCGGTATTTGTTCGCCTGCGCCGCCTGACCCACAAGACGGAGATTCGCGCCGAAACCGCTGCGGGTGTTTTGGTGTTGAAAGTGACAGCGCGCGGTGAGGTGTGCGTGGATATGGGCGCCCCCATTCTTGAACCTGACAAAATCCCGTTTGTAGCGGACAAGCAGGCCAGTGAATATGCCCTAGAGGTTAACAATCAAACCCTGTATTGCGGTGCGGTTAGCATGGGCAATCCCCATTGTGTGCTGCTGGTGGACAATACGGCGAGTGCGCCGGTTGGACAGCTTGGCCCCTTAATTGAAGCGCACCCTCGTTTCCCCAGGCGGGTAAATGTGGGTTTTATGCAAAAGGTGGGTGATAGCGAGGTCAAACTGCGCGTGTTTGAGCGCGGCTCGGGTGAGACGCTCGCCTGTGGCACCGGCGCCTGTGCGGCGGTGGTTTCCGGGATTGAGCGCGGCTTGCTGAAATCTCCAGTCAAAGTGCATTTACCCGGTGGCGATTTGCATATCAGCTGGTTAGGCGGCGCTAATCCGGTTGAAATGACCGGCCCTGCTACGGTGGTGTTTCACGGCCAGGTGCGTATCTAGGTTCCGTACTCGCCATCTCAGCCTAAAACCTCTCTCTAGGCTACGCCCGAGGCTTTAATTGAGTTTCTAGGTTCAACCAAGCAACAAAAAAGCCGCAGATTCTGCGGCTTTTTTACAGGTGCTGAGACAGACTAAGAGGCTGGCACTAAATCGGCTGGCCGCCGTAGTTGGACTCCGGCTTACGTGGAGGATCCGCCACTACGTTGGGCGGGATCACGCTAATGGTGCCGCCTCGGGCCAAAAAGGCTTCAACATCCGATTCTATTTGTTTGCGCATGGCGTTGCGCACGGCCATGTTGGCGTCGTCCTCTTCGAGGATGTCAGCCGACGCTGTCCGCACGGTATCTTCATCGCCACCCTCTTCTACAGGTTCGCCTTCGATTTCGTCATCGTCCAGTTCTTCGGGTTCGTCACTCATATATCTCTCTCACATGTTGCTTGGGTGAAATAACCAGGTTTGTGGATAGTTATAGAACAAGCTTCAGAGCCCGTCACGCCGGAACGCTTGGGGACTCTTAGTTTATTTTGTTCTAGCAACAAAGACGCACAAACCCTTCGGCTATGTTACTAAAATCTACAGATTGAGTGTTCAGTAGCCTGGCACGGCTCACTCATGCAAACGGTATTCCGCCGATCGCGCGTGAGCCTCAAGGGATTCTGCCCGCGCTAAAACTGAGGCGATGCGCCCCAATGTCTGCGCGCCTTGCTTTGAGCAGCCGATAACTGAGCTGCGTTTTTGGAAATCATACACCCCCAGCGGGGATGAAAAACGCGCAGTGCCGGACGTAGGTAACACGTGACTGGGGCCTGCGCAGTAATCGCCGAGCGCTTCAGATGTATAGGAACCTACAAATATTGCACCGGCGTGACGAATTTGGTCGATGTAAGCCTCAGGATTGACCAGAGCCAACTCCAAGTGCTCAGGGGCGATGCGATTGGCGAGCTCAATGGCAGCCCCCATATCGGCAACCTTGATGAGGGCTCCACGGCGCCTTAAGGATTCGCTGGCAATTTGCGCGCGGCTGAGGCTCGGCAAGAGGCGCTCTATGCTGGCGGCCACGGCATCAAGATAAGCCGCATCCGGGCTGATGAGGATGGCCTGGGCGTCTTCATCGTGTTCGGCCTGGGAGAACAAATCCATGGCCAGCCAGTCGGCAGGGGCTGAGCCATCGGCGAGGATGAGGATCTCGGAGGGGCCTGCGATCATGTCGATATCCACCAGGCCGAATACGGCGCGTTTGGCGGTGGCCACATAGATGTTGCCGGGGCCGACTATTTTGTCCACTTTGGGAATCGTTTGCGTGCCGTAGGCCAAGGCGCCGACGGCTTGGGCGCCACCGACGCTGTAGACCCGCTCAACACCTGCCACAGCGGCGGCGGCCAATACCATGTCATTGACCTGGCCATCGGGTGATGGGCTTACCATTACTACCTCAGGCACTCCAGCCACTTTGGCTGGGATGGCGGACATAAGCACCGACGATGGATAAGACGCCTTGCCGCCGGGCACATAGAGGCCAACTCGGTCGAGGGGGGTGACTTTTTGCCCGAGCATATTGCCGTCTGCGTCGGTATAACTCCAAGAGGGTTGTTGCTGGCGCTCGTGGTAGCTGCGCACCCGTTCGGCAGCGTGCTGCAGAGCTGCGGCCTGGTGGGCAGGAATGCGCGCAAGGGCCGCCCGCAGTTGCGCTTTATCGATAATTACTTGGGATATGTCGGTTAGCGCGCGGCGGTCGAATTGGTTTGTGTATTCAAGTAACGCAGCATCGCCACGGGCCCGAACGCCCGCCAAAATAGTTTTCACGCGGCCTTCCACCGCCTCTTCGTGGCTAGCTTCAAACTGCAGCAACTGGTCGAGCAGTTGGGCGAAGTCGGCATCCGCCGCGTCGAGGCGGCGCAAGTTCAAGGAATACATGGGGCACCTTTAATTAACAATGACCGGGCGGTCAAAACGCTGTGACCGCTAGGCGGACAGCTCTCCTACGGCAGATTCTACCGCATCGATTAAGGCTTCGATTTGGTGGTGCTTGAGTTTCATGGAGGCTTTATTGACGATCAGGCGGGAGCTGATCTGGGCAATAGTCTCGCGGGGTTCTAGGCCATTGGCGCGCAGGGTGTTGCCTGTATCGACTATATCGACGATTTCATCGGCCAGGCCCAGCACAGGGGCCAGCTCCATGGCGCCGTAGAGCTTAATAATGTCCACCTGACGGCCCTGGGCGGCGTAGTAGCGTTTAGCCAGGTTGACATACTTGGTGGCCACGCGGATGCGGCCCGCTTTGCTCGGCGCACCCGCCAGCGCGGCGGTCATCAGAGTGCAGCGGGCGATTTTCAGATCGAGCAGCTCGTAAAAACTGTTGCCTGTGTGCTCCAGCAGGGTGTCTTTGCCGGACACTCCCACATCAGCCGCGCCAAATTCTACATAGGTAGGCACATCGCTGCCGCGCAGAATCAACAGGCGCACTTCCGGCGAGCTGGTCTCGAAGGTAAGTTTGCGGCTTTTGCTGATATCTTCCAAAGGCTCAATACCCGCCGCCGCCAACAACGGCAGGGTTTCCTGCAGAATGCGGCCCTTGGTGAGGGCGATGGTCAGTTGCGACATAGACACCTCATGTAAAACATAGAGACCTCGTGTAAAACATAGACACCTTCATCAACCTGGCACTCGGCGGATATCCACGCCCAGGGCCTGTAATTTCTCTTCGATACACTCGTAGCCGCGATCTATGTGGTAGATGCGATCCACCAGAGTCTCGCCCTCTGCTGCCATACCCGCAATCACCAGGCTCGCTGAAGCGCGCAGGTCGCTGGCCATTACGGGCGCGCCTTTGAGCTTGGCTACGCCAGTGATAATGGCGGTATTGCCCTCTAGGCTGATATTGGCGCCCATGCGGTTGAGTTCGTGGACTTGAATTAAGCGGTTTTCAAAGATGGTTTCCGTCACTCGCGAGACGCCTTCGGCCACGGCATTAAGCGCGGTAAATTGCGATTGCATGTCGGTGGGAAACGCAGGATAAGGCGCGGTGCGCAGGTTGACGGCCTTGGGGCGGCGACCTTGCATGTCGAGGGCAATCCAATCGGGGCCGCAGGTGATCTGGGCGCCCGCCTCCTCAAGCTTGAGGATAACGGCCTCTAATATATCCGCCCGCGTATCGCGCAATAACACCTTGCCGCCCGTGGCCGCAGCGGCTGTTAGATAGGTGCCGGTTTCAATGCGGTCCGGCATAACCCGGTGGGTGCAACCCTTGAGGCTCGGCACGCCGTGCACCGTAATATGGTCGCTGCCTATGCCTTCGATCTGCGCGCCCATGCTTACCAAACATTCGGCCAGGTCGATAATTTCCGGTTCCCGCGCGGCGTTTTCTAATACGGTTTTGCCCTTGGCGAGGGTGGCGGCCATCAAGAGGTTCTCGGTGCCGCCCACGGTGACTGTATCCATAAAAATATGCGCGCCCTTTAAGCCCTCGGGGGCGCGGGCGCGGATGTAGCCGCCGTCGATTTCGATCTGGGCGCCCATGGCTTCCAGGCCCTTCAGGTGAATATCCACCGGGCGCGAGCCTATGGCGCAGCCGCCGGGGAAGGACACATCGGCCTGACCAAAGCGCGCGAGCAAGGGCCCCAGCACCAGGATAGAGGCGCGCATAGTGCGCACCAAATCATAGGGGGCGGAGAATTCGGTGATATTGCTAGCGTCTACTTCCACCCCCATGCGCTCATCAATAGTGATGCCCACCCCCATACAGCGCAGCAGGGCCAGCATGGTGGTGATGTCGTTGAGATGCGGTAGGTTTTGCAGCAGCACTGGCGTTTGGGCCAGCAAGGTGGCGGCAAGAATCGGCAGGCCGGAATTTTTGGAACCGGAAATGCGCACCTCGCCATTAATCTGGCAAGGCCCTTTAATTAACAATTTATCCATGAGCGGTTGAGTTGCACGTCGGAAGGTAAAAGCTAGTGTGCTTGGGCGGCCCATTCTTCGGGCGTTAGGGTTTGCATGTGTACGGCGTGGATGGCACCTGAGGCTATAGCATCCTTGAGGGCGGCGTAGACAAGCTGTTGTTTTTTAAGCGGGCTTAGGCCTGTGAAGGCCGGGCTGATCACCCGCAGATGCACATGATTGCCTTCAAAACGCACTTGCACCTGGGCATCGGCTATGGCGGCACTCACCGCAGCGATCACTTCATTCTCTTGCATAAAACTCAAGCCTGTGTGGCTCTGGGCCAAAAAAAGGGCGCTAGTGTAATGCAATTGCCGGGTTGGGACATCAAAAACATCGGCGTCCCTTCTGAGTCGCCCACATCACTCAAGCTGGATGACGCTCCACCCGATTACTCAATGATAAAAATTAGCCTCTGAACCTCTGAATAAATTTGGGTTAGCGCCGCTGATATTGATTTCATGGAAAAGAATAACTTGCGTGAACAATGACATATTTCGGCGCAAAAGCTCTAAGAATACGTAAATTTACGTATATACAGCCAGTTTGCCGATTGATAGCGTGGGCTTGGATCAATAAGGCACAACGGAACTCATCCATGAAAAATTTTATAAAAATAGCGTTCCCGCTTTTGTTACTGACAGGCTGTGTAAGTGAGGGGCGCGATGCGGAATATGGCGAGGGGATTTCCAAACAGTATGTTGTTACGAGCGCGCCCTCTTTTTGTTATCTCACGCATCAAAACCTCCCAGTCAAATGCCCAAGACTAGCTGAAACCAATGACTATTTGGTTACTTACGGTGGTCCTATGTGCATTGATAGCAACCTAAATGAGCCGTTTGAGTTTGAGTGGGGCACCTCTTATCGGGTCACTGTCACAGAAAAAAATCGCGTTGGAGATCCAATTGGAGATTGCCCGACAATACGAGATATTGAACGGATCGATGGCAAACAGCTCGACCCCATTGGAACACGGTACACCAACTACCTAAGCTCAGCCTGGGGCGGCCTCAACCTCTCTCGAGTTAAACCAGGTGCAAAGTGGTATCAGCTTGAAGGCTACTCAAAGCCCATTTACTGCGAAGAAGATCTATGTGGCGTAGTTGAGGACGGTGTGAAGCTTCACATGGGCGCGCTGTTTGATAGATACCCGGACTTCGTGCTGGTGGAAATTGACGGGAAACGCGAAATTGCCCTTGAACCCCATAGAGATTAAATGATCACGACCACTGACTGCGGGCACCTGCAGTCAGTGGTCTCAATTGGGCTAGGTTTTTGGCTCGGCATTCCAGCCTTTAGTCACTGCATCTATGTCGTTGTTATTTTGCTTTAAGGCCTGAGTGAATTGATCGCGAAAACTTTTCCCCAGGTTAACGCCGTTTAAAACCACATTGACCAGCTTCCACTCGTTGTTTTTATCCAGCGCCATGCTGTAGGAGATCTGGTGGGTTTTGTCGGTGCCGACTACCTCCTGCTGTACATCCACGCGCTTTTGCCCGCTGATATCGCCCTTCGGCGGCAATACTTGGATTTTTAAATCCTGGTAATTACCCATGCCTTTAGCGAGAGTTTTGACCATACCGGAGCGAAATGCGGCGGTAAATTGGCTGCGCTGGCTGGGGTTGGCTTGCTCCCAGGTGGGGCCCATGACATTTTTGGCGATGAACTCAAAACTCACCACCGTATCGAGCACCTTGCCGACTTTTTCGTAGTACTGATCGGGGTTGGCTTTGAGGGCCTGATCGCCGCCCTTTACCACCGCCATCATCTCTTGGGTTACCTGCTCCACCACTTGATGGGGGCCAGCGGCGGCAAAACTCAGGCTGGTTAAGGCCCAGGAGAGAACAAACGCGCAAAACCCACGGCCTAATTGGCTCAACATAACTTAGTCTCCGTTAATGATTTAAAGAAAATACCCGCACGCGGGCAGACTACAGGGCGATGCACCTTAACCACTCGGGCTTAAACAGGCGCTGAACACGTCCGCCAAGGCTAAGAGGAAATCGCCATAGTCTGTGTAAGCGCGCGCCTGCGCTAAGGGGTCTGCCACCTGCACCGGCAGCGATAAAAGCTCCTGCAACTTCTGCTGATTGCCCTCGCTGACATCGGTAATAACACAGCGTGCGCCCTGTAATTTTTGCTGCACAGCCGCCAGGTGCTTAGCGCCCAAATGTTGCTCCGGCAGTACCGAGAGCGCCGCCACCTGGTTGAGGCCGAAATAACCGACCCAATGGGCATAGCCGTCGTGGGCGACGCCAAAGGGCACCGACTGCAGGGGCGCTAAACGGCTTTTGATCTGCGCGCTGGCGTTGTCGATGCGCTGCTGCAGTAGGCGCAAGCGCTCGTTGATGGCTGGCGCTGATGCCGGTATGCGCTCAGACAGACGAGCGGCTATGGCGCTAGCCATGAGTTTGGCGTTGGCGGGATTCAGCCAGAGGTGCAAGTCTGTCCCCTGCCGCCCTTGCGGCCACACTAGCCCCGGCACCTGGCCAAGTTCCAGCTGGGTGCGAGCGTCCGGCAGGGCTTTTAGCAGGAAGCGCTCCAGGCCCGGCCCCAACCATATAACCAAATCGGCGTCATTTATTAGGGTGCGATCCGACACCCGCAGAGCAAATTCGTGGGGATCGGCTTTGGCGTTCAACAGCGTTTGGGCGCTCACTTCAGGCCCAACTAACCCCTGCACCAATAAATTCACCGGCGCGATACTGCTGACGACCCGCAAAGGCTCAGCCGCTTGCACACGCCCTGCGCCCAGGCACATGACTATAGCCGCCCACCACAGGCCCATTATTCGCCCGCTCATACACACTCACATGGCTGAAAAACCGCCTATGTTATACCATTGCACCCTTTCCTTCACGGAGACTTTGCCATGGCCCAGAGCCATTCCCACAACCATCAGGACTGTATCGATGCGGCACTCGCGCGCGCCAAGGCCATATGTGCTGAGGCGGGCGCTAAGCTCACCCCGCAGCGGCAGATGGTGTTGCAGTTGGTATGGCAGAGTCACAAGCCGCTGGGTGCCTACCCCTTGATGAGCCAATTGCAGCAGCTTACCGGCAAGATTGTTGCGCCGCCTACGGTGTACCGGGCGCTGGAGTTTTTATTGGAGCAGGGTTTAATTCACCGCGTGCATAGCCTCAATGCGTTTATCGGCTGCGATCACCCCGGCCAGCCTCACTCCGGCCAGCTGTTGATCTGCCGCGCCTGCGGCGATGCCCAAGAGCTTGATAGCGCGGTGATAGACGCCTCTATCGCCCAGCTCTTGCCCGCCAATGGCTTCAGCGCCGAGCGGGTGATGTTGGAGATTACCGGCCTGTGCCGCACCTGTCAGAGCCGCGCCCATGAGTGAGCTGATACAACTGGACGGCCTGAGCCTGCAGATCGGCGGCAAACTGCTGCTGGAGCAGGTCAACCTGCGGGTGATTAAAGGGGAGATAGTCACCCTCATCGGCCCCAACGGGGCGGGCAAAACCTCCCTGGTAAAACTCGTCTGCGGCCTGCTGCAACCCTCTGCGGGAGTGATTACGCGCGCGCAGGATCTGCGCATCGGTTATGTGCCCCAGCGCCTGGCCTTTGATGCCACCCTGCCCATCACGGTAGCCGGGTTTTTGGCCCTGACCGGCAGTTCAAGCCAGGCGATCCAACAGGCCATGGTGCGTTTGCAGATTGACGATTTGGCCAGCAGCCTCTTGCATGCGCTCTCCGGCGGCGAGCTGCAGCGGGTGTTGCTGGCGCGCGCCTTTTTGCGCCGTCCATCGCTCTTGATCCTCGATGAACCGGCGCAGGGCGTGGATATCAACGGCCAGCTGGAGCTCTACCAAACCATCGCCCAATTGCGCGATGAGCTTAACTGCGGGGTGTTGATGGTGTCCCACGACCTGCACTGGGTGATGGCGAAAACCGACACCGTCTACTGCCTCAACCGCCACATCTGCTGCCAGGGCGCGCCGGAGCTGGTGAGCCAGCACCCGGAATATCTGCAGCTGTTCGGCCAGAACGCCCCGGCCATCGCTATTTACACCCATCACCACGACCACCACCACGATCTGCACGGCGCCGTAGTACCGCACGGCGGGCAAGCCAGCAGCGCAGCCACCAAACGCTTCAGCCCCAGTACGCGCAGCCACAGCTGCAATCATCCGCACACAACCCCGCACAAACACTGATATGCCCGATTTTTTACTCAATGCACTTCTGGCAGGCTCTGCCCTCGCCCTGATCAGCGGCCCACTGGGCAGTTTTGTGGTCTGGCGGCGCATGGCCTACTTCGGCGATACCCTCGCCCACGCCAGCCTATTGGGGGTTGCTTTGGGGCTGTTTCTGCAGATCAACCCCTGGCTGACCGTGATGGTCGGCAGCGTATTGCTGGGCGTGCTTTTGATGCTGCTGCAAAAACAGCAAAACCTCGCTAGCGACACCCTACTCGGCATTCTCTCCCACGGCGCCCTGGCGGCGGGCTTGGTGTGTACCAGCCTGATGGCCAACCCGCAGTTGGATCTATTCAGCTTTTTGCTCGGCGACCTGCTCACCGCCACCCGCAGCGAAGCCTTAACTATGGCGGGGGTGAGCCTGCTGCTGCTGGGTGTACTTAAACTCGCCTGGCGCCCCTGGCTATGTATGGCCCTGGATGAAGACCTGGCCCGCGCCGAAGGCCTGCGGGTGGATGCCTGGCAGCTGCTGTTTATGGTGATGCTAGCGCTGGTGATCGCCCTGGCCATGAAGGTGGTCGGCGTGCTGCTGATTACCGCCCTGCTCATCATCCCTGCCGCCGCCGCCCGGCAGATCTGCCAAAGCCCGGCGGCCATGGCCATAGGTGCGGCGGCTATAGGTGTGGCGGCTATCAACCTCGGCCTTGCCGCCTCTTATTATTGGGATACCCCGGCAGGCCCCTCGGCGGTGTTAGTGGCGGTGGTGATATTTGCGCTGGGTTTTGCCGCGCGGCGCAGCCAATAAACGCTCGGCGCGGTTAATCAATCAGGCGCGCAGAATTTTGCTCATTGGCCTGCCCTTGGCCAGTTCATCAACGAGTTTGTCCAATTGGCGAATCAGCTGCATCAGCGGATCTTCCACCGCCTCCACTCGCACGCCACACACCAGGCCGGTGATTAGGGCGCGCTGCGGGTGCAACCTAGGCGCACGGGCGAAAAACTCGGCGAGACTAACACCCTCGGCAATCTGCCGCTGCAAGCCGTCCTGATCGTAGCCGGTCAACCAGCCGATCACCTGATCCACCTCGGCTTGGCTGCGCTGCTTGCGGGCGGCTTTTTGCACATAGAGGGGGTAAATTTTGGCAAATGGGGTGGCAAAAACGCGCGGGTTTGACATGCTCGGCGGCTCCTAAGCTTAAGTGTGCGCTGATTAAACCTGAGAAAGTAGTTAGTTTCAAAAGACACCTGAGCGGTTGCGCGCATAGAGAAAACTCAAGAGCGACGGTTAACCCCTAACTCATCAGCGATGTTTTAAACGCCTGAAAAAGCCCGCCCAATTAAAGCCCCGCCGCCGCATCCAATCAAAGCGCAAAACTTGTTAGCATAGCCGCCTTAAAAAATCGCTGACTGCTCAGGAGCACCCCATGGAATCCAAAGGCTCACCGGCCCGCTCAAAATGGCGCCTGGTTGTATTTACCTGCTTGGGTATTGTTGCCCTGTTAAGCGGCCTGCTGGTGGCAAGCCCTGATCTGCTGCAGCGTTTTTGGCACCCCACGGCGGCTCCCCTGGCGGCAAAAAACCGCCAGGGCCTGGATCTTTCTGCGCCCGATGCCTTGATTGAAACCGAACACTTAAGCCAACTGCCCAAAGACCTCATCAGTGCGCCTTTTTTGGCGGATCTACTCAGCGATGACTTTGTATTTTATTACCAGCACAACGCCGAAAAACTCGCGGTCATAGGCACACTCAGGCGCCTAGCCTTCGAGCGCGATTTATCCATTCCCGAACAATTAATCAGCCAAATTTTAGATACCCCAGCCCAAGTAGCCCTGTGGAAAACGCCCGATGGCAAACTCAGCTTGAGTTTAGCGCGCTTGGAATTAGGCCTTGCCGCGCCCTTAGCCAAAGCGCTCACCAGTCTAATCGCCGCCCTTACACCCATTGCCCAAGGCGATAAACAACTGGGTTTTATAGGTGATATCACCATCAATAAAAACAAGGTGGCCTTTTTTAGTTTGCGTTATTTAACCAACCGCACCCTTGCTTTTGGTTTTTACCAAGGCAGTTTAATTGTCGCCAGCCACTTAGAATTACTGCAAACAGAAGCCAACCGTTTTAACCCCGCAGCTGAAACACTCATCAATCAATTATTAACGCAGCAACAACCGTTTAAAAACCGTTTTAATTTGCCCGATACCCTACCCAAAAGCCAAGCACGTATCAGCCTGGCTGCCGATTTTTTTACCCTGGGTTATCAGGCTTATGTACCGGCATTGGCCGCTGTGCGCTTTGAATTAACCGCAGGCCAATGGCAGAGTTTTTTAGCGCTCAACAAAGGCGAACACGCAGCGCAATTTAACGAGGATTTATGGGCCAAAACACCTGCCGATGCCAGTCTCTGTGCACTGCTACCGGTAAACCCCGCAGCACTTGCCGAGATTATCAGCCAGCAAAACCAAAACCCGCAGATCACCCAAGCCTTTACTGGCCGCAGTTTTATCTGCTGGTTCGCCAATGCGCCCTTAGCAACTCCTTTAATTGGTGCCGAATTAACGGCTGAAGGCGCCACGGCGGAATTGGATAGTGAAATCAGCGCCTTATTTGATAAAACCATCCGCAATACTAAATTGCCTAAAACCTCCGATGACGCAGGCAATGTCACCTCAGCTGGCGGTTATGCGCCGTCTAATCTTGCGCACAGCCCGCTTAATAATGGCCACCAGTGGCAAAAAAGTGACAGCAACGGCAAACCCCTCGCCACCCTTGCACGCGCGGATAATGTTCTGCTTTTTTCCCTGCAGGCAACACTGGTAAAACACGGGCTGGATACACTGGCCAAACGCTACCCCTCCCTGGCCGATAAATTACCCACTCAAAAACCCGCCGCATTATTTTTAAACCCACCAGGTTTAGCGGCATTAATTCAAAGTGAAATGCGCCAAAGAGCGAGCGATGCGGCCCTCGGCCCGCTGCTGCCAAAACTTGCTGCCCTAGGTAAACAAGCGGCTTTTTTTGCCCAATTTGATGCCGATGAAAAAGCGCGCACGGATATGCATTGGTATCCACTGCAGTGGAATAAACTGTGATTGTTTTGCCTAACAGCTTGTTGAAATACGTTGGCGGCGACGGTCTGGCAAGGCAAATTTGGCGAAAAAACGGGAGTTTACACGAAGTAAATGAGGATTTTTTCGCCAAATTTAACACCGCCAGAACTAGCAAGGTAGTATTTCAACAAGCTGCTAGGAATACCTGGCCTGCGGGCAAGTCGCCAGCGGCGGCGCGATTTATAGCCTGGCTATTAGCCATTATGAGTTTTGCCACTGCCGCTCATCTAGCGGCGGCGGACGATACTGCAGCGGCGCAGGAATTTGCGCCACCTGCGTTAAATGCCAGCCAATCGCTATTATTTCGCCGCTGGTTTGTCTTGATGGTGGATGCCCAATTGCGCCGAGGGCCCAACCCGCGCTGGCAACAACAAGACTGCGCAGGCCTGGTGCGCTTTGCCGCCAATGAAGCGCTAAAAATTCACGACGCCAAATGGCAAAAAAATAATGGTTTTAGCGCGCAGAATTTACCGCCGGAACTGGTTATTACGCCGGAGCAGCGTTTATTCGCCCAGCGCTGGAAAATAGGCGCAGGTGCCACCAGTGCCTACGCCAAAGCGATTATTTTAATTCAGCACAACAGCGCGTTTATCAGCCGCGATATTAATGCTGCCCAGCCCGGCGATTTATTATTTTTTGACCAGGGCGATGAACAACACATGATGGTGTGGATGGGGCATTTTATTGCATACCACACCGGTAGCAGCAGCGCTGAAGACAACGGCCTGCGCGCCGTAAGCCTGCAACAATTAATGCACTGGCCCGACACCCGCTGGATACCGGATGCGCGCAACCCCAATTTTTCTGGAATTTATCGATTAGGATTTTTAAGCAAATGACTGGCATAACTCTTTTTCGCGGCCAAGCCGCAGGCTTCGCACAGCACAATCATTCCGGCAAAGGCCTCACAGGTTTTGTGCTGTGCCTACTGCTGTTAACAGGCTTGAGCCTATTCACCCCCAAGGCATTTAGCGATGAGGGTGAGGATGCCAGCCCCCAGGAAACCAACGCCCAGCAGGAAAGCAGCGCGCCAAAACCGCCGCCGGGGGAAAAATTCTTTTTATTATCCGACAGCGCATTTTCCAGCAGTGAAGAAGCGCGCGTGCGTTTAGAGGCGCCGCAACAATGGGCGATTGAAAGTTATGGTGGTGTGGATGTGCGCTTGTATCGCATCCCCAAACCCTTAGAATTTTTGCAAAAACAAAAAAATCTACACCGTTTACAAACCGAGGTGAATTACCAGGGCGATGGCATAGCCAATACATTAAGTTACCTGTGGGATAGCTGGTATAAAGATTCTCGCCGTTTAATGCAAAAAGTATTTTCCTCCGAAGCGCGCACAGCGGTTATTAACACCACGCCACAATTAGGCATGGGCGATGCGCTGAATAAAACCCCCAGCTACACCTACCAAAGCCAGTTTGCCCCGCTCACCAATATACCCTTGGTGGATGAATTTCGTTATCCGCTGGCCGATGCGGCCACCATCACACCGCCCAACAATGTAAAACTCGACGGCTCCTCCAGCGATTTTTTACCGCCTTCAGCGGGCAATATTTATTTACCGCTGGGCAAACGCGCACCGGGTTTATATTTGGTGGAAGCCATTGTGCACAATGTGCGCGCCACCACTTTAGTATTTGTATCCGACACCCTGGCGATTACAAAAATCTCCAGCCAACAATTAACCGTGTGGGCGGCCAATAAAACCAGCGGCCAAGCCGTTGGCAACAGCAAAATTCTCTGGACGGATGGTGTAGGCGTGTTAGCCAGTGGCACCACCAACAGCGAAGGCCTTGTGCAGTTAAAACACAGCAGCGCTGAGCGCACCTATGTATTGGGTGAAGACGAACAGGGCGGTGTATTTATTGCCGAGAATTTTTATTACGACAGCGAAATTTACAACACCAAACTCTACACCTTCACCGACCGCCCGCTCTACCGCCCTGGCGACACAGTGAATTTCAAAGTGCTCGGCCGCGAATTTAAAAGTGCTAAAGATCATCAAGTGGCGAAATCCTTACCCATCACAGTGTCCGTGCTGGATGCCGCTGGCACTCGCCTGCAAACCATCAAAACGCAATTTGATGGTTTGCAAGGTGCGCAGGGTAAATTCACTCTACCGGCCAATGCAGTAGCCGGTGGTTATGAGTTGCAATTAAGTTACGACAACCAGCTCTACACCAGTGCTTTTCGCGTAGCTGATTACGTAAAACCACATTTTGAAATTAATTTATTAATGGCGAAAAACCAATTTCACACCAAGGAGGCAGTCACCGGCAAAATTCAACTGCTCTACCCCGATGGCAAACCCGTGGCCGGTGCGCATATAGATTTAAGCCTGCGCAGCCAGCAATTAACCATGGTGGATGCCCAATTAAATTACGGCGGGCAATTCCCCGTGAGCCTCACCACCGAAAGCCTCACCACTGATGCAGAAGGTTTCGCCGAATTAAACCTGCCCGCCAGCGAAAAACCCAGCCGTTATGTGCTGACGTCATTTGCCAGCGACGGCGCCGCCTTCCGCGTTAAAACCAGCAAAGAAATTTTAATTGAGCGCGGCGAAAGCGCCTACCGTTTAAACGCCAGCCGCAATTTTGCTGCTCCAGGTGAAAAAATTGTTTTTTCCTTTCAGCCCCTCACCACCAATACCACCAATGTGCCTGTGCGTTATGAGTGGATTCGTTTAGAAGACCAAAGCCGGGGCGAGGGCACACTGCCGGAAGGCGTGGATAATTTTGCGCTGCCACTGGAAAAAAGCGGCAATTACACAGTTTCCCTGCGCGATGCCAATCAATTATTAGTGGCGGGCACCAGCGTAACCATCAGCGGCCCCGAGCAAAAAACCACGCCTGGCAGCCTGGATATTTTATTTGATCAAAGCCAATACAACATTGGCGATAAAGCCACGGCATTAATTACCTTTCCTGAAGCGGTGGACGAAGCGCTGTTATCCCTGGAGCGCGACGGCGTTGAACAAACCGCGTTATTAACTAAAGGCGGCAGCTGGTTAAATGTAACGAAATTAAATGCGCAGCAATACCAAGTGGTGATTCCCGTCGGCAGCGATTTTGCGCCCAACATTACCTTTAGTGTGGTGTACAGCCAACACAAGGATTTTAGTTTTCAAAATGCCGGTATTAAGGTGGCCAAACCCATGCTGGCGGTGCAGGTAAGCGCCGACAAAACGGACTATGCGCCTGGGCAAACCGTCAATTTAACGATTAAAACTCAGTATTTAGATAAACCCGTTGCCGCCCTGGTGGCGCTGTCGGTGGTGGATGACATGATTTACACCCTGCAGCCGGAAATTGCCCCCAGTATTGAAGAATTTTTTTACCACCCGCGCCGCAATAATGTGCGCACCAGCGCGAGCCTCGCGTTTATTAATTACGATTTAGCCCTGCCCGGCAGCAGCCAGCGCCTGCCCGGCCAGCGCCAAGAGCGCGGCGTGAAATTATTAGAGCGGCCGCGCCGGGAAGATAAAGACACCGCCTACTGGGCGCCCGGAATTCAAACCGACGCCAGCGGCAATGCCCGCCTCAGCTTCACACTGCCCGACTCCCTCACCCGCTGGCGCATCACCGCTCGCAGCATGAACGCTGAGGGTGAAGTGGGCGAGGCGCGCAGTTTTATCCGCTCAGAAAAACCTGTGTATTTAAAATGGAGCGGCCCCCAGGAATTTCGCGAGCAGGATCAGCCCAAACTCGGCGTACTGGCCTTTAACCAGGGCAAAGAACCGATCAGCGCGACTTTAAACCTGCGCTTGGGTGAACAGTCCGAAAGCACAGCGGTAAGCCTCAAACCCGGCGTGAGTTATGTACCCCTGCCGGAGGCCATCAAACCCACCGCAGGCGAGCTCACCGCCAGCCTACACACTGGCGATGAACCGCTTGACGCCCTCAGTGTGCCCCTGCATATGGCCAGCAGCGCCTGGCCGGAAGGGCGCAGCCAGGCTATTAGCCTGGAGGGCCAAAGCACTGCTCTGAGCCTACCGGCTGATGCCCGCGATATTCGCCTTAATACCCAAACCGACAGCGCCAGCCTATTTATGGGCGCCACCAACGATTTGGTGGAATACCCCTACGGCTGCGTGGAGCAGACCGCCAGCCGCCTTTTGCCACTGGCCATCGCCTACAACCAAATCTCGGCCAGCGACAGCGAAGTGCGCGAGCGCCTGCAGCAGATCATGCAATTTAGCCGCTTGCGCCTGGTGCAGATGGCAGGCCCGGATGCCCTCTTTAGCTGGTGGGGCGGCGAGGGCAGCGACGCCTTTTTAACCGCCTACGCCTACTACGCCGACTACTACGCAAGCGCCGTCCAGGGCATCAGCCTGCCGCCGGAGCACTGGCAGCGCGTGTTAGATGTGTACGCCAGCAAAGGCGCGGAGGCAGGCCTGCTCAAGCGCGCCTTGATCATCGATTTTGCCGCCCGCATGCAACTGCCGATTGCCACCCTGCTGAAGGGCCTGCTGGAGGATTTGGACAAGGCCGCTAAACCCAGCCAGGAATCCCCCACCGACAATGCCGCAAGCCTCATCATGAGCGCGCCGGATTCCCCCCTGGGCCTAGCGGCCGCCCGCGTGATTGCCGAGGGCTTAAGCAGTGCCGCCAAGCTGCCCACCAGCAGCGCGCATCAAGAGGCCCTGCCGCAAGCGCAGGCGCTGCTCAGCGCCAGTAGCCTCAATGTCGCCAAGGCGCTCGCGCTCTACCGCAAACCCTTTGACCCAGCCGCCGCGCAAGCCCTGCTGTTAAGCCTGGCGCCGGAGCACGCCACCTTAGAGCGCGCACTGATCTTAAGCTGGCTTGACCAAGCCGCCGCCAGCGCCCCCAAGGCGCCCAGTATCAGCCTCAGCGGCGACTGGCGCAGCTACAGCCGCCGCGCCGCCAGCGACGCCTGGCGCTGGGCGGGCAAAACCCTGCCCGAGAGTGTTAACCTCGCCGCCGCTCCCGCCGAACCCGTGCCCGCCCTCTTGCACTTCACCAGCCAAGAGGCCGTCACATCAACCGATAACACCCTGAGCATCAGCCGCAACCTGATCAAACTCACCCCCGGCGATAAGGCCCTCGGCTTTAACAGCCAGGCGGTAACAGGCAGTGAGGTGGCCACCAACAGCCTCTACCTGGACGAAATAGTCGTTAAATACAGCGGTAAAAAGCCGCTGCGCTACGCCCTGTTGGAAGTGCCCCTGCCCCCCGGTGCCGATGTAGAGCGCACCACCTGGGGTATAGAAGTGACCCTGCCCGGCGCCAGTGAAGCGGTGGTGCTGGAAAAGGCCCAAGCCGAAGACGGCGCCCTGAGTTACGCCGTGCCCTTAGAGCAAGTGAGCGGTGAAGTGCGCCTGCGCCACCTAGTGCGCTTTGGCCAAAAGGGCAGCTTTAACCTACCGCCTGCGCGCCTGAAGGATATGTACAACCCGGCGCGCCGCTACTACGAGCAGGCTCAGGCCTATAGCAGGTTGCAGGTCAATTAAGCCGTGTGGCGGCAGCACAAAAAACAGCGCCAGCGGGCATTCGCCCCCTGGCGGGCCCTTATCGCCCTGAGCCTCGCGACCATGGCCTCGCTCGCCTGTGGGGCAGGTTTTAGTGCGCGCGATCAGTTGCACCTAGTGCTCGCCGCCCCCGGCCAGCTCAGCTACTGGCAGCTGGGCCCCAGCGGCCAAGCCCAGCTGCACGCCATTCCCTCCGATGCCCAGGTGCCCTTAGGCAGCCTATGGAAACTCTGGGTCTACGCGTATCTGGCCGACAGCCAGGATACAACCCTCACCGAACAGCCCTATAGCTGCCAGGGCAACAATCCAGAAGAAGCCTATTGCTGCAGCAGCAAAGGGGAATCCATCGGCCGCGACCAAGCCCTGGCCCGCAGCTGCGGCCTCTACTTCAACCCCGCCCGCCTGAACATAGACGCCGCCCGCTGGCGCACCTACTGGCAGAGCCGGGCGCTTCCCCCCAGCCTGCTCGACCTCAAACAGCTTGGCCCCGAGCACAGCGTCTGGCTTATAGAGCTCATCAATTCCCTCGCCCAACTGCCCGCCCAAAGCCAAGCCCAAAGGGCGCTCCTGGCGGTAATGCTCGGCAACAAAGGCACCCCCTACGCGGAGCAACTCGGCAGCCGCCTGCGGGTAAAAACCTGGAGCTGGCGAGACACCGCCAGCAACCCCATCGGCGGCTTTGCCGGTTGGCTCCCCGATGGCACAGTGGTGTGGGCTCAGGCTGAAGGCACCAGCGCCCAGGTGCTTAACAAGTACGCCCAGGGGCTCAACCAAGTGCTGCCCAATCCAGTGCCCAAAACCGATAACAGCTGCGTGCAGGTTAATCTGTTTGCCGCCTACCCCATCAGCCAAGTCCAAACCCTGCAGGGCAAAGCCGCCCAAGCCGGCCCGCTCAAGGGGCAATTTAAGGTGATATTCGCCAAGGGCACCGCCGTGACTATCACCAGCAATGGGGAAATTAGCCTTGTTGCCACTTCCTCGGACAAACCCGAACTCAAACTCAGTGCCCGCCTAAATGAAGCTGAATACCTAGCCCGAGTGCTGGAGCGCGAAGCCGGGCCAGAACCCCTAGAGGCCGCCAAGGCACTCGCCATCACCGCCCGCACCTACCTGCTACAAAACGCCCGCCGCACCCCCAACCCAAACGGCGCAGGGGAATGTTTACAGATAGACGACAGCAGCCAAACTCAGCGCGTCTCCCCCAACCCGGCCCGCCGCTCAAGCCTCGCCATCGCCTACTGGACGGCGGATCTCATCAGCCAAGGCGCCCCCGTGCGCTACCACCAGGACCAAGCAGCTACCAATCGCCTCAGCTGGCAAACCGCCGTCCAGCAGGCCCGCCAGGGGCAGAACTTCAACCAGATCCTAAGCGCCGCCTTCCCCGCCAACGACCTGGCCAGCCAATACAGCACCACAAGCCAATGCAGCCCCCTGCCCCAAGCCAGAAGCTGGTTAGAAGCGCAAATCCCCAAATGGCGCGCGAGCCTCACAACCCAGCCCGGCTACGCACCGCCCGCCCTGCCCCAGCTGTGCCAGCTACAAACCGGCAACCCCTATAACGATCCAGTCCACAACCGCATCTTCGCCCGAGGCTTTTACAGCCTGCAGCAGCGCCTGGACATCACCCACGAATACCTGCACCTGGCCTTTGCTGACTACCCCAGCGGCCAGGATGAAACCTACATAGAACAACTCGCCCGCCGCCTACTAATGGGCCAGGAGATTACCCATGACTAAACGCGCCCTCAGCCTAGTGCTTAGCCTACTCATAGCCCCGGCCCAGGCCGAACCCCAGCTGGACAGCCCCCTCAACGGCTGGCGCCCCAAGGTGGAAAAGGGCGGCCAATTCACCCAAGTGGTCAACTACCCCGCCGCCTCAGTCAACACCCCCGCAGGCCAGGCCGACACCGCCCGCATTCGCGGCGCCATAGCGGCCACACCCAAAACAGCCACCGCAGCCAAAACGGGTGACACACAGAGCAGCCAACCGGCTACTCTGGTAGTCAACGGCGTCAGCATGCCGCTGTCCAGCAATGAAGACGGCAGCTTCGACCGCCCCTACATCTTCCCCTCCGGCAGCAACAGCCTCGAAGTGCGCGCCCCCAACGGCCAGGCCCGGCGCGTGCAGTTCTACCAACAAGCCGGCAACGAAACCCGCCCCCAACTGCGCATAGTGCTCTCCTGGGATTCCGACAACACCGACCTCGACCTGCACGTCATCACCCCCGACGGCGAACACGCCTGGTACGGCAACCGTGTCCTCAGCAACGGCGGCGCCCAGGATATGGACGTCACCACCGGCTTCGGCCCCGAAATCTTCGCCAGCCCCAGCCCCCTGCCTGGCCAGTATTTGGTGTATGTGAACTATTTCGGCGGCAGCACCGACGAAGGCGCCCAACCCATCACCACCGCCCGCGTAACGCTGATTACCCATGAGGGCACGGTGCATGAAAAAATCGAAAGCAGCCTAGTGCCTATGCGAGCGGCGGGGGAATTAAATTTTGTTAGGCGGTTTAGTTATCCGTAGCTTGCGAACACGGACTAACAGCGGGTTGAGATAATAGTTTTCTGGTTCTAACGCCAACTATGCATTTCAACTGGCTGTGCAGCAAATTCCCATATCAACTGCGCCACGCGGCCCAAAGGGCACTTGTAAAACGTAAATTTCACAATTGATTCTGTATCTTCACAAACAGACAGGGTATCCGTTTTGCTTCGTCGCCAGGCTTTCTGCCCGAGATACTTTCAGAAAAACAAGTTAACCTGTGATCCCGATAATTTCCAAACCCAATCACCTGGCAAAACCCAAAACCTATTGGAGCCCCATTATGCCCAGCAGAAATATTGGCCGTTTAGATTTCGAATTTGAAACCTTTGCCTTTGGCAGCGATGGGGCCCGTCAGCGCCCCGTAAAAGTCCATGGAGTTTTATCGAACTTTACATCTTTTCCCGCTTTAAGCCCGCTATCCCATCACGTAGGTGGCGATACCAACAACAGCACGGATCCAATGGAAGGCTACGATAAAGGACACGTGATCATGGTGAGCCATTCTGGAGTAAGCGCACCAGAAAACATTGTGCCTATGTACCCATGTTTTAACCAGGCGGGTGGAATTTGGCGGGAGCTGGAATTATGTATTGAACGTTATACCACTCTCACACTGCCATCTCCCGGTAGCCCACGAGTGATGGATATGACAGTGGAAATTAAATACGAGGGAACAACGGACCCACGATTTCCGACTGCATTTATCGTGACGGTTAAAGACAACTCTGCGCAAGGCGGCTTTTTATATTTTAAAGGTGCAAAGTTGGATAAATTACGTATTCCCCATTTGCCTACACCAGCAATGAGCCTTGACCCCAAGCAACAATTAAATACAAATCTTTTAAGCGCAATCGAACTTGCAACCAAAGAAATACAAGCCAATGGGTGGCAAATAGAACACCTTTTTCCTGATGCCAAGGTGGCGCCACTGAGCCATATCCCTATCCGCCCATATGCCATGCTGGATTATTTGTGGCGGGTAAAAAACAATACAGAAATTCTTGCTTTTTTAACAACCGGCTGCATTTACCGCCACAATTTTGCTGCGGAATTCCATGAGCGCCAGAAAATGCTGATCCGCATTATCAATGCCGGGCGCAATGGCAATGTTATTAAATCTGATTACCCGGGTGACACCACAGAAAGTTTAATCATAGGATCAGGGCCGCGGGCTGCACAAATTGATCATGTGTATCCTTACAGCCAAAATGGTGGCAATTTATTTAGCAATGCGCTGATTGCATCAGGCGCCTATAACAATAGAATGAAAGCGGCATCCCCCAAAAACAAGTGGAACGACCGCAGTGGTGCCACCTTATACGACACGAATCGCCACATGTAGCACGCAATTTTAGCGAGTAGCCCGGATGACGCGAAGCAGAATCCGGGGATTACAAGATTAATAAACCTACATTACACCAAGCGTGCTACAAATTACTCCACCTCAACAAAGGCGATTGACAACATTTTCCAAACTGCAAATAAATACAGGATAGCAGAGCAATTCCAGCAATACCCGACCATTTTTTCAGCGCATTAAAAGCAAGGGATCTTTTTCTGAAAAAAACAGATGCATTCACGATAAATATTAAATGATGCACATCTATTTGTATTAGTTGATCACGGCATTGAGAAATAACATTACAGCCTTGATGACACAAAGGGAATCCAGTCTTAGAATTACCGAGCTGCAAAAGCCATAGACGGCGCTCGCCACAATGGCGCACTTAAGAGTACCCTACGGCCTAATGGTTTATTAGCCCTGCATTATTTCTTTGTCATTATTAGACACGCCGGCTGATTGCCAGCCAGAGCGACAACCAAGAACACACTACTTGCCCTACTGCGATAAAATCAACCACAGGCCAAAGCGGTACGGATTTTTTGACACTCAAAGGTCTATCGGAACGCGCAAATGCGGATCAACAGCCCATAGGCGTATATTTTTTTAAGTATTTTTGAAGTGATCAAAAAAATCGCTTAGAGCCGGGACTTTATTTAAAGGCTTTTTCAATTTCCAACAAAAACTTAGCGCGCTCGGCAGGCGCAGGCACATGCTCAGCCAATAATTGCACCACCTGAGCTTTATTCTGTGTCTGCTCACACGCCTTGCGCAGTAGCACTTTGGCGATAGGGCCAACAAAATGCGTGAGGATTTTTTCGGCTTTGTCGCGCTCATCCGCTGTTAATTTTGGCAATTCGGTTTGCGGTGCAACACTTGGGTTGGCGCCAGATGAAAAACCACTTGACGGTATAAATGACTGCGAGAGGCCTGCGCCGCCAAAGGTGGTGCGATCTAATAATTTATTTTTTAAACGCTGCACGCCCTCGTTAAATTCCTTACGGCCTTTTTCGCTGGGAATGTGCGGGGCTAATTTATGGCAGAGTTCATCCACATTGGCCGCTTCTGCCAGAGCCGTTTTTAACATTACGCGCGCAACCGGCCCCACCTGTTTGGCCAGTAGTGTTTGTAAATCAGCGGCCAATTCATGTTTCCAGGCGGATTGGGTTTGCAGGTGCAGTGGATTGGCGAGGGTTAATTCACTGCCATTGTTTTTAGCGGCATGGCGTTTTACTACCACGGTTTTTACCGCCAACATGGTGCGGTTTTGTGCGTCTGCGCCATTGGTGTCTGTACCTAAAGTATTTAGGCCCGCAGGCGCAGTGAGCACAACAGCATCAATGGCCGCTAAAAACTCGGCCGCCGAGCCGTAGCGTTGTGCGGGGGTTTTCGCCAGCGCCTTATGAATAATGGCATTAAATACTGGGTCAACACCGCTCTGCACCGCCGACACATCCGGTATTTCCTCATTGAGTACCTGCTCCATAATTTTCGCGGCGGAGCCAACAAACGGAAATGCGCCGGTTAATAGCTGATAAAAAATCACCCCGGCGGCAAATAAATCGCTGCGCGCATCCACATGTTCGCCGCGATATTGCTCTGGTGACATGTAATTAGGGGTGCCGATGACCGAGCCGACTTGGGTAAAATTGGAAGAATCCAGGCGTGCAATACCAAAATCGGCAATTTTTAACAGGCCGTCATCGGTGATCATTAAATTGCTCGGTTTAATATCCCGATGGACAACACCGCGCCCGTGGGCGTAGTGCAGGGCCGCCAATAATTGCCGCATAAACGAAATGGCCACCACAAAATCCACGGGTGTATTGTCCGTCAGCAGCGAATTAAGCGTTACCCCGCTGACGTACTCCATCGCCAAATAAGCCACTTTATCAATTTCACCATAATCAAATACGGTGACTATACCGGGGTGGAATAAACGCCCAGAGGCCTGGGCTTCGGTTTTAAAGCGCGCTAACAATTCCTCACCCTGGGCGTCATACAGCAAGTCCGTGTGGATGGTTTTTAACGCCACCACCCGTTCGATATTCATATCAAAGGCTTTATAGACTATGCCCATTGCACCGGTGCCGAGCACATCATCGATACGGTATTTGCCGAGTTTTTCCAACATAGGAATGCCTTTAATACTTATTCGCCGAGCATTTTTAAGGCGCTGGTAAGGCTGGTGCGCATACGGCCAAAGGATTGGGCAAGCCGTGAAATTTCATCGCCGCCCTCATCCGATAATTCGTCCACATCAAATTTGCCCATACTCACCTGATCCGCCACATGAGCCAAACGCCGCAGGCGCCGGGTGACGAAAAAATGCATCATGATATTCAGCGAAATAAATACAAAACCGAACACACCGAGTAAAGACAGCATAAAGGTTTTAAAAATAGCATCGGCCCGCTCCAGCGGCACACTCATGGGCACCGAAATAACTTGCGCGCCCACCACCTCGTTGAGCGTCCAGCCAAAGCCGTTATTTGCGCCGTATTTATCCAGCATAGTTTTCGGTGCGGCATCGGGGGTGCTGTGGCAGGCTAAACAGGCGGCATCTTTAATTTGCAAAGGCCTGGCTAAATATAAATAGCGCCCAGTGGGAGTATCACGCTCACCAAAATATTCTTGTAAATTAGTATCGCTGCGCAATTTGCTGACTATATCCGCTTCCCAGTCCGTGGCGCGGTCGCGCAGGTTGGTTGGATTGAGCGTAGCTTCTTTATAGGAAAAATCCGGAAAGGCTTTCATCACATAGTTGAAGTTTTCCACTGCCGAATAAGAGGGCACTGATTGCGGGTGGAATTCGTATTTTAATTGCGTCTCGAGCAAGGGTACGATTTGTTTGGAGGTATAGGTGCGCACCGCTTTGGCAGATTCCATTAACAGCCGAGCATTTTGCAAGGTCTCCTGGCGCGCGCTTTCGGCGAGTAATTGATGGGCAATAAAACCGGCTGCCACAAAGCCGAGGGTGAAAATGGTTAACACAACCAGATTAAATTTGGTGGCAATGGATAATTTCACACTAACTCCTTCAACAATAATTGCAACAGCCGCGCGAGGCGGCTAGGGATGGGTTTTAATAATTTTCGGTTTTGGCGGCGGTGGTGGATGTAAAATGGGTTTCCACTCGGCTGTTTGGCCCAGCTCTACATCTAATGCTGCGCGAAATTCTTTATCTTTTAAACGCGGTTTAAAGCGTTTAACCCAGGTTTTGCGCACAGCAAAGTTACTGCTGAGCCAATCGCGAATATCCGCATAATTTACTTCCCGCTCAAATAGCGCAGGGGTTTTTGCGCCTTTTAACCGATCCGGTGCGCGCTCTAAGGGAACACGAAAATTCATCGGCATTTCGCTAATAAATTGTTTGGGCGGCCTGGGGTGTATTTTTAGCCCTTGCTCCGGCTGCCAAAGGGCGTAGTGCTCAAGGGGGAAGTTTTTTTCTTCGCCCACTTTGCCCAACTCAAAAAGAGGCGCCATGGTTTGCGCGCCGCTTTCGGCGAATAATTCGGCTTTGTCAGCCGTGATATGCACAATAGCGGCCCCCTCGCTGATGGCAAGCTGCACCCAGGGCGCCGTGACTATTACCCCAGCTTCGCGCACCGGCTCAGCCGCGCGCTGCATAATTTTAACCCAGCCTTTGAGCAGGTAAATTTGGTGTGCGCCGGTTGGGCTGCTTGGGGCTTGCCAATAAAGCCGCGTATCGGCTGCAAGCGCCAGTATAAGGCCCTGGGCAATTTCAATTTGCGCGGCGGCATCGTTGGTTTCAATAACATCGTTGGTTTGTAAAACAACCCCAGCGCTGGCCTTGTACACAGACGCAGCGCGAATAAGTCGCAGCGGTTGATCGGCCAAAGTGACGGCGGCGCTATCCTCGGCCCACAGGCTAGAGGGGGCCAGTAAAGACGCGCACAGCGCCAGCCATGCAACGAGACGCAATAATGAGTTTGTCATAGGCCTGTACGGGAGCCTGTTGAATGGAACGAAACACCCCTGGAGCGCTGAGCCCAGCGGCGTGCGGATACCGAGAATTGAACCGAAAAACTTAGGTTTTGACATGTGGCCATGATCGCTCAACTGCCGCCTGCAACAGCGGATTCTAGACTAATCAACCCTGCGGCGCACTTCATCTTACCGGCACAAGCCGCCAAGGCCGCAGCATCGCTGCTGGCAACCTTTTAAACCGAGATATGAACGAGTTTTTTGCTTATTAACTCGGCGGGTTTTAGTGCATGGCTAACAGACGATTGCAGTAGGTTTTAACTGAGGTTTTCAGGTTTAATCAAGCCGATTAAATACCTGGGATGGTTTAACCCAGCAAGCGCTCAGGAATTATTTTTGTAAGCTGCGAATCTTTCGGCGCGAAACACTGGTTCGTCACTGCATTGCGAATACATTTGTGCGCAGAAATTACAGCAAGCCATTTTGCCTGCATACAAAATAAATTTTATAGCAGGCGGTGAAATCACAGGAATACAAACGCGCTCGGGTAATGAACAATGCGAACGCACTAAACCGCTGTTGAAAAAGTCGCGCCAAATCACTCCAGCTATCGCAGCCAAGCGGGCATTAAAATGTCTGCTGAGTGGAAACCACCACCTGGTAATCATCAATACCCTGCCGCGATGCAGTGGGCATGGCAATATCAATATGCACCACCGAGCCGATGCGCGCTTTAGATGAGCTAATACGCAGGCCCAAGCCCACATCCGAGAGAGTCTCCTGGCCGCTTTGCAATTGGCTATCCCAGGCTTTGCCAGTTTCGGCAAATACCACTCCACCCACACGCAGTAAATTAAATACATGCCAGTCGGAAAAATAACGGTATTCCGTGGTTAATAAATAACGCTGCTGGCCGCGCTGAAATTCAAACGGATAACCGCGCAAACCATCAAAGCCACCGAGGGTAAATTCATCGTGGGGCAACAGGCGCTTGCCTATATCCCACTGCGCATCCAAATACCAACGGCTGCGATCGGTAAGAAAATGGTTGTAGGTCAGCCGCTGGTTCAGCGCCATTCGCTCGGCTTGGCCAGCGTAATCCAGCAGCGAAAAATTGGTTTTTGTTTGCAGCAGATTATGCTCATCACTTAACACTACATCGGCATACTGAGCTTTTAATAGCAGGGCGTCTTGATCATTGTGCAGCGATTCACTGGCGTAACCCAGGCGCACATACAGATCACTGCCCAACAATAAATCCTCCACGCGCTGAATTTGCTGCAGATTTTTAAAGGCGGCAAAGCGGTTTTCAATGCGCCGCAGAGCGAGCCAGGGGTAGCGGTTCATTTCATAGGCGGGCAGCGGGGTGCGGGTTAACGCCGTAGCGTCATACTCGTCTTCTTCCATGGCGTAACCGCCTAATAACCGCACAGTCGCCTCATCGGTAACGGACAGCGCCCGCCCGGCAAATAGCTCATAACGCTCGCGGCTGTGTAAATATTCGGAGCGTTTTACGTCGCCATAACGCAGAATTTCCGCCTGGGTGATCGTTTGTGTGTTTATCCCGTAGCCATAGGGTGTTTGCAGGGAATAAAACGGTTTGGCAAGATCCACCACCTTATCTATGCCATCGCTTTTATCGGCATAGGATAAGTGTGCGTAATAATGGGAATTAAAAATATGCGGGCTGGTGAAGTCGTAATTAACCGCGCTGCGCTCACCGACTTTTTCATAACCTACGGCTAACTCATTGCCATAGCCCAATAAATTACCTTCGCTAAGACCAAAGCCGGATTTATTCTGCCCGCCGTTGCGGCTGATGCTGGTATCCGGTTCGGTGGACCACACATCCCGCGTCAACACAACTAAATCAACTTGGTCGCCACACACCTGCTCCGGCAGAATATAAGCGCTGGCTAAATAACCTCGCGACCGCAAAATACGCGCAGATTCCAGCACTTTATTGGCGTCGAGCGCCTCACCCTGGCGAAATAATAATTGCTTCTCGATAACCTGCGGTTTGGTGTTGATGTGCAGGGCATCTAAGCTGCGGTACAACCAGTTATTTTCTTTTGGATTGGTGGCGTCAAATACCAGCCCTGGCGCAATGCGCAGATGGCGAATGGTTTTGCCCGCATAGGGCTGATAAAAATCGCTCGGAAATTGGTTTTGTTTGAACTTGGCCAAATCATCCACTGACCAGTTGAGGGTTTGGCAATCGCTCTGCACTTGAGCGAGGGCGCGGCTGGCAATCGCTCCCAAGCCCAGCGCGCAAGAGAACAACATAACGAAACAGGTGTGGCGCATGGGCAAGTGATTTATGAATGGGCTAATAATGCGCAGCATAGCCCAAAAGCGGGCCTTTAACCCGTGAGGTGCTGCCCTAAACTGGCCAAAAGTGCTGCCGTCGGCCCGGCCTGCTGGCTGCGCACTTCGATTAATTGCACGCAGATTGCACAGAGTTTTAATTCCTGCTGGCGATTGGCGAGGCTTAATAAAATCTGGTCGCCATCCGCCACACAAAATTCATCCTCCGCCAGCTGCTGTGGTGGCTGCAGCCACACCATCTCGCCCTGCTCACCCAAATCCCCCTTGAGCACCGCAAACTGCCGTGGCGCCGATAAAAAATCCCGCGCCACTTCATAGGCCAACCAAAAACAGCCCTCTGGGCTGGTTAACAGTGCAAAATCCGCCTGATTAAGGGGCGCGGGCAAATTCATTGCGGCGGCTGCAAGCGGCTGAAGGTGCTGTCTTTGAGTATATGGTGGTGGTACAAAGCCGCCCCGACGTGCAGCGCTACAAGCGCAATAAACACATTGCCCAGGGTTTCGTGCAGCTCTTCGAGGGTTTCCACCAGCTCTTTATCCTGCTGTACCCAATGGCCGAGGCTTAGCGGCCCTATTGATAAATCAAAGCCCTTGGCGTTGATTAGCAAATAACCCAATACCGGCATCACCAGCAAAATGGCGTAAAAGGCCCATTGCACAACCGCCGCTAACCGCTCCTGCCAGAGGGCAATTGGCGGCGTGATCGGCGCAGGGTGTTGCCCCCAGCGCACCCACAACCGTATAAGTGTGAGCAGCCCCACACTTAGGCCCAACCAAAAATGCGTTTTCATAAACAAACCGCGCATTAGGCTGTCCTTGGGGAAGACTTCGTGCAGTTCTACCGCAGCGAGCAGGGCCAAAACTAACGCGGCCAGTGCCCAATGCAGGATAATAAGCGGGCGGCTGAAACTGGCGCCGGTACTATTGTTCATAAACTTGTCATCCTAAGAGAGGGGTGCTTAAGTCTAATTATAGTGCGCTGGGGCTTATGCCCAGCTTAACTAGCTATTTATTACCCTTACTACCCTGGCGAGAGCCATTACGAGATAACTCATGACCCATACTGTTTTGCGCGCCCTCGGACTTGCGGCGCTGATGATTAGCAAACCGAGCCTTGCCTTAACCGATCAACAAATTGACGATCTAATCAAACAAATGACCCCGGAGGAAAAAGCCGGGCAATTAAATATTATCGCCGGCACCCAAAACGCCACCGATGTCATCCCCGGTTTGCCCAGCCCGGAAAAACACATGGCGATGATCAAAGCAGGCCAGGTGGCCGGTTTTTTTAACATCAATAATTCCGATTACATCCGCCAGCTGCAGCGCATCGCGGTGGAGGAATCGCGCTTAAAAATCCCCATCATCATCGCTGGAGATGTTATCCACGGCTACCGCACCACCACGCCATTGCCGCTGGCGGAAGCGGCCAGCTGGGATCTGGATTTAATCCGCCGCTCCGCGCGTATGGCCGCTGAAGAGGCCGCCGCCTCCGGCGTGAACTGGACTTTTGCCCCCATGGTGGACATCTCCCGCAACCCGCGCTGGGGCCGCATTATTGAAGGCGCAGGCGAAGACCCTTATTTAGGTTCCGCCATCGCGCGCGCGCGGGTAAAGGGCTTCCAAGGCGATGACCTCGCCGCAGCAGACACCATCGCCGCCACCGTCAAACACTTTGCCGCTTACGGCGCCCCCGAGGCCGGGCGCGAATACAACTCGGTGGATATGAGCGAGCGCTCGCTGCGTGAAGCCTATTTACCGCCCTACAAAGCCGCCCTGGAAGCAGGCGCCGCCACGGTGATGAGTGCATTTAACACCCTAAACGGCGTGCCCGCCGTGATGGACCCGTTTTTAATGCGGCAAATACTGCGCAACGAATGGCAATTTAACGGCACAGTCGTCACCGATTACGAAGCCATTAAAGAATTAATCGCCCACGGTGTGGCGAAGGATTTACAAGACGCCGCCTTAAAAGCCTTTAACGCCACCACCGATATGGACATGATGGCCAACGCCTATACCGGTTATTTACCGGCCCTGCTGGCCGAACAAAAAATCAATGAAACCCAATTAAACGATGCGGTGCGGCGCATTTTGCAATTAAAAAATCGTTTAGGTTTATTTGAAGACCCTTACAAATATTTACCCGACAACAAAACCCGCGACGCCATAGTGTTTTCCGATAAACACCGCACCCTCGCGCGCGACATAGCCAAGCGCTCTATTGTGCTGTTAAAAAACGACAAAAAATTACTGCCGCTGCCGAAAAAAATCCGCACCCTAGCCGTAATTGGCCCCATGGCCGACAGCAAAGAAGACCAGAATTCCACCTGGGCATTATTTTCCAAACCGGATGACCCTGTGTCGATTTTGCAAGGCATTAAAAACGCGGTAGACCCAAAAACCAAAATCATCTCCACCGCTGGCTGCAGCTTTTTATTCGCCTGCGACGCCAAAGACATAGCCAAGGCCGTCAACCTCGCCCTGCAAGCGGATTATGTAATTATGGCGCTGGGCGAGCCCACCTCATTAGTGGGTGAAGACGGCGCTCGCACCTCATTAGATTTCCCCGGCCACCAAAGCAATTTATTGCGCGCCATTGCCGACACTAATAAACCGGTTATTTTATTAGTCAGCTCAGGCCGGCCTTTAACGCTGATGAACGCCGAGAAAAAAGCCGACGCCATTTTACAAACCTGGCACCTGGGCACTGAAGCGGGCAACGCGGTGGCAGACGTGTTATTCGGCGACTACAACCCGAGCGGCAAACTGCCCATGAGTTTCCCGCGCAGCATCGGTCAGGTGCCGCTGTTTTATAACCACTTACCCACCGGGCGGCCCACCGATAATAAAGCCCAGCCGGAAGCCAACACGCGCACCTACAAAAGCCGCTATGTGGACGTGGCCAACTCCGCCCTCTACCCCTTCGGCTTTGGCCTTAGTTATACGGATTTCACCTACAGCAATCTGCGCTTAAGCAGCAACACACTGCCCATGGGCAGCGGCCTCACCGCCAGCGTCACCCTTACCAACACCGGCAAACTGGCCGGTGAAGAAGTGGCCCAGCTGTACATTCACGACCCACTCGCCAGCGTCTCACGGCCGGTAAAAGAATTAAAAGGCTTCCAAAAGGTGTTGTTACAACCGGGTGAAAGCCGCGACATCAGCTTTGAAATAACCCCGGATATGCTGGCTTTTTATCGCCTGGATATGAGCTATGGGCTGGAAGCGGGCGATTTTGAAGTGTTTATCGGCGGCAATTCCGATACTGAAAAATCCGTGCGTTTCACCCTGCTCGAACCGGCCCCAGTCGCACCGCCAGCGAAAAAAACCACCCCCAAAAAACCGGCCAAAACACCCGCGCCCCGCACTTAGTAACCCGGCGACATTTAGTGTCGGGTTACTAAGTGCTGCATGGATGCAGCACCGGCGGCCTAAGGCGGGGTAAAAACAAAATAGATCAGGACGAGCTATTTTGTCGCCGAGTTAATAGCAAACACAGACTTGCGCCGGGCACCCCTTGTGGGTGCCTTTTTATGGGCAACCAGCTGGAGCACAAAGGCTCACACGCTGCCCTACCCCAGGCAGGGGCAGACAACCGGCCCAAGCGGCCAATCCATCCGCCCGCCCCGCTAAAAACCTTCGTTATTGCAGCGCACAAACATTCGGCGCCCGCGTTGGCAGTGGCTCACTTTTACAACTAGACTCAAGCGGTACGAGTCACCTGTGCCCCTAGGGAACCCATCATGCCGCTTGCACGTCTGCGCCCTTTTACGCTCCACCTGAAGCCAGAATGGATTCTAGGGATTGCAGCGATTATTTCCCTACTGTTAATTGTCATCCCCAAAGACCTGCTCACCCGCACCGACCGAGTAGACCTAAGCAAACAACCAACCGTGTTGTATGCCGACTCCTACTCCGGCGGCAACAGCACCGCCACCTGGCAAAACGAGGTGCAAAAACACTGGCTGTGCAACCTTGGGCAAAAGCTTCCCACCCCCTACTGCAGCATGCGCCTATCACTCACCGACGAAAAAGGTGGCGGCCTAGATTTAAGCCGCGCGGTTAATTTAACGCTTTGGATCGACTATAAAGGCAACGGCAGCCACCTGCGGATTTATCTGCGCAATCGCGGCATCAAACACTATGTGCCCGGCGACGACCTCAGCGAAAAATACAACATGGTGGAAATTCCCGTACAGGAATTAGCCCAGGGCTTCACCATTAATATGGATGAATTCGGCGTGGCCGATTGGTGGGTCAGCCAACGCAATATCCCGCTCAAAGAAGCGCGGCCAGAATTTAATAATATTTCCGATATGGAAATTCAAACCGGCTCCTTAACTGTTTCCGGCGAACACGACATCACCCTAAAAGCCATCAGCTGGGAAACACCCTTCATTAGCGAATTGCAACTGTACCGCCTGATTACGATCCTCTGGACGGGTTTAATTATTACCTACCTATTATTTCGCATCACCGCCATGAACATGGCGTTAAATCGCCAGCAGGCTAAACAACAGGAATTAATCGCCATCAACGGTATTTTAAGCACGCAAAATCGCCGCTTTGAAGACCTCGCCAAAACCGACCAGCTCACTGGATTAAATAATCGCGTTGCTATGCAAGAAGCGCTTTATCACGGCTTAAATAACTGGAAACACCACCGCGAATCGTTTTCGATGGTGTTATTGGATATTGACCACTTCAAAAAAATTAACGACAGCCTCGGCCACGACACGGGCGATGAAGTACTTAAACTCATTGCCGAGATCATCAAAAGCAGCGTGCGCAAATCCGACTTCCCGGCCCGCTGGGGCGGTGAAGAATTTATTTTGCTCTACCCCAACACCAACCAGCTCGAAGCTATGGCAGCGGCTGAAAGCTTGCGACAAAAAATAGCCGCCGCCACCAACCCCTGGGGCATCAATATTACGGCCAGTTTCGGCGTCGCCACACTCATAGGTGGCGATCTGGACCAATTATTCAAATCCGCCGACGAAGCTCTCTACCGCGCTAAAAACAGCGGCCGCAATTGTGTCATGGGCGATACACGGCTCGGCATTAACGCTCAGTTTTAACGGCTTTATTTACCCTAAAACACAATAGCGCCTCCCGAGCGGTTGTATCCCGCCCCGCTTCCATCGAACCCTCTTATTAACCCGGCAGCGGCTTAAGCAGCCGGGTCAGTATCGCCCCCCATCTCAATGTCAGTAAGTTAAGAATTTTCTGAATGGAAATCTCCCGTAGGGGCAATGTCATTAAGCTAAGGTTTTTGGTCTGTTTCCCGCTCCTTGTCTTACCCTCACCCCAACCCTCTCCCGGAGGGAGAGGGAGCTAAAAGCAAGCTCTCCAGGGTGAGTACGTACCGTCCCCTCTCCCTTTGGGACGACTGCATGGATGCAGGAGGTAGAGTCACGCTGGGAGCAGTTACCGAGAGGGCTAGGGTGAGGGAGCTGGGCTTAACTTAATGACATTGCCCCCTATCTCAATGTCATTAAGTTAAGCGTTTGGGTGTCGCCACCTCAATTAAATTGGCTCTGTAGCCCGGATGAAGCGCAGCCTAATCCGGGGTGTTGCAAACAAAACCCGGATTGCGTTTCACTTCATCCGGGCTACGCCGGAGGGCAACAATCCTTAACTCAATGACATTGCCACACACCTGTGACAGGCATCACACATCCGCATTTAACCGCAAAATTAATTGTGTGCAACACACAACCATTTGAACGCCAGCATTCGCGTTAAAAAATCATTTTTGCGCACACCCATCGGCTTGAACACTGCGCGATATTCTTGCCCTGCTTTAAAAAGCTTTTTAACCATTAGCACTTGACTGCGCCACCCAACCAAATGAATTAACACAGCAATTAAACCTGCTTGCAACCACTAACCGCCGATGTTTTTTACAGAAAATATTTTCACCAACAGATGCCAAAAAAGGCTGATTGCGCCGTTTTTACACTTCATCTAGGCTAGTTTGGGTGTACTTATACAAGCCTTTATCTGCAGGCGTGAGACATTATTTATTTTAATCTAGCGATTAAATTTATCGCCCTGCATTATCATTCATTTTTAATGGGATTTTTTTATGGCTTATTTTTTATTTTACCCCTACAGCGATAAAACCACTTACTCCACTTTAGCCGGGCTTTCGACCGCTGTAGGTTCGGTGCTTGACGCCTCTCAACCGCCAGCAAAACCTGCTGCAGTAGGCGCCATTTTAAGTGCCGGGCACTGGCTTAGCGATATCAGCACCATTACCGAACAGGACACCTTAGTTGTGGTGGCGCATGGCGCAGAAGGCGGCAAGGTAATGGGCAGTAACGATAAAGATTTGCCAAAAGATAAATCGCACATAGACCAAACAGAAATAATCAACCGCATGGTTAAGGTAGGCCTTACAAAAACCAAGTTCTGCAGCATATTAATTTATTCCTGTTATTCAGGCTTGGGCGAACGCCCCTTAGCCTGCCGCATTGCACGGCAATTGCAGAACGACAATTATGTCTCCTACGCAAAAGTATATGGCTGCTTGGGTAAGGCCAATGTTAAGGCCAAAAACAGCAAACTCACGGTTGAAATAGAGGGGTATTATGATGAAGCAACAGACATTTACCACGACCCAGGTTATACACCTATCAATGCCGATTTAAGCAAAAAACCGACTATGAAAGCCGACCCAAAATAAAACCCTAAGCAACCCCACCTTAACGCCCGACGACACAATAGATCGCCCGGATCTATTGTGTCGTTGCTCCACGGAAACGGGTGAGCCGTGTAGGGCGGGTTGTAACCCGCCCTACACGGCTCAGTTAATTTTATTTAAAAACAGCAGGGTGGATTCGGAGCGAAGCGACAATCCACCATTTTGTAACCGGATCGCTCAGCTCGTAGGTCGGAAAATCAATCCAGGTTACGTGTTATTTTTATATGAATGCGGACTTTTTGATTTCATTTAACTCGATTTTCCACCAATTTATCGCCTCGCGCAAGACATCTCGACAATCTTCACCAAAATAAGGGCCTTTTAGCATTGGCGCAAAAATATCAAAATCACACTCATATACAAAATCAGCATCAACCTGCAATTGATATGGCAATGGATGAATGCCAGGCTCTCCTTGTTTCAGAAGAGTATTTCGCTCATCTTCGATAAAAAACCAAAATATTTTGTATTGCCCCTTATTATTTTTCCATGTTTCGAATGCGCTATTTGAGGCTTGCTTTAGTCTCGGATTGTCTTTTGCGTCGACTTTATCTAGAACATGCCCAACGGATCTTATAGCGGCCACGGCTGCCAGCCAAAAAATGCGAAATTTTCTACGATCTGACTCCACCTCCAAGAACTCAAGGGCCAATTCGCAATCGTTGAGGACTTCTTCTGCCGCTAACAGTTGATCCATGAAAACACCTACCGCAGTTGTAACCGGACCAAATTGTGGAGCGGTTTTGTGTTAAAAGTGCAGCGAAAAAAAGCGTGTAGTAATTTAGTTCCGGTTTAAAACCTTGTTATGCCAGTTTTCGCAGCCATTCAGTAAACCACTCCGGAGGCATTTGTTCGTGCTCGAAATCCATTGTTTGCAGTTCCGAAGTGGAATACGTATTTACCAAATAAAGATCCCATTGCGCATCAACGTCCGCGAGAACCGGTAATAAAGGTTCGATCTCTGGTTCTGCGTCCACTTCGAGGTATTGACACCAGAATCTATCGCACCACTCCGCTATTTGCTTGTGTGTATAAGGAGACAAATCTGGAGCGGCTCCCCAATTTAGCATTTGAAGTGCGGCATCACGAGTAAAAGGCATGTCTGCTGGATTGCTTGATTTCATGTGCGACCATGGCTAACGCGGGCGGCAAAGCTCGTAGGTCGGGAAGGCGCTGCGCTTTTCCGGCCTACATAAATCAAAAAATCAATCCGGGTTACGCGTTTTAAATCTTCACTCCCGAATAAATTGCACTGTTTTAATAAGCCCATGCTCAACCTCATAAATGGACACGTATTTTTGCTCATTGGCCGCATAAGACACCACTTCATGATTGATCACATACCGCCCCTGAACAATTTGATGAACAATCTTAACGCGCACCTTTGCTTCCTTAAACATGGGTTCAAAAATACTCTGCAGGTGCGCCTTACCCTTATCGCCCAGCGGCACATTCGGGTAGGTAAACACTTGCACATCCTCCGCATAATTCTTTAAAAAAGCCACTAAATCGTGGCGGTTATAGGCGTCCATTCTGGCATTCACCACCGAAAGCGGGCTTGGGCTTTCCTGAGCAAAAACCGACTCACAAAAAAACAGCAGCAATACAGCAAAAAATTTATTCACAAAAAGACATCCTCATTGAAATATTTATGGAGCCGCAGGGTATCGCCTTGGCGCGCCACACCGCAGATTTCGACACACCGAAATGGCGCACTTAAGCTCGCAGGTCGGAAAAGTTCAGCGCCTTCCGACGTGAATATTTTCTCGGTGGCACATTGTTAAATCAGGCATTTTGCTACCGAATTAATGTCGGAAGGCGCCGCGCTTTTCCGACCTACATGAATCGAAAAATCAATCCTGGTTAGGCGTTTTTGGCCCGTCCCAGTGAGCGAAGCGAACGATTTAAACCGCATACTAGGAGCGGCAAGCGGCTATAAATTCTTCAATTATTTCCTGATGGCTTAGGTCGCTGTAGTTCCAGTCGCTAGATAAGGTGACCTTTAGTAGTGGAATGAATTCTGGTCGAGAGGCATCAATTTCTTCTTGCACCAAGCATTCTTCGTCTTGGTAACAATTTACGAAGAACTTCTTTTCCTTGCGGGAAAAGTTAACCATGACGTAATTGTCTCCGTAGTCAAGTAGTGGTTGATCTACCTTAGAGCCACCAAATTTATAGCCTGTCTGGAAAGAGCGAAAGATACGTTGCGTGAGCTCTACAAATAAAGTTGCTGTGTCAACTGCGTCTTCTACGCGATCTTTGGCTGGTATTTTATACTCGTGCTCAAGATAGTTTCTTTGTTGATTTATTCTGCTAATAACTCTAGGGGCCATTAGGCCAAGTTTTACAAGGTTTTCTGCTTTTTTTGGAAAAGAGCGCTCTTTTTTAATTCCAAGTGTTGTTGTGACTGCATCTACCTGGCAGTCGATTGCGCGTTTTGCGTTCGATAGCGCATTTGCTAATCCGTGCTTGCCTTCTGTCTGCAAGTCTCGATTTGCAAATAAAACGAATTCTTTGGCTGTTATTTCGAATGGAAAGTCCAGAGACTGCATGGAATCAGGATCCATCCAGTAAAATGGATATTTTCCCATGACGTTTTCAATATACTCGGAGAATGTCACTAGTTGACCCCTAACGCCGTTATGAGCGGTGGTTTTATAACTTTGTTATGTTTTTGGATATAGAATATTGCTGTATTGTACGGGCAACAGAGCGAACTCTCCCCATCCAATATCTTCGACGCACAAACCTATTCCATTCATTGTTATAACACCATAAAAAAGAACAACTCGATCTTTAGTCTGGTCATTAATACCTTTCTCGCGCTGCAACTCATCGGTTGCTTTGATATAAAAATCAGGATATGTAGCGGTTCTATACTTTAAGCGAGTCATTCTAATATTCCGCTTAGAATAGCCTGCATTTTTAGAGTCTTGAATAATTCCGTAATATATCCGAGGAGTATTACTCTCCTCAGTCACGGCCTGTATATCAGTTAAGAGGTCTATAAGCTGTACAGCGATTTTGCTGCTAGGCATGTAAAAATACCTATAAATATTTACGTCAAAATTATTACATATACCACGCATAGTTTTGAACTTGCTAGGAAGGAAGAAACTTTCGCCTCGATGCCTACCAATTGGAATAGAACTTATTGGACCATCGACATCCTCTATCTGAGTGGCATCATATTCCCCCTGTTGCTTTTCGGGTGCAGCGGGTTTTGTTTTTATAAACCCTTCAACAATAACCAGCTCTTCAGATTGTATTGCTTTTAGCGCATCCTCTTCTGTTTCGAATTTTTTTCCTTCTGCTCTCTTTGTTCTCAGACCACAATCTGTTTTTATACCTCGCGAATGAGAAAAATATGATTTTCCATTTTTTGAAATAGGCTTACCGTCTGGCGACCTAAACAAATTCGCGAAACATTCAGGGCAAAATATTTTACCCTTCATGCCTGCATGATATTCATTGATTAGAACTCTTGTAGCGTCTCTTTTTAGGACAGCTTTGTCACCATCTAAATAACTCCACCCTTCAAGAAAGAGAGCATGCTTTATTCTATTTTCCATAAGATATACTCAAATCAGTGGAGATACATAACAGTAGGCATACACGGCACTCACCGCCTATCACGGATTTTCCCGCCGTCATCACACCCTCTCGAAACACCACCCAAAGAACAAATAGGTTCCGCTTCAATCAATTGCAACACATTCAGCAAAAATCACTGCGCAGTTTATTTTAGCTAACAGGGCGCTGTGCCACGTTAGCAATGATAAGACTGCGCCGTCTACCACCATCGCAGCTTGCCAGCACTAACAACCCAACGCCCACCCGGTGAGGTTTTAATCGGAAAGGCATAAAAATAAGGCGGCGTTTAACGCCTTATACTTTAACTAAAACGGACAAACAAGAACTGTGGATGTAAGCAGTAATTGTTTTTCGACTGGCCAAGCCGCCGGGGTTACTGGCACTACCCGCCTATTCAATTGTAGGGGGCGGGGCCGGTGTTTTTCCAAGCTAGGCGGAATTTTTTACCCTGAGGGGCGGCAAAAAAGCAGCGCAGCGATCTACCCCTTCGCAATGTCATTAAGTTAAGGAATTGGTGCGGTTTCCCCAGTGGTTTTTTGCTCGCCCCGAAACCCCACCCCAACCCTCCCCTTGAGAAGGGGAGGGAGCTGGATCGCCTTAAAACAAGCGAAATTCCTTCGTTTAAGGTTTTTTGGCGCCTCCCCCTTTTGCACAAATGCAGGAGCAATGTGCACAGCGCAGCTACCTAACAGGTAAACCACAGGGATGTGGTTTATACACGGAGAAGCTGGGCGGGGGTTTCTTGCCGCGAACAAAATCTCCTAAAAAAACCAGATGAAATCCCTAACTTAATGACATTGCCCCCCTTCGCCTCCTCCAAAAGAGGGTAATTTTAGGCCCTGCCCCTGGTGAAAATAGGCCGCCAACGCCTCACTTAATAACCTTGCCCAGCCATCAACTCCCCTACCCCACTTCAAAACCTCGCCGCCGAGTGTTTTTAGCGGCTCGCTGCCGCTTGGAGCTGCCAATTGCTAGCTCTAAACAAGGGCGCCGCAGCTTTTTATTAACTAGTCGCAGCTTTTAAGCCCCTGCGCGCAGCTTTTTTGTGCGCTCAGGCAGTAAAAACATACGACGACCTATGTTTTTACTGCGGCATCCTTGTTCTGAAGGCCGATTCGCTATGTTTTTCACTCGGCGAGCTGGGTCTGAAGACCCCTAGGGCAGTGACGAAGTGGGTGGGGGTACTGGCGAAGTAGGGGGGAGGGGGTGTTGCAGTGGGGGGCAATGTCATTAAGTTAAGGATTTTATCTGGTTTTATTCATGAAATTTTGCCCCCTGCCAGAAACCCCCACCCAACCTCCCCCTTGAAAAGGGGGAGGCGCCAAAAAGCCTTAAACGCAAGAATTTCGCTTATTTTCAAGACTTTTCTGCTCCCTCCCCTTCCTAGGGGGAGGGCTGGGGTGGGGTTTCTGGGCGAGCAAATAACCACTGAGAAAACCGCACCAAATCCTTAACTTAATGACATTGCAGTGGGGAGAGGGGGGGTAAAGCGCCTTGTTGCAGGGGGCAGAGGGTGCCCCCTGCCCCGCTGAAGCCTGGGCTTAAGCCGGTTCGGCGCTGGTGCTTGCCCTGGCGCTGCTGCCGGGGAAGCGGTTGGAGAGGTCGGCTTCGATGGTTTTGGCGTTGGGTACGCCTGCGCGGGCGGCCATTTTAATGTTGCGGTAAAAGATGAGCGCGGCCTGGTAGGCTTCGCTGCCGCTGAGAGCCAGGCTGTCGCTGAGGTTATCCGCCAGGGGCGCCAGTTGGCGCTGCAGGCGGGACAATAATTCCACCGCTTGCCAGTCCACCTCAAAGGCGCCCAGGTCCAAATAGTTGGGCACCAAATCGGGGTTTTGGCTGGCGTATTCCCGCGCCTTGCCCACAAAGGCTTGGGTTTTATCGCCCATTTTGGGGATTTCTTTGCGCTCACTGGCGCTGAGGCTAATCAGGTGGGGGGCGAGTTTGCTGGTGAGGGTGTTGAGGGCTGCTTGGATGTCTTGTAGGTCAGCCGGGGGGATGCTCAAGTTAATGAGGTTAGGTTGCGCCATGGTCAAATTCCCTGTGTTTGTGAATAAAGTGTAGTGCGGCGGCATTGAATACCGCCGTGGCTAAAGTCTCACAAAGATACAGGGGTGCAGGGAAGAGGTTATTGCCGCTTGTGCGTGTGCGCTATGGCGCGCAAACAGCGCCACTGGTTTAACCTAAAAAAACCCCCCATCCCAAATGGCGCGGGGTTTTTGCAGTTGTTATGGGTAGGCGTTTTGCGGCGGTGATGCGCCACATCCCGCTTAAGGGTCGATGATTAAATCCGTTACCACCAATTGTGTGCCGCTGCCGCAACAGCTAGCGGTCACCTTAAACTGGCTTGGGAAGCCCAGCAGCGGGTCAAATTCCATAAAAAATTGTGTTTCCGCCGGGCTGTGGCTGAGGGTGTACGCCATGCGGGCGAATATTTGCTCGATGCTGGCCTGTGGGTAATCCTCTACCCTGAGCACTTGAATACCGCTGATGACCTGGCTGATTTTGCCTTCGCGCACCCAGATGGTAACGGGGCTGTAGGCATCGAATTTGTAGCCTAAACCACCTTCCTTGTAGCTGTAGTGGTAGTTGGCCGGAGCAGTGTTGGCCCAGAGGGTTTGGGCGGCGTTGAAGGTATCGGCCAGCGCTCGTGCCTGTGCAGCCGTGGGCGCTGACTGGGGTGAGGTGTTCGCTGCGGCTGTTGCACTAGGCGCTGCAGTTGTTGCACTGGGCGCTGCGCTGGAGGCACCGCCACCGCAGGCGACCATTTGGCTGGCGAGGACTAATACTGCACAGACGTGAATCCAGGTTTTCATAGCCGCGTACCTTCAACACCTTTGATGATCGACATGTTTTAACAAGTGGTCACATTTTAAACAGTTGATCCGCAACAAACCGGAATTGATTGGCAATTTAATCGCCAAATAGACTAATAAATAATCTTTTGTTGGTTTTAGTTATATCAAACCGAACTGCCCTGGCGATAAAAGTAGTAACACCCGCCATCCCGTCTAGGCATCTGAGGGGCGGCTGGCCAATTGCCAGACGCAAAAAAAAGCCCCTAAGCAAGGCTTAGGGGCAAAGACCATTAGGAGTGAAACAATGAGGAAAACCTCGGCTGCCACCTGCATCAATCAGGTTTCAGTACTTATGAGTATTGCAGCGGTTGGCGGATTGTCTAGCCGCTGGTTACACGAAAAGGCAGCAAGAGGTTGAAAAACCTAATCTTTTTGTTCTAGTACTGCGGGCAAATAAACACTGGCGGGCAGGAATTATATTTTTTAGCTACATAAGGCCTAAACGCTTGGCGAAGGCGTCAGCTTTGTTATACTTCAATTACTCCTGGGGTGCTCGCCAGCCGACTAATCCCTGAGCCGATAAATTTACTTGGAGTTCTCGCGCCTTACCCTGTGAGCATGTCCACTCGATGGAAAGCCTAATCGGTAACAGAGTCCTCCCCCTTGAACTGTCGGGTTCAAGGTATAGTTGTCAGCGGCATCCCAGGCTTTATTTCCCCTCTTTCGTCTCCCCCCTTGTGCCAAACCCCACCAAACAGTCTCTACGGCGGCAATTGCGCGCCTATCGTCGCTCCCTCTCGCCCGCTCAGCAGCGCCGCGCCGCATTGCGGCTGGTACAGGTGTTTTTGCGCCTGCCCGCTCTCAAACAAAGCCGCAACCTCGCGCTGTATATAGCCAGCGATGGTGAGATTGACCCCGCTTTTTTGTCGGCGCACCTACTGCGCGCGGGTAAACGGCTTTATGTGCCGAGGTTAAATCCTGCTGCCAGCGCTATGCAATTTGTCCGTTTCCGGCCGGGCGAGCGCTTGCTGCGCAGCCGTTTAGGCGTGCTGCAGCCCGCCCCTGGCGCGCGCAGCATTAACACGGCTGCGCTGGATGTGATTGCGCTGCCTTTGGTGGGGTTTGATACAGGCGGCAACCGCTTAGGCATGGGCGGGGGGTTTTACGACCGCCTATTAGATATGCCTGCCCCTATGCGCCCGCGCTTGGTGGGGCTTGCCCATGCGGGCCAGCGTGTGGCCAGGTTGCCTAAGGAGCCTTGGGATGTCCCCCTTGATTGGATTGCGACCGATCAGCGCCTGATTCGCTGCCCGCGCGTTCGCAGATTGAGGGTATAACGGTAGGCATTGGAGTTGCCACTTTGTATAGTGGCGGCAGTTTTAGTCACCGCGTGGAGTTTATGCAGAATTTGTTACGTCATTCTGGGCCTGGATATTTTCTTCTGGGGCTTAAACTCATCTGGCAGCCCCCGCTGCGCGCGTTTGTGGTGTGGCCGGTGCTGTTGAATCTGGCGCTGTTTGTCGCCAGTATCGGCCTGCTGGTACAGGGCCTGGGGCACTGGTTGGACAGCCTGTTTGCCAGCCTGCCCGCCTGGTTGGATTTCGTGCGTTGGCTGCTCTGGCCGCTACTGGCGCTGTGTGTACTGGCCGCCTATGGCTATGGCTTTAATTTTATTACCACACTGATCGGCGCACCGTTTTACGGCTTGCTCGCGCAAAAAGTGCAGGTGTTGTTGGGCCACCCGGCGCCACCGGACGAACCCTTCGCACAGCTGATCACACGCACCTTTGCGCGGGAGTGGCAGAAGCTGAGTTATTTCCTGCCGCGCAGCCTTATTTTGGTCGCCCTTTCCCTACTGGCGCTGTTTATTCCCGGCTTAAACCTTTTGATGCCGCTGGTGTTTTTTATCTGGGGCGCCTGGTGTTTGGCCATTCAATACTGTGATTACGCCGCCGACAACCAGCTGCACAGTTTTGCCGATCTCAAACAACAGCTCGGCCAGCACAAAACCCTCAGCCTGAGCTTTGGCGGCAGTTGCGCTGGCGCCTGTATGCTGCCGGTATTTAATATTCTCGCCATACCGGCTGCGGTGGCCGGTGGCACCGCCCTGTGGCTGGCGCGCGCGAAACACTCTGTACCGGCAGGAGGCCTGCTATGAAAGTACCCGCCCGCCTACAGCCCCTGGTGGCCGACGGCATTATTGATGAAGTGCTCTACCCGCTCAAATCCGGTAAAGAAGCGCAAATTTTTGTGGTGCGCGCCGACGGCAAGATCGTCTGCGCCAAGGTATATAAAGACGCCTCCCAGCGCAGTTTTAAACAGGCGGCGCAGTATCAAGAAGGCCGCAGCTATAAAGGCGGCCGCCGCACACGCGCCATGGCCAAAAATACCCGCTTCGGCCAGGCTGAGGCGGAAAAGGCTTGGTTAAACGCTGAGGTGGAAGCCCTTAAACGCTTAGCCGCAGCGGGCGTGCGGGTGCCGACACCCTACAGTTATGTGGATGGCGTGCTGCTGATGGAGTTGATCCAAGATGAAAGCGGCGACCCAGCACCGCGTTTGGACGATGTGGCCTTCCCCGACGACATAGCCGCCGATTATCACCACCATATGATGGGCGAGATCGCCAAGATGCTCTGCGCAGGCCTGGTGCATGGCGACCTATCGGAATTTAACGTGCTGGTGGATGCCTATGGGCCGGTGATTATCGACCTGCCCCAGGCGGTGGATGCCGCCCGCAACAATAACGCCCGCGCCATGTTTATGCGCGACATCAATAACATGACGCAGTACTTTGGCCGCTACAACACAAGCCTACTCAGCTCCCGCTACGGCGAGGAGATATGGCAGCTGTTCCAGCAGGGTGAATTAACCCCCACAACACCGCTCACCGGCGTATTCACGGAAGTCCTAGCCGAGGTGGATCTGGACGCGGTGCTCAGCGTCATCGAACACGCCAAGGCCGAAGAAGCCGAGCGCCAAGCCCGCCTGCTGGCGGATCAAAACGACGATTAAGCGCAGCTGCCAACCGCCACCATGACCGACACGCCACGCTTTTATTGGGGCACCGCCACCGCCGCCTATCAAATTGAAGGCGCCTGGCTGGAGGGCGGCAAGGGTTTGAGCATTTGGGATGCCTTCGCCCATACCCCAGGCAAGGTGGAGGCGGGCCATACTGGCGACACCGCCTGTGACCACTACCACCGCTTTGCCGCCGACATAGCCCTGATGCAACAACTGGGCGTCAATGCCTACCGGTTTTCCATCGCCTGGCCGCGTATTTTTCCTCAGGGGCGCGGTGCGGTGAATGCCGAGGGGGTGGCCTTTTATAACCGCTTGATTGACGGCTTAATCGCGGCGGGCATTACACCTTTTGTCACCCTCTACCACTGGGACCTACCCCTCAGCCTGCAGCTGGAGCAGGACGGCTGGTTGAACCGGCAAACCGCCGAGGACTTCGCAGCCTATGCACGCTTTTGTTTTCGTGCCTTTGGCGATCGGGTGCAGCATTGGATCACCTTCAACGAAAGCTGGTGTACGGCGGTTTTAGGCTATGGCACCGGCTACTTTGCCCCAGGCCGTAGCAGCCCCGACGAGCCTTACATCGCCGGGCACAATCTGCTGATTGCCCACGGCCTGGCGGTGGAAGCCTTTCGCAAGGGCGGCTTTAGCGGTCAGATTGGCCTTGCCAGCAATTGCGACTGGCGCGAACCGCTCACGGATACCCCAGAGGATAAGGCCGCCGCTCAGCGCAGCTTGGAATTCTTCTACGGCTGGTTTACCGACCCGGTGGTGTTGGGGGATTATCCCGCCGTGATGCGCGAACGCCTGGGCGCGCGGCTGCCGCACTTTAGCCCGGAGGATCAGGCGCGCCTTAAAGGCTCGGTGGATTTTCTCGGCCTCAACCACTACACCACCCATTTTGCCTCTGCCACGCCCCCCAGCGCCCACGCCATAGCGCCGGAAGACGGCAACGGCGGTATGGCCGCCGACCAGGGGGTGTATCTAAGTGCTGACCCCAGTTGGCGCCGCACGGCTATGGGCTGGTTTGTGGTGCCCTGGGGGTTTCGCAAAATGCTCAACTGGGTGCATAAACGCTACCCGAATTTGCCCATCTATGTGACCGAAAACGGCTGCGCCAACCCCTTGTCGGAGGAGGAGAACAGCCAGTGCGATCAGTTTCGGGTGGCGTTTTTACAGGCTTATTTGGCCGCCCTTCTCGACGCCAAGCAGTTAGATCAGGTGCCGGTGCAGGGTTATTTTTGCTGGTCCCTGCTGGACAACTTTGAATGGGCCTATGGCTACAGCAAACGCTTTGGGCTGGTGCACTGCGATTTTGCCAGCGGCGAGCGCCGCCCTAAGCAGAGTTTTTACTTCTACCAACAGCATATTCGCGACCACCATGAGCCAGACTGAGCACTCCTCCCCCTGTATGAGCTGCGGCGCCTGCTGCGCTTATTTTCGCGTGTCGTTTTACTGGGGCGAACAGGCCAGCGCTGGCGGCCAGGTGCCCGATGAGTTGACGCAGAAAATCAGCCCCCATTTAAGCTGTATGCAGGGCACCGGCAGCAAACCGGCACGCTGCGTGGCCTTGGGCGGCGAGATCGGCCAGAGCGTGGCCTGTACCATCTATGCGCAGCGCTCCAGCACCTGCAGAGAGTTCGCTATGAGCGGTGAGAACGGCGAACACAACCCCGAGTGCGATAAAGCTCGCGCCTTTCACGGCCTGGCGCCCTTGGTGTGGCAGGTTTAGCCTCGGCGCTGGACGCAGCCCGCTGAGCGGGCATACCCCGCAAGGCAGGCTCGATAACGTCGGGAATATCTAACCTGCCGTAGGGGCACCCCTTGTGGCTGCTCGAATCGCAGAAGGTGCCGCAACGGGCGGCCACGAGGGCCGCCCCTACGCCTGGGATCTGTTGCGTGCTTTGCACAGATGGACGGTTTAGAGACACATTCCGCGAGGCAGAATCCTCAGGCTCGGAACTATCGACCCGCCTTAGGGGCACCCCTTGTGGGTGCCCGAATCACTGAGAGGGTGCTGGACCGGGCGGCCACAAGGGCCGCCCCTACGCCTGGAACCTGCTGCGCGCAGATGCAGGGTTTAGATCACGCCATTAGCCAGGCTAGGTTCGTCTCAATTAAGGCAGGTTCGTCACAATCGGCGGGCCAATCATTTTGGTGAGCCACACCGGTAGTTTTTTCCAGATCGCAATCACCAATTTGTATTTAGGGTTATCGGGATTTAACCCCGGCATAGCGCCGCCAGCAGGCAGTAGGTAATACCAATAATGGCTGTAGGGCTCGGCGCCCCATTGGCGTTTGAATTTAAAGGTGCCTGCATCTTGGGTGGAGCGGCCAAAATCGAAATATTGGTAACCCTGCTCTATGGCAAAACCGAGTATTTGCCGGTACATCCACATATTGGCATTCCAGCCATTGGCCTTGCGCACAGTGGACGCCCAGGGAATTTCCAGCATATTGCTGTGGCCAATTAAAAACCCCGCCGACACCGGCTTGCCGTACATCCGCACCAGGGCGATATGGCAGTGCAAACTCGGCTCTTCCAGCAGGCGGGCAAACCAACTTTTGGCATATACCGGGGTGCCTAAATCACGCATGTTCTGCGCGAATACGCTGTAAAAATCGTCCAGTAATTCACTCTTGCCAAGGGTGAATTGCGGGCTGTGCTCCTGAGCTTTTTTATATTGCGCACGCACCTTGGCACCCAGCTGCTGCTCCAATTGTGCTTGGCTGGCGGGCAGTGCCAGAATTAAGGAGGCTTTTTTGCTGGAGCAGTGGCCCTTGGGCAGCAACCCTTGCTGCATGCAGCGCACTTCAATATGGCGCAGATTTAACTGCTGGCACAACACACCTGCGCTCGAGATTAGCTCTTGCGCCACATTAAAAAACTCCGATAAAACGCCGCCATAATTAAAATAAGGCACCGATACAGCGAAGCGGCCAAACAAGGGACTGGCAAAAATCACCAGGGGAATGCCGCCGATAATGCGCCCCTGCTCATCAAAGGCAACCCAAATAATCCCCTCGTGGCCAAACTTCTCTTTAATCAACCGCAGCCAGATGGCGTAGTGGTAATTATTGGCGGAGCAGACTTTAGCCACGTAGGCATCCCAAAGCCCCCACTCCTGTGCTGCAAGCGCCCGGCAGTTAAAAGGGGCGCTGAGAATAGCGCGGCTGTCAATCAGCGTCAGCGCGGGTATGGACTGGGATCTAGGGGCCGATTCCGGCGGGTTTGGCGGGTTGTTGAGGGCGGCCAATTGCGCTTCTAGAGCTTTGAGTTCAGCGGTGACGGCCTGCATGGCACTGAGGGCCTGCTGGTGCTCGGGGGTGCCGGGGGTGAGGGTTTTGAATTGACGGGCGATTTCGCCTTTGCGCTGCTTGGTGGTTTTTAGCTGCGCGGTCAGTACTTCAGGCGAAAGTAGTGGAGTGGCGGTCATGGATTAAGCTGCAAGTATTGGGCCTCCATTCTAGCCAGTTATGCCCGGCCTTAGCTAATCCACTGCCGCCACAGTGCAAATAAATCCCTGCGGCGCGCCGATCAGGCCATGCGGCCGCGCAGATACTCAAACCAGGAGATATAACGCACAAAGTGGTTGAGCTGCTGAGGCATACCGATGCGCTGAATACGGTAGGGCGCTTGCTGTATGGCCTGAGCGCAGGTGTTCTTTGACAGGGTTGAAACCGCCGCGCTAAAACCTGCCTGTTGCACCAGTGGCTCGTGGTGGGGGGCAAAATCGTTTTGGGTCCCCGATGGGTAACAAAATACCGCCGACGGCTGCACCAGCTCAGCCGCCAGGCGCGCCTTGGCATGCGCCAGCTCAGCCGCCACTTCAGCGTCGCTCAAGGCGTTAAATGTGAAATGCGAGCGGGCATGGCAGCCGATGCGCAGCCCCTGCGCCTCCGCTTGGCGCAGCTGCTGCCAGGTGGCCGGTTGATATTCCGATGGCGCAGCCTGAGGGATGTTAAACCCCACGCAGGCCTGTAATTGCACTAACAAGGCTTCTATCGCCGGACGCTGCATGGCCTTGGCAAGGCGCGTCAGCTGGCGGCGCGTTGTTCGACGCGCGGCGGGGCTGGATAAATCCACCGCCACCGCCTGCCCGGCCAGGTGCACCGAATACAGCCCAGCCGGGGCCTGCCAACACAAGTGCGCCAGCTGGTTATCCCAGGGCCAGCCTGCGCCATCCACCAGATCCGTGATAACAAACAAGGTCGGCTTGGCCTCATAGCGCAGCAGGACGGGCACTAGTTGCTCCAACTGATCGGCAAAGCCGTCATCCAAGGTGAAACACAGGCAGCGCCGCAGGGAATCCCCCCGAAGTGCGCGGGCCACCAATTCATCCACCGAGATAAATTCATAGCCGCGCGCCTGCACAAACCTTAGCGCCTCGGCCAGGAATTCTGGCCTGATGCCCTCGTAGGCCCCGCTGACGGCAGGCGGGCGGTGGAGGGTAAAAACGGTCGCCCAACTGCCCAGCAAACCGGTCAGTAAGCGTTCAATGCGTGGGTCAGTGTAGAAATAGTCTGCAAGATTCGACACGCTAAAGCTCCTTACCGCCAGGCAGACAAACGCGCCCCGAAGGCGACAGGTGTTGCGCTGATATCATTGTGTAAGCCAATACGTGTCAGCTCGTGCAATTTCTGGCCCACCTGCACTATGCCGCGCTGGGTGGTTACAGCGGCTTGATAGGTATCCTCCACTAGTCGCAGGGCAGCTGGGGAATAATCCCCGTTGGGAAAACAAAATAAATTCACGCTTCGCTCTAAACGCTCTTGTAATAGACGCTGACTGTGCTGAATCTCATAGCGTAGCTGGGTTTCGTCCAATGCACCGGTCAAACGCTGGTGGGTACAGGTATGCGAACCGATCTCCACCCAACCGCTGTCCTGCATTTGCCGCAGCTCTGCCCAGTTCATCAACGCCGCTGGCATAGGCGCAACTAGGCTCTGCCAGTTTAAGTCTGCCAGTGCGGTGAAAATTTCTTGCTCGGAATAGCGTTTTAAAAACTTGATGGCCGAGGCGAGGCGCTCGCGATTGACGCCTGCGGCCAGGCCGGGCAGCGTCTCATACAAGGCCTGGAACATGGGGTGCACACGCAACTGCGGCAGCGCGCCCTGTAGCAACAGGCTGGCGACTATGTTGGGCCAGAATTGAAAGTCAGTGCCGATTTTCTCCGCCACGGCAAATAAGGTGGCGGGCACCTGGGCCTGCGCCAGCAGCGGCAGCGCATATTCGATGTTATCCCGCCAGCCATCATCGAAGGTAACTGCGCAGGCGCGCGCCGGTAGAGGCTCACCTGCGCGCTGCTTAGCAACCCAATCGGATAACAACACGGGGGTGAAATAACGCCGCAGCTGCGCAAGGTGCATGGCGAACACCTCAGGAGTGACACACATGCCGGGCTCTTCGAGTGCGTAGCGGACATCGGTCGCAGGCAGAATGCGGTGGTACATCAAAATCCATAGCCGGGGCGCACCTGAGTGCCAGCGCTGCGGCCCGGCGGCAAAGGCCGCGTATTGGGCGAGGGATTTGATGATTGGCTTGAGCATCACGAACCTTGTGGATCAAAAACTGGCTACTGCTAAAGCCGTTAACTTGGCGCAAAAATAGACAAACATCAAGTGAAAACTGGCCCACTAGACTAGTTTGGGGAAAACCTCACAGCTTATATAAAGGCTCAGGGCGGGCTACTGCCGCTTAGCCTCCTCCAGATGTTTAAGGATCTCCGGCAGATTCGGTGCGAGGGCTTTAGCCTTTTCAAGCCAGCGAATGCCCTCGGCCTTGTTGCCCGTTTGCACCAGAATCCAGCCGTAGGTATCCAACACCTCAGCCGCATTAGGCGCCAGTGCAACCGCGCGTTTGGCGGTATCTATAGCGCGGGCGTCTTTAGTCTCAAAATACAGCCAAGCCAAATTATTGAGCGCCAGCACAGACGGCGCCTGCAGCTGCAAAGCTGCCTCATAGGCGGCGATGGCGGCGGTTTTATCGCCCGCAGACTGCGCAGCCAAGGCTTGAATCAATAAGGGGCGGGCGCTTTGTGGCAGCACCTTGCGCCACTGAGCTAAGAATTCAACGGCCTTAGGCTCATCACTCTGGTTGAGAATAGAATAAATCAACTCGGCACACTTATCCGTCGGTTGAGCGTTAAACGACACCTGCAATAACGCTAAGGCATCAGCTTTTTTCCCTTCTGCCACTAATGCCAAACCATTGAGAAAATTGACCAGCGCAGGCTCGGCATTGCCCTTGGCGTACTCAGCAATAATTGCCCGCGCTTGTGCGATTTTGTCATCCGCCAATTCCAGCTCGACTAAAAAGGTCAGAATGGCGGGGTTTTCCGGCTGCAATTTCAGCGCTTTATTAATCCAATCGCGGCTGTGCAAAATATCGGAGGATTTAAGCAACTGCGCTTTTTGTGTATACAACTGCACTAACAACTGTTTAATACTGGGCAGCTGCGTGGCTTTGCGGTGCACTTCTTCCGCGTGCACAATCGCTTTATCAATATCGCCATTGGCTGCAAACCACTGCGCCAAGACCCAATTCGCCTGCCAATTCTCCTCGGCGCGGCTTTGCGCGGCTAAAAATACTTCCGCCTGCGCCAATTGATGCACCTGTTTAGCCGCTGCCAAATAATGCTCGTAGGCGGGGATAAAACCCGGCGCCGCCGCGATAACCTGTTGCCAGGCTGGAAAGGCGCGCGCCCAATCCTGCTGGGCCTGAAATACCTGCGCCACGCCCGCCAAGGGCAAATATTTTTCCGCACCTGACAGCGGCACCGCCTGTTCAAACGCACTTAGAGCTTGGGCATAATTTTTCTGCTGCAGCGCAAGCCAGCCCTGCCAAAAGAATTTACGGCCCGCCAAGGGCTCCGGCAGGGTATTAATTATTTGCGTAATAACGTCCAGTTGTTGCTTGGCGAACAACAACTGAAATAACACCTGCTGGGTTTCAAAATGTTGCGGGTCTTGAGCAAGAGCTGTGCGCAACTGCACTACAGCTTCATCAGTTTTATTTTGCCCGGCCAAATAACGCGCTTTGGCCATATAAATTTTTGGCTGGTTGGGTTGTAGCTGCAAACTTTTATCCAGCCATTCAATCGCCGTTGCATCGCTGGCGTTTTTATCCAACAGAGCAATACCGTAGGTCGCTAAAATTTCCGCCGATTTAGGCTGGTTTTGCGCCGCCTTTTTTAATAGCTCTAAGGCTTCATCAATTTGTTGGTTGCGAATTTTGCTCAAAGCAGCCGCTTGCAACACGCGCGGCGCGGCGGTTTCCGGGTCTATGGTCGCATCAAAAATAGCCTGCGCCTGTTTAGTGTCGCCCTGCTGTAATTGCACCAAACCCAATAAAGTGTTGGTGTTTTTATCCTGTGGAAATTGTTTTTTTAACTCACTAATCACCGCTTGCGCCTGGTCAAAATCACCTTTTTGATACAGCTGCAGCGCCTGATTAAATTTCTGTTGTGCAGCGGCGCCTTCCGGGTTCGCCTCGGCGAGCATTTTTTGATAATGGTAAGCCTCGCTGGAGCGCCCCAAGCGCGTTAACACTTCCGTTAATAAATTTAACACCCGCGCTTTGGCGGCACTTAACATGTCGCCACTGGGCACCAAGCTCAATGCTTTACTTAAATGGCCTTCGGCGTCTTCTAATTGGTTGGCCGTTAATGCAATTTGCCCCAATAACACCCAGGCCTCTTGATCCTGCGGCTTCTGCTCCAGCCACTGTTTTAACAGCGTTTGCGCACCGCTCCAATCGCCCTGGGCGGCAATCATTTGAGCGCGCCAAAAGGCCACTTCGGCAGGGTTATGCACCAGCTGCTCAAGCTGGGTTAAATGCTCCTGCGCCAGCGCAAAATCACCCTCCAGCGCGCCCAGCTGAACCATTAATTGATGAAACTCAGCCGAGCTATTGCGTGTGGCCGCAGGTAAATTGAGCAACACTTTTTGCGCCGATTGATATTTACGCTCGGCAATTAATGCCCGCGCCCATTGCAGGTTGAGCGGCATATCATCCCTGGCGATTTTTTCCAGCAATTCGGCCGCCGCCTGATTGGCGCCAATTTGCATATAGATATCGGCCAACAACGCCAAACCTTCCGCCGGTTGCTCGGCTTTGCTGGCGGCATTGCGCGCTTCAATCATGGCCGCTCGCCACTGGCCCTGCTGCTGGTAGGCGCGCGCCGTATTTAAATGCCGTTGGGCTTCATCGCCTTTTTGTTTGGCGCTGCGATCACACCCGAATAAAAACAAACACCCTACAAAAAGGATCAGCGTGCGGTTCAAGGCTTTCATTGTTATTTTTAACCTGATGGAGCTTTAAAATTGATAGCGAGCTGAAACACCCACACGCTGTTCGCTATATTCATTCAAGGCATCATCGGAGTGACGCTTAATGATGCCCAATAAAAAATCGGCACTTAATGCACGCGTAAAATCATGGGAAATACGCAGAAGGCCATTATCTTCCTGATAATCACTCAGCAGCCCCGTCTGTTTAAAGGCAGAGTCGCTGCGCCCCAGGCGCACACTAGCGCGCGTGTGTGCCGCAAAACTATAGTTTAAGGATACGGATACGGCGCGGTCGGTATAGTCCTCAGGCAGCGCAAAATAATCGTGGTTAGCATATTGTGCTTGCGCGCTCAAACGCAGGCCGTGCCAAAGTGCAGGCCCCATCCAATTTAAACTAGCCTGAGTGAGTTTGACCAAATCGTAATTATTGCTGAGCGAATCTTGCATCAGCGTTTCATCTAAAGAATTACCGTTGCCATCGCCAAATAAGGTATCAGTAACAGCAGAACTTGCACCTAAGGATAGGCTGTGGCCATTTTTCTCGTAGCCGAGATCCAGGCTGTAATTGGGTTTGCTAAATGCTTCCTGCCCGCGCGCTTTGGTATTTTGATAACCCAATTGCAGGGCATAATTAAGATGACTTAAACGCGCTTGATAACCTAAACGGGCAATTTGATATTTATAATCGGGTTCATCGACATCCTGTCGTGTGCTCTCGCCCTGATTAAACGACAAGGATAATTGATCGGTAGGACTTAAATTGTGCTGCCAGACTAAATCGGCGCCGTCGCGTTTGGCATCGACCGCTGTGAGGCGTTTAATGCGCACCGTTTCATGATTGGCGCCAATAATAATTTGATCCACCTTGGAGACATGCAAACGCACTTGTGGCTCTACTGACATTAATTCGCGCTCACCGGTATTGCTCAGCAGTGGTGTAGCGGTATTGGAAGTCAGCACTTTGCGCCGCGAGTCCTGCAGCGCTAAATTAAACCAGTCGAATTCTTTGCCCAGCACCCACAGGGCATCACCTTCTAAGGTATTTGTATCTTGCTGAGACTGCTCAGAAAAATAACTGCGCTCTGCCGAATAGGCCAATTTAAAATTGCTGTACCGATTGTTCTGTTGGCCATCCAACCCCAGCGCTAGGGTGTCCTGCCGCTCGTTAATGCCATTGTCGGCCGTTTTCAGCGCGTTATCGGTAACGACGCTTTCAAGACTTAAATCAGCTTTAAAATGATCTTGCGCGGGAGCGGCCCATGCACCCACACAGGCACTGCACAATAAGCTCAAGGTTATCGATCGCTGATACACCATAATTCCAACCTTAACTATTAAATACCAGGCCTGCAAAATGCTCTTTGCCTAATGCGTCGATGGCGGACAAAACTTCATCGGTAACCACTTTGCCAAAGGGCACCACCAACATACTAAAATCACAATACTGCGCCAAAATGCGCGCCTCTGTAGATTGCTGAATGGCCGGGGCATCCAACACAATAAAACGGTCGGAGTAACGCTCTTTTATTTCCGCCACCAACACTTCCATGCGTTTGGAATTAAAAAATTCTGCCGCCGACTCGCTGGAACCGCCCGAGGGAATTACCCGCAGGCGTTCAATACCAGAAGGATAAATGATGTTTTCAATCGGCACGGTGTAATCCGTTAAATAATGCATCAAACCCTGCTCGACCGGAGTGGCGCAATAGCGCTCTGAGGAAGCACTGTAAGGGTTACAATCCACATAAAGAGCCGTTTTGTGCTGATCAAGAGCGAAAGTCGCCGCCAAATTAAAAGCAAAAAAACTGCTGCCACCGCGCGGCACAACCGAGCTTACCAGCAAGACAATATTATCCTGCTTGCACTTTTGCAGCAGGCGGATACGAATTTCGCGGAAGGCATTTAAAAAGCGGCGCTGGCGCATCCCAGTGAAGAGAATTTTTTTCTCATACAAATCCTCTTGCGTCCACATAATAGGCAAGGCCATATTTTTGATGGCACGGCGCCTGCGGTTATCATCGAGCGCAGCCTTTAACAATTGCTCGCTATTTTCTAAGGCATCTGCTCCCAGGTGCCCCTGTGGATGCTGTTCCATTGTGTACCCTTTAGCTGTGGTTAATATGCCAATAAATTGCTGTAGCAACGTAGGCCGCCAAGGTCATTACCACCACCACCAAAAGAAATATCATGTCTTTTTGCAGCAGGCGTTGGCCTAAAGGCGTGTCGTAGTGCGGGATCGAGCCGATTAGTTCTATATCGGGTGGTAATTGTTTTTGCAAAATGCGCGAGGAGCGCAAATGCGGGTCTACCAATACATAGGCGATTAATAAACCCACCGGCAATAAAAAGCCGATAATCGGCCCTAGCGCGGCAAAATGTTTGAAATTCAAACCCGTCGGGCGCAGCGGAAATTGCGCCGCCTCTTGGATACGAAAACTCACCCCCTGCCCTTCAATATCCAAGGTCATCGACAGGCGCGCGGTTTCTTTTTTGCCGAGCATTTCTTCATACACGCGCTTCGTTACATCGTAATCGCGGGTTAATTCGGATAATTGCGCCTGATTGGCGGCAACTCGTTCGGCGCGCGCTCTTTCCTCTTCTTGCAAAGCCACTAAAGATTCCAAACGGCGTGTTTGGGTGCGCAAATCAACCTCAGCATTAGCTAATTGTTTGCGCAAATCTTCATAAAGTGGATTTTCAACCTTGCCACCTGCACTGACCACATCACCGCTGGAGTGTAATTTACCCAGCGAGGTGTCAATTTCTTTAATCTGTTGTTTAAGGGACACTATATCGGGATAACTGTCCTGATAACTCAAACGCAGCTGTTCCATTTGCGACACCAGCGCTTGCCTGCGCGTACGCAAATCATCTGACTGGCCGCGCACCTGTTGATATTGTGTTTCGCTGCCAAGCTGACGCTGCACACTGGCCATGCGCGATTGAGTTTCTTCAATGGTGAGTTTGAGCGTTTCAATATCTTGGCGCAGCTGGCTTAAACGCCCTTGCACGCCGCTTTCGGTGCCGTCGGTATTGCGAGCATTAAATTCTTTGAGTTTTTCTTCCGCCGCTTCTAATTGTTTTTTATAGGTCTGCACTTGGGTATCAATAAAGGTATAGGCACCTAAACTTTCATCGCGTTTTTTACGGGCGGTGTGTTCGATAAAAGCATTTACTACGGCGTTGAGGGTTTCAAATACCTGGTCGGGGTTGGCGCCCTGGTAAGAAATTTGAAAATAATTGTTGTTGCGCTCTTTATTAATACGCAGGCCGCCGCGCAAACCGCGCAACACCTGATTTTGTTGCTCCTGCGGGGTGTTATCGTTCATCAAGCCGAGGGATTTAGCGGCCGCCGACATGACCGCGCGGGTGTAAATAATTTCGCTGGCCTGCTCCGAGCGATCAATTTGTGTCATTTCAGCGGCGCCTTTTAGCAGCGGCTGAATAATATTGGTTTCATCGGCAAATAATATGGCAGAGGTGCTGTAGTGTTTCGGCCAAATAACACCAACGCCCAACACAGCAAAACTTGCCATAACAAATAAAAATACCACTAAGAACCGAAAGCGAATTAATTCCGCTTTTAAGGCCAATAACATCTCTTTGAGATAAACCTTATCCATCCGCGTGCTCGCTGTAGGGAAAGTGACTAACGCGCAGAGCAAACCTGCGCGTTAGGTGAGGCGCACAATCTGGTAGTACTTAAAATGCGCGCTCAGGTACGGTGACTATGTCGGAGGGTTGCAATAAATAGTTGGTTTCCAAGCGACCATCTTCGAGCAGGTCTTCCAATAAAATGGTAAATACTTTGGTTTGGCCGTTGACCTTGCGATAAAGCTTAGCGTTATTGCCAGAGGCAAAATCACTGGTGCCACCGGCAAGCAGCACTAAATCCAATACCGTCATACCCTCGCGATAGGGCAGCGACTGGGGATTGTGCACCGCACCGGTCACACGCACGCGGCGTTGGAAATCGGTGCTGACAGGATTAGTAACAATGACGGTGACCTGCGGACTGCGCACAAAATTATTCAGCGCTGTGGCCAGCTGCGCGGCCAACGCGGTAGACGTCTGCCCGGCGGCGGCCACATCACCGACTAGGGGCAGAGAAATTTTGCCGTCTGGCCGTACCACCACCGCCATGGATAATTCTGGATTGCGCCACACGTTCACCTGCAGGGAATCGCCCACGCCAATTTTATAGTCGCCAATGGGGCTTGCCTCAGCGGCTGGCGGCGCCTCTTGAGTGGCCTGATTAGCACAGCCACTCAGCGCAAAAAACACTGCGCAGCAGGTGGCGCGCAACCAACGTGAAAAACCTAAACGTGCCATGATCAATTCCTCTTAAGTTAAAACAGTGCAGGTGTTTAATGCACACCCTTGCCGAGCAAAATAATTTCCACAGTTTGAATCATAATTAATATATCGATAAAAAAACTGTGGTTCTTGGTGTAATAAAGATCGTATTGTAATTTATGCCGCGCATCATCAACGGACGCCCCATAGGGGTATTTTAATTGCGCCCAGCCCATCAAACCGGGCTTTACCTTGTGACGCAATTCGTAATAGGGAATTTGTTTGGCTAAATCCACGACAAATTCTGGCCGTTCCGGGCGGGGGCCAACAAAACTCATGCTGCCAGATAACACGTTGTACAGCTGGGGTAATTCATCCAAACGAGTATTGCGAATAAATGCGCCGACGCGGGTAATACGCGCATCGTTTTTCACCGCCCACTGGGCGCCGGATTTTTCAGCATCGGTGCGCATACTGCGGAATTTAAAAATGCGAAACGGCCGCCCATTAAGCCCGACGCGTGTTTGGTGGTACAACACAGGGCCAGGGCTCTCCAGCCGCACGGCTAAAGCGGTGAGCAACATCAGCGGCCAGACCATTAAAAACACGGCGCCCGCTAGCAACAAATCAAATATGCGCTTAGCCCACAAGGAGCGTTTGGAATATTTAAATCCGTCGGAGAAAAGCATCCAGCTTGGCTGCAGGCTGGACAAATCAATTTTGCCTAATTCACGCTCGTAAAAACTCAGCGCGTAAGAGGATTCAATCCCCGCCAATTTACAATCGAGCAGTGCCACCAGCGGAAATTCACTGCCGTCGCTGCGGCGGCGCTCATCGGGGCAAATAACAATTTCTGAGATTTGTTCGGCTTTGGCGAATTTTAACCAGTCGGCAGGTTCCGGCATAATTAACGCCTGATCCACTTCCACTGATTCATTTTTGTTGGCGATGCACCCCACCACTTCAATGGCTAGGGTGCTTTTTTCAGGGGCTAATTCGGCGAGGAGTTTTTGTGCGCGCATACCGGCGCCAAATAAAACCACACGCCGTCGCAGTTGATTTAAATCCACCAGGGCGCGAAATACCATGCGCAGCGGCACAACAATTAAGCCTGCGGCTATGACACTCCAAAAAACTGCATTGGAAGCAAAACAATCGATGCGCCAAAATTGCCCCAAAATAAACAGTGCAGCAGCACCTAATAAACAAAAACTCACCAATACCCGCAGCACCATGCTGAGCAAACTCTCCCGCAGCAGCGCGCCATAAACGCCCATGGACAGGGTGCAGCAACCGAGTAGCAGTGCAAATACCATGGCACCAGGCAATGAAGGCAGGGGGTTTAACAGTGTCTGCACCCATAGGTTACCCCCTCCCAATGCGCCCGTCTCGACCACCCCCAGCCAGAGGTATGGGGTGTGAATATAGTGCTTATTAATTCGGATATAAGACAAAATGACTTCCCACAAACAGGCTAAAGGGCAATGGCTGATGTTGGCACCGCAGTTCGCCATTATAGCGGGATTTCACCCGCCTTCACGAGCCGCACGGCCGAGCAGAGCCTAATCGGCAAGCGGCTGAAATGCGGTGATATTTTCACGCCCGCCAAGACCAACAGTAGCGCATGTTTTCCCCTCGTAAGCAAACCCGCTAGACTAGCGCTTATTACTCCAATTAGGCACGCGTTATGAAAGTACTCATTACCGGCACGGCAGGTTTTATCGGCTCTTCTTTGGCGCAGCGACTGATCGCGCGCGGGGACGAGGTGATCGGGCTAGACAATCTCAACGATTATTACGATGTTAACCTGAAAAAAGCCCGCCTTGCGCGCCTGACCTGCCAAAGTGGCTTTACCGACATTCGCGCCAATTTAGAAGACAAAGCCGCCGTTAACGAGGTATTTATCCAACACCGCCCCGACCGAGTGGTGAATCTGGCCGCCCAAGCGGGCGTGCGTTATTCCCTGGTCAATCCCCAAGCCTATATAGATGCCAACATTACCGGGTTCTTGAATATTCTGGAGGCCTGCCGCCACTACGGCTGCGAGAATCTGGTCTATGCCTCCAGCAGCTCAGTCTACGGCGCCAATACCGCCATGCCCTTCTCCGTCCACAACAACGTGGATCACCCGGTGAGCCTCTACGCCACCAGCAAAAAAGCTAACGAATTAATGGCCCATACCTACAGCCATTTATTTAACCTGCCCACGGTCGGCCTGCGCTTTTTTACCGTCTACGGCCCCTGGGGGCGCCCAGATATGGCGCTGTTTTTATTCACGCGCAGCATTTTGGCTGGTGAGCCCATCGACGTTTTTAACTACGGCCACCACCGCCGAGATTTCACCTATATCGACGACATAGTGGAAGGTGTAGTGCGCACGCTGGATAAGGTCGCCGCCCCCAACCCGCTTTGGAACGGTGACAGCCCCGATCCCGCCACCAGCAAAGGTCCCTACCGACTGTACAACATCGGCAGCAACCGCCCTGTGGAGCTGTTGCGTTACATTGAAATTTTGGAGGACTGTCTGGGCAAAAAAGCCACCAAGAATTTGCTGCCGCTACAACTGGGCGATGTGCCAGATACCTACGCCAATGTGGATGCACTGATTGAGGATGTGGATTACCAGCCCAGCACACCCATTGAAGTCGGGGTAGAAAACTTTGTGCGCTGGTATCGCGACTATTATCAGGCTTAACTAGCTATCAGGCTAAACTAGCGGTGACTTAACCAGCACCACGCCCATACCGCCTCGGCCGCGCTGACTGTCCCCGTCCGTACCGAGGCGTATCCTATAATCAATTTACCTCAGGCTTCTTTATAAGGGCCGCTCAGCCGAAGAAATCCATTATGCCAACCATTCACGCCATGACAGTAGACGTTGAAGACTACTTCCATGTCGCCGCTTTTAACCGTGTTATCACCCCCGACGACTGGCCCAACTGGCCCTCGCGGGTGGAGGCCAATACCCAGCGCATGCTGGAGTTATTTGCCCAGCATAAAATTCAGATTACTTTTTTTATCCTCGGCTGGGTGGCCGAGCGCTACCCAGAACTGGTGCGGCAAATCGCCGCTGCCGGCCACGAAATCGCCTCCCACGGCTACAGCCACCAGCTAATTTACCGACAAACGCCAGAGGTGTTTCGCGCTGAAACCCTTAAATCCAAGCAGATTTTAGAGGATATTACCGGCACGGCTGTGACGGGGTATCGAGCGGCCAGCTACTCCATCACCCGCCAGTCACTTTGGGCGCTGGATATTCTGGGCCAGCTGGGTTTTACCTGGGACTCCAGTATTTTCCCCACCCGCCACGACAATTACGGCATTCCCGGCAGCCCCGAAGAGCCTTACCTATTGATTACCGATAGCGGCGCCAGGCTCACTGAGTTTCCCCTCACCACCGCTAAGGTACTCGGTCAGCCCATCCCAGCGGCGGGCGGCGGCTATTTTCGGCAGTATCCCTATTGGCTATCCCGCTGGTTATTTGCGCGGGCGAGTGAGCAGGGGCGCAAGAGCCAGATTTTTTACCTGCACCCCTGGGAGATCGACCCGCAGCAGCCGCGCGTACCCAATGCCAGCTGGTTTTCCAACTTCCGCCACTACACCAATTTGCACCGCTGCCTGCCGAGGCTTGAGCGCCTGTTGAACGACTTTGCCTTCGGCACCATGTCCCAAGCGCTCAAGCAGTCAACCCTGCGCCAGACGCTTAAGCAGAGCGACCTACTAACCTGCGGTAAACAGGCTTAAATCAGCACACTTGTAAGCACACACCTGCGCCACCATCATAGGTGGTTTGGTTCATCCACCCATGAGGCACCTTATGCATCCAGGGCACGACCCCATTTGGTCCGCGATTTTGGCTGAGACGCGCCAGGAAGCCCAGCGGGAACCCGCACTCGCCAGCTTCCTGCACGCCACCATACTCAACCACGCCACCTTTGAAGCGGCGCTGAGTTTTCACCTGGCCAACAAACTCGGCAGTACCGCACTCTCCTCGCTGTTGGTGCGTGAACTCATCGAACAGGCGCTGCGCCAGGATGCCAGTATTGGCAACGCAGCGCGGGCCGATATTCAAGCGGTCTTCGAGCGGGACTCAGCCTGTGAAGCCTACAGCCTGCCGTTTTTATACTTTAAAGGCTTTCACGCCCTGCAGGCCTACAGGGTGGCCCACTGGTTGTGGAAACAGGGCCGCAAGTCCCTCGCCTATTATTTCCAAAGCCATATTTCGTTGAGTTTCGGTGTGGATATTCACCCAGCTGCGCGCTTGGGTAAGGGGCTGATGCTTGATCATGGCACCGGCATTGTGATCGGCGAGACCTCAGTGGTGGACGATGATGTGTCGATTATGCAGACGGTCACCCTCGGCGGCACCGGCAAAGAAAGCGGTGATCGCCATCCGAAAGTCGGCAGAGGGGTTTTGATTAGTGCAGGGGCAAAAATTCTCGGCAACATCACTATCGGCGAGGGCGCCAAGATTGGCGCGGGCAGCGTGGTGCTCAAACCCGTCGCGCCACACACCACCGTGGCCGGGGTGCCTGCCGTGGTGGTAGGCGCACCCACCACACAAAGTCCAGCTAAAGACATGATTCACGAAATCAGTTGCGATGAACTCTGCGCTCAAATGAAACAACAGGCCAACAAAAGCTGAACCTTTAGCGCGGACGGCTTGTTAGTTGGCCTTTGATGTAGTGGGTGCAGGTGCGGCAGAGCCTTTCACCAGTTCTTTGCCCTGGGTAAAAATACTCTTCTCACGCTCGAATTTATCCACCACCTGCTGCTTTTCCGCCACGCGAATAACCATCAGGTTTTCTGTATTGGCAAGCTCGGTTTTGGTTTTGGCCAGACTATCGAGCAGGCTGGGCGGCACGGGTTTGGCGGCGCGCTCAAACTCGGCGGCTTTCACACCTATACCGTCGATCTGGCGCTTTAAGTTATTAATATTGCCGCGCACCAGGGCTATGTTAGCGTCCAACCGCTCCAATTGACGCAGCTTAGCCTCTTCAATGTCCTGCGTGGAACTGTAACGGCGGGAAAGCAGCTCATACTCTTCTTTAACTGCCTGGCGCGCCTCCAGTGCTTTGATGTCCTGCTCGGTTAGTGCAGGCGGCACCACTTTAATTACCCTGCCTGTGGCGTTAAGCACTTCATAGCCGCGCTGGGAAAAGGCTGGCGGGATGCTGTGGTCCATCACCTTCACACCCTGATCGTTCACATAGCGGTAATACGCCGCCCGCTCTTCTTTACTGGTATCAGTAGGCGCCGCCCACACCAGGCTAGTCAAACAACTGATGCAAAGCCCCACTGCGGCTAAAAAATATCTCATGCGTCAACACCATAGGTTTTACGGTACAACTCGATGGTCGCTACCAGCTCCGCCTGAGCGGGATCGGCGGCTAGGTAACTGAGGATATGATCGAGCTTAATGATACTGACAACGGGAACACCGGTGAGCTGCACCAGTTCTCCTATTGCGGATAATTCACCCTGGCCGCGCTCCTGCCGGTTCAGCCCTATCACTATGGCCGCAGGCTCGGCCCCGGCGGCTTTAATTATCTCCAACACTTCCCGCACCGCAGTGCCCGCTGTGATCACATCGTCCACAATCACCACGCGGCCCGCTAAAGGCGCGCCCACCAACTGGCCGCCCTCACCGTGGGTTTTGGCCTCTTTGCGATTAAAACAATAGGGCACATCGCGATTGTGCTGATCGGCCAGAGCCACCGCTGTAGTGGTAGCCAGCGGAATGCCTTTGTAGGCGGGGCCAAAAATCATATCGAAGTTTATGTTGGCGTCTACCAACGCCTGAGCGTAGAAACGACCCAACTGAGCCAGCGCGCTGCCGGTTTGAAATTGTCCGGCGTTAAAAAAATAGGGGCTCTGGCGGCCTGATTTGAGCGTAAACGAGCCAAATTTCAGCGCTTGGCAGGCCAGTGCCAGCTGAATAAATTGCGATTGATAGGGAAGCATGGAGACTCCAAATTGAGGCACAGGCCGTGATTTTGACATGCGGCCACCGCTACGGGCGAGAAGCAGCTATTATTGACCAGCGCCACCGGGAGGAACGCAGCACTGCCTGCGCGAAAACCTTAACACGATAACAACAGAGGTTTAAGTCACACTGCATCTGCTCGCGCACTGCGCACAGAGGCCGCTTAAGAGCCGTGACCACCTGCGGTGGGCGCAAGTTTACCTGTATTTACACTCAGCCGTTACATCCACAGCCGCAGCCCGCCTGAGCTTCTGCGCATACCACTTAAGTGTTATCCAACATCACTTCAGTGATTGCTGCGCCTGTGCATTATTAACAATAGTTGTAAAAGACCGGTATGATACACAGTCCGTTTCTAAGGGGCCATCATGCGCATTATCTCACTCAGTGTCGACGGTATTCATCAGGCCGCCTCTCGCGGTTTATATGATTGGATCGCCAAACAAGACGCTGACCTAGTCTGCCTCCAAGACCTGCGGGCCCTGGAGTCTGAACTCGACCACCCCATATTTCACCCGGAAGGCTACTTCAGTTATTTCTTTGATTCCGGTATCAAACACTACAACGGTGTCGCCATTTATACCCGCCATGCACCTAAAGCGCTGATTTACGGCCTGGGTTTTGCCAGCGGGGTGGATATGGAAGGGCGGTATTTGCAGGTGGATTTCGAGCGCTATTCCATCGGCTCCCTACTCGCCCCCTGCGCCCAAGCGGAGAACGAATCCCTTGAGGTGAAGTTAAAGTTTTTTGAAGACATGCAGGCGCTGATGCACAAGATCACGCGCAAGCGGCGGCATTTTATTTTCTGCGGCAACTGGGCCATGGCCCATACCCGCAAAGACGTACAAAACTGGCAAGAACATATAGGCACCCCGGGGTTTTTACCTCAGGAGCAACAGTGGCTGAACCAAGCGTTTAACCAACTGGGTTATGCCGATGCTTTTCGGCAAGTAAATAAAGATATGGACGAATTTTCCTGGTGGCCCTCCGGCCAAATCGGCAAGGGCTGCGGCTGGCGCACGGATTACCAGATCATCTCAGAAGCCCTCAAACGCAAGGTGGAATACGCCACCATCTACAAAACGCAGGAGTTTTCCAGCCATCTGCCGGTGGTGATCGACTACGATATAGATGATCTGGTTTAACAGGCTCAGCCTGTAGAGGGATGGTTTTGGGCACACATTACGTATTGATCGATTATGAAAATGTCCAACCGGACAACCTGGCCCGCCTGCAGGACCCGGCTTACAGGGTCAAAGTATTTATCGGCGATAAACAAGCCAAAATAAGCTTTGAGCTGGCCGCCGCCATGCAAGCGCTGGGTGAGCGGGCGGAGTATATAAAAATTGACGGCAATGGCTTGAACGCGCTGGATTTTCATATCGCGTTTTATGTAGGCCAGCTGGCTGCCCTCAATACATCTTGCCAGTTCCATATTATTTCCAAAGACACCGGCTTTGACCCGCTGATTAGGCACCTGCACAGCAAACGCATATCAATTGAGCGCAGGGCGGAGCTCGCAGCACTGCCAATACTGAATAACCCGCGCGCACCGTCTGCGCTCTCCAAAGCTACCCCCGCACCGAACAAGCCACCCCCCGCCAAACCTGGCCCAACTGCCAATCCTGTCGCAGCGACCATCGCCTACTTGCAAAACGGTGCGAATCCGCGCCCCAAAACACGTACATCACTGGTTAATTTTCTCGATGCCCACTTGAAGAAACAATTCGATCACACAGCGTTAAATACCCTGGTGGAGGACCTAATCACTCGCAAGATAGTAGTGGACGAAGGTGGCAAGATTAGTTATCCGCCACACAGCACATCACAAAAGGGGGCATAAGCCTGAGTGCTCGCCGCTAGGCCCCCTAAAGATCCCCTATACTGAATCCATTCACTGCATTCACTGCATTCACTGCCTGAGTTATTTATGTCCGATCGCGTGCTCGATTTGCGCAGCCTTCTCCACGACCTCCACAAAACTAAGCGTATTCGCCTGGAGGACGTTAATTTTTTGCTGGGTAGCACGCGCACCCGCGAACAGGCGGCCATGCACCCGCTCAGCTACATCGGCGGCCAAAAACTGGAGGATTTAACGCGGCCCGGCAAACACCTCGATGAAATGGCGCTCACCGCCTGGATCGCCGAGCAATCGGGCTTGACGGTGTTTCATATAGACCCCATGAAAATGCAGGTGGCTGAGCTGGCCGATGTGATGAGTTATCAGTTCGCCAAGCGCCACGATTTGCTCTGCGTGAAGATCACCCCCGATGAGCTCACCGTGGCGGTGGGCCAGCCGTTTGTGACCGGCTGGGAGGAGCAGCTGATGCAGATCAGCCAGCGCCGCATCCGCCGCGTGGTGGCCCTGCCCAGCGATATTGAACGCTACCGGGTAGAGTTCTACTCCCTGGCGCGCTCGATCTCCGGCGCCTCCGGCGGCAAGGGGCCCTCTGGCGTCACCAATTTTGAACAGCTGCTGGAACTGGGCAACCTTAAAGACCCGGAGGCCAACGATCAGCACATTGTGAACATAGTGGACTGGCTGCTGCAGTACGCCTTTGACCAGCGCGCCAGCGATATTCACATCGAGCCGCGCCGGGAAAAAACCCGCATGCGCTACCGCATCGACGGCTTGTTGCACCCCATTTACGAGTTCCCCGCCAGCGTCGGCACCGCCATCGTCAGCCGCATTAAAATCCTTGGCCGCATGAACGTGGCGGAAAAACGCAAGCCACAGGATGGCCGCATCAAAACCAAAACCCCCGACGGTACCGAGGCGGAGTTGCGCCTCTCCACCCTACCGACGGCCTTTGGCGAAAAACTGGTGATGCGGATTTTTGACCCGGAAGTGCTGCTGCGCAGTTTTGATGATTTAGGCCTAAACGGCGATGACCTGACCCGCTGGGTGAAGATGATGGAGAGCCCCAACGGCATAGTGCTGGTGACCGGCCCCACCGGCTCAGGTAAAACCACCACCCTCTACTCTTCCCTGAAAACCCTCGCCAACGATGAGGTCAATGTCAGCACCATTGAAGACCCCATTGAAATGGTGGAGGACGCCTTCAACCAAACCCAGGTGCAACACAACATAGGCCTGGATTTCGCCCAGGGCATACGCACCCTAATGCGCCAAGACCCAGACATCATCATGGTGGGGGAGATTCGCGATTTGGAAACCGCGCAGATGGCCGTGCAGGCGGCCCTCACCGGCCACTTGGTGATCTCCACCCTGCACACCAACGACGCGCCCACCTCCATCTCCCGCCTGCTGGATTTAGGCATCCCCAGTTATTTGCTGAAGGCGACTGTGTTGGGCGTGATGGCCCAGCGCCTGGTGCGTACCCTCTGCCCCCACTGCAAACAGGAAAGCGACATCAGCGCCAAAGACTGGGATGACCTAGTAAAACCCTGGAAGGTGGCCAAACCCAATAAGGTATTCCGCGCCGTGGGCTGCCTTGAATGCCGCAATACCGGCTACATGGGGCGCCAGGGCATTTATGAATTGCTCTCTATGAGCGAGAATATCGCCAATTTAATCAGCGATGACACCGATCTTAACGCCCTGCGCCAGCAAGCCATGCGCGAAGGCATGCGCACTTTGCGGCTGTCGGGCGCTAAAAAACTGGCCGCCGGCCTTACCACCTTAGAAGAAGTACTCCGCGTTGCTCCTCCATCGACCAAATATCAATAACCTTTTATTCGGCCTACTGCTCAGTCTCGGCACAGGCCAGGCCTGTGCCGATGCACCCCCGCTTGAACAGCCCTCCCATGCAACCGACCCGGCGCCCGAGCAGGCCAACTCAACTGCGCCGCCCGGTTCATCAAAGGGAAGCGCAACCTCAAGCGACGTGGCTGTATCAGGCGACGGAGCTATATCAAGCGCAGGGGCTGTATCAAGAGAAGGGGCTACATCAAGCGGCAAGGCTACAAACGAGGCTCCAGCCGCACCGCCTACCGCCGAGCCAGCGCCAAGTACCAACAGCCAAACCCTAGCCGCCAGCGAGACACCCGCCGCCATCAGCCCAGCCGAGGCCGCTAAACCTGCAGCGGCGAGCCCAAGCCCTGCGACCAATCTAGCCGCCCCCTTAAGCGCCGAAAGTGCGCGCCGGTTTAGCGGCCAGGGGGAAGGCAATGGCGCCATAGACCTGCACCCACCGGGCCGATTTAGCACCGCCGAACCCCTCAACCCCAGCACCGAAAACCTGCTCAAGCCCGATCCCGCCGCCCCGCCGCCAGCCCCACTAGCACCCGCAGCGCCGCTGAACCTGCTGGGTACCAGCCTCAGCCCCGGCAGCGCCAGCCGCCTAGCCTGGTCGCCGGAGGATTCCTTTTCCGGTATCGCCACCCCCACGCCCGTGCTGGTGGTACACGGCGCCAAGCCCGGCCCCAAGCTGTGTTTGACCGCTGCCGTGCACGGCGATGAGGTCAACGGCATAGAGGTGGTGCGCAACATCCTCTACAACCTCGACCCCAACCAATTGGCAGGCACCGTCATAGGTGTGCCCATAGTCAACATGCAGGGTTTTCGGCGCAACTCCCGCTACCTGGCCGACCGCCGCGACCTCAACCGTTTTTTTCCCGGCAATAGCCAGGGTTCGGCGGCCTCGCGTATCGCCGCCTCGCTGTTTAACGAGGTGATCAGCTCCTGCCAGTATTTGGTTGATATTCACACCGGTTCTATGTCCCGCACCAACCTGCCGCAATTGCGCGCCGACCTTAGTAAACCCCGCGTGGTGGAGCTTGCTAATCTGCTGGGGGATATTGCCGTGCTGCAAAACAAAGGCACCAAAGGCTCCCTGCGGCGGGCGGCGATGGACAAGAATATTGCGGCGGTGGTCATCGAAGCGGGCGAGCCCTACACCTTTCAAGAAAGCGCCATAGAAAAAAGCCTGGCCGCCATACAACACCTGCTCACCCAGCTGAAAATGTACAGCTACCCGAGCCTGCCGCCCGGCACACCGCAGTACTACAAATCCCAATGGTTGCGCGCCAAGGCGGGCGGTATGTTGTTTAGCCGTGTCAGCCTCGGCCAAGCCGTCAAAAGTGGCGACTTATTGGGCATGATCACCGACCCTATCACCAACCAAAGCAGTCCCATCCACAGCCCTAAAGATGCCGTCATTCTGGGCATGGCGCTCAACCAGGTGCTGCACCCCGGCTTTGCCGCCTATCACCTGGGCATTCCCGCCAGCCTAGCCGAAGCCCAGCAAAGTGACGCCGGGCCGGAGGATTTTGGCAGCGATGCGGTGCAGCCGGACAGCCAAGATATCCACTAACCCCATGCACTTTTTTAGTGAGCGGCCTGGTGTATCATGCCGCCCTTCACTCCCTAACCCACAGGGCACACGCCATGCGCTCACTGCTGCGAATAGCCACCCGTCAAAGCGCCCTGGCGCTCTGGCAAGCCGAATACGTTAAAGCCGAACTGGCGCGCCACCATCCGGGCTTGGTTATTGAGCTGGTGCCCATGACCAGCCGGGGCGATGTGCTGCTGGATGTCCCCCTGGCCAAGGTGGGCGGCAAGGGCTTGTTTGTTAAAGAACTGGAACAAGCCCTGCTGGATAACACCGCCGACATAGCCGTACATTCCATGAAAGACGTGCCCATGGAGTTCCCCCCCGGCCTGGGCCTAGCGGTGATCTGCGAGCGCGAAGACCCGCGCGACGCTTTTGTCTCCAACCGCTACAGCAGCCTGGCCGAGCTGCCACAGGGCAGCACCGTCGGCACCTCCAGCCTGCGCCGCCAAAGCCAATTGTTAGCCGCCCGCCCTGATCTCAAAGTGGCCTTTTTGCGCGGCAATGTGAATACCCGCCTCAGCAAGCTCGATGCGGGCGACTACGACGCTATTATTCTCGCCGCCGCAGGCCTCATTCGCTTAGGTTTTCAAGCGCGCATCGCCAGCTTCATCGACAGCGAGGCGAGCCTGCCAGCCGGTGGCCAGGGCGCCGTGGGGATTGAATGCCGCAGCGCGGATGACGACATCCACCGCCTGCTCGCCCCCCTGCACCATCAATTAACCGCCGAGCAGGTGCTCGCCGAGCGCGCGGTAAACCGCCGCTTAGAAGGTGGCTGCCAGGTGCCCATCGGCTGTTTTGCCGTCCACGAGGGCGATCAACTCTGGCTGCGCGGCCTGGTGGCAGAGCCGGACGGCAGCGCCATAATCCGCAGCGACATACGCGGCCCGGCAAGCGATGCCGAAGCGCTCGGCATAGCGCTGGCGGAAGATCTGTTACAGCGCGGCGCCCAGCGTATTTTGCAGGCGGTATACGCAAGTGGCCTGTAACGAGTGGCGCATCTGGGCCACCCGGCCCGCCGCTCAAAACCCGGCCTGGGCCGCGCAACTGCAGGCGCTGGGATTTGATGTGTTCAGTTTCCCCCTGCTGGCCATTAACCCTCTAGAAGACGCGGACAGCCAACAGGCCATCAAAAGCCTGGTGTTGGATTTTGACCAGTTCGACAAGGTGATTTTTGTCAGCCAAAACGCCGTGCAACACGCCTTTAACTGGCTGCACGACTACTGGCCGCAGCTGCCGGTCGGTATCAGCTACTTTGCGGTGGGCGATAAAACCGCCCGCGCGTTAGAGGCTCAAGGCATCAGCGCACAAGTGGCCTGCGGCATGACCTCTGAAGCGCTGCTCGGCCTGCCGGCACTGAGCGAAGTCTGGGGCCAAAAAATTCTCATCTGTCGTGGTCGTGGCGGCCTGCCCAAACTCGGCGAGAGCCTGCATCAGCGCGGCGCCTGCGTGCGCTACTTGGAGCTCTACGAACGCCTGATCCCAGCCGACGCCCAGCAACAGCTGCAGACACAGCTACCCCAGCTGCCCGCGCGCGATCTATTGGTGGCCTTTAGCGGGGAAACCCTGCACAATTTAGTCGCCCTGTTCGCACACCACCCCAGCGCTCCTTGGGCCAACCCGCTCTTGGTGCCCGGCAAACGCGTGGAAGAGCTGGCGCGACAGCTGGGGTTTGAGCAGGTCATCTGCGCGGCCAATGCCAGCGAACCTGCCATGCTGAACAGCCTCGTGGATTTCTGCAGCCACCATCATCCAAACGCGCACACCTAGGTTCACGCCATGAATGACAGCAGTGAAAAACCTCCCATTCCCCCCGAGCCGAGACGCTCCGCCACGGGTTACTGGGTCTTGCTGCTGGTATTTATCCTGGTGCTAGGCGCTATTGCGGTAGGCGTCGCTAATGTGCGCCATCAGCTTAAAAGCGAAATCAAAGAGCTCGAACACAAACTCACTGACCTGGGGCGCGACCAGAACCAGCGTTACGAGGATGTCATGGAGGACCTGGAAAAAGCCCGCTTCCGCATCGAAAACAACCTCAACAGCCACCAAAGCCGCTTAAGCGATGTGGATCAGCGCCTGGAGGAACACCAAAAACGCCTGCAGTCCCTCACCAGCCAGAGCCTGGACGAGCGCCTGCTGACGGAGGCTCTGCTGCTGCTCAAACAAAGCAACCAGCGCCTACTGCTCGAAAAAGACGTGCCCGGCGCCGTCACCCTGCTCACCGAAGTGGAGAAAATGCTCTCCTCGGCAACCGGCCTCAGCGCCAACAGCGAATTTCTCTCCCTGCGCCAGGCCATTAACCGAGATTTAACCGCCCTTAAACTGCTCACGCCGGTAGATAAAGAAGGGCTTTACCTGCAGCTGAATTCCCTTATCGAATTGGCGCGCCAGCTGCCGCAGAAACCGAAATTTGAAGAAAAAACCAACAGCGTTGAAGCGGTGGTTACCAACAGCTGGCGGGATTGGGTGAGCGAGGCCTGGCTGCGCTTTAAGCACGGCCTGAGCAACTATGTGCGCCTGGAAAACCGCAACGACAAAATCAAGCCCCTGCTGAGCGAAGAAGCCAGCCAGATAGTGGAACTCACCCTGCGCCTAGTGCTGGAAGAGGCGCAAGTGGCACTCTTACAGGGCCGCCCCAACCTCTACAGCAGCAGCCTGAACAAGGCCGAAGCACTGCTCAACCAATATTATTGGGAAAGCGCCAGCCTCAGCCAATATCTGGCCACCTTGCAGCAGCTGCGCTCGGCCAACCTCAGCCAGGAATTGCCCTCTCTGAGTGAGAGCGTGAGCCTGTTGCAAAAGCTCACGGAACAAACCAACACAGGCACAACAAAACCCGCCGAGGTGAGCGCACCATGATGCGCTGGTTGTTGACCAGCATCCTACTCATGGTGCTGTTTTCCCTGCTCACCCAGTTCCTGCTGCAGGACCCCGGCTTTGTGTTAATCGCCCTCGGCGACAGCAGCCTGCAAATGCGCTTCTGGCCCGCGTTGTTTAGCTGGCTGGTGTTTTGGCTGCTGCTGAGCCTCGGCGTCACAGTGTTAAGAAGATTGTTGCGCGGCCTGCGCGGCGGCGGTTGGCGCACTCACCGTGTGGCGGGCGAAGCTCGGCTGCACGCCGCCTGGCTGCATTTTTTTGAAGGCGAATGGGCGCGCCTGCTCAAAGACAGCCTGCGCGCCCTCAAACGCAAGCCGGACCTGATTCCCAGCCTGCTGGCCGCTGAAGCTCTCGCCAAGCTGGGCGAACCGATTACCGAGGGCGGGCGCATCCACAACCTGCTAAGTGCTGCCAAAACCCAGCACCCCAAACAAATCCTCGCCATCGCGTTGGTCGCGGCGCGCATCGCCGCACAACAGGGCGATTCAGCCGCCGTCCTGGCCTGGCTGCAACAGGGCCGCCGACAAGCGCCGCGCAGCAAGGCACTACTCAAACTCTACGCCGAGGTGTTGCACAAACAAGGCGACTGGCCTGCCATAGCTGCGCTCTTACCGGAGCTGATCAAAAATAAAACCCTCGATGAGGCGCAACTTAACCAGCTGGAAGAAACCACCTTGGCGGCCCTACTCACCAGCGCCGCCCAAACCAGCCTTGAAGCCCTGCAAAACGCCTGGGCAGGATTAAGCAAATCGCACAAACACGCACCTAACCTGCTGCTGGCCTACGCGCGCGGCCTGCAAAAACACAATCGCGGGGAGCTGGCCGAACCGCTGATCCGCAAAGCGCTCAACCGCAGCTTCAACGCCCCGCTGGCCGCCCTCTACGGCAACCTAGAGGGCATCAACCCGCAGCAGCAACTCAAAGAAGCGCAGGCCTGGTTACAGGCTTACCCGGGCGAGCTGAGCGTCCTAATCAGCCTCGCCCAGCTCTGCACCCGCCTGCACTACTGGGGCCAGGCGCGGGACTACTGGGAGGCCGCCCACCAACAAGCGCCCTGCGCCCGCAGCTACCTCGCCCTAGCTGAGCTCTACACCAGGCTCGGCGACAAGGCGCGCAGCCAGGAATTATATGAACGCGGGCTGACTCGCCTGGCCGAGCTGGAAGCAAATTCGTGACGCAAGCCACAAATTTGCTTCGCGCCGGATAAATCTTGGCTGGCGGCGAAACTTCTCTCCTCACCCCCAGTCACATCCCTGCGCGCTTATGTTGAACTCCCAAGCGACAGACGCGAGCCCCATGAGTCTGATTCATTGCATGTAACTCCCAAGGTGCTTGGCCCTAGAACCCTGTTCTAGGGCTTTTTTATTGGCGCCGTTATAACACCCCGGAAATGCCCCCCGAACCAATAAACACACGCGCAAGCGTGCGCCGCTTGCAAGGCAGGTTTGCCTGCGCTCGATAGGCAGCCCAAACAGCGCCGGGTCAATTAAGAATTCCCAACACCGCTCGATACCACCTGGTACTAACTGGGTATTAGGCGGCAAGCAGGCTTGAGGGAAGCGCTGGCACCTTCCAGGCCCAGCAGATGGCAGCTATATTCAGTTATCTACCGGGCGTCCCGTTTATTCAACACCGCCAGCAGCAGCACCCAAAAACACAGCACCAGATTAAACAGCGGTATCTGCAACTGATTGGGCATCGCATAAATAATGCTGACTGCGGGGATCCACACTAACCAGTTGGAGACGATCACCGTCGGCAGAGTCTGGGTCAAATAACGCCCATCCAGCGCCTGCCAGCAGGCCCTAAGATTAAAACCTGCCTCCATCCATAAATAACTGAGCGTAATAGTAGGTGCCGCCCAAAATGCACTGTAAATAAACTGATCTACCGCCACTTTGGTCACTAAAGTCGCCAGGTCATTGCCCTGCCCAAACCAGCTGCTTTGCAGGCGATAAAACAGGTCCACCTCCACACCTTTTATTCCCCAAAATACGCAATAAAAAATACCCACCGCCACAACCGAACGGTTGTTACGCAATTGGCCGCTCAGCCACAGATACCCAAAAGGGATTAAGCCGCCAAATAAAGCCGTAGCAAAAAATGAATAGGCAAAACCATAGTTAATTTTTAGCGCTCCAAAAAAAGTGAAATAAACTTGTGCGCCTGGCACATTGAAATAAACCAGCAAAATTACCACGGCAAAAAATTGCAGAATCAAACCCGGAATCAGGATATTTTTTAATGCTGAGATTATGGGCGCTGTAAATGCCATAAAAAAACCCACAAAAATTAAAATAGGCGGACGCATAGCATAAACCTAAAAACCACAGTTGAAACCTACTGCGAACGCCTAAGGGTTGAATTTGAGGTTTTTAGGTTGAAGACTGCCAGGCCAGTATAGATGCGATGGGCTGCCAAAAATATTGCAAAAGCAATAGTTGATAAAAAAGCCGTTTTTTTTGTTAGCTGTTAAAGACAATCAACCAAAATGAAAGCAAGCATAGAGGCAACTTTGGCGCATCGGCAGGCTAATTCTTATAAAAACCCTGGCATTGATCCGTTATTAAAAAACGGCGGTCATAAAACCGCCGCCTGGCATACCTGAACAATCAATGCCCGATCAGTGGATTATTGATCCCACATGGTTATGTTATCTATAGCAAACCCTTTCACGGGCTGTGCAATGCTGGTGTTATTTGAATCGACGCCAGAATCTGTATTGTACTGTCTCCAGGCGAAGGGGATCGATAGGTTAGTACTAACTAGAATTTTAACATGGCCGAAAATTTTGGATGAGCTTTCGGTTACTGTACCCTGCTGCCGAGCCATTTCCAAAATATTTTGCCGAGAAAATCCATTTAAATACAACGCGCCCACAGGTGCAAAACCTAGAGAATCTTTGTCAATCACAAAATCAAAACTTAAATTACGTCCATTAACGGCGGATGTTCTAGGAACAATTGTGAACGTTGTGAGTTCACCCGAGCAGAAAATGGGGTTGGAATGCAGCGAAAATCGCCCCGCATCCCGCTCCACTTTAAGTGCATTCCCTATTAGCGTACCTGCTGTTTGGCCAGATGACGTTCTTGCCGCAGCACAAGCTGCATTGGTATCGGTAATAGCATTGCCAATGCTCATTCTCAGGTCGCCCAAGGGAGCACTTGTGCTAAGTGTTGCTTTATCTTCAAAATCTTCAACGGCAAATTTATTTTGCGTCAGATTAACGGGTTGGTTATAGGTAACACTTAGGTCACTAATTTCAAGCCCCCCCCAAGGACTAAAATTGAAAGAGGAATTAATGAATTTCCGATCTAGCAGAATTTCAGCCTTGTATACCGACGCAGGCAGAGTTAACGAATATTTTTTGAATGGGGAGCCTGAAATACTGGTCACGACGACGGCACTGCCTGCCAAAGATGTATCGGTGGACGCCGAAGCCAAAAGGTTTCCATTTGCATCATAGGAATTCACAAATATTCTGGTTGAGTTATCTATTTCTAAACCAGGCCCTACGAATTCAATAGTTTTAATTGAGCGAATATAGGTCGCACCCACCTTAGAAGCTTCCACAACGACTGATCCAGAAAAATTTGACTCCGTGGAAGTTAGCAATGAGAGTACCCGTTTGGTTTTATTGTCCGTAAATCCGAACGATGATGTAGTAACGTGTCTCAGGCTGGGAGTGGTTGTTAAGCCTTTAGCTGCGGTTGCCTCGCTGATAAAATCACTAAGCACTGGCAAGTTATAACAAGTAGTAATACCACGCTTGTCCATTACTCGAGCGATTTCGTCTGCATGGCGCAGCAAATTTTTAGTGTTGACCTCTGCTTGAGGCATTCCAGACCCAGTATTACAAATTTTACTTACTACAGCGGAGGGTGTTAACGCTACCGGAACAGCTAGATGGCAGGTTCTACACGTATTACGAACAACGGATTTATACAGATCCTGATCCGCAGCGGCAGCGAAGTTGGGTTCAATATAAGTATCCGACATAGGCGTGTTAACAGGAAAAGAGCTTGTTGTGGTGGCTCCATATTCAGCATTTAAATATAGTGCAATGCGGTTGTGAGTGGTATCTGCAGAGTAGGTTTGCCATTCCGCATTACGAATCATCTCATTAAGTTTATTGATGGGCGCTATTGCATTTTTACGCGCTTCTGCGGACGGGAATTCTAAGGTGCTAAAATCAAAAGGCAAGAAGTGTGCATTAGCTACGTTATCCATAACTCCATCTGCGTTTGTATCTGTAAATTGACCTCCGTGACAATTCATGCATACAGCTGGCTGTGTACGCCCATTGCCAGAATCCAAGAAGATACCTGGCGCACCGTTCAAATTAACCAAAAACTGATTGGCTTCATCAGCACCATTGCCAAATACAAAAAAGCGCACCTTATTTTTGGCCTGGCCTGGACGAAATTCCATCGCCACTGTGGCAAAAGGGGAGCCGCCACCGCTCAGTGAATCAAACGCCCTTTGTGCACCGCCCCCTATCGCGCCATGGTTAGATACATAACAAGCTATAGCTTTGGTGCCGCGACCTTGTGCACCTGGTAGAGAATTTTCAAAACTGGACTGATCTACACAGTTCATGTCTCGGCCAAGGCCTAAATCCGCCGAGTTATAGTATTTAACACTGGTTACGGTTAAAGGGCCAGGGCTGGTGCCACTTGTCGATAACATGCCATTTTTAATCTTCCACTGCTTTAAAGACATACGGCTTGACCCGCTTGAAGGCAATCCATAGGCGGCAGTGACGATCTCGTTGAGATAATTCGTCTCAAAAGCCCCTGCGTTTGCTGGCGGTGAAACATAATTTAAAAATGAATCTGGATCATAAATACTGGGGGGCGCAGCAAGTACCGTGCCTGAAAACAGCGCCGCCATGGTCGATATAATAAATAGCTTCTTCATAGAAAATCCTGTGTGAATTACATTGTTAACTTGGCTTTAGTGCCGCGCACACCATACACAATGAACAAGGCAAATGTAAGCGTCGATGTTGGATTTGAGGAGGGATTTAAAGGTGACGAGAAACATTGGGTGCAAGGAGGAGATTTTTATTCGCCGTTAAGACAGATCTCCAACTTGTGATGGGCCTATATAAACAAAAATTTAACTATTCAGCACATTTACTCGTCATCCCCGCCTGTGCGGGGATGGCGTACTAAAAAATATGTATTGAATAGTTAGTTACCAAAAATTAAGGGGGCCTCGCTAACCCAAGTGGATAATAGCGTACGATTTAATTAATTAGGCTGCTCGGCTAAGCTCGCGAAGTGACTACCACGGCAAATTGGCTTTAAGCTAAACGTGCAAATATGGATAGTTTATAGTCAGACAAATTTTGTATGGGCACATTATGATCTATCAAAATCATGTGCATTAATTGCGGAAAATATTGTTGGGATAGACCGGGACGAGTCGGATCTCGCGCAGTGAAACTGCAGGCAGTATCCATTGCCCTTATAGTCGCAACCACTGCAATCGGCGAATGTAACGCAGCTAGCAGAAATACCCAACGCCCTATGCGAAATATTTCGATTCGCACAGAATAATATTATTTGGCTCACGGTTATTCACAACAATCTATGGCGCGCATGGACTTATAGAACAATCTGCTGTTATATGGTAGTCGGCAAACAGAGCACACAACACCGCCGTCGCCACAAAAGAATACACAAACCCATAGCGATTTTTGAGCGCACCGAAAAAATCAAAATAGGTAGCAGCGCCTGGCACAAAAAAAATCAGCAGAATAATCAGCGCAAAAAACTGCAAAATCAAACCGGAAACAACCGTATTTTTTAATGCAGAAAAATAGAAGTAACAATAGACATAACACCCACAAAGAAACGTTAATTTCACACACAAACAAGCTCTGCTATTAACTCGGCGACAAAATAGATCGTCCTTATCTATTTTTTCTTCACCCCACTAAACCTGCGCAGATGCGTGGATCTGCTTGTTTTAACGGGGCTCGCGACGGCTTAGGCCGAGGGTAAGGCTTTCCTGCCGCGTTTATTAACCCGGCACCAAAATCCGCCGGGTTGATATAACCACCAACACAAACATAACTCCTGCCCATGTCGGAAGTGTGCTTGCACACAACCCACCCCAAAAAAATGACGCGCCCTAAGCGCGAAAAACACAGCCCCACATAATACCCACTCACTTATAGTCCATTACACCCGCAGCTTTGGAAACCAAAAAACAATTGGTCTGACCATTAAATTATTTATTTGCGAATAATTTTAATTCAGAAAAATTAATTTAATTTGGTTCACAGTTACGTAAAACACACGCTTGCGCACATGGACTTATACGACAAACTGGAGTTACATGCTAGGCGGTGAAATAGCCATACAAAAAATGCTTGGCATCAATTAACTAAGCGCTCCATTACTTCTATAACAACTCTCATCGAAGTGATCCCTATGAAAACTAAATTACAATCACTGGCCGCAATTGTCAGTCTAATCGCATTACCCTTAACTGTATCCGCTGCGCCCGATCCTAACTTCCACATTTATTTAATGGTCGGTCAATCCAATATGGAAGGCCAAGGCGCCATTGAATCACAAGATAAAAACCCGCCCGCCAACCTTGTGGTTATGCACGACGATAAAAACTGTACGCAAGATGGCAAAAAATACTTGGAGTGGCGCCCGGCTGTGCCACCTCTAATGCGCTGTTTTCAAACCGCACACTCTTTTAACAATGGCGGTTTAAGCCCAGGCGATTATTTTGGTCGTGAAATGTTAAAAGCCGCCGCCCCCGGCATTAAAATCGGTTTAGTTGGCGCTGCATACCAAGGGCAAAAAATTGAATACTTCATGAAAAACTGCAACCCCTGTACAGCATCCGGTGCGAACGGTTCAATTCCTGAAGCCAATGCCTACACCTGGTTAATTACCATGGCTAAAGAAGCACAAAAATCCGGTGTTATTAAAGGTATTATTTTTCACCAGGGCGAAAGTAATAGCGCCAACGCGACGGCCTGGCCCGGATTAGTTAGCACGTTTGTTACGGATATTCGCAAAGACCTTGGTATTGGCGACGTCCCCTTTATCGCCGGAGAAATGGTTCCCAATGCATGCTGTACCTCCTTTAACACTGCGGTACAAAAAATTCCCAGCGCAGTCAAAAATGGTTACTACGTATCAGCTCAAGGTGCGACTAAACGCTCTGACGATAACTACCACTTTGATGCTGCTGGTCAGCGCTTGATGGGTAAACGCTACGCAGAAAAAATGATCCCGCTGGTGGATCAAAACCTGAGTGGCTCGTCCAGCAGCTCAAGTTCATCCTCAAGCTCCAGCAGCTCAAGCTCTTCCTCTAGCAGTTCATCCAGTTCAGGCCGCAGCTCTAGCTCATCTAGCAGCTCGAGTTCGTCTTCCAGCAGCTCTAGCTCGAGTTCCAGTAGCTCCAGCTCATCAGGTAACAATAATTCTGGTGAGGTGGCCGGCAGCAGCGATCCCTGGGTCCTGTTGTTGATGCTGCCCCTTTTGGCTCGGGTTCGTCGCGCGCGCGCCTAAGACTTTGGGCCTGGCCGGATTTCACCCGCCAGGCCTTTCTCTCAGCTTCATAGCTCACTGCAGATAGTTTTACCAATGATTAAGCGCTAGTTGCTCCGCTATTTGACAGCAATGCCCCCTCTACTTCCATTTTTTAAAGTACTAATGGGCTCGTCAGAGCCAGTGTTACGTCGAGCCTGTTAAAAAGCACGGGAAAAAGTAGTACTTCTTTAGTGTCATCTAGCAACTTTGCTAATAGGCCACGTCGCAACCACTAGCTGGTTCACAGATATATATTCTGAGGCATTTGGCCAATTGAATTGTCCTACCAATTAGGGTTTTATGGCGGTGGATGTAAGCCCGACCCACGTCATCTGCAACGCGCTGCCCTATGGTAAGTCGCATATTCCATAATAATTCGCTAAAAAGTGATCCCTATGAATACACCCTTGTTGAGAAAATTAGTCGGCATTGCAAGTTTAATCAGCCTTCCGCTCACTGCACTGGCCGCACCCGATCCTAATTTTCATATTTACCTCATGCTCGGCCAGTCCAATATGGAAGGAGCGGCCCCAATTGAGTCCCAAGACCGTGTCGCCAACCCACGTGTGAAGGTTATGCAAGGGCAGAACTGTTCCGGGGTTTCCACTCAATATGGCCAATGGCGCGAAGCTCTTCCAACTCAGATCCGTTGCCCGCAAAACGGTATTGGACTGGGGCCTGGTGATACCTTTGGCCGCACAATGGCAGCACTCTCGCCCAGTGATGTCACTATCGGTCTGGTTGGTGGGGCCTATGGCGGCGCTCGCATCGAATACTTTATGAAAAGCTGTGGCTCCGATTGCACCCCTCCCTACGGTGGCATCGCTGGTGCGCCCAACAATGGCACCAGCGGCTACCAATGGGTGTTGGATATGGCCAAACGTGCACAACAAGTGGGTGTGATTAAAGGCTTTATTTTTCATCAGGGCGAGAGTAACGGGGACTACAATCGCTCAAAATGGACCGCCAACGTAAACACCTATATCTCCGACCTACGCAAAGACTTAGGTCTTGACCCTGCAAAAACTCCGTTTATTGCAGGTGAGCTACCCTATACTGGTTGCTGCTCTGGTTTTAACTCCGAAGTCAATAAACTCCCATCGGTCGTCACCAACGCTTACGTGGTGAAGGCCGACGGTGGCCTGCAGGATAAAGGCGATAAACTGCACTGGAACTCAGCTGCAGTACGCGAGATGGGCAAACGCTACGCCAACCAAATGGCCAAGGTTGCCGACATTAAAAGCGCTTCAAGCTCTTCGTCCAGCTCTAGCAGCTCCAGCTCTTCCTCAAGCTCCAGCAGCTCATCTAGCTCCTCAAGTTCAAGCTCATCATCGAGTTCTTCCTCAAGCTCAAGCAGTTCCAGCAGCAGCTCAAGTTCAACCTCCAGCTCTTCAGGCAATAACAATACTGGGGAAGTTGCCGGTAGCACTGACGGTTGGTTGTTAGTCTTTATGTTGCCAATGCTGGCGCGCATCCGCCGCGCTCGCGCTTAAGCCCGTGTTTCGCCCGGCCGCAGGGCCGGGTGACATTTAACAGGTCTTCCGACGCGCTTTTATTTAGCTGCCGTGGACGCCCACCGAGCGGCTACTTTTTCCTCTCACGTCAAAAATTACCGCAGGCCTAAACTCGGCCCGCGATGGCATTTTTAACGCTTGGATTTACCTCTGCGCAAACCCGGCGGCACGGTAATTTTAAAATCACCTCGTGTTTTAGGTTTGATGGGTAATTTGTGGCTGCGCGGATCATCAGGAATTAAGGCGCCTGCATGGCTGCCAATAACATCGCCCCGGCCAATTTTGCGCAGATAGTCGCGCAGCATAGGCCAGTGTTTTTCATCGTGAAAACGCAACATGGCTTTTTGAAAACGCCGCTGCTCAAGCGTTTTAGGTGTATTCACCCGCCCACTTTTATAGGTGATTTTTTTCAGCGGATCGCGGCCGGAATAATACATGGCGGTGGCCAGCGCCATGGGGGATGGGTAAAAGGTTTGCACCTGATCCAAACGGAAATTATTGGCCTTTAACCACTTGGCCAAATTAATCATATCGCCGTCCTCACAACCTGGATGCGCGGCAATAAAATAGGGAATTAAATACTGTTTTTTACCCGCTTCTTTGCTGAATTTTTCAAACATGGCTTTGAATTGATCATAGGCCCCCATGCCGGGCTTCATCATTTTATTCAGCGGCCCCGCCTCGGTGTGTTCCGGGGCAATTTTTAAATAACCGCCCACATGGTGTGTCACCAGCTCTTTTACATATTCCGGGTCTTCCACCGCCAGGTCGTAGCGCAGGCCCGAGGCTATGGCGATTTTTTTAATACCCGGTAATTGGCGGGCCTTGCGGTACAAACTGGTGGTGGGGGAATGATCGGTGACGAGGTTTTTACAAATGCTGGGGAACACGCAGGATAAACGCCGACAATTGGCGTGGATCATCGGGTCTTTGCAGTTGAGCATATACATATTGGCGGTGGGGCCGCCCAGGTCGGAAATCGCGCCGGTAAAACCAGGGGTTTTATCGCGAATTTCTTCGAGTTCTTTCAAGATTGATTCATGGGAGCGGCTTTGAATCACGCGGCCTTCATGTTCGGTAATCGAACAAAAGGTACAGCCGCCAAAACAGCCGCGCATGATATTGACCGAGGTTTTAATCATGTCATAGGCGGGAATTTTGGCGTTGCCGTAGGCCGGGTGCGGCACCCGCGCATAGGGCAGGCCGAATACACCGTCCATCTCCTCGGTGGTAAGCGGAATCGGCGGCGGGTTCACCCACACCTCCCGCTTGCCGTGGCGCTGCACTAGGGTGCGAGCATTCATGGGGTTGGATTCCAGGTGTAACACCCGCGAGGCGTGGGAATAGAGCACAGGGTCTGCGCGCACCTTTTCAAAAGACGGCAGGCGGATATAGGTTTTACTTGGGTCCAGATTCGCATCGCGGTGCAGGGGCATAGGAATAATCCGCACCGGTTCTTCCATAGCGGGGTTCGCTTCGCCGCCATTTTCCGATTTACAGCTGGCGGTATTCTGCTCCTTCATCTCATAGGGGTTGGGAATGCTGTCGATATGCTTAGGCCAGTCGATGCGCGAAGAATCAATTTCATTCCAGCCGCTGGGGATGACATCGCGAATCACCACTGTACCGCGCAGATAACTCACATCGGCCAGGCTTTTACCCGCCGCCAGGGCATGGGCCACATCAACTATGGCGCGCTCGGCATTGCCGTATAACAAAATATCCGCCGTGGCATCGTCGAGCACGCTGCGGCGTACCTTATCGCTCCAATAATCGTATTGCGCGATGCGCCGCAGGCTGGCCTCAATACCGCCGAGCACCACGGGGGTATTTTTATAAGCCTCTTTACAGCGCTGGGCATAGACTGTCACCGCCCGCTCTGGGCGCTTGCCCGGTTCATTGTTGGGCGTATAGGCATCGTCGCTGCGCAGGCGCAGGTCGGAGGTGTAGCGGTTGATCATGGAATCCATATTGCCCGCGCTGACGCCGAAAAATAAATTCGGTTTGCCCAAGGCTTTAAACTCCTCCGCACTGCTCCAATCCGGCTGGGCGATAATACCGACTCTAAAACCCTGCGACTCCAACAAACGGCCAATAATGGCGGCTCCAAAACTGGGGTGATCCACATAGGCATCGCCGCTGATGATAATAATGTCGCAGCTATCCCAGCCTAAGCGGTCCATTTCCGCTTTGCTCATTGGCAAAAAAGGCGCAGGTTCAAAACAAGCGGCCCAATATTTGGGGAAGGAAAAAATATTCGGTGCTTGTAAGGGCACAAATTGGGCGGGTTTAGCAGCAGGGGACGACATGAGGGTTACGACAAGGCAGGCAATAAGGCCGCCATTGTGCCAGAAATTGACCCGTCCCGCAGGGCTTAATTCGCTCTTTTAGCCCTATAAAATAAGCGGTTTTTGCACGCGCAGGCTATGCTGTGCGGCGCAGCTAACAGGCACCGAGAATGACCCAGCCATAAACGCCCCGGCAATTTAAAAAGGTTTTAATTAAGTGCTGTTCGGCGCGGCCGCAATAATTACAGAAATCTCTGCTTATTAACCCGGCGGGTTTTAGTGTGCGGTTAGTAATATGGGCATGCTTAAGCTACCGCAAGCCCTGCGCAAACAAGCAGATCCACGCATCGTCACACGTTTTAGCGGGGCGCAGACACAATAAATCAGGACATTAATTTGCCGCCGAGTTAATAATTCTAGATTTAATCACAACCCCCTAAAAACTCATTCACTGCTGTAGCGAAAGTTAAGTATGCCCATTCCACTGGTCGCCAACCCGGTTTACTCCTACCCCTTCCCCGCCCAACACCGTTTTCCCATGGAAAAATTCGGCCTCTTGCAAGATTATGTGGCCAACCAGGGTTGGTTATCTGGAAACCCATTTTATCGCCCCGGCAAAGCCAGCTTAGCGCTGCTCGAACTAGCCCACTGCCCCGCCTATCTACAGCGTTTTATTAACAATCAGCAATCCCCGGCAGAGCTTAAAGCCATGGGCCTGCCCTGGAGTGAAGCGCTGGTGCGCCGCACACTGATTTCACCCAATGGCACATTATTAACGGCGCTGTTAGCACTGGAAAAAGGCATAGCCTGCCACCTTGCAGGCGGCACCCACCACGCCCACCGAGACTTTGCCTCAGGTTTTTGTATTCTCAATGATTTAGCCGTTACGGCCTTAGCCTTAATAAAACAACAAAAAGTGCAACACGTACTGATTTTTGATTGCGATGTCCATCAAGGCGATGGCACCGCACGAATTTTGGAAAATAACCCGCATATTTTTACCTGCTCAATTCACTGCCAAGATAATTTCCCCAGCACAAAAGCGCGCAGCAATTTAGATGTAGCCCTGCCGCGCGGCACCCAAACCGCGCAGTATTTATCGACACTGAAAACAACACTTGAACGCGCCATCCGGCTGAGCCGGCCCGATATTATTCTTTATGATGCCGGTGTTGATATTTACACAGCAGATCCACTTGGGCATTTTGCCGTTACGGAAGCGGGTATTTTTGCGCGGGATTTATACGTTATAAGTAGCTGTCGCCGCCAAGGCATTCCCGTAGCAAGCGTAATTGGCGGCGGCTATGATGATAATCGCAGCGCCTTAGCCGCGCGCCACGGCCTAGTGATTAAAGCAGCGGTTGAAGTGTATACACAGCACAATCACTAGGCATTCACTATGCTAAAGGCATCGGCATAGGTTTAATTAAACAGTGTTGGACCAAACGTTAACTTTTTAATATATCCCTGATTAATTGCCCAACCAGTCAAAATGACACCTTAGGATCAAGCATGAAAGTTTCCATTATCGGCCTCGGCCACGTAGGCTCTGCAATTGCTTTTGTACTTTCACTGAAAAGCATTATTAAAGAATTAGTATTGGTAGGGCGCAGCCCAGAAACAGTAATGGGCGATGTGCTGGATTTGCGCCACGGGCAATTATTTGTAGATGCCCCCACTAAAATTGTCGCGGGCACCCTGGCAGATACAGCCAATAGTGATGTGCTGGTAATGTGCGCTTCGGTGCCCATGGATGCCAACATGCAAGATCGCCAAGTATTAGGCCCTGCCAATGTAAAATTAATGGCCAGTTTATTACCCCAATTAGCCCAGCACTCACCGCACGCAAAACTGGTCATGGTCAGTAATCCCGTAGATATACTGGTTTATTTCGCCATTGAATTAACAGGTTTTCCCGCCAACCGCGTCATGGGCACTGGCACACTAGTGGATTCTGCACGTTTTAGGCAATTATTGGCGGATGATATTCAAATTCATACAGAGGACATTCGCGCCTATATTTTAGGTGAACACGGCCAAACACAATTTCCTGCGATGAGCGTGGCCACCGCTGGCGGCGAAGCTATTGATGACACGCCGCAGCGCCGGGAATTATTTAAACAAGCATCTCAAGCTGGCTTTGAAGTATTGCGGCGCAAAGGCCACACCAGTTATGCCATAGCCCTTGCGGCGGTGGATATTATTCACAACATTATTACCGACACTAAACACACCATGCCGGTGAGTTTAAAATCCGACGCATACCTTGGGGTTGACGATGTGTGTTTAAGTCTTCCGGCGGTGATTGGCAAAAACGGCATAGAGCGCATACTGCACCCTAAACTTAACGAAGAAGAACAAAAAGCTTTTTTACACTCAGCCGAGCATTTGCGTGCGATTATCAGCGCCATAAAAAACGAACTACAACAACCGGCACATTAACCTTAGGGCACCATTATTGACCCGACACAAAAAAGCACCTGGATAACAATCTGCGTTACCTTAGATTCAAGATATTAACCCGGCGGTTTTTGGGCCGGGTTAATAGGTGCGGCAGAATGCAAAAAAGGCGATCTATGTGTCGCCGGGTTCACAATTAGTGCCGAGCGGATAAACTGCGCAGCGCTGCCAACTTGCCGGAGCGCAAGGTTTTATCCTGCGGGTTCAAGGCCAACTCTAGCGATTTTTCCAAAGCAGCTTGGGCTCTGCTTTTTTCACCCAGTGCGAAATAAGCCTGGCCCAACAATTGGTAAAAATGTCCCTCTTCTTGTTTTTTTACAGCTTTTTTCAAAAAACTAATGGCCGCATTATAATCCTGCGATTGCAACGCTCGCTCGGCCAAACTCGCTAAATAATAGGGGTTTTTTAATCTGTGTTTATGCAACTTAGTCGCGACCTCCGCCGCCATCAAAGAGCGGCCCTGTGATTGGTACAACACCACCAAATTGCTCAATGCGGAAGTGTTTTTATTATCGAGTTGCACCGCAGTTAAATAGGCTTGCTCAGCATCCAGAGCGCGCTGCTGGCCCTTGTACCAAACGCCTAAATTCACCCATGCATCAGCATAGTTTTTATTGGTATTGACAGCCGCCTGCAGATAATCAAACGCAAGGCTCAAGTCCTGTTTAACCATGGCCTCCACACCTAAATTATTGTAATAACGCGCCAAGGCTTCAGTATCACTCATCTCCTTTGATTTGAATTTAGCGGACTCTTCTGCGGTAAAAGCTCCCAAAAATTCAGCCGTCACCCGATTATGGCCTAATTTCACCAGCGCATTTACATGGCCTAAATAATACATAGTGTTATCCCGCTGCAGCCATTGAAAGGGGATTTCCACCGCTTGAAAACGCGCATCCATGCCCAGGTAACGTGCCGACGCTACATACAATGCCGCCAGCGATAAACAATTACCTGAGCGCGTGTAAAACGCTTCGCTCGCAGTTTTGGTGCGCACATTATTGTAGGTAATGTTAAACCCGGCCGGGCTGTAGAGCAGCTGATGCAACGCAGCAACCTGTTCCGTCCGGCGCGGCAAAGGCTTAATGCGAGTGTCTAACGCAATCTGTAAAACAGCAGGCAACGCCATAAAGTCATTTAGGTTGTTATCGCGAGCCTGTGCAGAATGCAAAGCAAACAGACTCAGCAACACCATCAGCCAACTGCGCATAGTCATTCCCCATTGCAACTAATTAGATTTATAAAAGATCGCCCAAAACACTCATAAACAAACCGATGTATCCATCTGTCGGCAGCAACATAGCCGCACAGGAAAGTACTTTTTATGCTTTAACTCATATAAGAAATATTCACTTATAAAGCTTCTTATAGAGCACAACCCTTCGACAAACCCAATTTAGCCTTTAAAGAACCTCGGAATAATTCTTTATGTCCGTCGCGAATTTCCCGCCCCAACTGCCCAATCAACAGTACCCGCTCGCTAAAGATGTAGCGCTTTGGCCTGTAACGGCGGATAACAACCAGACAGGTAGTTTTATGAAGATTAAACCCGCAAGCCCAAAGTTGCTCTTATGATGGACTTACCTAAGGCATACGAATCACCGATCTACACGGGTATTAATCTGAGTAGATAAGGCCCTTATAGGTAATCAACAGCCATAGAAAAGGATGGTTTTACTAAAAGAAGCCGAGACAGGACAAGCTGTTGGCTATTGGGGCAAGGAGATGATTGCCGAAGCATTTGTAACTGCTCGACACCCGTTTTAAGACTAGATTTGATCTAAGCCCAGGCGGAGACATACGTGGGGAAATTGAGTAGCGAGAAGTAGTTTAAGCCTCACCCGTTGTAAATGACTCATAAAGGCTTACTTTTACCTACTAGCTTGCCCAAGTGAGAAAGGTAAAAAGAAATGCTGATGAGTGGTTACAAGCATGTTTGAGCAGAGGTCAGAACGCTACTAACTACATCTGGCCAGAGACTTAAGAGGAGAGAAATCCTCCTATACCTCCCCAAAAAAACGACAAGGAAGAAATTTCAATGCGACGGAGCGAGTAAACCACAGAAACAAAAAAGGCCAGCCCTAGAGGGCCGGCCTTTAAAAAATAAACTCTACTTTTTAGGTAGAAGGCGAAGGAACTACTCCGCGCTAGCGGCAGATTCCAAATCGCCCACGATGGGACGATCAACCAACTCTACATAGGCCATAGGTGCTTTATCACCCGTGCGGAAGCCACACTTGATAATACGCAGGTAACCACCTGGGCGAGTGTTATAACGAGGGCCTAACTCGTTGAACAATTTACCGACGGCAGCTTTGCTGCGCAGACGGTTAAAAGCCAAACGACGATTGGCAACGCTATCGACTTTGCTCAGAGTAATTAAAGGCTCAGCATAGGTTCGCAGCTCTTTGGCTTTAGGCAGAGTTGTTTTGATCAACTCGTGCTCAACCAGTGAGGCAACCATGTTGCTAAACATGGCTTTACGGTGAGAGCTTGTTCTATTTAGCTGGCGACCACTTAAACGATGACGCATAACTTAAACCCTTTGTTGATTGCTTTCTCAGCAGTCATATCTAAGGCCCTTACGGGCCTTTTGTTAACATTTAGTCGCTATTTTTCAAACTGGCGGGCGGCCAGTTCTCTAAACGCATACCCAAAGACAAGCCGCGTGATGCGAGGATGTCTTTAATTTCAGTGAGTGATTTTTTACCCAGGTTTGGCGTTTTCAACAACTCAACTTCAGTGCGCTGAATCAAATCGCCAATGTAGTAAATATTCTCTGCTTTGAGGCAGTTAGCCGAGCGAACTGTAAGCTCCAAATCATCCACTGGTCGAAGCAGGATAGGATCAATAAGATCTTCCTTCTTCTCAGGCTCAGATTCTTTCTCGCCTTCCAAATCCACAAACACAGCTAGCTGTTGTTGCAGAATGGTCGCGGCGCGACGGATGGCTTCTTCTGGATCAATAGTGCCGTTAGTTTCCAAATCGATCACTAATTTATCCAAGTCGGTGCGCTGCTCAACACGGGCACTTTCTACAGAGTAGGCCAGGCGGCGTACAGGGCTGTAGGAGGCATCCAGGTGCAGTCGACCAATGGTGCGCGTCTCGTCATCTGAACTCTCGCGGGCATCAGCGGGTTGATAACCGCGTCCACGCGTAATAGTCAGGCGCATGTTAAGAGCAACATCACCAGTAATATGAGCGATCAAAAGGTCGGGATTTTTAATCTCCACACTTTGATCAACCGTAATATCGCCAGCAGTTACAACACCAGGGCCTTTTTTAGACAGAGTGACAACCGCGTGATCTTTACCGTGCATAACAATAGCAACGTTTTTCAAATTCAACAGAATTTCAATAACGTCTTCCTGAATGCCCTCAATTGCACTGTATTCATGCTGAACACCGTCGATCTCAACTTCAGTGATGGCACAACCGGGCATTGATGACAACAGAATGCGGCGCAGAGCGTTGCCCAGCGTGTGACCAAAACCGCGCTCAAGTGGCTCCAAAACCACGCGGGCACGAGTAGGTGCAAGCTCAGTGACATCAATGTGACGCGGAGTCAAAAATTCATTTACAGCTAACAGCATAGTTAATACCTATGTTAATACCTGGTCTCGCAACCAGGTTAATAAGTGCCAGAGATATTCAAGCGTTACTTAGAGTAAAGTTCCACAATCAGGTTTTCATTGATGTCGGCAGATAAATCAGCGCGATCAGGAACGCGTTTGAACACGCCTTCTTTTTTCTCACTGTTTACGTCGATCCAATCAATGTCAGCGCGCTGAGAAGACAAGGTCAATGCGTTTTGAATGCGCAGTTGATTCTTAGCCTTTTCACGCACGGCAACCACGTCGCCAACTTGCACTTGGTAGGAAGGAATATTCACAACCTTGCCATTTACCATCAGCGATTTGTGCGATACCAATTGACGTGACTCAGCGCGAGTGGCGCCAAAGCCCATGCGGTACACCACGTTGTCTAAGCGGCACTCTAAAAGCTGCAACAGGTTTTCACCCGTGGCGCCCTTACGGCGAGCGGCTTCTTTATAGTAGCCACGGAATTGTTTTTCTAAAATGCCATAAATACGACGTACTTTTTGCTTTTCACGCAACTGCACACCATAGTCAGACAAACGACCGCGACGCTGACCATGTTGGCCGGGGGCGGTTTCTAATTTACATTTTGAATCTAACGCGCGCGCACCACTCTTCAAAAAGAGATCAGTGCCTTCACGGCGAGATAATTTACAAGTAGGTCCAATATAACGAGCCATGAATCAGTCTCCTACACACGACGCTTTTTAGGTGGGCGACAACCGTTGTGCGGTATGGGGGTTACATCCACGATATTCGTGATTTTGTAACCCACATTGTTCAACGCACGAACAGCGGATTCACGGCCTGGGCCAGGACCTTTTACTTCTACGTCCAGGTTTTTAAGACCGTATTCCAATGCAGCTTGACCTGCGCGCTCGGCAGCAACCTGAGCGGCGAAAGGAGTACTTTTACGTGAGCCACGGAAGCCTGACCCGCCCGAGGTAGCCCAGCTAAGGGTATTACCTTGACGATCAGTAATGGTCACAATGGTATTGTTAAATGAAGCATGAATATGGGCAACACCGTCAACTACGGTCTTTTTGACCTTCTTGCGCGGTGCTGATTTAGCACTTGGCTTTGCCATTGGAAATATTCCTATGAGTAGCGAGGGTTAATTATTTCTTAATTGCCTTGCGAGGGCCTTTACGGGTGCGTGCATTCGTTTTAGAACGCTGACCACGCACAGGAAGCCCCTTACGGTGACGAAGACCACGGTAACAACCGAGGTCCATCAGGCGCTTAATACTCATGGACACTTCACGACGCAAATCACCTTCTACTGTGATTTTGGTAACTTCGTTACGAATCAAGTCGATTTGGTCTTCAGAAAGAGAAGAGATTTTAGCGTCCTCAGCAATACCAGTAGTGGCGCAAATTCTCTTGGCGGTGGTGCGGCCAATCCCATAGACATAGGTCAGGGAAATGACGGCGTGTTTGTTGTCTGGTATGTTGACACCAGCGATACGAGCCATTTTTTAACTCCAGATGGTAAAAATATGTGTGTTAACAGCGACCAACACAAGCAAAAAGAAACCCCAAGAAAACTTGGGGTTTCTCGATTTATCTAATGTAATAATCACTTATTTCAATAGCGGGCTATATCTAATTGATTTATCCCGCGACAGTTAACACCCCAAAATCCGATTGAATATTCAACCGGGTTGGCCTTGCGGCCAAATTAGCCTTGACGTTGCTTGTGCTTAGGTTCTGAGCTGCAGATAACGCGCAACACACCTTTACGACGCACAATTTTACAATTGCGGCAAACGGCTTTAACAGAAGTACGAACTTTCATTGTTAACCTCAATTATCTGGCAGAACTACTGCCATAGTTTTTCAAATTTGCTTTTTTCATCACCGATTCGTACTGGTGAGACATCAAATGCGACTGCACCTGAGACATAAAGTCCATCACCACCACAACCACAATCAGTAACGACGTACCGCCTAAATAAAACGGCACCTTGGTAGCAACCACCAGAAACTGAGGCAATAAAGCAACCCCAGCCATGTATACAGCACCTACCAGTGTCAAACGAGTAAGCACGGTATCTATGTACTTAGCGGAATGTTCACCTGGGCGAATACCCGGTATGTATGCGCCGCCACGTTTAAGATTCTCAGCTACTTCTTTAGGGTTATACATCATAGCTGTATAAACGAAACAGAAGAGAATAATCAGCCCGGCAAAAAGGATGAAGTTTAACGGTTGACCGGGGCCTATGAGAAGAGCAAATTCCTGAAATAATTCACTTATTTTACCCGTGGAGCTCTGGCCGAACCATTGGGCTATAGAAGCGGGGAACAACAGCAAACTTGAGGCAAAAATAACCGGTATCACACCCGCCATATTAATTTTCAATGGTAGGTGGCTTGTTTGTTGTGTATGCGCGAAACGCCCTTGCTGTTTTTTGGCGTAGTGAATAGTAATTCTGCGCTGGCCGCGCTCAATGAATACCACAAACCAAACTATGGCAACCGCCAGAATGGCGATCACTAACAACAACAACCAGTTGAGATCACCCTGACGAGCACTTTCAATAGCCTGACCAGCCGCTCGCGGTAAGCCCGCGACGATACCGGCAAATATGAGCATGGAAATTCCATTGCCAATACCGCGCTCAGTCACTTGCTCACCGAGCCACATCAAAAAAACCGCCCCGGTCACGATAGAAGTAGTTGCCACCAGATAGAAAGAAAGCATAGGCAAATCAGCATATGCCATTCCTTGAGAGTGCATACCAGCAACCATGATGAAACTCTGCACCAAAGCTAGAGCCACAGTAAGCCAACGAGTGTATTGGCTAATCACGCGGCGACCCGAGTCGCCCTCTTTCTTCAACTGTTCCAATGATGGAATAACTGAAGTCAACATCTGCACAATAATAGAGGCCGATATGTAAGGCGTGATACCCAACGCCAGAATACTCATGCGCTCAAGTGCACCACCTGAGAACATGTTGAACATGGCCAGGATAGTGTTTTTATTTTGATTAAATAAGCGCGCCACCTGCTCTGGATCTATACCTGGCACAGGTATGTGGGTACCAATGCGGTACACCAAAATAGCCAACAACAGGAAGCGCAGTCGAGCCCACAGCTCGCCCAACCCTTTTTGATTTGTCATGGATAATGCGTTAGGGCCAGCCATGGGTACGATTATCCCTCAACCACAACTTTGCCGCCGGCAGCTTCAATAGCAGCCTTGGCGCCTTTGGTAACAGCAACACCTGAAACAGTTACAGCTTTGGTAATCTCGCCGGACAAAAAGATCTTGGCACGCTTGATACCGGCTTGGATCACATCAGCGTCCAACAGGGTTTTCAAGTTGATTTCATTGCCTTCAACCTTGTTTAACTCATCCAAGCGCACTTCTGCACTAACCCGACCTACGCGACTGGTAAAGCCGTACTTGGGTAAGCGCTTCTGCAACGGCATCTGACCGCCTTCAAAGCCTGGGCGCGGGTTACCACTTTTACGAGCTTTTTGCCCCTTGTGGCCGCGACCAGATGTTTTACCAAGGCCAGAGCCGATACCGCGACCCACACGTTTGGGCGCCTGGATGCGGCCGGGAGCCGGACTTAAGCTATTAAGACGCATGGATTAGCCCTCGATTTTCAGCATATAGCTGACTTTGTTGATCATGCCGCGAACGGATGGGGTGTCTTCTACTTCCACAGTGTGGCCGATACGACGCAATCCCAAGCCCATCAAGCAAGCTTTGTGTGCAGCCAGGCGACCAGCGGCACTTTTAGTTTGAGTTACTTTTACTAATTTCTTAGACATAATAAGTATTCCGCTAAAAACAAATCCGATGGAGAGATCAGGTCAAAATCTCATCTACTGATTTGCCACGCTTGGCAGCCACATACTCAGGTGAGGACATATCAGCCAAAGCTTGAAAGGTAGCACGCACCACGTTCACAGGATTAGTTGAGCCGTAGCATTTGGCCAGTACGTTCTGTACACCGGCAATTTCCAACACAGAGCGCATAGCACCACCGGCAATAATCCCAGTACCTTGCGAAGCAGGCTGCATAAATACCTTAGAGGCACCATGACGACCCTTGGTCGCGTAATGCAAGGTATCGCCGCTCAACTCTACAGTGATCATATTGCGGCGCGCAGCTTCCATCGCTTTCTGGATTGCGATGGGCACTTCGCGAGCTTTACCGCGCCCAAAACCTACGCGGCCATTGCCATCACCTACCACAGTCAATGCGGTAAATGCGAAAATACGGCCACCTTTTACGGTTTTAGATACACGGTTAACCTGTACCAGTTTCTCTTGAAAGCCGTCGTTGACGCTTTTTTCTTTTTCATTCGTTGACATAGACGGCCCCTTAGAACTCTAACCCGGCTTCACGAGCAGCATCGGCAAGCGCCTTGATGCGACCGTGGTAGCGAAATCCGCTGCGATCAAACGCAACACTGGTAATGCCAGCAGCTTTGGCACGCTCGGCGATCAACTTACCAACACTCTGCGCCGCAGAGCTGTTGCCAGTCTTCTCAACAGAAATGCTTTTGTCTAAGGTCGAAGCTGAAGCCAACACTACATCGCCAGTCGCAGAAACAATCTGCGCATAGATGTGGCGGGGTGTGCGATGAACACTCAGACGATTAACGCCCAAGCCACGAATTCTGATGCGTGTGCTGCGAGCACGGCGCAAACGCGATACTTTTTTCTCATTCATAGTCTTAAGCCTTACTTCTTCTTAGCTTCTTTACGCAGCACGGTTTCATCCGCAAAACGTACACCCTTGCCTTTATAAGGCTCTGGCGGACGGAAGCTGCGAATTTCAGCGGCAACCTGCCCTAGCAACTGCTTATCGGCACTTTTTAGTAACACTTCGGTTTGCGAAGGTGTTTCCACTGAAACGCCTGCGGGCACTTCGAATTCAACCGGATGTGAAAATCCAAGTGTTAAACTAAGCGATGAGCCCGTTGCCTTAGCACGATAACCAACACCGACTAACTGCAACTTTTTCTCAAAACCCTGGCTAACACCAACAACCATGTTATTAACCAGTGCGCGAGTACAACCGGCTTGAGCGCGGGCACCTTTGTCGCCATTGCGGGCAACAAACGTCAGCACGTTCTCTTCGCGGACAATTTCCACACTGGAATGTATATTTAAATTTAATGTTCCCTTACCACCTTTTACAGTGATCGACTGACCTTGGAGCGTAACGTCAACACCGCTTGGTAAGTGAACAGGATTTTTTGCAACACGTGACATAACAATTACCTGTTAAATCTATTCATCAAAAGACAGTGCAAATCACTTCACCACCAACACCCGCTGCACGAGCAGCACGGTCGGTCATTACACCCTTGCTTGTGGACACTATGGCAACACCCAGACCGCCACGCACAGTAGGCAGATCGGTTTTAGCAACATAATTGCGAAGACCGGGACGGCTAACGCGAGCCACCTCAGAAATAACAGGCTTGCCTTCAAAATATTTGAGTTCCAATGTGATCACTTTTTTCAAGTCATCAGAAACTTCGATGGTGCCAATATAACCTTCAGATTGCAGTACTTTAGCAATGCTCAACTTCAATTTAGAGGCGGGCATCGTAACTGAAAACTTTCCTACTGACTGAGCGTTACGAATTCTCGTAAGCATGTCAGCAACTGGATCTTGCATACTCATTAATTAAATCTCCGGAATGGTAGTTTACCAGCTAGCCTTCACAAGCCCTGGTACGTCACCACGCATGGCAGCTTCACGTAGTTTGTGTCGGCAAAGACCAAACTTACGATAAACAGCATGTGGACGGCCAGTCACTCGGCATCGGCGTTGAATACGCGAGGGGCTGGCATCTCGTGGAAGTTTTTGCAACTGCAAAGAAGCTTGCCAGATGTCACCTTCAGAAGAATTAACACTGCTGATGATGGTTTTTAAGGCTTCGCGTTTTGCAGCGTGCTTTGCAACTAATTTTGCTCGCTTGGTCTCGCGGGCAATCATGGATTTCTTAGCCATACTATTTCTCGATCAACCTTTGAATGGGAAATTGAAGGCTTTTAACAGAGCGCGGCCTTCGTCATCAGTGCGTGCGGTAGTAGAAATACAAATATCTAAACCACGCAGGCGATCGATTTTATCGTAATCAATCTCAGGGAAAATGATTTGCTCACTTACACCCATTGAGAAGTTTCCACGGCCATCAAACTGCTTAGGGCTAATACCACGAAAGTCGCGAATGCGGGGAATAGCAATGGAGACTAAACGCTCCAAAAATTCATACATCTTATCGCTGCGCAGAGTTACTTTGCAGCCGATGGGCCAACCTTCACGAATCTTAAATCCTGCAATCGACTTGCGCGCTTTAGTAACGACAGCTTTTTGACCAGTAATTTTTTCCAAATCACCAACCGCAGCTTCCAACACTTTCTTGTCGCCTACCGCTTCACCAACACCCATGTTAACGGTGATTTTGGTGATTTTTGGAATCTCCATCGGATTTTTTAAACCCAATTCGGCCATCAGGCGCGGGGCGATTTCTTCTTTAAACTGGACTTTTAACTTAGCCATAACTCTCTCAATGCGCTTATGCGTCTACCGCAGCGCCGGTAGATTTGAAAATACGGATTTTTTTGCCGTCTTCCAGAATCTTAAAACCAACGCGATCAGCTTTTTTGGTTGATGGATTATAGATAGCCACATTAGAAGCCTGGATCGATGCTTCTTTTTCGATAATTCCGCCAGCGACGCCCGCTTGAGGATTAGGCTTTTGATGTTTTTTGACCATCTGGATACCAGATACAATCAACTTACCATCAGATAATACTTTATTTACTTTGCCGCGCTTGCCTTTGTCGCGGCCAGTGAGAACGATAACGTCGTCATCACGCTTAATTTTACGCATAACCGATCCTCAAAACCTCAGGCCACTTACAGAACTTCTGGCGCCAAAGAAATTATTTTCATGAATTTTTCGCCGCGCAGCTCGCGGGTCACTGGTCCAAAGATACGAGTACCGATGGGCGAGTCTTGGTTGTTAAGCAACACAGCAGCATTGTCGTCGAACTTAATTAAAGAACCGTCTGTGCGGCGAACACCTGATTTGGTGCGAACCACAACCGCTTTCATCACTTGGCCTTTTTTAACTTTGCCACGTGGGATAGCTTCTTTAACGCTCACTTTAATAATGTCGCCAACATTGGCGTAACGACGGTGAGAACCGCCCAACACCTTAATACACATCACTCGACGTGCACCACTGTTGTCAGCAACTTCCAAATAGGATTGTGTTTGAATCATTGTTTATCTCCAATACCTAATTCGAACGCCGATTAAACTGCGGTGGCGCGCTCGTCGATTTTAACTAAAGTCCAAGACTTAGTTTTAGAAATCGGGCGAGACTCTGCGATAGTGACTAAATCGCCAATTTTGCACTCATTGTGTTCATCGTGCGCTTTTAACTTGGACGATTTGCTGATGTACTTACCATAAACTGGGTGTTTCACACGGCGTTCAATTAAGACAACAACGGATTTCTCCATTTTGTCACTCACTACTCGGCCGGTGAGTGTACGTGCAGTTTTAACTTCACTCATGGTTACTTACCTGCCTTTTGCGTAAGAACAGTTTTAATGCGCGCAATTGTACGGCGGTTTTGCTTTAACAAATGCGTTTGTGCCAGTTGACCCGTAACAGCTTGCATACGGAATTTGAATTGCTCTTGATGTTGTTCCAACAAAAGAGCTTTCAATTCGTCAACGGACTTCTGGTTGAGATCTTTGGCGTTCATTACATCACCGACCGTCTAACAAATGTGGTTGTAATTGGGAGTTTCGCAGCGGCCAAGGCAAACGCTTCGCGTGCCATTTCCTCTGAAACACCTTCCATTTCGTACAGGACTTTACCTGGTTGAATTTGGCATACCCAATACTCAACGTTACCCTTACCCTTACCTTGACGAACTTCCAAAGGTTTTTGGGTGATCGGTTTATCTGGGAACACACGAATCCAAATTTTACCGCCACGTTTTACGTGGCGCGTCATTGCACGACGTGCGGCTTCAATTTGACGAGCTGTCAAACGGCCTCTGTCTGTGGCTTTTAATCCAAATTCGCCGAAGCTAACTTTCGAGCCGCGTTGAGCCAGGCCACGGTTGCGGCCCTTCTGTTGCTTACGAAACTTCGTACGCTTAGGTTGCATCATATGGCGTACCCCTTACTTAGAGCCTTTTTTCTTTTGATTAGCTTCGACTTCTTCGATGCCGCCTATGATCTCGCCTTTAAAGATCCAAACTTTCACACCGAGGATACCGAACGTGGTAAGTGCTTCAGCGGTTGAATAATCGATATCCGCACGCAGCGTGTGTAAGGGCACACGACCTTCGCGAGCCCATTCGGTACGAGCAATTTCTGCCCCACCCAAACGTCCGCTGACTTGAATTTTCACACCTTCAGCACCTTGGCGCATGGCGTTCTGAATCGCACGCTTCATAGCGCGACGGAACATTACGCGACGCTCTAACTGCTGAGCGATGCTCTGCGCAGTCAAGGCTGCATCCAGATCAGGCTTACGAATTTCTTCGATGTTGATGTGCACGGGCACACCCATACGCTTGGACAATTCCGCACGCAATTTCTCGACGTCTTCACCTTTTTTACCGATCACTATGCCCGGACGCGCCGTGTGAATAGTCACACGTGCAGTGTTAGCTGGGCGCTCAATGTCGATACGGCTAACCGAAGCGTGTGCGAGTGACTTTTGCAGATACTCGCGCACTTTAAGATCAATCAATAACTTATCAGCGTACTGGCCATTGCCGGCATACCAAGTCGAAGTGTGCTTCTTAACAATTCCGAGACGAATACCCGTCGGATGTACTTTCTGACCCATAACGTCCGCTCTCTTATTTGTTGGCTACTTTGACGGTGATATGGCACGTGCGCTTAGAAATTCGGTCAGCTCGACCCTTCGCGCGCGGCTTGACCCGCTTCATGGTTAAACCTTCATCCACATAAATGGTGGACACTTTTAATTCATCCACATCGGCGCCTTCATTGTGCTCGGCGTTGGCGATGGCGGATTCCAGCACTTTCTTAACTAACAAAGCGCCTTTTTTGGTGCTAAACGTCAATACATTCAGCGCTTCTTCAACACCTTTGCCGCGAACTTGATCCGCAACCAGGCGTGCTTTTTGCGCTGATAGACGTGCACCGCGTAATACTGCTGCTACTTCCATCTTGATTACCCTCGTATGCCGGTCTAATTAACGCTTAGCTTTTTTATCAGCAGCGTGACCACGATAGGTACGGGTTGCTGCAAACTCACCCAGCTTGTGGCCAACCATTTCTTCGTTAATCGAAACGGGCACATGCTGTTTGCCGTTATGAACGGCAATTGTAAGACCTACCATCTCAGGCAGAATCATGGAGCGACGCGACCAGGTTTTGATGGGGCGACGATCGTTTTTCTCTACGGCGACTTCCACTTTTTTCAACAAGTGATGATCGATGAAAGGGCCTTTCTTCAGTGAACGTGGCACTGCAAATTCCTCGCTAGCTAGTTAATCGTCGCCAATTACTTGGTGCGACGACGCACAATCATGTTAGTGGTACGCTTGTTCTTACGAGTTTTGTAACCCTTCGTAGGAACGCCCCATGGAGACACTGGGTGACGACCACCCGATGTACGACCTTCACCACCACCGTGTGGGTGATCTACCGGGTTCATGGCCACACCACGAACCGTTGGACGTACACCTCTCCAACGTGTTGCACCAGCTTTACCTAAGGAACGCAAATTGTGTTCGCTGTTCGACACTTCGCCTAAAGTGGCTCGGCAATCAGACAAAAGCTTGCGCATTTCACCGCTGCGAAGACGCACAGTGACATAAGCACCTTCTTTCGCAACTAACTGGATGCTGGCACCTGCTGAACGAGCCAACTGAGCACCCTTGCCTGGCTTTAATTCCACACAGTGGATATTGCTTCCCAGTGGAATATTGCGCAGCGGCAGAGAATTACCAACCTTAATAGAGGCGGCATTGCCAGACTCGATCTTGTCACCAGCGCTCAAACCTTTTGGCGCGATGATGTAACGGCGCTCACCATCGGCGTAACACACCAAAGCAATATGCGCGGTGCGGTTTGGATCGTATTCCAAACGCTCAACAACTGCGGGTACGCCGTCTTTGTTGCGCTTAAAATCGATCATCCGATAGTGTTGCTTGTGACCACCACCAACATGGCGAGTGGTAATGCGGCCGGCATTGTTACGGCCACCGGATTTGCTTTTCTTCTCAAGCAAAGGCGCGTGTGGAGCACCCTTATGCAGATCAGCATTAACAACGCTTACTACAAAGCGTCGACCTGGAGAAGTTGGTTTACGTTTAACGATAGTCATCTCTACGCGCCCCTTATTCAGCTACAGCCAGGTCAAATTCTTGACCTGCTTCAAGACGGACGTAGGCTTTCTTCCAATCGCTTTTCACGCCCAAACCGTGGCGAGTACGCTTAGTCTTACCTTTGACGTTTAACACCTGAACATTCTGCACTTTGACATTGAAGAGTTTCTCAATGGCAGTTTTGATTTCAGGCTTAGTGGCATTCTTCAGCACTTTGAAGACGACTTGGTTAGATGACTCAGCAATGACTGATGTTTTCTCAGACACAACTGGCGCTAACAAAATCTTATAGATTCGCTCTTGATTCATACCAGAGACTCCTCAAGTTTTTTGAGGGCTGCAACGGTAACGACCACTTTGTCAAAACGAATCAGACTAACAGGGTCAACCGCCTGCACATCTCGCACGTCAATGTTATGTAGGTTACGAGCAGCCAAATACAGGTTTTCGCTCACCGCATCGCCGACAATTAACGCATTGGTCAGATTCATTGCATTTAATTTAGCCAACAAAGATTTGGTTTTAGGTGACTCGACGTCAAAATCCTGAACCAGCACTAAGCGATCTTGGCGAACCAACTCAGACAAAATGCATTGCACTGCTGCACGGTACATTTTCTTATTGAGTTTTTGATCGAAATTGCGTGGGCGCGCAGCAAACGTGGTGCCGCCCCCTCGCCATAGCGGACTGCGGATACTACCGGCACGAGCACGGCCAGAACCCTTTTGTTTCCAAGGTTTTCTACCACCACCGGAGACATCTGAACGATTTTTCTGTGCTTTACTGCCCTGACGACCGCCAGCCATATAAGCTACTACGGCTTGGTGCACCAGGTCTTGATTAAACTCTCTGCCAAATGCAACGTCTGAAACACTCAGGGTCCCAGCAGCAGCACCGTTAGCTGTTGCAATATTGATTTCCACGGACGACCCCCTCGGAAATTAACCGTTTTTACGCGCTTTAACAGCGGGACGTACAATCACGTCACCACCGGGAGCACCTGGAACCGCACCTTTTATTAAAAGAAGGTTGCGCTCTACGTCGACCTTAACAATCTCAAGGCTTTGCACAGTCACGCGCTCTGCGCCCATATGACCGGCCATTTTTTTGCCTTTGTAAACGCGACCTGGGGTTTGGTTTTGGCCAATAGAACCTGGCGCACGGTGAGAACGCGAGTTACCGTGAGTCGCATCCTGCATGGAGAAATTCCAGCGCTTAATTACGCCCTGAAAGCCCTTACCTTTGGATTGACCAGTAACATCTACGATTTGACCTTCCGAGAAGGTTTCAACAGTAATTTGCGCACCTACAGAGAAAGCTTCCAAAGAATCAGCACGCAATTCCCAGCTGCTTGCGCCAGCTTCAACTTGTGCTTTTTCGAAATGACCTTTGGCGGGCTTAACCACGCGGGAAGCCTTGCGAGAACCCACAGTAACCTGCACAGCAGTGTAACCGTCGGACTCCAGACTTTTAAGCTGGGTGATGCGATTGGGCTGAGCCTCAATCACCGTAACAGGAATGGACGAACCATCTGCTGTAAAAAGACGTGTCATACCGCTTTTGCGGCCGACAATACCGATATTCATTTTTATGACCTCTTGGTGTACGGGGCTGTTACCCGCTATGGCCGCCCATTTCAGAGCGTTACACACCCCTTTAACAGGGCTGGCTTGGAGTTTTAACCAAGACTAATTTGAACTTCAACACCGGCTGCAAGATCCAGCTTCATCAGTGCGTCAACAGTCTTTTCGGTTGGCTCAACAATGTCTAACAGACGTTTGTGAGTACGGATTTCATATTGATCGCGCGCATCTTTGTTAACGTGCGGCGAAATCAAAATGGTAAAACGCTCTTTGCGGGTTGGCAGCGGGATCGGCCCGCGCACTTGCGCACCGGTACGCTTTGCAGTTTCCACAATCTCTTGTGTGGAGGCGTCAATCAACTTGTGATCAAAAGCCTTCAAGCGAATTCGAATACGTTGATTCGTCATGTGAACCAAAACTCCAGAATTTTTAAAGAACTTTTATGTTGTGCCCAATGTTTGCATCTGGCACCCATAAAATGGAGGCGCAATTCTATGTATGCACCCCTACCCCGTCAAGAACTATTTAGAGTTTTTTTGCCCGGGCCAGGGGGCACTGATTATTTTCAAACTCAGTTAACACCCTGATCCCCCAAACGCCACGCGGGCGCTAGATGCCAATACACCAACCTAAATTGCGGAAGCACAAAAAAGGGGCCTAACGGCCCCTTAAGCGGGATCAAACCAAGCGATTAAGCAATGATTTTGGCAACAACACCGGCGCCTACAGTACGGCCGCCTTCACGGATCGCAAAGCGCAAGCCGTCTTCCATCGCAATAGGGGCAATCAAAGTGACTTTCATTTGAATGTTGTCACCTGGCATAACCATTTCAACGCCTTCTGGTAATTCACAGGCACCGGTTACGTCCGTGGTACGGAAGTAGAACTGTGGGCGGTAGCCTTTGAAGAACGGGGTGTGACGGCCACCTTCGTCTTTGGACAATACATACACTTCAGCTTCGAAGGTGGTGTGCGGTTTGATGGTGCCGGGCTTGGCCAATACCTGACCACGCTCTACGTCATCGCGCTTGGTACCGCGCAGTAACACACCAACGTTCTCACCCGCACGGCCTTCATCAAGCAGTTTGCGGAACATTTCCACACCGGTACATACGGTTTTGGTGGTATCGCGAATACCAACGATTTCACATTCTTCACCGACTTTAACGATGCCACGCTCTACACGGCCAGTTACTACAGTACCGCGACCGGAGATGGAGAATACGTCTTCGATTGGCATCAAGAATGGTTTGTCGATGGCGCGCTCAGGTTGTGGGATGTAAGAATCCAACGCTTGTACAAGCTTACGAACGGCGGATACGCCCAGTTCGTTGTCGTCTTTACCTTCCAACGCCATCAGAGCAGAGCCCGCAATGATTGGGGTGTCGTCGCCGGGGAATTCGTAAGTGTTCAACAGGTCGCGACATTCCATCTCACCCAGTTCCAACATTTCGTTGTATTCGTCAGAACCTACGCCGCCACAGTCGTCGGCCAGCAGGTCAGCTTTGTTCAAGAACACTACGATGTAGGGTACGCCTACTTGGCGAGACAGCAGGATGTGCTCACGCGTTTGTGGCATAGGGCCGTCGGTGGTGCCGCACACTAAGATAGCGCCGTCCATTTGAGCAGCACCTGTGATCATGTTTTTCACGTAGTCGGCGTGACCTGGGCAGTCAACGTGCGCGTAGTGGCGCTCGGCTGAGTCATACTCTACGTGGGAAGTAGAAATGGTGATACCACGGGCTTTTTCTTCTGGAGCTTTGTCGATACCGTCAAAAGCAACCGCTTGGCCACCCCAAGTCTCAGCGCATACGCGGGTAAGAGCTGCTGTCAGCGTCGTTTTACCGTGGTCTACGTGGCCAATGGTGCCGACGTTT